>JAESGN010000078.1_pt1 | contig 300827 bp, 286 predicted proteins | sample 9269731 | NCBI WGS metagenome assembly JAESGN01 (sample SAMN15720683, study PRJNA650826) | algae metagenome | isolation source: Mojavia pulchra JT2-VF2 and co-occurring heterotrophs from desert soil | place: USA: Cadiz Valley, Joshua Tree National Park, CA | collected 1998-06-08 | reverse complement strand
ATAGACGGCTCTGGAAGGACGCCGAAGCCACCATCGCCTCCGCGACGGCCTTCCTCTACGCAGCCGCCGCCATGGTTCTTATCCGCCGCATCGCGCGAGCGTCATGAGTTCCGGGACGGACTCTTAGGGCGGCGGGGCTTTTTTGCGGCGGGAACCGCGGAAGGAAATGTCGGCGGGAAGACCGTTTCGCCCAGCATCACCAGTTCGATGGATTTGACGAAGGCATCGCAGGAATTGGTGTTGACGAGGTAACCGCTGGCGCCGGCCTTGAAGACCGCCGCGAGCTCAGCCGGTCCATAGCGATCGGCGACGACCGCGATATGCGCATCCGGATATCGATCCCTCACAAGCTCGATTTCTCCGATGATGAGATCGAAAGCGTCGTTGGTGTAGACGACAAGAAAAAGGCTGTTCTGGACACGAGACTTACCGCTCAGCTGGTCGATTCCGGAGAGCGAGTCGATGATACGAAAGTTGTTTTCTTGAAGAACGCGATGAACCCCCTCTCGCATCAGAGAATATTTCCCTATGAGAACGATCCCGAAGGCTTTGCTCTCCCTCATTTGAAACCTCCCGCCGAAAGGGCAAACACAACTCAAACTGACGCCCCCGGTAAATCTGCTTACTATTCTTGTTTCTCGTTAAGATGATGAGACCGAAGTCTCATTTGGAACTTATCTCGAAACCTCCTCTCGTCACATATCGCCGACCACACTGCATTCATTTACGCAGAAATATCACGCAGAAACCCCAAGAAAGAAGCCTTTTAATACCAGTTAATACGATCGGAATCAGAGTAAAAAATGATACAACTCCGCGAGATACGGAGACATAATACGCCAGATACGAGCATGAAAGATCGTCAGACATAGCGATTAGCGCAGGCATGAGGCGCGGCATCTCATCAGCGCGCCATAAGGCAGACTAGGCAACGGATCGACAGGCGATCCATCCATCGGCATCTACGTAAGGGATTGTTATCCAAAAAAGTCTCGCCGGCAAGTCAATTAACGATCCGTTAGCCATTCCAGAACGGTTTCCGGCCTGCCATCCTTAACGTCAGCTGGCGACAGCCAGCGACGTCGGCTCGATCTCAGCGAACGGGGTGGACTTAAAGCGCGACCGAATACGAAGAAAGTATCGCTGAGTCCTGTCGATTTACGGCGCACGAACTCCCTTGAACATGTAATGCAGGCGAATTCGTTTGCTCAGAATCTGAACCGTTCCCTTTGGGTTCAGGATCAGATCCATCGCCTTTCTGGCAATTCCCATCGAAAGCTTCCGCCCGTCGAACCGGTGTCCGAGGTCCCGCAGCCGTCCGGCGTGGTAATTCCAGAATTTCCTGTCCCGGAACTTGAACGCGCTGGAGGAGAGATAGGCGTAATACTGGTCGAGCAGCTCGTCGACCCGTGTTTCGAGCTCTTGCTTGGTCAGATACCAGCCGCCATATTCTTGGCAGTCGCTGATTTCCGCCGAGACATAGGCATTGTTTTCGAGCGAAACAGCCGTCGCGGTCTGGCGATGAATCCGTTCATGGCCCAGGATCTGGTGCACGAAGCCGAAATCCTCATAGCGCAAATGCTTGAGGCACGCGCTGATATCCGCCTCATGCGTCGGATTCGGAAAGAATTCGTCGGAATTTCGGATCAGATCGGATCGATACATGACCGATGACGGGTTTCCCAATACCCTCAGCGTACCGAGCAAATGGGCCCGACAGACCTCTCGCCCTGGGACGACCGTCTGCGCGTAGGGCAGGCCGACATTCCGAACGTACCAGATGCCCGCGCCGCCGCTGAGCTGGTATGCGCCGACGATACCGACGGATGGATGGGCTTCGGCGAGAGCGACCATCTTCTCGAGGCATTCCGGATAGATCCAGTCGTCGCCCGAAACGACCTTGCAATATTTGCTCTGCTTCGAGATGAGGCCGAAAGCCCTGTTGTGATTGGCGATGATCGGCAGCAGCGTCTCGTTGCTGACGACGCGGATGCGGCTGTCCCGCCGGCAATACTCCTCGGCGATTTCGAGAGTGCCGTCAGTGCTGGCGTTGTTGACGATGATGTATTCCCAATTCCGATAGTTTTGGGACAGCACGCTTTCGATGCATTCCCTGAGGAATTCCGCGCCATTGTAGACGGGTGTCACGACGCTGACCAACGGACCGGTTTGCGCGTTCATCTCAGGGCCCCCTCTTGAGAATATCTCGTTCCCTCAGCGCAAGTTTTCTCATTCGCCAGGAACAAGGCGTTGAACTGCAGATTGAGCTGCGACTTGAACTGTGCGGCGCGCACACCGATGCGCGCCTTGATTCCGTCCCTGTCGGCAATCAGCCGATCGGCTCTTGCGACCAGATCCGCCGCGTCGCAGCGGGCAATGTCGACGCAGTAATCCGACAAGCCCAGGCTTTCCATCAGGGTGGTGACCTTGGGATGGGGTGCAAGCGCGATGGTCGGCACGGTCTGCAACGACGCGAACACGACACCGTGAAAGCGGCAGGTGACGTAAAAATCTACATGGGAGAGCGCCGCCAGCATGTCGGCGATGCTCTCGACCGTTTCCCGCGTAACACGATCCGGCGCCAGCGCGGGAAAGCTCTGCCGGATGGCGGCGTCGAGATCGGCGATCGCCTGGGAATCGAACCAGATATCGCTGCTGAAGAGCCTGATCCGATGCCCGCGCGCCAGCATCTGGCCGCAGAACGCAGCGAGGTTGTCGATCAGCCGTCGATAGCCCTGATCGTCATTGACCCAGTGCCGCTTTGAATCGCCATAGGCCATCGGCCCGACGCCGATCACGAGCTGAGTGCTCGGCATGACCGGCTCCTTCGCCGGCCGCTCCGGCAGCCGAAGGCCCCACACCGCGTCGGCAACGACCTTCATCTTGCCGCGAAAGCCGATCTTCCGCAGCAAGTCGCCCGACGCGCCGTCGCGCAGGGACACATAGTCGGCCATGGCAAGCGTGCGCCGGATGAACCAGCGACTCAGGGAGGAATCCAGCGGGCCCGCGCCATTGTTCACGAAGATGCATTTGACGTTGGCGCATTTGGCGAGAAGGACCCATTTGAACAGCGTGTAGGGAAACGCCCAGGGGCCGCCCCAGTCCAGAAGCTGTCCGCCCCCGGCGATGATGAGCATGTCGAGCTCCCAGACCAGAAGCAGCGAACGCAGCAGAAACATGATTTCGCGGAAGAACTGCGAGGGCCATACGACCAGCGCATGCCTCAGCGCATTGGCGATGTGGAACAGCGGCCCCGTTTTCTTGACGGTCGCCTTCAGCCGCCACGCGAACCCGCCCGGGCCGGCGGGATGCGATGCCGACGACCATTCCCGCTGGAACGGGAAAACCCGCTGACGCATCGCATAGCAGGGAATTCCGAGCCGGCGCGTGGTGTCTTCGGGGTCCATCGACAGGCCGACGACCGACACTCCGGGCGACCGGAGCGTGATGTTGTCGAGCACCGCTGTGATGGAGGCCTCGTCGCCCAGATTGCCCGTGCCGCAATGGGCCAGGAGCCCGACCCGGCTGGGCTTGGAGGAGCCGGTGGCCACCGAACTGACACAAAACTCCTGCAGCCCGGACCCGGACAGATCGACGGGCTCGCCGGCGCGAACATCGATGTCGATCTTGCCGCTCATGCAATACGCGCCCTCTGGCGGACGTCGAGCGCCGCGGAACGCGACAGGACGGCCTCCGCCGCCGCCTCGCCGCTCTTGAAGCTCTCGTCGGTCCACATGTAGCCCCAATCGCCATAGCGGCCGCAGTAGGCGATCCCGATCTCGTCGAGATAGCCGTGAACCGTCTTGAGGGCGGCGGCGCGATCGAGATCGAAGATGATATTGGCGTAGGGCAGATACATTGCCGTCTTGAACACGACCTGGTCGCCGTCGTGCAGCAGCCCGCAGCGGCGCAAATCGTCGATGACCGGCTGGATCCAGTCCTCGGGCTTGCCCGTGAAGGGCTTGTACTTGTCGGAGAAATAGACTTCCGCCTGGATGCTTCCCATACCCTTCGGGGCATTGTCCTCGGAGAGCATGTGCGGGAAGCCGAGGCGCGTGAAGCAGATGTCCTCGTCGTAGAAATACGACATATGCGCGCTGGAGATATCCGCGCGGTCCACCCCGAGATTGACCAGCACGCAGGACGAGCAGGCGAGCTTGCGCGAGGCTTCCAGCACATCGGCCGGCACGCCCTTGATCATGCGGATGAGATCCGGGAGCGGCACGGACGATATCAGCGCGTCGTAGCGGGTCCGGACGCCGTTCGAGAATTCGATCTCGTTGATCCTGGGATCGATCGATGTCAGCTCGTGATCGAGCTTGATGTTTCCCTTCGGCACGAAGTCCCGCAGATAGGACACGAAGCCGCCCTGCTTCGGGTAGCGGAAATGCGTGATGTAATGGATGTTCGGCGACGAGGCGGAAATCGCGCCCCGCAGCACTTCCTCCAGCGTCGGCCGGTAGATTCTCGGCCCCAACCAGTCGGTGCTCATGTTCTCGGCCGTCGTGAGATGGTATTTGCGCGTGTACTGCTTCGGGAAGAGCTCGGCGAAGGTCGAGCCGAAGCTGGCGACCAGCCAGTCATTGTAGTTGTTGATCGGCCCCTCCGGTTTTTGCCGCTCCTCGACGAAGTCGGCGATCACCTTCACGATCACCTCTTCCGGCAGGCCATGCAGATGAAGCTGGACCGGATGCTGCGGCCAGTAGCCCCGCCAGTAGTTGTTCAGGTTGATCTGGATGGTTTCGTAAAGCTGATCGACGCTGTCGGCGAACAACTCCTGGATGCGCTCGTCCTTGGTGAAGGAGATGTGCGGCCCGATATCGAAGGTTAAGCCCGGCTCGTGACGAAACGACATCGTATGGCCGCCATAATACGAATTCTTGTCGTACATGACGGGCGTGATGCCCTCCTCCCGGAGTCGGTGCGCCGCACCGAAGCCAGCCATTCCAGTTCCAAGTACGACGACGTTCGACATGGATGCGCGTTCCCTGAGCTGTGGCACCGTTGCGGAATCAGCCTTCGGCCATCGGGAGCAGAGGCGCCGGAGCAGCCGCCTTCGGCCGCGCTCCTGAAGCGTTCCGCTCCGCATGGTCCTGCAGCAGATATTCGTAGCGCTCGATCTGTCGCCGCGTGAGGGACTGGAGATCGTTCCCCGCCTGGAAGGCGTGATACCATTCGACGATCCAGGCCAGGCTCTGGTCGAGCTGCAGAACCGGGTGCCAGTCGAGGCCCGCCCTCGCCTTGGAGGTGTCGAGGCGCAGCAATTGCGCCTCGGCCGGATGCGCTGCGCCATCCAGCGTCCAGGATGCGCCTTCGCCCCACAGCGACACGAGCTTGTCGACGATCCACGACACCGGCCTGGCATCCGTCTCCGCCGGCCCGAAATTCCAGCCCGAGGCGAAGCGGGCTCCGTCCTCCGCGAGCCGCTCGCACAGCAGCAGATAGCCGTGCAGCGGCATCAGCACGAACTGCCAGGGCCTGATCGCGGCGGGGCTGCGGATGCGGCAGGGCCGGCGGCCCAGGAAGGCGCGGACCAGATCCGGAATGAGCTGGTTGGCGGTCCAGTCGCCGCCCCCGATGGCGTTGCCCGCACGCACGCTCGCCAGCGCGACGCCATGCTTGGACAGCGCGTCCGGCGGGAAATAGGAGTCGCGATAGGCGCCGGTCACCAGCTCCGCGCAGCCCTTGGAGTTGGAATACGGGTCATGCCCGCCCATCGGGTCGCTCTCGCGATAGCCCCAGACCCACTCCTGGTTCTCGTAGCATTTGTCGCTGGTGACATTGACCACGACGCAGGGGCGCCCGAGCTGGCGCACCGCCTCGAACAGATGGACGGTCCCCATCACATTGGTCGCATAGGTCTCGACCGGCTCGTCATAGCCGTAGCGGACCACGGACTGGGCGGCCATGTGGATGACCACGTCGGGATTGCATGCGGCGAGCGCGGACTTCAGGTGCGCGAAGTCCCGGACGTCGCCGCGGATCGAGCGGACGCACTCGCCGACCCTCGCCTGCTCGAAAAGGCTCGGCTCCGACGGCGGATCGAGCGCATAGCCCGTCACATCGGCGCCGAGCGCGTGCAGCCACAGCGACAGCCAGCTGCCCTTGAAGCCGGTATGGCCGGTGACGAAGACCTTGCGGTTCTGCCAGAAGGAACGGTTCAGCATGGCCGACCTAGCCCCATATCGATGAAATGACCCGGCTGTTCCGGAATGCACCGGGCCGCGCGTGAAAGCCTGTTTCCGCCGCGGCTGTGCATGTCAGGAGACCGCCTCGACGAGGACGCGCTGCGGCGAAGCTTCCGCTTCGCGCATCGGCCACCGCAGTTGCTGCTCGCGCCAGAGCACATCCGCCCGCCGCCCCGCCGGCAGCACGACGTCGTCAAACGAGACGACCTCGTCCTTCTTCTTGTCGCGCCGCAGGACACAGTTCTCGGACAGGCCGATCGGCAAGGCGTCGGCGGCGCGCGCATCGACCGCGTTCTCGATCAGGCCGTAGGCGCAGAACCCGCCGATGCCGTCGAGACGCTCGCCGGCCTTGAGATCGCGCTTCGCCATCGTGACGACCTCGCAGACCGGCCCCGCCAGCGGCGCCACGGTCGGATCGTGCTGGATGACCGCGCGTCCGATGGTCGAGGCGATCTGCAGATGCGGCAGGTGGAACGGCGTGTAGAAGACGTAGAACGGCCCGTCTCCGAGCTTGTAATAGGCGAGCTGCGCCTGCTTCAGCGGCGCCTCCTCATGGATGATGACGAAGGCTCCGGTGTGGGGCGCAGCGCCCAAGGCATAGTCCACCAGCCCCGTTTCGAGCATCGCCTGCGCCGGCAGGCGCTCCGCGATCTCCCGAACATCCTTGCAAGCCGGCCCGTACATGCCGCGACGGCCCGCATGGAAGCCCGTCGCATTGGCCAGTACCGTCGTTTCCATCGACAGCTTCGTGGCATCGGCGAAGGACGTGACCTTGCGCGGGTCCTGGTCGTTCTTCTCGGCGAATGCCCTCTGCGTGTCGGGATTGCGGTAGTAATCGACCATGCCCTTGATGTTGCCGGCGGCGACGGGCTTGAGCCCCAGCGTCCGCAGATAGCGCAGCAGCGTCATGGCGACGCCGGGCTCGTCGCCGTCGGTATTGGTTAGCACGACGCCGGCCTCGCGGGCCCGCTCGTTCAGGATGGGCCCGATCAGCGAGTCGAGCTCGGCATTGACCATCACCACATGCTTGCGATGTGCGATCGCATCGAGAACGACCGCGGCGCCCGCCTCGACCGTCCCGGTCACCTCCAGGATGATGTCGATGGCCCTGCAAGCGGTCAGAACGGCCGGGTCGTCCGTCAGAACGGGGACGTCGTCCCCGATGGCCCGGTCGGCCTCCCGCACCGTCGAGACGCGGGTCCAGCCGTGAATATTCGCCTCGCGAAAGGCCCGCTCGCCATTCTCGAGCGTCCGGTTGGCGATCGCGACGAGCCGCATTCCAGGCACCGGCGTGCCGAGCTGGAGAGCGATCGCGCGCCCTGTGGCACCCGCTCCGACCATTCCCACGCGGATCGGACGACCCGCCGCCTCGCGCTCCCGCAACACGGTATCGACAGCCATAGCCTGGTTCCCTTCCGATAACGCCTGCGAAGACGATCACGCCATCAGGCGCGCATCTGCCTCGACACGGTCGGGCACGATCCGCACCGGCGGCCAGTTGCGGTCCTGTTCGGAAATTTCGGTCACGGCCAAAGGCCACACGATGCCGAAGGCCGGGTCGTCGAAGCGAACGCCCCTGGCGGCGCCGGGCGTGTAGAAGGCCGAGGTCATGTAGTGCATCTCGGTATCCGGCTCGAGCGTCTGGTAGCCATGCGCGCAGCCCTCGGGCAAATAGAGCATGCGGCCATTGTCGCCGCTGAGCTTCACGCCGCACCAGGCCCCGTAGCTCGGTGAATCCCGCCGCATGTCGAGGACGACGTCGAACATCGCTCCACGCGTGCAGCGCACCAGCTTCGCCTCCCCGTCGGGCGCTTCCTGGAAATGCATGCCGCGGATCGTGCCGCGCTTCGTGCTGATCCCCATGTTCGCCTGAACGGGCTCGAACGCGATGCCCTGCTCGGCGAATTCCTGGAGGCACCAGGCCCGCATGAAGCGGCCCCGCGCATCGACATGTGGGGCGGGGTCGATGACCATGGCTCCCTCGACGCTGGTCTTGGAGAAGTGCATCCCCCACCTCTGAAATTCGTGACCCTATACCTGAACAATGCTCGTCGGAGCGCCCGAGTTCCGGCGCAAGATCGCGGCAAACCAGAATATTGCTTTGAATATCAGGTAGATGCCGCAACGGCATCAGGCCGACCTGCGGGCTCTATGCTTCACGGCATTGGGGGCGGGTGGATTTCGCGGGGCGCGCGTCAGGCGGAAGGCGCGGTTCTCAATGCGCGGAAGAGGTCGAGATACAAAGCCTTCTCGCCCGCGATCAGGAGCAGCGCCGCGACATAGGCCACGCCGAACGAGCCCACATCCAGCATGAGGCGCAGCACCGGCGACAGCGCCGGCGCCGTGAGAGCATGCACCGCATAGGCGAACCCGCCCGCGACCACGCTTGCGGCCAGAGGGTTCGCCAGCGCCCCGACGAACTCGCGGTATCGAATCCCGGTCCCGCGCAGCGCCCAGATCGTGATCGGGATGACCTTGAGCACCATGACGGTCGAATAGGCCAATGCGACGCCATGCGGCCCGTAAGGAAGCCCGATCAGCACGCCCGCGATCATCAGCGGGGCAGAGAACAACCCGATATACACCCCACGCCGGACCAGCCCGAGCGCGTTGAGCAGCCAGCCCAGCGGATTCGAGATCGCGAACACCAGGATCGTCGGAGCGAGGATCCTGAAGATCTCGACGGCGCCGATCCATTTCGGGCCCAGGACCACCAGGATCAGGTCGTCGGCGAAGAGCCCGCACACGACCGTCAACGGCAAGGTCAGCGTCACCACCAGCGAATAGCCTTTCAGGAAGTAGCGCCGGAAGCGATCGAGATCGCCCTTGGTCCGCGACAGCGCCGCGAAGGCGACCTCTCCGATCGTCACATTCAGATTCTCGGTCGGGAAATTGATCAGATAGAAGCTGCGGCTGTAGAGACCGGTCGCTTCCGTGCCCCAGACACGCCCGAGCAGAAGCTTGTCGATGTTGTTCGTGACGTAGGACAGGAAGCCGGTCGCTGTCGTTCCGACGCCGAAGCGCAGCATGGAGCGGATACCGGGAGCGATCCGTGGCCGGCCCGGAATCCAGCCGGTCGCCAGCCACAGGCCGATGGTGGTGGCCAGCGGCAGCGTGATCGTCATCGAGACGATCGACCAATAGCCATAGCCGGCCATGGCCATCCCGATCGACACCACAGTCGCGATCAGCAGCGAGCTGATCTCGATCTTCGCCGAGGTCCCGAATGCCATGCGACGCTGAAGCAGCACGCCCTGCTGGACGCCGGCGGCGGTGATGATGAAGGTGAAGGCGATCACGTCCATGATCTCGAGCAGGCGCGGCTCGTGGTAGAACGCGCTGACCAGCGGCGCGGCGGCGATGGCGATCAGCGTCAGCAAGGCGCCGAAGATCAGGTTCAGCCAGAACAGCGACGACGACTCGACCTCGCTCAGCTCCTCGCGCTGGATCGCGGCCTGGAACAGGCCGAAGCAACCGAACATGTTCAGCACGCCGGTGAACGCCGTCACCATGGTGACGAGGCCATAATCCTCGGGCGTCAGCAGCCGGCCCAGGATCATGAGCGAGGCGATGCGGACCGTGAAGCCGATCCCGCGCGAGCCCACATTGATGAGCCCGGCGCGAACAGTCCTGCCCTTCAGATCATGCATGACGTTTCTCGATTGCCGGTTCAGAGCATCAGCTTCCGGGCATAGAAAGCCTCGGCGTATCCGCTCGGCGCATTGCATTCCATTCCGCGCAACCGCATCAGCGCCATGAAGGTCGAGCGGTCGAACCAATGCTTGTTGCCTTGGGACTTGAACGTATCGAGGATCAGATCGACCTTCTTTTCGCAGATTTCATCTGAAAGAGCGTTGAAGACGATCGGCTGTCCAAGATCCCCGTCATATTTCGGAATCTCGTATTCCAGGATCAGATGGCTGCGAAACGTGTTCCAGGTCAGCTCGGCGATCAGCCGGTGGTCCTGATGCGAATCGTGACGGTTGTGGGTGAAGATGATGTCCGGCGAGACCTCTCGCTTCAGCTCCTCGAAGACGTTCTTGATGTCAGCTCCGACGAACGGCATGTAACCGTCCTGGAAATCCTTCAGGATGACCCGCTTCATGCGGGCGGGGTCGACGAATTGCCTTGCCCCGTTCTCCGCTTCCGCGGCGCGGGTTCCGTTGGCGCTGAAGACGACCCAATGGAACACCGCCTCGCGCTCCGCCGCGATCTGCAGCACCGTTCCACCGCAGCCGATCTCGATGTCGTCGGAATGACATCCCAGACACAGGATCTGCAGCGGCGACGCAGCGCCGCCATCCGGCTTCAGGCGCAGCATGGTCACGCCACCTGCGTCATCGTGGGAGCAACCGGCGTGATCGCAGGAGCCACCGGCGCCATCGCGGGATACGAGATGGTGGCGCAGTCCTTCCACACCTTCCAAGGCGGGTTGGTATCGTTGAGCTCCTCGAGGCGCTGCTTGTCCTTGAAGGTGTCCATGCACTGCCAGAATCCGGTGCATTTATGCGCCAGCAGGGCCTGGCGCTGGATCAGCCGCGCGAACGGCTCCCGCACCAGCTCGTCGCCGGGATTGATGTAGTCGAAGATCTCGTTGCGGAAGACGAAGAAGCCGCCATTGATCCAGATGTCGGAATGGCTCAACGCCGCCACCTCGGCGATCTTGCCCTCGGGCGTCGTCCTGACGATGTCGAAGCTCGCCGTCGGCTGCACCAGCAGCAGCGAGGCCACGGCATCGCTCCGCTGCAGCTCGCCGATCATCGTCGGAAGGTGCAGGTCGCTGAGACCGTCGCCGTAATTCGCAAGGAAGTACTCCTCGCCGCGCAGATAGGGCTGGACCGCTTTCAGGCGTTCGCCGATCGTCGCATGCAGACCGGTTTCCACGAAGGTGATCGTCCAGTCGTCGCTGTCCCGGTTGATGAAGTCGATCTTCTGGCCGCCGCGGGACCAGACGAAGTCGTTCGAGATCGACTCGTCGTACTTCAGGAAATAGTCCTTGATGGCGTAGCCCTTGTGGCCCAGGCAGAGGATGAAATCCTTATGCCCGAAATGGGCATAGTATTTCATCAGATGCCAGAGGATGGGGCGCGACCCGATCTGCACCATCGGCTTCGGGACATCGTCGACATAGCCCCGCAGCCGCATGCCCATGCCACCGCAAAAGAGTACGACCTTCATGATACTCTCCTTCAGTAAATGCTCGCGGCCCAGCCCCGGCATTTGTTTAAGTCAGGAAGCGATCACGACTTTCAGTTCTTCAGAACGCTTGTATCCATAACGTTTCATCGTCGCTTCATCGGCCATGTTGAGCATCGTCCCGATAAACTTGGGCTCGGCCTGACCGGCGGACCGGAAAGCCTGCCGGACCAGTTCGGATTTGGTCGCGCCCCATTTCACGACGAGCAGGAAGCCATCCAGCGATTGAGCGGCGGCGCGCACCTGCGGTCCGGATGCGAGCGAGGGCATGTCGACGATCACCATGTCGTAGGACGCTTCCGCGGCGTTCAGGATGTCGTCCAGCAGGCCGCGAGGCATCAGGCGGGACGCCTCGCCGTATCCTTCGGCGAGCGACAGGACATGCAGCCCGGCCTGCACCTTGACGACGTCGCCGATGACCGCGGGCTCCGGATTGGCTCCCGGCCGGGGCGGAGCGCATGAGAGGCTCGCAACCCAGCGCGAGATCGCGGGATTGTCCAGCACGGCGTCGATCAGCAGGACACGTTTTCCCGACGCGGCCGACGCCATGGCCAGCCCGATCGCGAGCGTCGTCGCGCCCTCGCCCGGCAGGACCGAGGTCACGCCGATCGTCCGGGGCTCGCCGGTCGAAGCGTCCTGCACCGTCGCGGCCGCGCGTCGCAGCACCGGCCCTTCCACCGCGAGCAGACGCCGCGCCGCGGCATCCTCGCTCCCGTTGTCGACATTCGCGAAGCGGGGCACGACGCCCAGGCATTCCAGGCCGAGGACATATTCCATCTGGTGCGCGTCGTGGATCGTATCATCGAGCGCATCGAGCAGGAGGGCGACGGCCGCCGTGGTACCCAGGCCGAACAATGCGGCGGCGACGAGGATCAATGCCGCCGGCGGCCCATCAGACTTGACCGGCGGCTCAGCCTCCGAAATCACCTGAGCGCTCGGTCCGAGGCTTTGATAGATCTCGCGCAGCGTCGGCGCCTTGGACGAGGCCGCGTCCGAGGCCCGTCCCCGCTCCTGCAGATAGATGCGGATCACGCTGTTGACGATGCGCGCGGCCTTCTCGGGGGTAGAGGCTTGGAAGCTCACCGTGACCAGATGGCTCGTGCCGACCTGGCGGATGCTGAGCTTGCTGTTCAGTGCCACCAAGGCCGCGCGGAACGCGGCGGCGTCGGTATCCGTGGCAACCGGATCGCGCTTCTGCGCCTCGGGCGGCGAGCGGAGGCTACGGAGGAATTCGGGATCCTTCGTCAGCTGCAGCGTCTCGACGACCTTCGCCAGCACGTTTCCGGAGCGCAGCAGCTCGATCTGGTTCTGGACCATCGGCAGGTCGGCCCGGCCCGGAAGGATCGCCTGGTCGGGGCCGGTCAGGACCTGCCTGATATAGATCAGCAATTGGCTGGATGCCGTGTAGGTCGTCGGACGTACCCCGACATAGAGCGCGGCGAGCGCCAGGCAGGCCAGCGCGCCGATGCCCAGCAGCCGCTTGCGGCTCCGGAGGCTTCCCAGGCCGAAGGACGGTCGTGGCCGCACGTTGATCCGGCTCTCGAGCCTCTCCGTGCTATGGACGACCTGCGGATGGCTTATCGTGTCCAGCATGTCTTTCAATCGAAAAGGGGCCCGTTTCCGGCGCCCGGTTCGGGATGGCAGACACGAGGATGAGGAGAGGCATCTGGCCGGCGCGGTCGCGTCGTCACGGGGCCGGATCGCCGGCCTTCCGTCCCCCTCCCCACCCGGCGCGCTGCGCCTGCAGTGACCTACACAGAGAAAACGCCGGGTACCCCGCCCCGTTCCTGCGTCTAAGCATTCGATCGGGACGCAAAATCGCCGGATGGATGGCCGCGAAATCCGATGGGGCCGCGAGCCCGCCATTCACAGGCGGGCGAAGCGGAATCCACTGCCGTGGCGAGATGCTTAGGCGACGTGGTCGGTTCGTCCGGTCGCGCCGGTCCCATGCCGGCCTTCCCGCCGCCAGGCGACCCCGTGGCCGGGACGGACGGGCGTCGCGACAGCCTCGTCCTTGTAGAGCCAGGCACAGATCGTTCCCATGACGAACCAGAAGTACCAGTTGAACGACAGGTAGAAGTGCATGTTGTCCGAATAGGACTCGAGCAGATAGGTCGCCAGGATGCACAGCATGACCAGGAGTCCGGGCGGATCGCGCCGCAGCCCCTTGACGAGGCGATAAGCCACGCAGCCGAGCAGCCAGATGAGCGCGAGCAGGCCGAGCAGCCCCATCTCGAAACTGGCCTGCAGATAGAAGTTATGGCCGTCGATGCCTTGCGGGCCGATCAGCGAAAAGAAGCTCGGCGTCGCCGGCTTGAACGACTCCAGCCCGTGGCCCAGCAGCGGTCGTTCCAGCACGACCGGAATGGCGGACTCCCACAACGCCTGCCGCCAGACATAGGAGTTCAGCCGGTTGTCATCATTCAGCTGCGAAAAGTTATCGACTTCCGTCGCCGCGGTGACGTCCGCCAGCCTTTCCCTGAGGCTCGGATTCCCGACGAACAGCACCGGCACCAGCAACAGGGCCAGAAGAAAACGGCGATCGATCTTGACCGCGTACACCAGGCACATCAGCCCGCACGCTCCCCAGGCGCTGCGCGTCTTGGTCAGCAGCAGAAAGAAGATCAGGGCCGGGATGTAGAGCGTCACCAGCGTGCGAATGAGCGGCGGCACGCGCAGGATCCGGGAGGACCGGACATAGAGCGCAAGGCCCACCTGCAGCACGAGATAGAACGCGTAGATGTTCGGATGCGAGAACGTGCTCTGCAAACGAAACTCGCTGAAATTGGACAATCCGCGCGCGATATCCACGAAGGCATAGAGCGAGGGCGGTATCGACGAGGCGATCACCACGAGAACGAACCGCGTGACGTCCAGCGACGAACGCAACAGGAAGAACGGCATCGCGAAGAACGCCCAATAGGTCAGCAGGACGGAGGCGAGCCGCACCGCTGCCTTGAAATCCGGCGCGTAGAGCGTCGAGCCGAAGGCGATCAGCAGGAACGGGCCCCAGATCGCGAGGACGGGGAACGGCGCCCGCAGCGGCGTCTGCGCGAGAAGCACGACCGCGACCGCGATCGCGACCACGTTGAAGAGCGCTCCGACCCCCATCGAGGCGGCGCCGGAATCGCCTCCCAGCAGGTTGAAGATCGGGTCGGAAGAGGCCCGGACCAGCAGGACGCCGAACACGACGGCGCGCAGCAGCCGCCAGATCGCCTCGTTATTGGCCTCGCGGACCGACATTGTCGGCCAAGAGCGCTCGATATCGTGCTGGAGCACACCATGGATGGCATCGACGGGGCTGGATACTGGCTTCATGCCTCCATCTCCCTGGCTCTGGCCCAAATCGGGTTGCGTTGCTCGCCTGCCTGGCCTGCCTCGCAGATCGGCCGCAACCAGAGCTCGACCTCCTGGCGCCACAACGCCGGAACCGCGGCGGCGGCCCGGGCCTGTCCGATCCGGTCCGTCGCGCGCGGCGCCATCAGCGCGGCGGCCACGCGCGGCAGCTCCCGCCATCGCCCATGCCTGACGGCGAGCGAGGTGAAAATGGACGCTGCCCGCCACCGCGCCCCCGCCCGCAGGAGTTGCTTGGCGAGATAGCGTTCATGTCCCGCCTCGTCTGATGCGACGCCATGTCTTGCCGCCAGCGCCGCGTATCGCTCCGCGATGACCAGGCGGCCAGCGCGCATGGGACCGACATCCATCGACAGCGATTGCCGGCTCAGGCGATAGGCGACGAGGGGGCGATCGACCGCGGCCAGCGGCGAGTGCTGAGCCAGCCTGATCCACAGATCCCAATCCTCGGAGCCGCGCAGCGCCGGATCGAACCCACCGACATCCCGGACGAGATCGTGTTCCGCGATCACCGTCGACCCTGTCGGGATTCCGTTGCTTTCCAGCAGGCCCGCCAGAACGTCCCCGCCCTTGACGTGACCATGCCCGATCACCGCGAGATCCTCGTCCACCGCGACGATGCCGGTGCAGGCCCATCGCGCCGAACTGGCCCGCATGGCGGCAAGCTGCGTCGCCAGCTTGTCCGGCGCCCAGAGATCGTCATCGTCGCAGAAAGCGACCCAGCGCCCGGCCGCCTGGGCGATGCCGGCGTTGCGCGCGCCCGAGATGAAACGCGGCTGCGCGTGGTGCACGACCCTCACTCTGGCATCGCCGGCGGCGAGCCGATCCAGCCAGGCGCCCGTTTCGTCGGTCGAGCCATCGTCGACCGCGATGAGCTCGATCGAGACGCCCTGCTGGCGCAGAATGGAATGGACCGCCTGAGGCAGGATGCGCCGGCGGTTATGCGTCGGAACGATGACGGTGACGTCGACCATTCAGGCACTCCTCGTCCGGCCGATGGCGGAGCAGGTCGGGATCATCGCTTCACCCAGCCCGAATGCCCGGACCGAAGCGTCACCGCTTCGCCCAGCCTCATCGCATGGCTGCCGGCGAACGCCGGGTCATAGGCGTCTGGGAGATCCTCCACCCGTTCGGCGCTGTCGAAGGGGATCGTCCTCTCGAACGCGCCTGCCTTGAACAACGCCGCCAGCTTCCGGCATTCCCGAACGATGTCGTGCTGCTCCAGCACCTGCTCGCGCCCGGCCTCCCCCATCGCCTGGACGAGCGAGTCCGGGGCGTCCAGGCACTCGCCGATGGCACGGGCGAGCCGATCGACGCTTCCCGCCGGAACGAGCCAGCCGCAGACCTGATCCGTGACCAGCTCCGGGATGCCCGCGACATAGGTCGTCACGACCGGGCGGCCGAGCGCCAGCGCCTCCATCAGGACGACCGGCAGCCCTTCAGCGAAGCTCGGCAGGACCAGGGCCCGCGCCTCGCGTATCGCGGCGCGCACCTGCGCATTGCTCATCCAGCCCGCCATCTCGACATGCTGTTCGAGCCCCAATTCCCGGATGCTCCGCTCGAGCTGCGGCCGCAGCGGGCCGTCTCCGACCACGGTCAGCCTGAACGGCATGCCCTCACGCGCAAGGACGGCGAGCGCCTGGAGCAGAATCAGGTGCCCCTTCTGCTCGCTGAGCCGACCGACGGTCACGAGCTGGTTCTTCGGGACGGTCCGGGGAGGCCGCGTGGCCAGGAAATCGGCATCCAGCCCGCAACGTACCAGCTTGATCTTCACCCACTCCTCCGTGGGGATCCAGCGGCAGAGCTGGCTTCCGGTGAACTCGCTGATGACGCAGACGAAGGCGGCATGCTTCACCTTGGCCGGGAAGCCGAGATATTCGGGCCTGTCGAATTCATCCGGGCCGTGCACGGTGAAGCTGTAGGGCACGCCGGTCAGGATATGGCAGAGCATGGCGACTTCAGCGCCATTCGTCCCGAAATGCGCGTGGATATGCCGGATGTCCTGCTCGCTGACCCAGCGTGCGAGGACAAGCGCTTCCGCGAGATAGGCGAGATGGAGCGGCGCCGGGCGGCTCGAGCGCCGCATCATCCCGAAGGCGGCGACGGTCGCGCGCATCAGGGCTGCAGGCCTTCGCACGAGCGCGCTGGCGAGAGCCGTCACGAACTTGGCCATGCCGCCGTCAAGCATGTAGCGGGTGCGGGCTTTCTCGCCGATATCGGCCGGGTCCACCAGCTTGCGGTCCCCGCCCCGGAGCGAGACGCGGAGAACCGAGATTCCGTTCCGCTCGAGCTCGACGATCTCCCGCCGCATGAAGGTGTGGGAAACGGCGGGATATTCGGACACGAAGTAGCAGACACGCATCGCCTCTTCCCCTCTCGCTCAATAGGCGTCGATATGCGCGCGCTTCGATATGACCGTCATGATCATGATCTTCAGGTCGAAGAAGAACGACCAGTTGTCGACGTAGTAGAGATCGTGCTCGATCCGCTTCTGCATTTTCTCGAAGGTATCGGTTTCGCCGCGCAGGCCGTTGACCTGGGCCCAGCCGGTAATCCCCGGCTTGACGTTGTGGCGCCTGAACATCCGGCGGATCTGGTCGGCGAACATGTGATTATGGGCAACCGCATGCGGCCGTGGCCCGACCAGGGACATCTCGCCTCTCAGCACATTCATCAACTGAGGTAGCTCGTCGATATTGGTCCGCCGCAGCACCCGCCCGACGCGCGTGACGCGCGGATCGTTCCGGACCGCCTGCCGAAATTCGTCATGCGCGTCGTCGAACGTCGTCATGCTGCGGAATTTCAGGACCTGGATCGGCTCGTTGTTGAAGCCGTGGCGCGTCTGCCGGAAGAGCACGGGACCGCGCGTTTCAAGCTTGATCAAGGCGGCCACGACGGCGAAGAGCGGCCACAACATCACCAGCAGCGTCGAGGCGACGACGATATCGAAGCTGCGCTTCAGGAACCGGTCGCGCAGCGAGCAGGGCCCGCAGAACAATTCGAGCACCCGCAGATGGCCATAGGTTCCGACGCGACTGCGCCGCATCAGCTCGGCCAGCTCGACCGGCAGCAGCTGGATCCGGACCGGAAGTTCCGACAGCTCCTCGACCGCGTTCGAGACGACCTCCATGTTGTCCGAGCCGAACAGGATCAGGACGGCGTCGATGGGCAAGGCCCGGCATTCACCCCGGATCGCCGAAAGTTGTACCTCCAACGAGGCCCCCCCATCGGCCAGATCGGTCACTGACGGGAAATCATACCAGCGCACGATATGTTCGTGCCGCGCCGCCAGCCGCGCGCGAACATGTCTGACGCCCCGCGCGCCGGGCATGACCAGCACGACCATGCTTTCCCGACGCCAATGTCCGCGCCAGCGAACCTGATCGATGACTTGCCGGAGACAGGATCTGATGGCGACCTGTCCCAGCAGCGTGGCCAGGAATTGCACCAGGAACGTGCCGCGGGAATAGCCGCCGAGACTGTTGGTCACGTAACCGATCGTCAGCAGGATGACGCATGAAAGGGCGATGGCGACACCGCCCCGGGTCCGGCTGCGCTCGTTCCATTCCGGGCCGAGCAGATCGTATTGATTGTCGGCGATGCACAAGGCGACATAGAGCGCCCCCACCGACACGGAGGCCAGGGCATAGTCGATCCGGAAGAAAATCACCCCGTACGCAGCCGCCGAATACGCGACAAACGCGCCATAGGCGCAGGTGACGATCACGATCATCTCGAGGGCGGCCACGACGACGGTCCAGAACAACTGTGTTCTATGCGTCAGCGCGGTCGCGGAGAGATGCTGGACCCGATGATAAACAGCGTTGGTTGACATTGCTTCGCCAAATGCTCCGGCCGCCCATCAAACGCTCGACATCCGCAGAGCCTTAATGCGGCCGACAGGGCGCAAGTTCTTCGCGCCGGCAAAATTAGATTTCCTTACGGCAGGTACTCCGGCTTCGGAGAGCAAAAGCGCAACCTGTTGCGCTTTTGACATTCGCACCGAGCGTTCCGGCGTAGATTACATTGCCTCGTTAACGCGCAGATCGCTCGGTTAAGACATCAAGAGAACGATGAAACCGCGTTTTGCGCGAACAAACCCACTGCATCGACCATTATCTTACCAAACGGCATGCAGCACGGCCTGCGGCAACCTCCGCCGCGCGGCCTAAGTCAATTTGCCGTGTTCGCTTAGCGGCTCTTGCCTGAGGGATTTGCGATGCCATCAGACGCTGCACGACTTTCCGTATCCGAGGCCACCGGGCTCCTCCCATCTGAAGCGATGCCACCGGCTCAGGTCCAGATCCTGAACGGCCGCTTCGACAAGCTCTCGGCCGACCAGACCGTCGAGGAACTCATGCGGGCCATCCGGGCCGGAGAGCGCGGCATCCTCTCGACGGTGAACGTCGCGATCCTGATGATGATGCGGTCCAACCCGCGCCTGCAACGCTTCGTCGATTCGTCGCGATGGATCGTGGCCGATGGACAGCCGCTCGTCTGGGCCTCGCATCTCCGGCAGCAGCCCTTGCCCGAGCGTGTCGCCGGCATCGATCTGATCGACCAGCTCTGCGCCCGCGCCGTCCAGGAGGGGGTCGGCGTCTATTTCCTCGGCGCCGAGAGCAGCACGGTGCGCGAGGCCGTCAATGTGCTCCAGGACCGGCATCGCGGGCTCGATGTCCGCGGCTATGCCGATGGCTATTTCGGCCCCGAGCAGGCTGAAGCCCGCGCGCGGGCCGTGGCGGAAAGCGGGGCCGAACTCCTCTTCGTCGCGATGGGCGTGCCGCGGCAGGAATATTTCATCGAGGAGCAGTGGGACAATCTCGGCGCGCGGGTCGTCATCGGCGTCGGCGGCAGCTTCGATGTCATCGCGGGACGGCGCAAGCGGGCCCCCGCCTTCATCCAGCGCGCCGGGCTCGAATGGGCTTACCGTCTCATCCAGGAACCGCGCCGGCTGTTCAGGCGCTACCTGATCACGAACTCCCAGTTCCTCGGCCTGATTTCCTGGAGCGCCATCGCCCAGGTCTCCCATCCCCGGCGCGTCGTCCCGCGACCCTGAACGAGGATTGAGATGGCAACCCGCAAGCGAATTCTCGTCGTGATGGGCACGCGGCCCGAGGCCATCAAGCTCGCGCCGCTCATCCTGAAGGCGAATGCCGACCCCGAACGTTTCGAGGTGCTGGCGGTGCGCACCAGCCAGCACCGGGAAATGCTCGACCAGGTCGTGACCTATTTCGACCTGCCGATCCTCGCCGACCTCAACATCATGCGCAAAGACCAGAACCTCGCCCATGTCACGATGGCGGCGCTGGGAGGCCTGCAGCGGGTGATCGCCAAGGCCCGGCCCGATGTCGTCGTCGTGCAGGGCGACACCACGACGAGCTTCGTCGGGGCGCTGGCGGCATTCTACGAAAACATCCCCGTCGCCCATGTCGAAGCCGGGCTGAGGACCTATGACAAGCGCGCGCCCTTTCCGGAGGAGGTCTATCGCCGCCTGACGAGCGTCATCGCGGACTATCATTTCGCGCCGACCGAAACGTCGCGATACAACCTGCTCAAGGAGAATGTGCCGGCGGAGACGATCTGGGTCACCGGGAACACCGCGATCGACGCGCTGTTCCTCACGCTGGCGAAGGCAGCCCCCGAGCCGGTGCGCCGCGCGGCAGCGCAGACACTCCTTCTCACCACCCATCGCCGGGAGAACCATGGCGAGCCGATGCAGCGCATCTGCGAAGCGATCCTGATCCTGTTGCAGGGTTTCCCGAACCTGCGGGTGGTCTGCCCCGTCCATCTCAGCCCGCGCGTCCGCCAGGTCGTCGGCCCGATGCTGGGCTCGCATCCGCGCGTGTCGCTGATCGAGCCGCTCGGCTACGAGCAATTCGTGCTGGCGATGAATGGAGCCCACATCATCCTTTCGGATTCCGGCGGCGTCCAGGAAGAGGCGCCTGCGCTCGGCAAGCCGGTTCTCGTCCTGCGCGATACGACCGAACGGCCGGAAGCCGTCGAAGCCGGCACCGCCCGCCTCGTCGGAACGGAAGTCGACTCGATCGTCTCGGCCTGCAAGGAGCTGCTCACGGACCCCGAAGCCTATCGCGCCATGGCCCAGGCCAGGAATCCGTTCGGCGACGGCCATGCTTCCGAACAGATCCTCGACGTCCTGGCCCGGTCGCTCGGCAGCACGGATCGCCGCGAGCGGACCGACCCCGCCAAGGCGCTCGAAACCTTCCCGCATGCAGCCCGTTCGTCGGTCGCAGCCGTCCTCAACGCCGGCCCATCCGCAACGCCGCAAGGCTTCGCCACCGCCGCCAAACCGCGCCGCGCGCGCCGTGAGACGGCGCTCGCGGCCGACACGGTTGCGCTGATGCCATCGGGACTTCAGGGACCGGGATCGTCGTGATCGCCATGGTCGACGCAGTCACCCACGCTCTGCTCGCTCTTGGTCTCCTGACGGCGATCCCGGTCGCCTTCCTCGTCGTCCAGATCGGCGCGGCGCTCCTGCCCGCGAGGCGATCCGTGTCGGTCATCTCCATGCCCTGTCCGCGTTTCGTGGCGGTCATGCCCGCCCATGACGAAGAAGCCGTCATCGCGCGCAGCATTGCCTCGATCATGGCTCAATTGCCCGCCGCGGGGCACTTGCTCGTGGTGGCCGACAACTGCTCCGACGACACCGCGCGCATCGCTTCGAGCGCGGGGGCGGAGGTCGTCATCCGTCAGGACACGACACGGCTCGGGAAGGGCTACGCGCTGGATCACGGCATCCGCGCCCTCGCGGCCGATCCGCCGCAAGTCGTCATCGTCGTCGACGCCGATTGCGAGGTCGCGCCCGGGACGCTCGAGTTTCTAGCGAAGCGTTGCGTCGCGACGGGGCGCCCGGTCCAGGCGCGCTATACGATGCTGGCGCCTCCCTTGCCGAGCTCGGCCGACAAGGTTTCCCGGCTGGCCTGGACGATCAAGACCTTCGTGCGGCCGCTGGGCTCCGCGCGTCTCGGCTGGCCTTGCCAGTTGATGGGCTCCGGCATGGCGCTGCCCTTCGCCCTCGTCACCCGGCTCGATCTCGCAACCGGCCATCTCGCGGAAGATCAGAAATTCGGTGCCGAGCTTGCGCTCGCCGGGTCATCGCCGCTCTTCTGCCCGGACGCGCAGGTCGTCAGCCAGCTTCCCCAGGGGGAAACGGGCAAGCGCCAGCAGCGCACGCGGTGGGAGCATGGACATCTGGCGGTCATCGGGCAGTTCTTCCTGCCATTGATCCGGCGTGTGGTCTCGAAACCGAGCCTGCACCTCCTCGCATTCACGCTCGACCTGTGCATTCCGCCCCTGACGCTTCTGGCCCTGTCCCTGATGCTGATAGGCGGCCTGAACCTCTCCTGGTTCGCCGCGACGGGTGCGGCGAGCCCGCTCGTCGCCTCCTCGGTCGTGCTGGCCGGCTTCGCCGGAGCGATCGTCGTCGCGTGGCGGCGTTTCGGCCAGGAGATCATTTCCGGGCGCGAGCTGGCGGCGGGCCCGGCCTATTGCCTGCTCAAGATCCCCTCCTTCATCCGCTTCTTCATTCATCGCCAGGTCGATTGGATCCGGACGGAGCGGTGATGACGGATGCGGATCGATCGCTCTGGAACTCGGCCGGATGAGATCACGCCGCGCACCGCCTGTCCTTCATGCCCCGCCGGTCCGGGCGCTGGCCCGGCTCGCCATTTCCCTCGCGATCGCGATGGGGTGCTGCTCACCCGCCCTGGCGAATAATGCGTGCGGCGCCGGCAGCGGCAGGCAGCCCTGCACATTCACGCTCGGCCAGCGGCCCTTCGCGGCGAGCTCCTCCTGGAACAGGCCGATCGCGCCGGATGCGACCTTCGAAAAGCTCGCCTGGCCACCCGGCGCCCTCTTCGGCGTGGCCTGGGACAGCTACTCGCCCGCAATTCACGTCAGCTCGGCCTCGGACCCCGTCGTATCCGTCGAACACCCGGCAAGCTGGGGGCGTCCCGCCGGTGTCGCCAGCATTCGCATCCCGGTCGGGGTCGATGGCGCCCAGGGGACCGACGGCGAACTGCTGGTCATCGATGGCGGCACCGTCCATAATCTCTGGCAGTTCAAGCGGTTGAGCGCCGACAGGGCCACCGCGCGGTCCTACGCTGCGGCGGACATCGTCACCGGCGACGGTTGGGGTCGCACATCGCCCTTTCTCGGCGCGGGCATCGTGGCGGCCGGCTCGAGCCAGCTTGCCGGCCTGCTGGTTCAGGCCGAGACCGATCGGGGTGAAATAACGCACGCCTTGCAGATCGCGATCGATGCGGCCCTGGCGCGGCCGGGCCGCATCGGTGAGGCGATCAACGGTGACGGCAGAAATCCGGAGGGCCTCGTCCAGGAAGGCGAACGTCTGGCCATCCCGGCCACCATGCCGATGCCGCCGGGGCTATCGCCGCTCGGGCAGAAGGTCTTTCGCGCCTACCGGACCTACGGCGCCTTCGTGATCGACGTGGCCGGGGGCATCACGAACCTGCGCGCCCAGGCCAATGCCTATGACGAGGCAACGATCACGGCGCTCCAGCAGGACCTGACACGGATATCGCCGCTGCTTCAGCGTGTGAGGCGGCCGGCCGACTGAACAGCCGACAACACGGCCGTGAGGGTCTCCCGATCACCGCGCCTGTCTCGCCGGCAACGCAAGATCGCCCCCGCGATACCGGGATCAGCCACAATGCCCCTGTGAGGCTCATCCGTTCATCTCGACGAAGCTCGGCGCCTTCGCCTGCGTCGGATCGAAAAGCGCCGAAATCGGCTCAATCGTGGCAACTTTGCGGCAACCGAGCCTATTGACTCGAACCAGGTCGCGCCTGCACAGCGCATCGGGCATGGCGTTTGTCATGCGTCAGGTCTAGGCGGCGGTATATGGCACGCATACGCGACGCGTTAACCATATTATACATGATGTCAACATCCGCATCCACAGAGACCGGCGGGATATCCACAAAAATCGACGTCGCGACATTTTCTCTTTGGCATCATATTCCAAACACGATATCTGGCCACGTTCGTTAGTGGATGGGAATATGATTCGCCGCCTGTGATATGGCGATGACCCGTCATCCACCCGCCGATCTCGCAGCATGCCTGGCTAATCGCTGCGTTGTCTCCTCGGAACGGCGTTAAATACCTGCCTGGCCTATCCATACCCGCACGCCGTTCCTCCTGGATAAGCTAAGGAATATAGGCATATGACCTCACTCGAAACTCGCCCATTTTCTGCGTCTTCGAGTTGGAATACTCCAGTATCAAGCAATGCAACCTTCACTAAACTTGGATGGCCCGCCTCGACGGGATACAACTACAGTGTAGCATGGGATAGTTACTCTCCTTCGGTTTACGTTGCTTCCGCCTCTGACCCGCTGGTTCAAGTCACCTACCCCCCGGGATGGGGTTATCCTGGCGGCACCGTCAGTGTTCACATGCCGGCAGCGGCGAACGGCGCCGCGGGTACTGACGGCGAGCTGATCGTCATCGATGGCGACATCGCGTACAACTTCTGGCAATTCAACCGGACCAGCAACACGACAGCATCGGCTGCGTCGTTCGGGTCCGAAAACATCGTCACCGGCGATGGCTGGGGCACCAAGTCGCCCTTCCTCAGCGCGGGCATCACGGCTGCCGGCGCCAGCCAGCTCGGCGGTCTGCTCGTCAAGGCGGAAACGGATGACGGCGTGATCGATCACGCGCTGCAGCTCGCCGTCGATTTCTCGCTCGCCAAGCCCGGCGCCGTCGGCCAGGCCATCTCCAGCGACGGCAGCAACGCGTCGGGCATCGTCCAGGAAGGGCAGCTCCTCGCGATTCCGCCGGGCACCCCGATGCCTGCCGGCCTCTCCCCGCTGGGCCAGCAGGTCTTCAAGGCCATGCAGACCTATGGCGCCTATGTCATCGATGTGGCGGGCGGCACGACCAATATTCGCGCGCAGGCCAACGCCTACGACGACGCGACGATGACCGCGTTGTGGCACGACATGGGAAACATCACCCCCCTGCTGCAGGGTGTGTCCAATAACTCGGGCTCCGGAAGCACGGGCGGTACGGGAGGCACGGTCACCGATCCGCCGCCGGTCATCACCAACCCGCCACCGGTCACGACCCAGCCGACCACCGACACCACCAAGCCGACCGTGCAGTGGGTTGCGGCCAACGGCCCCGGCGTCGTCAACGGCACCGGCACCGTCAAGGCCGGCGACACCGTGCGCCTGACGCTGAAGTTCAGCGAGGCGGTCGATGTCAGCGGCACCGCGATCCTGTCGCTGAACGACAAGGGCACCGCGAAATATGTGAGCGGTACCGGCACCGACACCTTGCAGTTCGACTACAAGGTCGCCGCCGGCGAGAACACCGCCGATCTCGCGATCAGCGGCTACGACCTCTCCGGCGTGAAGGACAAGGCCGGCAACGCTGTCGACCTCAACGGCGCTCCGACGCTGCCGGCGGGAACACTGGTCGTTGATACTTCGACCTCGACCGGCACCACGACGCCGAAGGATACCACGGCACCGACGGTGCAATGGATCGCCGCGACCGGTGCCGGCATCACCAACGGCAACGGCACCGTCAAGGCCGGCGACACCGTCCGGCTGTCGGTCAACTTCAACGAGGGAGTGACCGTCAACGGCACGCCGACCCTGTCGCTGAACACCGGCGGCACCGCCAAATATGTCGGCGGCGCGGGCACCAGCACGCTGCAGTTCGACTATGTGGTGAAGGCCGGCGAGAAAGCCTCCGACCTCGCGGTCGCCGGCTACAATCTGAAGGGTGTGACGGACCTGGCGGGCAATGCCGCCAATGCTGCCGGCGCGCCGCTTCAGCCGGCCGGAGTGCTGGCCGTCGGCGGCTCCGCGGCGAAAGTCCAGTGGATCGCCGCGACCGGAACCGAGCTCAGCAACGGCACCGGCACCGTCAAGGCCGGCAACACCGTTCGGCTCTCGGTCAACTTCAATGACGTGATGACCGTCAGCGGGACTCCGACCCTGTCGCTGAACAGCGGCGGCACTGCCAAATATGTCGGCGGCGCGGGGACCAGCACCTTACAGTTCGACTACAAGGTGCAGGCCGGCGAGAAGGCCTCCGACCTCGAAGTCGCCCGCTATAATCTGGGCGGCGTCAAGGATCGGGCTGGCAATGCCGTCGATATTGCCGGTGCGCCACATCAGCCGGCCGGGGTTCTGGCCGTCGGCGCCACGACGGCGAGCGACCCCACGGCGCCCAAGGTGCAATGGATCGCCGCGAGCGGTTCCGGCATCAGCGACGGCAGCGGCACCGTCAAGGCGGGCGACACCGTCTGGCTGTCCGTCAACTTCAAGGACGCGATGACCGTCAACGGCGCGCCGTCCCTGTCGTTGAGCAGCGGCGGCACCGCCAAATACGTCAGCGGTTCCGGCACCAACACCCTGCAGTTCAAGTATGTGGTGGGAGCCGGCGAAAGCGCGCCCGATCTCGAAGTCTCGGGATACGATCTGAAGGGCGTGACGGACCGCGCGGGCAAGAGCGTCAACATTGCCGGCGCGCCGCATCAGCCGGCTGGCGTGCTAACCATCGCCGCCGATGCGTCGGCGGGTACGGCGTCGGTCAATCCGTTGGCCAAGACTGTCGCCTCCGCGGCGTCCGACCTCGCGGCCCCCGCGACGGTGACGTCCGGCACCTCCGCGCAGACGGCGTCGCAGCAGTGGTTCGGCGGCCATGGCGGCAGCGTGACGGATGCCGCCTTCGGCAGCGGCAGGACGCTCGGCTACTCCGGTTCCCAGGATGGAGGCGCGAGCGCCGATCCGTCCCAGGGGTCGGCGATGTCGAAGCTCGCTTTGCTCAATCAGTACGCGGCGTCGAGTTTCGCCACGCCCGCGCCGACGTCCTTCGGGGCGATGACGCAGGCCTGGTTGAACTCCTCCACCCAGACGCTCGCGAAGCCACGCGGCTGACTTAAAGCGGAGGCGCCGGGTCCGGCGCCTCCGCACCGACGCGAATTCGAAAAAATGTCCCGTGCGCGCGAGGCCTTCCTCGCGCGCACGCCTCAAACAGCATGTATGCGGGGCCACCACTTGGAAAATCCCGATAACGATACCCATCCGCGATCTGACGACGGCCTGACTGCGCTCATCTTCATCCTGCGCAGCCAGGGCGTGAGCGTCCTTCCGGAACAGATCCAGCATCAATTTCCCGGTCGGCCGATCGGGGTCTCGGAAATGATCCGCTGCGCCAAGGGCCTGGGCCTCAAGGCTCGCTCGGTGACGACGAGCTGGGAGCGGCTGGCGCGCACGCCGCTGCCGGTGATCGCCGCGATGCGCGACGGCAGCTTCCTGGTCCTGGGCCGCTGCGGCGAGGACCAGATCCTCGTCCAGGCGCCGAACGCCCCGCGGCCGAGTGTGATGTCGCGAGCCGAGCTCGAAGCGATCTGGGACGGCCGGCTCGTCCTGATGACGAAGCGCGCGACGCTGACCGACCTCGCCCGCCGTTTCGACATCACCTGGTTCATGGGCGCGATCCACAAATATCGCTGGCTCCTCGGCGAAGTCCTGATCGCGTCCTTCTTCCTCCAGTTCTTCGGCCTGATCTCGCCCCTGTTCTTCCAGGTCGTCATCGACAAGGTGCTCGTGCATCGCAGCATGAGCACGCTGGACGTGCTGGTCATCGGGCTGGTCGCCATTGCCGTATTCGAAGTCGTCCTCGGCGCGCTCAGGACCTATCTGTTCTCGCATACCACCAACCGGATCGACGTCGAGCTCGGCGCGCGCCTGTTCCGCCATCTGCTGGCGCTGCCGATCGGCTATTTCCAGGCACGTCGCGTCGGCGATTCCGTCGCCCGCGTGCGTGAGCTCGAGAACATCCGCAACTTCCTCACGAGTTCGGGGCTGACGCTCGTCATCGACCTGTTCTTCACGATCGTCTTCGTGGCCGCGCTGTTCTTCTATTCGCCGCTGCTGACCTGGATCGTCCTGGCGTCGCTGCCGCTCTACATCGCGATATCCGTAGGCGTCACCCCGCTCTTCCGCCGCTATCTCGACGACAAGTTCGCCCGCGGCGCCGAGAACCAGGCTTTTCTGGTCGAAAGCGTGACGGCGGTTGAAACGCTCAAGGCCATGGCGATCGAACCCCAGATGCAGCAGCGCTGGGAGGAGCAGCTCGCCGCCTATATCGCCGCGAGCTTCCGGGTGCTGAGCCTGGGCAACGTCGCCAGTCAGGCCGTTCAGCTCATCAGCAAGCTGGTGACCGCGGCGATCCTCTATGTCGGTGCTAAGCTGGTCATCGCCGGCAACCTTTCGGTGGGCGAGCTCGTCGCGTTCAACCTGCTCGCCGGCCGCGTCAGCGGACCCGTCCTGCGACTGGCCCAGATCTGGCAGGACTTCCATCAGGCGCGGCTGTCGATCGCCCGCCTCGGCGATATTCTGAACACCACCCCCGAGCCTGCCTATAATCCCTCCCGGACGGCCCTTCCCGCCATCCGCGGCGACATCAGCTTCGAGCATGTGACGTTCCGCTACCGGATCGACGGCCCGGAGATCCTCCACAAGGTCAGCCTGAGCATTCCGGCCGGGCAGATGATCGGGATCGTCGGGCCCTCAGGCTCCGGCAAGAGCACGCTGGCCAAGCTCGCCCAGAGGCTCTACGTGCCGGAAAGCGGCCGGGTTCTGGTCGACGGCATCGACGTCGCCCAAATCGACCCGTCCTGGCTGCGTCGCCAGATCGGCGTCGTCCTGCAGGACAATATCCTGTTCAACCGCTCGGTGCGCGACAACATCGCCCTGGCCGACCCCGCCCTCCCGGCGGATAAGGTGATCGAAGTCGCGAAACTGGCGGGCGCGCACGACTTCATCCTCAAATTGCCGGAGGGCTACGACACGATCGTCGGTGAACGCGGCGGCAGCCTGTCGGGCGGGCAGCGGCAGCGTATCGCCATCGCCCGGGCCCTGGCGACCGATCCCCGCGTCCTGATCTTCGATGAGGCGACGAGCGCGCTCGACTACGAGAGCGAGCACATCATCCAGCAGAACATGACGCAGATCGCGCGTTCCCGGACCGTGCTCGTCATCGCGCACCGTCTCTCCACCCTGCGGATGGCCGATCGCATCGTCACCATCGAAGGCGGCCGCCTGATCGAGGACGGCACTCACGAGCAACTGATGCGCACCGGCGGCCGCTACGCCACCTTGCATCGGCTTCAGTCCGGATTGCCGGAGGCCGCAAACACGCAGGCCGCGGCGGGTCAGGCCGCGTCCCGATCCGGGGCGTGGGGGCCCTCCCCACTGACAACGCTCGCGGGGCATCAGCCGTCCAACCTGGCCACCGCCCGTACCCACAAGCATCTTTGAGACGTCGGATGACCGCATCCTCCACAACCCCGGGAGCCTCTACGCCGCGCTGATTTCCCTTGGGAAAGCAGCGGCGACGAGAAAAAAGCCATGCACGCGCTCACGAACGATCAATCGGGACTTTTCGCACTGGAGATGCTGCTGCGCCTGCGCGGCGCCATCGCCACGAAGGAAGACCTTCGCAACCATCTCGGTGACGGCGCCGTCGGCGTCACCGAGATCCTGAAGGGCGCACGGGCCTATGGCTTTGTCGCCCGCTCCTTCTCCGCGACATGGGACAAGCTGGCCGAGCTTCCGCTGCCTTGCATTGCGGCGCTTCGCAACGGCGGCTTCCTCCTGCTCGGAAAGGTCAATCACGAGAACGCGGTCGTCGTCGCGTCGAACATCACGCAGCCGACCTTGATGACGCGGGCCGAATTCGAAGACCAGTGGGGCGGGCGTCTGGTCCTGCTGAAGCAGGCGAAGACGGCTGCCGAGAACATGCCGCGCCTCGACAGGGCCGTGGCGATCAGGGCGCGTCAGGCTCTGACATCGACGGCGGAATGGGGCGCTCGCAACACCCGCGCCGCCGTGACGAGCCTCGCCACGCGCTCGCAGGCCCTTCAGCAGGCCGTCATCGCCCGATCGACCGATGAGAAGCACCTGCGCTCCCTGGAGCTCGCATTTCTGCCGGCCGCGCTCGAAATCGTCGAGACGCCGCCCTCCCCGCTCGGGCGCATCATCGGCCTGAGCATCGTCTCCATCTTCGCCGCCGCCTTGCTCTGGGCCTGCGTCGGCACCGTCGACATCGTCGCCGTCGCGCCCGGAAAGATCATCCCCAGCGACCGGACCAAGATGGTCCAGCCCTTCGAGACCGGTGTCGTGCGCGAGATCAAGGTCCGCGACGGCCAGAGCGTCAAGGCAGGCGACGTGTTGGTCGATCTCGACTCGACGACCGCCGATGCCGAGGTCGGGCATCTGCAGAGCGATCTGATGGCCGCTCGCCTCGATATCGCGAGGCTGCGGGCGGCGATCGCCAACAAGGAAGACCCCCTTTCGGCGTTTACTCCACCCAAGGACGCGTCTGCTGACCTGGTGCAGATGTATCGCGGCCTCCTCCTCAGCCAGAGCAGCGAGCAGAAGGCCAAGCTCGCAAGCATCGATGGACAGCTGGCGCAGAAGGCGGCGGAGCGCGACACGATTCAGGCCTCCGTCGACAAGCTGAAGAACACGCTCGTGCCGCTCCAGCAACGCGTCGAGATTCGCGAGCAGCTTTTCCAGAAGGAGCTCGGCTCCAAGGTCACCTATCTCACCGAATTGCAGGATCTCGTCGGCCAGCGTCAGGACATCCTCGTTCAGGAGAAGCGCGGCAGCGAAACCAATGCCGCGGTCACCGCCTTGACCGAGACGCGCGCGAAGACCGTGGCGGAGTACGAGCGAACCCTGTTCGACGACCTGACCAAGGCCCAGCAGAAGGAGGCCGGCTTCAGGCGGGACATCGTCAAGGCCGAGCAGCGCAGGAACCTGCAGAGGCTGACGGCCCCGGTCGACGGCATCGTCCAGCAGCTCGCGATTCATACGATCGGCGGCGTCGTCACGCCGGCGCAGACGCTGATGTACATCGTTCCGGCAGACAGCCGGCTGGAAATCGAGGCGATGATCTCGAACCGCGACATCGGCTTCGTCAGCGCCGGCCAGGAAGCCGCCGTCAAGATCGACACCTTCAATTTCACCCGCTACGGCCTGCTGCGCGGCACCATCCTCAGCATCTCGCAGGATGCCATCCCGCGCGACAAGATTCCCGACACCGCCGGTGACAAAACCTCGGGAGCGGGAAATGACAGCAGCGAACCGCGCGGACAGGAACTCCTCTACGCCGCGCGCATCTCGCTCGACCGCACGCAGCTCGCGATCGAGGACAAGCAGGTCAACCTGTCGCCCGGCATGGCCGTGACGGCGGAGGTCAAGACCGGCCGGCGGCGGATCATCAGCTATCTGCTCTCGCCGCTCTCCCGCTACCAGCACGACAGCATGCGGGAACGCTAAGGCATTTCCGAGCGAAACGGACACCGGTTCGCGTAAAGAAAATGCGATAAAACAAAGAGATGGATCATTTCCGCGATTCAGGGAAACGCGGAAATGATCCAGGAGCCGGCCCGGGGGGACCCGAACCGAAAGCTTCGCGTCGGGCCGGATTTCGCATTCGGCCCGATGCCGTGGGCATCCCTCTTTTCGGCGTCTGCGAAAGCCGGTCTTCCCGGTGCGCTCAGGCAAGCCGCCGTGTCGCGCCGGCGGCCTGATGGACCGCCATGACCGCCCGGACCCGGCTGTCGAAACCGATCTCGCTGATGTTGTCGATCCCGAGCAGGGCTGCCAGCCGCGAGCGGGCGCGGTTGATCCTGCTCTTGATCGTTCCGGTGGTGGTGCGGCAAAGCGTGGCCGTATCCTCGTAGGAGAGCCCCGCCGCGCCGACCAGCATCAGCGCCTCGCGCTGATCGAACGGAATTTCGCGCAGGGCCGCACAGAACTCCTTGTATTCCAGCAGGCCCTCCTGCTCCGGCGCCGCGCGCAGCGACTCGGAATAGCAACCATCGGCGTCCTCGACCTCGTGGCGCCGCCGGCGCAGATCGGAGAGGTAGCAGTTTCGCAGGATCGTCGTCAGCCAGGCACCGAGATTGGTGCCGGGCCGGAAGGTGTGGATCTTGCTGATCGCGCGCATCAGCGTTTCCTGCACGAGATCGTCTGACCTGTCCGCGCTTCGGCTGAGGGACATGGCGTAGGCACGCAATTGCGGCTCGAAAGTCAGCATTTGCTGCTGAAGGGAGAGAGAGCCGGCTTCCAACTTCCCGGAATTATTGTCTCCGCAGGCCATCGTCGATCTCCCACTCACAACCACGAGACAAAACAATCAACCGCTCGCAGGCGAAACGAGCCTGCGTTCCCGGCAGCGCGGATCGCGCAGCCGAACCGTTACTGCTTCACTTTGGCCGGCATCATCATGTTGGTCTGCTCGAGCGGACCGGCGATGCCGAGCCCTCCTCCGGGGATGATGCTCCGCTGGACCCTGAGCACGTCTCCGGGCAGGAGCTCCATGCTCTCCGGCGCGTCGATCGTCTCAGACTTTCCGTCCTGGATGCGGACGACCGTCAGGCTGCGGGTCTCGACAGGGCCGTCGGAGTTTCCGATCAGCGTCGGGACGGTCACCTTGGCCTCCACGAGAAGACTCCGGTTGGTGTCGAACTTCACGCTGACCTCGTCGAGATCCATCCGGACCTTCTGCACCTCGGCGGTCAGGGACGCGTTGCGCTCGCTCTTCAGGTCGAAGATCCTCTGGTCGGCCTGCGTGATGTTCTGGCGCGACCGCAGGATCAGCGTCTGGAAGCCCTGCTCGTTCATTTCGAGCTGCGCCTGCATGCGTTCGAGGTTCGCCAGGCGGCTGATCGTCGTCAGGCCACGCTTGACCAGGTCCCGAACCTCCTTGAGCTCCTTCTCGACGCTCGCGACCTGGACCTTGTTGGCCTCGATCTGGCGCTTGATCGCCTCGATCTCGCGCTCATACAGGGCCCGGTTCTGCTCCAGGCTGTCGATCTGGGTCTTCAGGGAGTCGACATGGATGTTCAGGAGCGAACGCTCCTCGTCGATCAGTTGCCTCACCCCGCCATCGCTCTGCGACCGGGCGAGAAGCTCGGGCGGAAACTGGATGTCGCTCCTCATCACCAGCTCGGAGTTCAGGCGGGCCCGGCGCGCCGTCAGCTCGTAATACCGCCTGACGAGATTCCGCATATCGCCGGTGATGTTGATGCTGTCGCGGTCCAGCCGCATCAGGCCGGGGTCACTGAACCGCAGCCACCCGCCGGCCAGGCTGACGACTTGCAGAACGGTCATTCCCGGGCGGAACTGATACTCGCCGGGCTTCTGCACGTCGCCCAGCACATAGACCGGCCGGGTCTCGAGGACCTCGACCGAGGCGCCGGGCTTATCGGAAATGCCGGAGCGCACGAAGCGCTCGGCAATCTGGCCCGCGATTTCCTTGGTCGAAAGGCCGTTGACGGGAATATCCCCGATCGGCGCGATGGAGATCGTTCCATTCGCGCGGACTTTGTATTCACCGCTCAGCTCAGGATACTGAAAGATCTTGATCTTGAGCTTGTCATCGGCCCGAACGACGTAGTCGGACGTCGCGCGCACAGTGTTGCCGTTGAGCGTGAACAGGACCAGTGAAACTGTCCCGACGACATTTACCCATGAACGGCTTCGCTTCATCGTAGCACCTCTCCGCTTCATGACGATCCGGCAACCGGCTCGATAGGCATCGCAGGCCCGAACAGGCCTCGTCCGGCGGCCATCAACCCTTCCGCCTCCCAGAGCTTGTCCCCGAAACGGCCGATCATCCGGTCATCGACCATGTTCAAAACCGCTCCGATGAAATCCGACGGCGCCGCGCCGGAGACCGTGAAGGCGCGCTCGATCCGCTCCATCTCGGCGCCGCCCCATTTCATCACCAGCAGGATTCCGTCGATGTTCTGCGCGGCCATGCGAAACTCGGGACCGCGTTCGAGGGCCGGCAGGCAGACGACGATCAGGTCGTAGGCTGCCAGCGATGTCTGATCGCAATGCATCCACCAGTTGGCGGCGCCCTCGCCGGTGCCGGGAGGAGGCGTGATGAGAAGATCGGGTCCGTCGCCGCCATTGTTCCAGAGGCTGCCGCCGAGCGGCTGCGGCTGCGTCCCCGAGAATGCCGGCGCGGAGGACATCTCCCTCGCGGACGATCGCGACGTCTCGCTGCCGCCGGCCTCCACGAGCAGAACCTTCCTCTGGCTGCGCGCGGCCATCTGGGCGAGGTGCCGCGCCACGGTCGTCGCGCCATCTCCTGCGATCGAGGAGGCGACGCCGACGGTGCGTGCCTTGGCCGCCTCGATCGCGACCGTCGCCCGCAGAAGCGTTTGCGCCAGCAAGGCTTCAGGCAGGCGATCCTGGCCGGCACGCTGCCGAGCCTGGCTCGAAATCGCGGGCTTGCCGCTTTTGAACAAGGGGATCGCGCCGATGCACTCCAGGCCGAAACGCTGAATCTGCGCGGCACTGCGGATCGTCTTGTCCCGGAAGTCGAGAAACAGCGCCAGCGCCGCCCCGATCACCACTCCGGCCATGACCGTAGCCATGATGATCAGGATCTTCCGCGGTCCGTTGGGCTTGTCCGGAGCGAGCGCCGGCGTCATCACATAGACGCTGGGTCCCAGCCCCTGCAGCCGCTCGCGCAGCAATGGCGAGCGCTCGCCATCCTGCTCCGCGTTGAGACGCGCCTGAAGCATGACCTGGCTGATGCCATTGGCGATGAGCGCGGACTTCTCCGGATCGGAGGTCGTGACGTCGACGAGGATCGTGTGACTGGTTCCGACCCGCTTGACCGCGATGCTCCTGGCGAGGGACTCGATGGCGGTTTCCTGCTTCGCGCGGCTCTCGTCGGAGGTTGCTGGCGACGTGCCGGAAAGCCACCGGGCGAGCCCCTGAAGCACCGTCGCCGCGGGAACGAACTCGGAATCCTCGGTCAGGTCCAGCGCCCCGACGACCTTAGCCAGGGTGCCGCGCGAGCGGATGACCTCGCTCTCGTTCTCGACCTGCGTGAGATCGGCGCGCCCGAGGGAAATGACGAGGTCGGGGCCGGGCTGAACTTCCTTCACATAGACCAGGAGCTGCGTCGACGCCGTATAGCTCGCTGGCCTCAGCACCGTGTAGAGCAGGCCAAGCATCGCCGCGAGACCGACACATGCGGCAATGAGCTTCCAGCGGCGGCGTAGGCTGAGAAGGCCGAATGTTGTGGAGGGCTGGCGCTCGTCAATATAGACCGACATTGGGCTTCCGATCTGTATCCACCGACCATTTGATGTCTTTGCAGGAACTCCGCTCCCTCAAAGACGGCGTTCGCAAGTCACACAACGCGAATACGCGGGCTGTAAGTCACGATAAAACTTCGATATTTTTCACTGCAGCTTTGCAGGAACGAATTCGCACGATTGATTCGTCGCTGTACTGGGCAAAGCCAATTCCAGATGCTCGGCGTCCACAACACGCGCCGCTCTCATCCAGACAAAGGCTCTGTTCCAGACCTCCCAGCTCATCTCCTCCATGATGAGCCCGTAATCCTCCGGGCTGAGCCGCCGCAAAATCAGCTCAGCCACCCTGCGGGCCCGGTCCGCGCCCGGGTCGTTTCGCCTCCCTTCGGCGGGCCCGTTAAGCTCGCGCGGGGGAAGAAACGACGAGGAGAATCCTTCCTGCGCCGGACGCTGCACCGCCTCCATCCTGGTCTTGCGCGTATCCACGACCTGCGAATGCAGCTCGCTGCGGGACACGCGCTCACCATTCTCGAGTCGCTGCAGGATGGTGGTGCGAACCGCCGGCGGGGTCGTCTTGGCGAGATAGACACGAAGCGTCGATGGAACCATCAGTGCGACGAGCTTCGCATTCGCATCGGAATCGGCGCCGCGCGCCAGCTTCATCAGGTCCTGCGCGGTCCTGATCTTGAACTCGCACGCCTTTTCGACCCATTTGACGAAGACCCCGTGGGGCAGCCGCTCCTTGACGCGAAGGAGCTCGCGGCCGATTTCCACAGCATGTTCGGTCGCAGCCCGACGCAGGACCTTGATCCTTTGAGCGGCATCCTGCAATTCTGTCGCGGAGAGCTGTGCATTCGGCAACACGGCTATACCCTCACTCAACCCACAGTACTATTCAGCTTACGCTTGGTGCACTGCACCGTGAAGCGAGCAAAGGGGTTCCCGTCGGCGCAAAGGGAGTAGCTCCTTGAGGCGACACGCGATCCGTTTACGACGCCGGCTCGGCGACAGAGATTAAATAAAAATCTAATTTATATCAGTTACTTATCATATTTTAGGAGAATCGGAGCTACCCCCGTTCCGCTCCGCGACAAGCGAAATGAGCCTCGCTTTTCGGAAGCTCCCGCCTGATGGCAGCTCGGCCTCTCTTCAGAAACATTACCTTACGTAAGTATCAAGACGGGATGCCGCGTGGCAGAAATCGCCGCAAGCGAGATCTTGGCTGCCGGAAGGTCACGCCCGCAGTGAACCGATCTCCTGGCAGGGCGAACCAGAAACCCGGGCAGCAACATAGCCAGTGACGCTGCGTCGAGCGGAGAAAGCCCGGACATCACACCGGTCTGCGAAGCCGCCGCGCCTGGGCCCCAGATCTACAGTGCCGTCGGCGTATCGACGTCGATCATGATGGTCCCGAACCGAGCTTGACGGTGCGGCACGACCTTATAGGTTGGACGTGATCGAGGTTCTCCAGATTCAGCCTGGAGCTAAGAGGGAATTCGGTGAGGCGCGTTGCGCCAAAGCCGAGGCTGCCCCCGCAACTGTAAGCGGCGAGCTCTCCGTCCATCGTCCACTGGCGCGTGCCGCGCCGGGAAGGCCGGGCGGAACCGGCGTCGACCCGCGAGCCAGGAGACCTGCCCCGGTCATCGAAGACGTCTTTCGGACGGGGTGTTCCGGAGGTGTGTGTCGGTGATGGCCGCGCGGCCGTTATCCGTCCGCATCCTGCGCAGCTCCCGCATCCGTCATCTCGGGGAGCGATGAAGTCCATGTTCATGAAGACCGCCGGCCGCGCTGTCGCGGGGAGCTTGACGGCTGCGCGCCGCTCGCCCTATCAGAAATGTAACAATGTTTCGTATAAGGCTTGCTCTGTGCCGATTGCGCGCCCTCTCGTCCGCCTGCTTCAATGGCCCGTCCTGGCATTCCTCGGCAGCCTGGCCGCGGGCGCGGCCGGCGCAGCGCCCACCCAGTACCCGCTGACCCTGGAGAACTGCCGCGAGACGATCACCTTCACCGCCGCGCCCAAGCGCGTCGTCTCAATCGGCCAGACGCAGACCGAGATCCTCTATGCGCTCGGCCTCGGCGATCGCGTCGTCGGCACCGCCGTCTGGTTCTCGCCCATCGCCAAGCCCTATGAGGCGGTCAATGCCAAGGTGAAGCGCCTCGCCGACAACGACCCCAGCTTCGAGGCGGTTCTCGCGCAGGAGCCGGACCTCGTCACCGCAATGTTCGAATGGCATGTCGGCCCCAACGGCATCGTCGGCAAGCGCGATCAGTTCGCCAAGGTCAAGGTGCCCACCTATGTCTCGCCGACCGATTGCGTCGGCAAGGACAATTCCGGCGGCGGCGACGGTGTGCGCACACAGATGTTCACGATGGAGCTGGTCTATCGCAACATCCGCGAATTCGGGCAGATCTTCGACGTATCCGACCGCGCCGAGACGCTCGTCGCCGAGCTCAAGGCGCGCGAGGAGAAGGCGGTCCAGGCGGTGGCGGATGCAAAGGTCAAGGACGTGCCGGTCGTCGTCTGGTTCTCCAGCAAGGACATCAAGGGCGACGGCTTCATGGCCGGCAGGAACGGCGTGCCCGCCTACATCCTGTCGAAGCTCGGGGCGCGCAATATCATCACGACCAATGAGGAATGGCCGCTGGTCGGCTGGGAGAGCATCGCCGCCGCCAATCCCGCGGTCATCGTCACGGTGAAGATGGATCGCCGCCGCTTTCCGGCCGATGATATCGAGAAGAAGCTCGATTTCCTGAAAACCGACCCCGTCGCCAGCAAGCTCGACGCGGTGAAGAACAATCGCATCGTCATCATGGATGTCGGAGCGACCCGCGCCGGGCTCGATACGGTGGACGGCATTGAGACGCTCGCCAAGGCGATCGCCGGCTTCGGTCTGACTCCTTGAGCCACGCAGCCCACGGCCCGAACTGGCCGGCGCGGATCGCCGTCGCGCTGGTTTCGCTGCTGGCGCTCACCTTCGCGGTGGCGCTGGCGGTGACGATCGGCGAGATGCGCATCCCGTTGGAGACGGCGTTGAAGGCCCTCGGCAACGGGCTGTTCGGTCTCGACTGGCCCGTGAGCGCGATCCAGCAAGGCGTGATCTTCGACTATCGCCTCAGCCGCGCGCTGATGGCGGGGCTGTGCGGCGGCGCGCTGGCGCTGTCGGGGGCGATCCTGCAGGCGCTGCTGCGCAACCCTCTGGCGGAGCCTTACGTTCTCGGCATCTCGGCCGGAGCCTCGACCGGCGCCGTCGCGGTGCTGATCCTCGGCGTCAGCATCGGCGGCACGGCGCTGACGGTCTCGGCCGGCGCCTTCATCGGCTCCTGCGCCGCGCTGGCGGTGGTCGCGCTCCTGGCGACCGGAGCGGGCGGGGCGAGCGATCGCGTCATCCTCGCCGGTGTCGCCACCTCGCAGCTCTTCAACGCGGCGACCGCGACGATCGTGACGACGCTCGCCAGCGCCGAGCAGGCGCGGGGCGTGATGTTCTGGCTCCTTGGGAATTTCGGCGGCGTCCGCTGGCCCGACCTCTGGATTGCGGCGCCGGTCGCCTTCATCGGCTTCGGCATCTGCATGCTGCACGCCAAGGCGCTCGACGCCTTCGCTTTCGGCGTCGACGCGGCCGCCTCGCTCGGCGTCGCGGTCACGCGGGTGAAAATCGTGCTCTTCGCCACGACCGCGGTGATGACCGCCGTGATGGTCTCGATCGTCGGAACGGTGGGCTTCGTCGGGCTGATCATTCCCCATGCCGCCCGTTTCCTCGTCGGTTCCGGCCATGCCCGGCTTTTGCCCGCCTGCCTCGTCATCGGTGCGATCTTCATGATCCTCGCCGACATCCTGTCGCGCGTGCTGATCCCGCAGCAGATCCTGCCGATCGGCGTGGTCACCGCGCTGTTCGGCGCGCCGGTCTTCGCCTTGATCCTCTATCGCGCCAGGAAACCCAAATGATGGGGCCGACATGACGCTCGCGATGCGGGAAGTGCGCTGGGGCACGGCCGGCCGGATGATCATCGACGGGGTGACGCTGCAGGCGGCGCCCGGCCGGGTGCTCGGCCTGATCGGTCCGAACGGCTCGGGCAAATCGAGCCTTCTCAGGCTGCTTTGCCGGTTGCGCAATGTCGCGAGCGGCGTCGTCATGCTCGATGGGCGCGACATCGCCGGCGTGGCGCGGCGCGATCTCGCGCGCCGCCTCGCCTTCGTGGAGCAGCAGGCGACGACCGAGATCCAGCTGTCCGTCTGCGACGTCGTCCGCCTCGGCCGCACGCCGCATCGCGCCGCGCTGGCATCCTGGAGCGCGGCGGACGAGGCGGCGGTGAACGAAGCGCTGGCGCGGGTCGGGCTCGCGGAGCGGCACGATCAGTCCTGGCATACGCTGTCGGGCGGCGAGCGCCAGCGGGCCCATATCGCCCGGGCGCTGGCGCAGGAACCGAGCGAGCTGATCCTCGACGAGCCGACCAACCATCTCGACATCCAGCACCAGCTCGCGATCCTCAACCTCATCCGCCGCCTCGGCATCACCTGCATCATGGCGCTGCACGATCTCAACCTCGCAGCGATGTTCTGCGACGAGATCGCACTGCTGCATGAAGGGCGGCTGGAAGCGGCGGGTTCGCCGGATGAGGTCCTGACGAGCGAAACGATCCAACGCATCTTCGGCGTCGCGGTCGCGATCCGTCCCGGGGCGTCCGGGCGGCGTCACATCGAATACCTGATCGAGGCCGAGGGAAGAGAGCGGTCTTAATCGTTCCCGGCGCCCTGCGAGAGCAGGCCGCAACGCCATGTCGTTCGCGGGATCGAACGCGATCGACACATCGACCATATTGCGGGGCGGCCGCCTGACGACGTCACGCAGCCTCAGGCAATCCCGAGGTTCACATCTGCGTGAAACACGCAACGGTGGCTGAGCACCCGCTATGCGGGCAGAAGCGTCCGAATTGCGCGGAGTAAAAGCCGTTTTCGCACGATACGGCGCTGCATTCGCTCTTCTGGCAGCGCTCACGAAACGTGATCGGCCGATGCTGGCCGTTGGCGCCGCCGGACTTCTGAGTTTCAATCATTCCACTTCAAAATTCCTCGGCATGCTCGCACGGCATCCCGAGGCTTCCGGCGAGGCGCGTTGGCTCTCTCGCCGTCCTGCTTGAACCGAACCGGGAGGGTTTACGGTGACGAAGCTGAATGTGAATGGCCGGACTCTGGACGTCGCAGTCGATGGCGACACGCCGCTGCTCTGGGTGATCCGCGAACAGATCGGTCTGACCGGCACGAAATATGGCTGCGGCGTTGCCCAGTGCGGCGCCTGCACGGTCCATATCGACGGCGTCGCCACGCGCTCCTGCGCGCTGCCGGTCAGCGCCGTGACCGAGGGGCAGAAGATCGTCACGATCGAGGGGCTCTCCCCTGACGGAACCCACCCGGTCCAGCAGGCCTGGATCAAGCACGACGTGCCGCAATGCGGCTTCTGCCAGAGCGGCATGATCATGACCGCGGCTGCGCTGCTGCAGGCCAATCCGAAGCCGAGCGAAGCCGACATCGCCAGCGAGATGACCAATATCTGCCGCTGCGGCACCTATGTCCGCGTCAAGGCCGCGATCCTCGACGTCGCCGCCGGCGGCCAGCTCGGCCGCGGTTGAGGGAAAGGAGAGCGATCATGACCGTCTTGTCCGCCCCCCGTTCTTTCCGCCCATCCCGCCGCCACATCCTCGCCGGTTCGGCCGCGGTTGCCGGCGCCTTCACCTTCGGCTTTTCCATTCCTGCCGGCGCTCAGCAGGCGGGAACCCCCGAGATCAATGCCTGGGTCGTCGTCCATCCCGACGACAAGGTGGTGATCCGCATCGCCCGTTCGGAAATGGGCCAGGGCACGCTCACCGGCCTCGCGCAGCTCGTGGCCGAGGAGCTCAATTGCGATTGGTCGAAGGTGACGACCGAATATCCGACGCCCGGCCAGAACATCGCGCGCAACCGCGTCTGGGGCAATTTCTCGACCGGCGGCAGCCGCGGCATCCGGGAATCGCACGACTATGTCCGCAAGGGCGGCGCCGCGGCACGGATGATGCTGATCCAGGCTGCCGCTAATGAATGGAAGGTGCCGGCGGCCGAATGCAGCGCCGAGAAGAGCGTGATCACGCACAAGGCGTCCGGCCGCTCGCTCCGTTACGGGCAGGTGGCCGCCGCAGCCGCGAAGCTGGAAGCGCCGAAGGAGGTGCCGCTCAAGGACCCGAAGGATTGGACGATCGCGGGCAAGGCGCTGCCCCGCCTCGACACGGTCGACAAGACCAACGGCAAGAAGATCTACGGCATGGATTTCAAATTGCCGGGGATGCTCAACGCCGCGATCAAGGATTGCCCGGTCTTCGGCGGAAAGGTGAAGAGCTTCGATGCGGCCAAGGTCAGGGGCATGCCAGGCGTGAAGCACGTCCTGCCCGTCGGGGACAGCGCGGTCACCGTCGTCGCCGAGACCTGGTGGCAGGCCAAGACCGCGCTCGACGCGCTACCGATCGAATGGGACGAGGGTCCCAACGCCAAGGTCACGAGCGAAAGCATCGCGGCCTGGCTGAAGGAAGGGCTCGATGCGCCCGACGCCGTGGTCGGCAACCAGAACGGCGACGCCAAGGCGGCGTTAGCCGGAGCCGCCCGCGTGGTCGAGGCGACCTACAGCTATCCCTTCCAGAATCACGCCTGCATGGAGGTGATGAACGCGACCGCGCTCTACACCCCCGAGAAATGCGAGGTCTGGACGCCGACGCAGAACGGCGAGGCAGCCCTCGCCGCCACCGCCGAGGCCTCGGGCCTGCCGCTGGCGAAATGCGAAGCCTACAAGATCGACCTCGGCGGCGGCTTCGGCCGGCGCGGCGCGGTGCATGACTGGGTCAGGCAGGTCGTCGCGATCGCCAAGCAGATCCCCGGCACGCCGGTGAAGCTGATCTGGTCGCGCGAGGAGGACATGCTGCACGGGCGTTTTCACCCGATCACGCAATGCAAGCTCAGGGCCGGTCTCGACAAGGACGGCAATGTGACCGCGCTCCACATGCGCATCTCCGGTCAATCGATCGTCGCCGGCCTCTTCCCGCAGAACATCCAGAACGGGCGCGACCCGGTCGTTTTCCAGGGGCTCAACGCCCCCGGCCCCGAAGCCTCGATCGGATATTCCTTTCCCAACCTCCTGATCGACCATGCGATGCGCAACCCGCATGTGCCGCCGGGCTTCTGGCGCGGCGTCAACCTCAACCAGAACACGATCTATCTGGAGAGCTTCATCGACGAACTCGCGCATGAAACGGGCAAGGATCCGCTCGAATTCCGGCGCTCCTTGATGAAGAGCCACCCCAAGCATCTTGCCGTGCTCAACGCTGCTGCGGAACGCGCCGAATGGGGCAAGCCCTTGCCGGCCGGTGTCTTCCGCGGCATCTGCCAGACCATGGGGTTCGGCTCCTATGTCGCGGCGGTGGCGGAGGTTTCCGTCGGCGCCGACGGCAAGCTCACCATCCACCGCATCGTCGCGGCGACCGATCCGGGCCATGCCGTCAATCCGGCGCAGATCGAGCGGCAGGTCGAGGGCTCCTTCGTCTACGGCCTTTCGGCGGCGCTCTATGGCGAAATCACCATCAAGGATGGCCGCGTCGAGCAGGAGAACTTCGACACCTACGAGGTGATGCGCCTCGAGGCGATGCCGAAGGTCGAGACGGTGATCGTGCCGTCGGGCGGCTTCTGGGGCGGCGTCGGCGAACCGACCATCGCCGTCGCGGCGCCCGCCGTCCTGAACGCGATCTTCGCGGCCACGGGCAAGCGCGTCCGCTCGCTTCCGTTGAAGAATGCCGACCTGCGCAAGGCCTAACCGCTCGGCGGGCTGGGCGGGGGCCATCGTCCTCGCCCTGCTCGTCGGGCAGGTGGCGGCGCTGGAGCCTTACCGCATCGTCGCCGACACCATACCCGAACCGCTGGCGGGGAAGGTCGGCAACGCCGCGCGCGGGGCGGCGCTCGTCAGGGATCGCGAGCGCGGCAACTGCCTGATCTGCCATCATGGCGACGATCCGGCCGAACCCTTCCAGGGTTCGATCGGGCCGCCGCTCAAGGGAGTAGGCGCAAGGCTCGACACCGGACAGATCCGTTTGCGGTTGGTCGACATGTCCCGGCTCGATCCCGACACGGTGATGCCGCCCTACTTCCGTACGGAAAACATGCGAGACGTGGCGCCGGCCTATCGCGGCCAGCCCGCGCTCTCGGCACAGGAGATCGAGGATGTCGTTTCCTATCTCGCCTCGCTCAGGACGCAGTGAGGCCCTGAGCCGCCGGGAGGCGGTCGCCATCGCTGCGGCGGGCCTGGCACTGGCGACATGGCCCGAGATGTCCAGCGCCGCTGAAACCGAAACGATGGACGATCTCGTCCGGCGCGTCACGGAAGGCACGGTTCCGGCCGAGGGCGGTGTCAGGCTGGAGATCCCGGCGCTGGTCGAGAATGGAAATTCGGTGGATGTCCGCATCGCCGTCGACAGCCCGATGACCGAGGCGGCGCATGTTCGCTGGATCCATCTGATTGCCGACAAGAACCCCTTTCCGGACATGGCGCGGATCCATCTCTCGCCGCGTGCGGGCCGGGCGGAGGTGGCGATCACCTTGCGTCTCGCGCAGTCGCAGACCGTCGCCGCGGTGGTTGCCCATAGCGACGGGCGCTACGCGATCGCCAGGGCGCCTGTCGTGGTGACGCTGAGCGCCTGCATCGACGGAGGCTGAGCGATGTTCAATGCCCGCATCACCGTGCCGGCCCAGGCGAAGGCGGGCGAGCCCGTCGAGATCAAGGTGCTGGTCCGCCATCCCATGGACCGCGGCGGCCAGTCGGACGGCAAGGGCGGCACCGTGCCGCGCAAGATCCTCAACCGGATGACCGCGACCTATGCCGGCGCCGAGATCTTTCGCATCGACATGAACACCGGCGTCGCCGCCAACCCCTTCGTCGCGTTCTGCACGCGCGCAATCGAGACCGGCGACATCGTCTTCGAGTGGCGGGAGGACGGCGGCGCAACCTATACGCGCACGGCGCGCCTGACCGTGGCCTGAGAAGCGCCTTGCGCCTTTCGCTCCTGCTGATCGGTCTGCTGACGGTCCTGGCGCCGGCGCAAGCCGACGAGATCGTATCCGGCAGCACGTTCCTGTCTCCGGAGCTGCGCCGCCAGCAGGACGATCCGACCCGCAACCCGGCCTGGTTCTGGGTCGATCAGGGCCGGGATCTCTTCGCCGCCAAGCCCTCCGGCGGCGGCCAGGCCTGCCTCGACTGCCATGCCGACCCCGCCACGAGTCTGCGGGGCGCGGCGACGCATTATCCGCAAGTGGACCCATCCAGCGGCAAGCTGCTCAATCTCGAAGGCAGGATCGAGCAGTGCCGTGTCGAACGTCAACAGCAGCCGGCCTTCGGCTATGAAACGGCCGAGATGCTTTCATTGACCGCCTATATCGCCTCGCTGTCTCGCGGCCTGCCGATGAGCGTGCGGACGGACGGGCCGGCGCAGCCCTTCTTCGAGGCGGGCAAGGCCTTCTACGAACGCCGGCAGGGGCAGCTCAACCTCTCCTGCAAGCAATGCCATGACGGGCTCGTCGGACAGAAGCTGCGCGGCGATACGATCAGCCATGGCGTCGGCACGGGCTATCCCGCCTATCGGCTGGAATGGAACACGGTCGGCTCGCTGCATCGACGGCTGCGAGCCTGCTCGCTCGGCGTCAGGGCGACGCAATTCGACTATGGCTCGCCCGAATATCTCGCTCTGGAGCTCTATCTCGCCGGGCGAGCCAAGGGGCTGCCCGTCGAGACACCGGCCATGCGGCGCTGAGCCTCCCTACAGCTTCTTGCCGTCGGCGGCGAACTGCTTGAGATAGGCGGTGAGATCGGCGATTTCCGTGTCGTTCTTGATGCCGGCGAAAACCATCTTGGTGCCGGGCATCTTCGCGCGCGGATCCTTGATGTAGTCGGCGAAACTGGCATCGTCCCAGGTGATGCCCGCGTTCTTGTTGGCGGGCGAATAGGCATAGCCCTCGACCGCGCCCGATTGCCGGCCGAACAACCCGTTGAGCACGGGTCCGATCGTGTTCTTCGCCGTCTCGCCGACTTGATGGCAGGCACGACATTTGGCGAAGGATTTTTCGCCCGCGGCGACATCCTGCGCGCTGGCGGATGCAGCCCCCAACATCATGGCGGCGATCATGGCAGCAGTTGCGGCTATCGTCTTCGTCATCGACTCCGGTCTCCAATGCGAACGTTCAAATCTCACGAACGGACGCGCTCGCGCGGCATCCGCAAACGGCAAACGTCAGGTGAACATGTCGGCGCAGATCGCCTCGTACCAGGCGAGGTTCTCGGCCTGGGTCTGCCGCCGAACCTCGTCGCTCTCGCCGGGCTGCGAGATGAAGGTCTCGGTCGCCGCGATGCGCCCGTCCTTCGGCTCGTAGCGGCCACCGACCTTGATCGCGTCGTCTGGGCCGACGAGGCTCCAGCAGGTGTTGAAATAGCGCGCGGGAAAGGCCGGCCCGCCCGCCAGTTCCGAGCAGGCCACCATGGCCACGATCTTCGCCTGGTTGTTGGCCGAGAAGGCCGATTTCGGCATGTCGCCAGCATTGCAGGCATCGCCGAGCACGAAGATCGCCGGGTCGGCGGTCGATTTCATCGTCGCGGGGTCGATCGCGCAATAACCGCCGGCCGGTGCGAGGCCGGCCTCGCGCGCGATCGCGCCCGCCATCTGGGCGGGGATGACATTGACGAAGGCGCAGTTCTCATAGGTCTCGAAGCCGGTGACGACGGTCCCGCTCGCGGGATCGACCGATTTGATGCCGTCATGAACCCGGGGGCTAAGCCATTCGATCATTGCGCCATAGCGCTTCTCCCAATCCGGCATGAAGACGCCCTGCTTGGAAAAGCTGTCCTTCGGATCGAGGATGACGACCCTGGCCTTGGTCCGGCCCGTCGATGTGAGGATATGGGCGAACATCGAGGCCCGCTCATAGGGGCCGGGCGGGCAGCGATAGGGGTTCGGCGGAGCGATCATGACGATGGTGCCGCCGTCCGGTACCGCGTCGAGCTTCTCGCGGATCAATCTCGTCTGGCGACCGGGCTTCCAGCCATGCGGCATGACCTCCTCGGCGGCCTGGGACCAGCCGGGAACGGAATCGTATTTCAGGTCGATGCCCGGGGAGAGGACGAGGCGGTCATAGGGCAGCCGGCTGCCGTCGCCCAGCACGACCTCTTTTCTGTCGCGGTCGATCCGCGCGGCGCGCTGGCGAACGAGCGTGATGCCATAGGCCGCGGTCAGGGCGTCGTAGCGATGGACGATCTGATCATAGCTCTTGAAGCCGCCGATGTAGAGGTTCGAGTGGAAGCAGCTCTGATAGGTCTCGTTCTCCTCGACCAGCGTCACCGCGATCGCGCCATGGCCGTCGCGGGCGATGTATTTCGCCGCCGTCGCGCCGCCCGCGCCGCCGCCGATCACGACGACGCGCGCCTTGGCCTGGCCCAGAACAGCCGGCACTCCCAGCGCGCCGGAAGCGGCGATGGTCCCCGCACCGATGATCAGATCGCGCCGTGTCGGTTTCAAAGCCTGCCTCCGCGATCTCAGGGTTTCGGTGAAAGGGTGCCGAAATAGGCGGCGAGCGCGACCATCTCCGCGCGGCTAAGCCTTGCGGCGACGGCCTGCATCACCTGGCCCTCGCGCTCCTTGCGGCGATACGCATCGAGCACCGCGACGAACTGCGCCTCGGGCCAGCCGACGATCGAGGGAATGCCGCCCGCGCTTGCCCCGGAGAGCTGGTGGCAGGAGGAGCATTCGAGCGCGAGATACCGTCCCAGCGCCTGGTCTTCCGCCGCCAACGCCGGATCGCAAATGAGCAGCGCAGCCGCGCTGCCCAGCACAGCGAAGCCCAGCCCGCGCCACGCGCGGCGCAAGCCGCTGCCAGCCGCACTCGACCGGCGCGCGCCCTCGCAGCTCGGGATGATCCACCTCTGCATCGGCCATAGATTTCCAGAAGCCATCCGCTGGAACTAGCCTGCGATTGGAGGAATTCTGAGGACGCCCGTTTCACGATCACGTCAGCCGGATGCGATGCGATGGCCCGGCCGATCCGAGGGGCAGAGCGCAGAGCGCCATCAGCCGACGCTATCGCTTGCTTCGCCGCTGTTCGGAATATCGCGTCGAATGTCCAGAAAATCGCGGCGCGCTACACCGGCCTCCAACATCGTCGCAGGAATGAGGAAGGTCGGCCGCGTCTGTGAAAATCGGAGGCGCCTGGCTGGGGCGGGAGGATTCGAACCTCCGAATGGCGGTACCAAAAACCGCTGCCTTACCACTTGGCGACGCCCCAACGTGTCGCGCCTTCTAGAACGCGCCGCCGCCCTGCGCAACCGCCTTGGCGGACTCTCCGGGATCATGCGAAAAAAGCTTCGGTGGGTTTTCCGACACAACATGCAAACAGGCTGTTGCGCTGCGGCGCGGCGCTGGCTATAAGCCGGCCACCAGTTGATCGGAGTGTGGCTCAGCCTGGTAGAGCACCTCGTTCGGGACGAGGGGGTCGCAGGTTCAAATCCTGCCACTCCGACCAAAATTTCCCGCGATAAATCAAAGCGTTGAGAATTAAGCCCTGCGGGGCCCGCGCGTTTCGTCGCAGGCTTGCCGGTGGGTTTCGGATCACCCGGGCCGTGCTGGGCCAGATTCCCCGGCCAGCGGCGCAGGCCGGATACGGCGAATGGCCAAGCGCCCCCATAATGGAGCGCTCCGGCGCAAAAGCCATCCCCTCCTTCACGGGCGTCGCCCGTCGCTTTCAGAGCCTTGTAGGAACAGCCGCCCTCACCCAGAGGTTGTCTTGATCGCGCACAGCCCTAAGATGCAACCCGTGCGATACATCTGATTTGGGAAACTGACATGAATATTTCTGCCGTTCTCGGCCTTCTCGGCTCGCTCGCGATCGGAGGTGCCCTGACAACTGCAGCAGCACCGGCCCTTGCCGGCGAGGCTTTGCCCGCTGCCGTGGCCCGGCATCTCGACGAGCGACCGGTGGAGTTCACCGCGAGCGCAGCAAAAATGCGCCGGATGATGATCATTCAGCAGAATATGGAACGGCAGCGCGGCCACCAAAACAGGGGATATGGGGCAGGCTATGGCCGCGGCCCCGGATATGGCCCGCGCCCTGGTTACGGACCGCGCCCGGGCTATGGCCCGCGGCCCGGCTACGGCTATCGCCGGGACTACGGCCCGCGCTACTGATCGGCTGATCCGTGCCGGAGGGCGCTTTGCCGCCCTCCGGTTTCGTGATGGTTGAAAATGGGGCTAGTTGCCCCAGAATCCTTCTTGATAGTCGCGCGGCGAAAAGGCTTCGGAGCCTTCCTGGTCCTGCGCTTCGCTGGTCTCCGTCTGTTTGGCGGGCTCATCCTCGAGCGCACAGTCGGACTGGTGCCTTTCAGACATTCGGCTCTCCTTTCAGATAGGGGGAAGGGTTGCCTAAGGCAGCTCCGACGTAAGCCTCTTCGCTGCACTGCACAAGAGCACGCTACGTCACTCTCGCTCTTGTGAGCCCTCCGCGATCGCCGAATCGCGCTCGCTCACCGGGCGAAAAGCCCGGATCGCGCCAGTTCGGTCGCAGTGCGCGGACTGAAGGCGGCAGGGATGTCATAGACGAGCACCAGCCGCAGCAGCGCCTTCACATCGACATCGTGCGGCTGCGCTTCGAGCGGATCGGGGAAGAACAGTAGGACATCGAGCTCGCCCTGGGCGATCATCGCACCGATCTGCTGGTCCCCGCCGAGCGGCCCGCTCTTGACCAGCTTGATCGGCAGGTCCGGCAAGGTGCGCTGCAACACCGAGCCGGTCGTGGCGGTGGCGACCACCTTGTGCCGGGCGATCAGATCGAGATGAGCCTCCGCCCAGGCGGCGAGATCGGGCTTCTTGCGGTCATGAGCGATCATGCCGATGGTCAATGCCATGATGTCTTGGTCTCCCTTCGAAGGGCAGCGCCCCGGCAGGGAGCCGGCCCGCCGCCAGGATACGCGACCGCTCGCCACGCGCCACCTGTCATGGCTCCGTTAAATGGCATGACTATTGCGACGCCTTCCTCGATGGGAGACGAAGCATGATGCGCCACTGGCCCGACGACGCGAAAGCCGTGATCGTTCTGTTCACGGTTTCAGCCGCCGGAATTCTCGGCTGGCTGGCGAGCGGCCTCTGACGAGAACAGCCGGAAGCCCGTCCTTGTCCCGGGCCCGGCACCGCCGTTAAAGTCGCGGCCTGTTCGAATCGGAGCCGTCGAAGCCCATGAAGCGCATCTCCCTTCTCGTCGCGATCCTCGGGCTGGGCCTTGCCCTGTCCGGCTGCGACAAATGCGGCAATCTCGGCCCGTTCTTCACGACTGACACGAAGAGCTGCGGCGGCAGCGAGCCGGTCAAATAAGACCGGAAGCGAGCGGTTTCTCACGGATCGCCGCGAATCGCTCATAAAAAAGGCCGGGGCTTGCGCCCCGGCCTTTTCGTTTTGCAGTCGCAGATTGCGTTCAGCCGCGCCGGCCGATCAGCGACCAGCCCGCTCCGACCATGCAGGTCGCGAGCGCGATCTTGAGGACCTCGCCGAGCAGGAAGGGCTGTGCGCCATAGGCGAAGGCCTTGGCCAGGCCGACGCCGCTCGCGCCGCCCGCCATCTGCGCGCCGAAGGCCAGCCAGAGGCAGCCGACGACGAAGAGGGCGAGATCGGCGAGCAGCAGGCCGCCGACCAGGCGAGCGAGCGAGGCGCCGCGCGCCGCCGCCCAGCCGGCGATGGCGGCCGCGGCCACGAAGCCCAGCAGGAAACCGCCCGTCGGGCCGAGAAGGTAGAGCGGCCCGGCCACGGCCGGCGGCGTATTGGTGAAGACCGGCAGGCCCGCGAGCCCGTACGCGATATAGAGCGCGATCGTCGCGGCTCCGAGCCGCGCGCCATAGGCCGCGCCAAGCGCGAGCACCGCCAGCGTCTGCAAGGTCATCGGCACCGGCCAGAACGGCACCTTGATCTTCGCGGCGGCGACCATGAGCAGGCTGCCGGCCACGGCCAGCGCCACATTGCGCAGGACCGCGGAGCGGGGTTTCGCGGCCGGGAAGAGCTCGCCGGCGAGGGTCGAAGCCTGCAGGGGCAGCATGTCGGCCATGGCACATCGTCCTGTTTTGCGGCAGGCCGCGCCGTGCGGCCGCATTATTGTGTATGGAAGCCGCGCCGTGCGACCCCTTCCCTGTCTATAGAAAATGCGCCAAAGCGCCACAAGCGTGCGGGGCTGGCGGAAACGGGCAGTCCGGCTGGGCGGGATCGAAAGCTGACGGCCGCCTCGCGCGGATGCAAGATCGGGCAGGGACAGGATCGGACAGTGAGCGACGACGTCGAATTCGACAGGAGCCTGACGACACCGGCCGGAGAGGTCGCGGAGCTCTCCCCGCTCGTGCGCCGCGTCATCGCCGGCAATGGCGGGCCGATGACCTTCACTGGCACCTGCAGCTATATCGTCGGCCGCGGCACGGTGGCGATCATCGACCCGGGGCCGGATGATCCCGGCCATGTCGCGCGCCTGCTCGCGGCGGTCGCCGGCGAGACGGTGAGCCACATCGTCGTCACCCACACCCACCGCGACCATTCGCCCGCCGTTCCGGCCCTGAGGGCGGCGACGGGCGCGCGCGTCGTCGGCTGCGGCCCGCATCGCCCCTCGCGTGCGCCCGGCCCCGGCGAAGACCGTGTGCTCGACGCCGCGGCGGATAGCGATTTCATGCCCGACTGGCAGATGCGGGACGGCGATGCCGTCTCCGGACCGGGCTGGAGCCTGACGGCGGTCGAGACGCCCGGCCACACCGCCAATCATCTCGCCTATGCGCTGCCCGAGGAGGAGACGCTGTTCTCCGGCGACCATGTCATGGCCTGGTCCACCTCGATCGTCGCCCCGCCGGACGGCTCGATGTCGGCCTATATGGCCTCGATCGAGAAGCTGCGCGGCATGGACCATCGGCTCTATCGGCCGGGCCATGGCGGCCCCGTCACCGAGCCTCAGCGCTTCCTGCGCGGCCTCGTCCAGCATCGCCGCCAGCGCGAGGCCGCCATTCTCAACCGCATCGGCGCGGGCGACGAAACCATCGCGGCCATGGTGCCCGTGATCTATCAGGGCTTGGCCCCCGTGCTGCACGGGGCCGCCGCGCTGTCGGTCCTCGCCCAGATTGAGGATCTGGTCGCGCGCGGGCTCGTCGCCGCCAGCGACACGGTTCCGGCCCTGTCGAGCCGTTACCGCCTCGCCTGACACCGCCGCGGCCGTCCTTGCGAGCACAAGCGAAGCGGCCCCACCGGAGTCGCTTGCCCCCTATCGCTCCATCAGCAGCTCGACTTCGGCGGCGAAGGCGGCGATCTGCTTGGTATTGGCGCCGAGATCATGGCTGCCGATGCGTGAGGCCGAGCGGACATCGATGCGGCTGCCGTCCACGCGCGGCTTTATGCGAATAGTGATGTCTTCCGAAAAGTGCAGGATGCGCCCGCGCGCCACGGCCTCGATGCGCCCTGCCCCGCTGCGGCCGCCGGGGCGGGAGCTTTCCACGATCTGCCAGCCCAGCGCGGTGACGGCCTTGCGCGCCAGGCTGAAGGCCGCATCCGCCGGTTCCTCGAGGACGATCGGCGCGATCTTCGGATAGGCCTGCCTTTGCAGGCGGCGCTTTTCGGGCGCGACATCGGGCGGGATGCGCCCTTCACGGGCCGTCAACGCCGCCATCGAGCGGCTGAAGGCCGGCGGATCGTCGATATCCGTCGAGATATCGGCCAGAGCCGGCCGCGTCGCCAGCATGAAGCCGACATAGCCGGCGGGTGCCAGCAGGATCAGGCAGAGCAGGAGCGCACCGGCCGCCATGCCGACGCCGCGATGCCCCTTCTGCCAGATGCGGGCGAAGGCGACGAGCGCCAGGCCCAGCGCCAACAGGACGAGCAGGTAGGCGCCGACAACCGGCGCAAGCCCTTCGATGCTGGGCTCGCGCAGCCGCACGAGCAGAAGCGACAGCAGCAGCACCGCGCAGGAGAACCACGCCAGCCGCCGGCTCCAGATGGCGGCCCGCGAAACCGGTTCCTCGAAGACGAGACGGCGATGCATCGCCTTTAGGTGATCCCGGACAGCCAGGAAGGCAAGCGGCCCGTGCTCTAAGCGCAATCTTAATCAAGTTGACGATAACTGGGCACGAAGAGGCGTGGCCCCCCGCGGTCAGCCTCCTCGGCCTGCGTCACCGCCTTCCCCGCCGTACGTCGCCTCCAGAGCCTCGCCGTGAAATTCTTCCCCGCCTCGATCCAGAACTATCTCGTGGCCACGATGGCCTGCCTCTGCGTGCCCGGCATCGGTGCGCTGAGCTATATGGCGGAGAAGTCCGTCATGGAGGTTCGGACCAATATGCGCCTCGCCGATCTCGTAGAGGCCGACAGGGCCCTGCTGCTGACCGGCAATGCCATCCGCACCAATCGCGGACAGGCTCAGACGAGCATTCAGGCCACGGACGATCCCGCCCCCGTCATCCGCGAGATCGAGAAGACCAACAAGGCGAGGATCGCCGAGGCGATAGCGCGGCTGAAGGCGACGGACTTGCCGGACCGCGCCGCCCTGATCGAGGACGTCTCGGCGCAGGAGAAGCGCAACGAGGGGCGCAGCCAGGATCTCTACGCCGAAGCCGCAAAGCCCAAGGCACAGCGCAGCCTGGCCGCGACGATGTCCTGGTATAACGGCGTCGGCGCGATCGAGGGCGCGCTCGTCACGGCTTCGGCCGCGACCTCGAACGCCGCCCGCCTGGCCGATCCGGTCCTCGCCGATCTGCAGGGCTTCAAATCCGCCGGCTGGAGCGTGCGCTCCAACTACGGCACGCAGTGCTCGCTGCTGCGCCCGGTCTTCGGCTCCGGCAAGGCGCTCGACGGAAGCCAGCTTCGCAAGCTCGGCGAGTTGCGTGGCTCCTCCGACGCAAGCCTCGCCCAGCTCAGGCAGCTGAGCGCCCGTCCGGGCGTCGGCGAGGAGCTCGTCCGCAAGGTCGGCGTGGCCGCCACCCAGGTCGAGGCCGCCAATCGCGGCATGGACCAGCTGATCGGCAAGCTCGGCCAGGGCTCAGGCCCCGTCATCGCTGCCGAGGACTGGACGAAGCAGTGCAACGCGCCATTCGACGCGATCGTCTCCGCCGTCACCCAGTCGCTCGACGACATGGCGGATGTGACGCAAGCCAAGCTCGCTGCGGCCTGGACGCGTCTCGGCATCGTCGGCTTCCTGCTCGCCGCCTTGCTGGCGATCTGCGTGATGAGCTGGCGCGGCGTCCAGCGCCGGATCGTTCGCCCGCTCGTCTCGCTGAAGTCCGCGCTCGACACCATGCAGCAGGGAGACTTCTCGCAGGCGATTCCCGCTCCGCCTTCCCCTGACGAGATCGGCGCGCTCAGCGGCGCGCTCGAAATCTATCGCGAGAACGCTCTGGCGCTCGAGAACAACCGCCGCGATCGCGAGCTGACCATGCTCGCCGATGCCGAGCAGGCGGCCCATGTCCAGAAGCTGCTCGGCGAGGTCGCCGGCATCGTCGCCGCCGCCCGCGACGGCGACTTCTCCGGCCAGGCCCAGACCGGCGGCATGGAAGGCCCGCTCAAGGAACTCGTCGAGGGGCTGAACGAGATCAACAGCGTGGTCGACGGAGCGACGACGGAGTTCGCTGGGGTTCTGCAGGCGGTGGCCGGCGGCGACCTGACGCGGCAGGTCGAGGGCGGCTATCGCGGCCGCTTCGCCGATCTGCAGGGCGCGATCAACGAGACGGTCGAGCGCCTCTCGGCCACGGTCGCGACGATCCAGACGACCTCGGCCGATGTCGGGCTCGCCGCCCGCGAGATCAACATGGGCGCCGACGATCTCTCCAAGCGCACCGAGGAGCAGGCCTCCTCGCTGGAAGAGACCGCCGCGACGACCGAGGAGCTCGCCGCGTCCGTCAAGGCCTCGGCCCAGGCCTCGAAGGATGCCGCCCGCATCGCCGACGAGGCCATGCAGGCGGCCCAGTCCGGCGGCGCCATCGCCGGCCAGGCGGTCGAGGCCATGGCCCGCATCGAGAGCGCCTCGCAGAAGATCTCCGACATCATCCGCGTCATCGACGACATCGCCTTCCAGACCAATCTGCTGGCCCTCAACGCCGCGGTCGAGGCGGCGCGTGCCGGCGAGGCCGGCAAGGGTTTTGCCGTCGTCGCCTCCGAGGTGCGCACCCTGGCGCAGCGCTCGGGCGAGGCGGCCAAGGACATCTCCGGGCTGATCTCCTCCTCCAATGACGAGGTCGGCGCCGGGGTGAAGCTGGTGCGCCAGGCCGGCGACCAGCTGGCCCGCATCCTCGAAGCCTCGCGCAAGGTCGCCGCCACCATCGCCGACATCTCGGCGGCGTCGGGCGAGCAGGCCAATGGCATCGACGAGATGAGCCAGGCGGTGGCGCATCTCGACGAGATGACGCAGGCGAATGCGGCGCTGGCCGAGCAGAGCGCGGCCTCGGCCGGCTCGCTCTCGGGCCGCATCGGCCAGCTCAACGACCTCGTCGCGACCTTCCGCACCGGCCGCGAGGCGGCCGGGCAATCCGGCTATCCGCAAGCGCTCGTGGCAGCTCCCGCCCGCCCGGCGAAGGTCCCGCCTGCCGTCTCGGCCCGGCCGGCCCCGGCTGCCGCCACCACCGCGCCCGAGCCGGCACGGCTGCGCCAGCTCGCCGAGGCCGCCTTCGTCCAGTCCAGGACCGCTCCCGCCCCCCGCAAGGTCGCCAATGGCCGCGCCATCGACACCGGATGGGAAGAGTTCTGAGGACCTCAGACGCGGCCTAGCCGCATTACATCCACGATAACGACACAGCGCCCGAAAGGGCGCCGTTTTGCGTTGCGGCCTCTCCCTGTCACCCCGGCAGCCGGTAATCCTTGAACATCTCGCGCAGCGCCGTCTTCTGGATCTTGCCGGTGGCGGTATGCGGAATGGCCTCGACCAGCACGACATCGTCCGGCAGCCACCATTTCGCGATCTTGCCGGTCATGAAGGCGAGCATCTCGTCCTTGCTCGGCGTGCGGCCCGCCTTCGGCACGATCACCAGCAGCGGCCGCTCGTCCCATTTCGGATGGGCGACGCCGATCACCGCCGCCTCCGCCACGTCGGGATGGCCGACGGCGAGGTTTTCCAGATCGATCGAGGAGATCCACTCGCCGCCGGATTTGATCACGTCCTTCGAGCGGTCGGTGATCTGCATGTAGCCAGCGGGATCGACGGTGGCGACATCGCCGGTGTCGAAGAAGCCGAGATCGTCGAGGATCTCCTCATCGCGCTTGAAATAGGCGCCGGCCACGGCCGGGCCGCGCACCTTCAGCCGGCCGAAGGTCTTGCCGTCCCAGGGCAGGTCCCGCCCGGCATCGTCGGTGAGGCGGAACTCCACCGTGAAGGGCGGATGGCCCTGCTTGACCTTGAGATCGTAGAGCTTCTCGCCCTCGAGCTCCTGATAGACCGGTTTGACCGAGCAGAACGACCCGAGCGGGCTCATCTCGGTCATGCCCCAGGCATGGGCGACGGTGACGCCGTATTTGCGCTCGAAGGCTTCCGTCATCGCGCGCGGGCAGGCCGAACCGCCGATGACGACGCGCTTCAGCGTCGAAAGCTTGCCGTTCGTCCCCTCCAGATGCTGCAAAAGCCCGAGCCAGACCGTCGGCACCGCCGCCGTCATGGTCACGCCCTCATCCTCCAGCAATTGGTGCAGCGAGGGACCGTCGAGCTTGGCGCCCGGCATCACCAGCTTGGCCCCGGTCATCGGCGCCGAATAGGCCAGCGACCAGCTATTGGCATGGAAGAGCGGCACCACCGGCATCACCGTGTCGCGCGACGACAGCCCCATATAATCCGGCGCGGCGCAGGCCAGCGCGTGCAGCACATTCGAGCGGTGCGAATAGAGCACGCCCTTCGGCCCGCCGGTCGTGCCCGAGGTGTAGCAGAGCCCGGCCGCCGTATTCTCGTCGAAATCCGCCCAGGCGAAATCATCGTCGGCCTCGGCCAGCCACTCCTCATAGGGGACCGCGCCCCTGAGCGTGCATGGCTGCATGTGAGCCGCATCGGTGAGGATGATGAAGCGCGCAATGCTGGGCAGCTTCTCCTGAATCGCCTCGATCATCGGCACGAAGGTCAGGTCGAGGAACATCAGCCGGTCCTCGGCATGGCTCACGATCCAGGCGATCTGCTCCGGGAACAGCCGCGGATTGACCGTGTGAGTGATCGCGCCAATGCCGCTGATGCCATACCAGAGCTCGAGATGGCGGTCGCTGTTCCAGGCCAGCGTCGCCACGCGGTCGCCGATCCCGATGCCTTCGCGCTGCAGGCGCTTGGCCACCCGCAGCGCGCGGCTCCTGATCTCGGCATAGGGACGGCGCCGGAGCGTCCCGTCCTCGACCGCGCGGGTGACGACCTCGCGCGTGCCGTGCTGGATGGCGGCATGGTCGATGATGCGATGGAGCAGAAGGGGCCAGTTCTGCATCAGGCCGAGCATGGTCGTTTCTCCCGGGCGTCATCTGTTTTGCCGGCAGGATAGCGACGGCTTCCACGGAAAGTGAAGTGAGCCCTTCGGACGCCCGGTCCGGTGCAGCACCCAGGAGCGTGCCCCCCACTTTGCGTAAGGTAAGACGCATGGCGATCTCGCCTGACCGGTCGAGATGGTTTAGGTCTGATCCGTCATTCGTCGGGGTATGCTTTTTTGTCAGCGACCAAGCCCGTGCCGCAAGCCTCGTCCGAGGCCGACCGCGTCTGGTTCCGCGTCATGCGGCTGCATCAGCGCATGCTGACGCAGATCACGGCGCGCATCCGCACCATCGGCCTTTCGATTCCGCAATTCGACCTGCTCTCGACGCTGACCGAACAGGAAGGCATCAGCCAGAGCGAGCTGGCCGAACGGCTCTACGTCACCAAGGGCAATGTCTCCGGCCTGGTCGACCGGCTGGTGCAGGCCGGACTGGTCGAGCGCCGCGCCATCGCCGGCGATCGGCGCTCCTACGCCATGCACCTGACGCCGGAAGGCCGCCGCCTCGCCGAGAGGGGGATCGCCATCCAGCGCGATTTCGTCGCGAGCACGCTGGGCAAGCTCGCGCCGCAAGAACTCTCCGAGCTCGACCGCCTCATCGTGCTCTGGCGCGATCTCGCCCGCGCCGCGGATGCTCCCTGACGATACGCCCCGAGGATGCCGCGTGAGGTTGCTGCCGTGCCTGCCACCATCGACCTGACCACATCCGCGACCGCGTTGCGCAAGGCGCTTCTGGCCCAGCGCTTCAGCGCCGCCGATTTGCTGGAGGCGAGCCTCGCCCGCATCGACGCGCTGAATCCGCGCCTCAATGCCGTGGTGGCTGAGGATCGCGAGGCGGCCCGCGCCATGGCCAAGGCTTCCGACGCCCGCATCGTCGCCGGCTCCGCGCGCCCGCTCGAGGGCCTGCCGATCACGATCAAGGACGCCTTCGACGTCGCCGGCCTGCCCTCCTCCGGCGGTCTGCCGGCCTATCGCGAGCGCGTCCCGACCGAGGATGCCGCGGCAGTCGCAAGGCTGCGCGCCGCCGGCGCCGTCATCATCGGCAAGACCAATGTCCCGGTCTTCTCCGGCGATTTCCAGAGCTACAATCCCGCCCATGGCGTGACGAACAACCCCTGGGACGAGGCCCGCTCTCCCGGCGGCTCCTCCGGCGGCGCGGCGGTCGCGGTCGCGACCGGCATGAGCGCCTTCGAGCTCGGCTCCGACCTCGGCAGTTCGATCCGCTGGCCGGCCCATGCTTGCGGCGTCTTCGGCCTGAAGACGAGCTGGGGGCTGGTCTCGACCTGGGGTGCGATCCCGCCACCGCCCGAACGGCGCACCGCGCGCAATGTCGATCTGATGGTCGCAGGGCCGATCACGCGCGCGGCCGAGGACCTCGACCTCATCCTGCCGGTGATCGCCGGTCCGCGTAACGTCGCGCTTGCCTGCCCGCCCCTGCCGGAGCCGCGAGCCCGAAGCGCCAAGGGCCTGCGTGTCGCGCTCTGGGCCGAGGATTCCTTCGCGCCGGTCGACCGGGAGGTTTCCGAGGCCGTGCGCGAGGCTGCTCGCCGATTGGCAGAAGCCGGCGCCGTCATCGACGAGGCGGCCCGCCCCTCGGTCAGCCTTGCCGACGCCTTCGAGGTCTACGCGCTGCTGAACCACGCCGTCGTCGCCTATGGCCTGCCGCCGAAGGTGCGCGCCCGCATCCAGGCGCAGGCCTCGCGCTTCAGCCCGGGCGATCTCTCGCATCAGGCGCTGCAGGCGCGCGGCGCCCGGATGACGCCCGGCCTTTATCACCAGCTCGCCCAGCGCCGTCTGGCCCAGAAGCGGCAATGGGCCCGCTTCTTCACGCGCTACGATGTCGTGCTCTGCCCGCCTGCCCCCGTCGCCGCGATCCCGCATGATCACGGCCCGGACATCCATGCCCGCCGCCTGATCGTGAACGGAGAGCCGCGCCCCTATCTCGATTTCCTGCTCTGGGCCGCACCCGCCACCGGCGCCGACCTGCCGGCGCTCTGCGCGCCGGTCATGCAATCGCGTGAGGGCCTGCCCCTCGGCGTCCAGATCATCGCGCCCTTCGGGCAGGACCGGACCGCGATCGCCGTCGGCGCGATGCTGGAAGAGGCCGGAAGCCGCTTCACCCCGCCACCGCTCGCGCGCTGAGGCGCGGTTCACGCGCCGGCGCGGCAGGCCTTTACGCCGCCGGGCGCATTGCAGCAGAGTCTGCGGTCCCCTGCGCCGAAATCGCTCAACATTTGCGGACATTCAGGCGTATGGTGGCAAGTATTCTCAACAGGGACCGGGAGCCCCATCATGTTGTCGAACGTCGCCGTCAGGGACATCGAGACCCTCGTCCATCCCTACACCAATCTCGCGACCCACCGCGAGAACGGCCCGCTGGTGCTGGAAAGCGGCAAGGGCATCTACGTCTACGATTCGACCGGCAAGGAATATATCGAGGGCATGGCGGGGCTCTGGTGCACCTCGCTCGGCTACTCCAACCAGGAGCTGATCGAGACCGCCTACGAGCAGATGAAGAAGCTGCCCTTCACGCACATCTTCGGCGGCCGCAGCCATGACCCGGCAATCGAGCTGGCCGAGAAGCTGAAGGAGATCGCTCCGGTTCCGATCTCCAAGGTGTTCTACGGCGCCTCCGGCTCGGACGCGAACGACACCCAGGTCAAGATCGTCTGGTATCTCAACAACGCGCTCGGCCGCCCGCAGAAGAAGAAGATCATCTCGCGGCTGAAGGGCTATCACGGCGTCACGGTCGCCTCGGCCTCGCTGACCGGCCTGCCGAACAACCATATCGATTTCGACCTGCCGCTGCCCGGCATCCTGCACACCTCCTGCCCGCACCATTACCGCTTCGCCGAGCCCGGCGAGAGCGAGCAGGACTTCTCCTCGCGCCTCGCCGCCGAGTTGGAAGAGATGATCCTGCGCGAGGGGCCGGATACGGTCGCCGCCTTCATCGCCGAGCCGGTGATGGGCGCCGGCGGCGCGATCATCCCGCCGGAGGGCTATTTCGAGAAGGTCAACGCCGTCCTCGCCAAATACGACATCCTCTTCATCTCGGACGAGGTCATCACCGGCTTCGGCCGCACCGGCAAGATGTTCGGCACCGAGACCTACGGCATGGCGGCCGACTCGATCTCGCTCGCCAAGCAGATCACCTCGGCCTATTTCCCGCTCAGCGCCGTGATGATGAACGACAAGATCTATGACGTTCTCGTCGATCAGAGCCGCAAGATCGGCACCTTCGGCCACGGCAACACCTATGCCGGTCACCCGGTCGGCTGCGCCGTCGCGGTGAAGACGCTGGAAATCTACCAGCGCGAAAAGATCGTCGACCACGTCGCCAAGGTCGCTCCGACCTTCCTGCGCCGCCTCGACAAGCTCGCCGAGCATCCCCTCGTCGGCGAGGCGCGCGGCGTCGGCCTGATCGGTGGCGCCGAGCTGGTCAAGGACAAGCAGACCAAGGCCTCCTTCGAGGTCAAGAAGGGCGTCGGCGCCAAGGCCGTCTCCTTCGCGCTGCAGGAAGGCCTGATCACCCGCGCCATGGGCGACCGTCTCGCCTTCTGCCCGCCGCTCGTCATCTCCGAGGCGGAGATCAACGAGATGTTCGACCGCTGCGAGCGTGCCCTCGACAAGACCCTGGCCTGGGCCAAGGGCGAAGGGCTGCTGGCGGCCTGACGACTCGGGCACTGCGACAAACAGCAAAGGGCCGGGCGCCAGGCGCCCGGCCCTTTCCGATTCGTTCAGCAATATGGCCGAATGTGATGAGCCGGCACAAATTGCCTTGAATGGATCACGATCGCGCCCCGCCGCCGTCCCGATCCCGCATCAGGCTCCCTTGTGTCGGCAGGCGAAAGCCTTTCGACATCGGACCATCAGTGAAGTCAGGAGCCATGATTCACCTCGACGCGCGTTCCCAGACCCAATCTCGCAAGGGCTTTCACGACGCCTCCGCCCGTGAGACCTATGCATCGCGTTTCCGCCCGATCGCGATTCAGGCCGTTGCGGCCGGAACCCGGCAGAGCTCACCTGCGTTGAGGAAGTTGGATGATGAGCGCAGGGCAGAGTTGCCCGGCGTCCTTCGCCACGGTTTCGACGACTGAGACCTCCTGTTTCGAGACTCTCTTTTGACCCAATAAACTGACCGGCGCGGAGCCTCTCCCGCCGGTCTTTTTCTGTTCGGCAGGAGCTGAAAACAAAAATGGCGGGCGCCACCGGCACCCGCCATCGAAAATGCGATCGCCGCGGAGCGTCAGATCACGACCACCTTGGCGCCGACCGGAACGCGGTTGAACAAATCGATCACGTCGATATTGCGCATCCGGATGCAGCCGGAGGAGGCCGAACGGCCGATCGTCTCCGGCTCGTTGGTGCCGTGGATGCGATAGAGCGTGTCGTGGCCGTTCTGGTAGAGATAGAGCGCGCGCGCGCCGAGCGGATTTTCCGGCCCGCCGGTCATGCCGCCCGCCACCGGCTTCAGATGCGGCCAGCGCTTGACCATTTCGGCCGGCGGCGTCCAGCGCGGCCACTCGGCCTTGCGCTGCACCACGGCCTCTCCGGTCCAGCCATAAGCCTCGTCGCCGGTGGCGACGCCGTAGCGGATCGCCTTCTTGTTCGGCAGCACGAGATAGAGGAACTTTTCCTTGGTATCGATGTAGATCGTGCCGGGCGGCTGGCCGGTCGGATCGCTGATCTCGTAGGGGAGATAGGGGAGATAGGTGTCGAACTTCGGAACCAGCGCGATATATTCGGCATCGCGGGCGGAGAGCTCCGGAGCGGCGACGCTCTTGTACTGGCAGGCACCCAGAAGGGCCGACAGCGCCAAGGCAACGAAAACGGTCTTCTTCATAGTCCCCACCCGAGCGACCCGCAGGCAGCCTTTATGATGAATCAAACGTTAACGCTTCGTATCGCCGATGCTTGGCCTGCAAGGCGCAGGGAGCGATGGTCGCGCGCAGAACTAGGCTCCAAACGGGCATGGCGCAATCTTGTTCCGGACATGGCGGCCGCAACAGCGATGAACGTGGCAAAGTGGTCACGGTTTTGCGCTTGAATGGCGCCGCCACCGGATAGAGACCTTTGACGACCCTCCTCATCACCCACCCCGCCAGCCTGCTCCATGCCATGCCCCCGGGCCACCCCGAACGGCCCGACCGGCTGCGGGCGATCGAGCGCGCCCTCGAAGCCGAGCGATTCGCGCCGCTGATTCGCCTCGAGGCGCCACTCGGCACGATCGATCAAGTGGCGCTCTGCCACCCGCCGGCCTATGTGCAGGCGATCCTCGACGCCTCCCCGCAGGAGGGCTTCGTCCAGCTCGACGCCGACACGACCATGTCGCCCGGCACGGTCGAGGCGGCCCTGCGCGGCGTCGGCGGCGCCGTCATGGCGGTAGACGAGGTGATGTCGGGCAAGGCGCGCAACGCCTTCAGCGCCATGCGCCCGCCCGGCCACCATGCCGAGCGCGAGCGCGCCATGGGCTTCTGCTTCTTCAACAGTGCGGCGATCGCGGCCCGGCACGCGCAGAAGGTCCATGGCGCCGAACGCGTCGCCATCGTCGACTGGGACGTTCACCACGGCAACGGCACGCAGGACATCTTCTGGGACGATGCCAGCGTGCTCTATGCCTCCTCGCACGAGATGCCGCTCTATCCCGGCACCGGTGCCCCATCCGAGCGCGGCAGCCACGGCACCATCGTCAATGCCGCGCTCGCGCCCGGCGACGGTTCGGATCAATTCCGCGAGGCCTTCGAGGTCGCGATCCTGCCGCGGATCGAGGCCTTCCGGCCCGATCTCGTCATCGTCTCTGCCGGCTTCGACGCGCATTGGCGCGACCCGCTCGCCAACATCAACCTGCGCGAGGGCGATTTCGCCTGGGCGACGCAGAAGCTGATGGATTTCGCCGACCAGCACGCGAACGGACGTCTCGTCTCCATCCTGGAAGGCGGCTACGACCTCGAAGGCCTGGCGACATCAACGGCCGCGCATGTCGGCGCGCTAATGGGGAGCTGACGAGGCTCCCCAACCAGCAGCCTCCGGCCGCCATTCTCGGGCCGCGGAGCGGGCCTGAGAATCTCTGTCCGGAAGAGACTCTGATACAGGGGCCATCGTCTCGAGATGCCCGGGTCAAGCCCGGGCATGACCGCCAAAATGGCTGCGCGCTTTCACTCCAACGGCTGCGTATCCGCGATCTCGATACCGAAACCGCTCAGACCCACGAAGGAGCGCGGCGAGGAGGCGAGGTTGACGATCGAGGCGACGCCGAGATCGCGCAGGATCTGCGCGCCGAGGCCCACCTCGCGCCATTGCTGGCTGCGCAGCGCGTCCGAGCCTTCCTCTTCGACGCTCTTGATCGGCACGCCGGCGGTGCCGTCGCGCAGATAGATCAGCACGCCCCGCCCGTCCTGCTGGAAGCGCCGCAATGCGCACTGGATCGAGCTCGCGCCCCCCAGCACATCGGCGACGACATCGGCGCGATGCAGCCGCGCCGGCACCTTCTCACCATCGCCGAGCTTGCCCATCACGAAGGCGAAATGCTGCGTGTCGTCGAAGGGCGTGATGTAGACATGGCCGGTCATCTCGCCGAACGCGGTCTTGACCGGGAAGGAATGCACCCGCTCGACCAGCTTTTCGCGCAACTGCCGATAGGCGATCAGATCGGCGACCGTGATCTGCTTGAGGCCGTGCTTCTGCGCGAAGGCGGCGATCTGCGCGCCCTTCATCACCGTGCCGTCGTCATTGGCGAGCTCGCAGATCACGCCGACCTGCGGCAGGTCGGCGAGCTTGCACAGATCGACGGCGGCTTCGGTATGGCCCGAACGCATCAGCACGCCGCCATCCTTGGCGATCAGCGGGAAGACATGGCCGGGCCGAACGAAATCGGCGGCGCCCATATTGCCATTGGCAAGCGCGCGAACCGTGTTGGTGCGCTGCTCGGCCGAGATGCCAGTGGTCAGCCCATGCTTGACGTCGACCGTGATGGTGAAGGCGGTGCCAAGCGGCGCGTCGTTCGAGGAGACCATCGGATCGAGCCGCAGGCGCCGCGCCTCGCTCGCCGTCAGCGGCGCGCAGACGATGCCGCAGGTGTTGCGGATGATGAAGGCCATCTTCTCCGGCGTGCAGAGCGAGGCTGCGACGATGAGATCGCCCTCATTCTCGCGATCGTCGTCATCGGTGACGATGACGATCTCGCCGCGGGCGAAGGCTTCGATGGTCTCGGTGACATTGTTGAACATGGCAGCCTCGCGCGGCCCGGACAGGCCGAGGAAATCATTGGGGGTAACGGAGCCGCCCGTGACGGCGGCGATACGCTCGGCGCTTTCCCGCGAGATCCAGGCAGCCGGATCGTTGCACAGCGCCGTCACGCTGGCCGGCGACAGGCCGACCTGCTTGGCAAAGGCGCTGCGCGCGATCTTGTTCTGCCGGAGCCAGGCGTCGAGCTTCATGCCGGCAAGCTAATACGCCGACGCTTCATCTGCAATGAATGAGTGCTGCATTTTCAGTATTGCTGAAATGCAAGTTCTCCGCCGCGTCATGCTCGGGCTTGCCCCGAGCATCTCATGACGAGGAAGGCTCTCGTACCAGAGCCCCTTTCGGCCAGAGATTCTCGGGTCTGCGCTTCGCTTCGCCCGAGAATGACGGCGATGTCATTCCTGAAACGGCCAGCGCGGCTCGACCACGCCGACCTGCGCGCGGTGGCGCAGATAGTGGTCCGCCAGCACGCAGGCGACCATCGCCTCGCCCACCGGCACGGCGCGGATGCCGACGCAGGGGTCGTGGCGCCCCTTGGTGAACATCTCGGCCTCGCCGCCGGTCCGCGTCACGGTCGCGCGCGTCGCCAGAATCGAGGAGGTCGGCTTCACGGCAAAACGCGCCACGATCGGCTGGCCGGTCGAGATGCCCCCGAGGATGCCGCCGGCATGGTTGGAGAGAAAGAGCGGGCGCCCGTCATTGCCGGCGCGCATCTCGTCGGCATTCTCCTCGCCGGAGAGTTCGGCGGCGCCGAAGCCTTCGCCGATCTCGACGCCCTTCACCGCGTTGATGCTCATCAGCGCGGCCGCGATCTCGGAATCGAGCTTGGCGTAGATCGGCGCGCCCAGCCCTGCCGGCACGCCTTCCGCCACGATCTCCAGCACGGCGCCGATCGAGGAGCCGGATTTGCGGATGCCGTCGAGATAGCTCTCAAAGAAGGCGGCGGCCTTTGCGTCCGGGCAGAAGAACGGGTTGCGGCCGACCTCCTCCCAATCCCAATTGGCGCGGTCGATCTTGTGCGGCCCCATCTGCACGAGGGCGCCGCGCACCACCATGCCCGGCACGACCTTGCGGGCGATGGCGCCGGCCGCGACGCGCATCGCCGTCTCGCGCGCCGAGGAGCGACCGCCGCCGCGATAGTCGCGGATGCCGTATTTGACGTCATAGGTGTAGTCGGCGTGACCGGGCCGGTACTTGTCCTTGATGTCGGAATAATCCTTCGAGCGCTGGTCGACATTGTCGATCATCAGCCCGATCGAGGTGCCCGTCGTCACCTGCACGCCGTCGCTCTCACGCGCGAAGACGCCCGAGACAATGCGGACCTGGTCCGGCTCCTGGCGCTGCGTCGTGAAGCGCGACTGGCCGGGCCGGCGCCGGTCGAGATCACCCTGGATATCGGCTTCCGTCAGCGGAATCAGCGGCGGGCAGCCATCGACGACGCAGCCGATGGCTGGCCCATGGCTCTCGCCGAAGGTGGTGACACGGAAGAGATGGCCGAAGCTGTTATGCGACATGGGAGCCTGCGCGAAATCTGCGCAGGGTCTTAGTCCGTGCCGGGACCCATGGTCAAACGAAGCGAGCGGCTCAATGCCCCGCCGCCGCCTTCGCCGGCACCGCAGGCGCTCCCTCCCAGCGCGTATGCGCCGGCAGGTTCTCGCCCTTCATGATCACGGTGAGCAGGCCGATCTGGGCGTAGTCGCCGACATGGGTGTCGTAGAGCACGGTCGCGCCGGCGCCAACGCAGACGCCCTTGCCGAGCCTGACCCGGCCGACCTTCATCACCCGGTCCTCGTAGAGATGTGTCTGCAGCGCAGAATGAGCATTGACCGTGCAGAAGTCGCCGACCTTGATGCAGTCGAACTCGGTGATATCCGTCGAGTCGAGCCAGACGCCCTTGCCGTATTTCGCGCCGAACAGCATCAGGAACCAGGGCAGGAACGGCGTGCCGCGCAGATAGTCGAACAGCACCTTGCCGCCGAGACCCCAATACATCACCGCGACCGCCTCGGTGCGCATCGCCCACCAGGACCACATCGGCTTCATCACCGGCTTGTAGACGCCCATCATCAGCCATTTGACGCCTGCGCAGATCACTGCCTGCACCAGCGCGATGACGACGGCGACGCCCATGAAAGAGGTGACGAGGCCGAGCCAGTCGCCCTCGTTGATCTTCTGCTGCAGCACCATGTCGACCGCGATGGTGCCGAAGGTGATGAACAGCATCGAGGGGAAGGAGGTGTGCAGCGCCTCGAAGACGCCGCGCCCGAACTGCTTGGCGAAGGACGGCTTGTAGGTCCAGTCGGCCCCGAGATCGACCTTCTGGCGCGTCGGCAGCTTGATCGGCGGCGAACCGAACCAGGTATCGCCGGGCTGCATCCTGTCGTTCGCCGGCGGCTTCGACTTGATGCCAATCAGCACGCGGTCCGGAATGACGGCGCCCGGCGGCACGACGGCATCGTTGCCGACGAAGACCTGCTCGCCCGTGCGCGTCTCGTCGAGGCGCATATAGCCGCGCCGCATCTCCTCGTCGCCGAACACGACCTCGTCGGCGATGAAATTGCCGGCGCCGATGCCGGTCACGTCGTAGCGGCCGGAGAGGTTGGTCGAGATTTCCGCCCCGCTCCCGATCCGCGCGCCCATCAGCCGGTACCAGGCCCGCATATAGATGGTGGCGAAGAGCGACGACAGCGTCTCCAGCGTCACCTCGGTGGCCAGCGCCACCGTCCATTTGCGGGCGTAGAAGCCGGAATGGATCGAATAGGAGCCGCTCGTCACCCGCGGCAGGATCGCCCAGCGTAGCGCCGCGATCATCAGCACGGTGAAGGCGATGAGGCCGATCGCGGTCGGCCAGGTCAGGATCGGCAGGAACCAGAGATAACTGATGTCGGTCCAGCCGGCGATCCAGTAGTCGATCTTGTCGAACAGCCAGAAGGCCGGGAAGATCGGCAGCAGGCTGACCGGCGGGAGCACGATCAGCATGAAGATGTAGAAGGCCGTCATCAGCGCCCGCCGCCCCGACGAGGCCTGCGCCTGCGGCGGCAATGCGGCGACATCGACCATGCCGGTCTTGCGGCCGGGCGAACCGTCCCAGATCTCGGCCGCGCCGACATGGGTGCCGGGCGCGATGGCGGTGAGATCGGCGATCTCGGCATGGTCGCCGATCACCGCGCCATGGCCGAACACGACGGAGGCGCCGGCCGAGACGTCCGTGCCGATGGTGATGCGGCCGATCACCAGCTTGTCGCCGATCGCCTCGCCATTGGCGAAGGTGGTCTTGGTGCCGAAGGTCGAGCCCTCGCCGATCTCGATCAGGTCGATGGCGCCGGCCTCGTAATCGGAGAGGATGACGTCGCGCCCGACCTTGGCGCCGAGCAGGCGCCAGTAGAAGCGCATCACCGGCGAGCCCTGCAGCCATTTGATATGGACAAGCCCGGCGACGCGCGCCGCGAACCACCAGCGGAAATAATAGACACCCCAGAGCGGATAGACGCCGGGCTTGGTGCGCCCGAGCACGATCCATTTCAGCGCGATGGCGATGAGCCCGGTCACGACGATGATCGCGACATAGATGCCGAGCAGCGCGCCGATCTGACCGAGCAGCGACAGATCCTCGCCCGACACGATCATGTAGGTGACGAAGACGCCGAGCCATTGCGCGGTGGAGAGCCCGATGATGACCGGCAGCACCGCCGCCTGCGCCAGCCCGCAGAGGAAGCGGCGCAGGAAGGGCGGCGGCGTGAAGGAGAGGTCTTCGCTCACCGCCGCGCCGCGCTCGTCGAGGAGCCCGGCCATCGCACGCAGCGTGCGGGCACCGTAGACATCCTGCAACGTGATGCCGGCATAGGCCGGCGTCTCGCGCACGATCGAGATGAAGCGGGCGGCGAGCAGCGAATGCCCGCCGAGATCGACGAAGAAATCCGCCTCCAGCGGCAGGCTCGCCGCGCCGAGCACGCGCTTGGCCGCGTCCAGCAGGGCGGCTTCAGTGGCGTTGCGCGGCGGCTCCTGCTCGCCATCGGCGCTGGGCGCCGTGAGCGGCGCCGCCTTCAGCATCTTGCGGTCGACCTTGCCGGAAACCATGCGCGGCAGCGAGCCGACGGCCTCGAAATGCGCCGGCACCATATAGGGCGGCAGCTTCTCGCGCAGCGCGGCCCTGAGCGCCGGCCCATCGACCGCGATGCCCGGCTCCGGCACGACGAAGGCGACCAGCCGCTCGATGCCGTCATCCGTGCGCAGCACGACAGCCGCCTGCGCTACGCCGGGCTCGTCGGCGAGCTTGGATTCGATCTCGCCAAGCTCGACGCGGAAACCGCGGATCTTGATCTGGTCGTCGATGCGGCCGTGGAAGACGATATTGCCGTCGGCATCGAGGCTGACCGCGTCGCCCGAGCGATAGAGGATCGGATCGTCGGAGCCGGCGACGCCGGAGAACGGATTCGCGATGAACTTCTCGGCGGTCAGCTCCGGACGGCCGTGATAGCCCTTGGCCACGCCGGGGCCGCCGATCAGCAATTCGCCCTGCTCGCCCGGCTGGACGAGGTGCAGGCCCTCGCTGACGACATAGGCCGTGTAGTTCGGGATCGGCCGGCCGATGGTGACCGTCTCGCCCGGCACGACCTCGGCGGCGGTGGCGACGACCGTGGCCTCGGTGGGGCCGTAGGTGTTGAGAATGCGCCGGCCCGGCCGCGACCATTTCTGCACGATCGCCGGCGGCAGCGCCTCGCCACCGAGCAGGATGAGGCGCAGCGACGGCACGTCGGAGGGCAGGATGCCGAGCAGCGTCGGCACCGTGTCGATGACGGTGACGCCGGCCTGCTCCAGCAGCCCCGGCAGCTTCTCGGCATCGCCCATCATCTCCGGCGAGGCCACGAACAGCGTCGCGCCGACGAGATAGGGCGTCCAGATCTCCTCCATCGACAGGTCGAAGGCGACGGAAGCGCCCTGGAAGACCACGTCGTCGGGGCCGATGCCGTAGAACGCGTTCCCCGAGCGCAGGAAATGGCAGATGTTGCGGTGGCTGATGACGATCGCCTTCGGCGTGCCCGTCGAGCCCGAGGTGTAGATCAGATAGGCGGGGTGGTCCTTGGTCAGCCCGGCGGCGCGTGCCGGCGGCTCGACCCCGTCGGCGCCCGCGGCAAGCGCATCGGGCGTCCAGATCGTGCGGCCGGTGTCCTCGGCGCGGACGGCCCAGCCGCCGCAGGTGACGATGCCCTTGGCCTGTGCGTCGTTCAGGCAGGTCGCGATGCGTTCGACCGGCGCCTCGGCGTCGAACGGCACCCAGGCCGCGCCCGCGCGCGTGATCGCGATCTGCGCGATCAGCAGGTCGATGCCGCGCGGCATCCACAGGCCGACCATGTCGCCCGGCCCGACCCCTGCGAGGTGGAGCCCGCGCGCCTGCCGGCCGGCAGCCGCCCAGACCTCGGCATAGCTCAGCTGACGGGCACCATCGACCAGGGCGGGATGCTCGGCGCGCGACGCGACCGTCGCCGCGAAGATCTCGGCGAGCACTTCATCGCGCAGCAGCTCCGGACGCTTCTCGCCGGCCAGCATCGCGAGTGGATTCGCCGCGGCATCCGTCGCCACCGACAGCTTGCTCAAATCGTTCATGGCGCCCCGCTGCGCTCAAAGCCCGGATGGAGGGCGGGAGGCGCGGCTCCCGCATCCTTCATTCGCACCTTGCCACGCACCTTTAAACAAACCCGGAATCGACGCTCCGATGACCGCGCTATCCGGTCGAGCCCCCCGGCCGGGCAAGCCGCCGCTCCGCGCGCCCTGCTAGCACATTCCTCGTGCCAGATCATCCGTGAACCGGTGATGAATGCCGGCGCGGTAAAGCCGAGGCTCAGAGCCACTCGGCCTTGCTGCCCTCGACGACGAGCAGCTTGCCCTGCCAGATCTCGACCATGGACGCCTTCAGCGGCGAGACCGCGCCGACGAGAGCCAGCACCGCCCGCGCCACCCCGCCGTGGCTGACGATCACCGTCTCGCGCTGCAACTCCTCCAGCACAGGCCGCACCCGCTCCGCCAGCATCCGGTAGCTCTCCCCGCCCGGCGGCACGAAGCTCCATTTGTCGCGCTCGCGCAGATGCGCCTGCTCGCGCTCGGCCTTGCGGATATCGCGCCAGGTGAAACCTTCCCACGCCCCGAAGGTGAGTTCCTTCAATCGCGGATCGACGCGGTATTCTCCCGCCGGCAGGCCGAGATCGCGGCGCAGGATGTCCATCGTCTCCCGCGCCCGCTCCATCGGCGAGCAGATATAGTCGAGCGTCGCGAAGCCCGGCTCCAGCGCCTTGAGCCGCCCGGCCGCCTCCGCCGCCTGCTCGCGCCCGAGCGCGTTGAGCGGGATGTCCTGCCCGCCCTGCAGCCGCCCCTCGCGATTCCAGTCGGTCTCGCCATGGCGGACGAGAATGAGCCGGTGCGGAAGCGAGAGCGGGATCATGCCCGGCTTCTGCACGCCTCGCCGGGGGAGGTCAAAAGCCTAATGCGCCCATCGGCCATGCGCAGGGCCGATCGCGACGATCCGTCGCTTTGGGTGGCCGATCGGCAACAGGCTGTGTATAGGCGGCAGGTGAGCCTCATGGCTCCGAATTCGCGGACCGCCATGCCTCCTGCCCTCACTCTCCCCGATGGCCGCCGCCTCGCGCTCGACGCGGGGCCCCTGCTGATGGGCATCGTCAACGTCACGCCGGATTCCTTCTCGGATGGCGGCTTGCTCGGCAGCGCCGAGGCGGGGGTGGCGCACGGTCTGCGGCTGGCCGAAGAAGGCGCGGCGATCGTCGATATCGGCGGCGAATCGACCAGGCCCGGCCACGAAACCGTCGATGCCGCGACGGAGCTTGCCCGCGTGCTCCCCGTCATCGCCGGGCTGAAGGCCCGTAGCGCCGTGCCGCTCTCGATCGACAGCTACAAGGCGGAGGTCGCCGAGGCCGCGCTCGCCGCCGGCGCCTCCATCGTCAACGACGTCTGGGGTTGCCGGCGCGATCCGCGCATCGCCGAGGTCGCGGCACGGGCCGCAGCCCCGATGGTGCTGATGCACAACCGCGACACGGTCGATGGATCCCTCGATATCTTCGACGAGGTGATCGGCTTCCTCGAAGGCTCCATCGCCATCGCCACCGCCGCCGGCGTGCCGCGCAGCCAGATCGTCGTCGATCCCGGCATCGGCTTCGGCAAGACGCCGCGCCAGAACCTCGACCTGATCCGCGAGCTCGACCGGCTCAACGTGCTCGGCTGCCCGATTCTGCTCGGTGCTTCGCGCAAATCGACGCTGGGCCTCGTCACCGGCCGCAAGGTCCCGGCCGAGCGGCTGGCCGCCACGCTCTCCGCCCATCTCTACGGCGCCAGCCGCGGCGCCGCCATCCTGCGCGTCCATGACGTCGCGCCGCATGTCGACGCGCTCAAGGTCTGGGCCGCCATCGCGGACGAAACGAAGGTGATCCCGTGAGCGAGACCGGCCGCATCCTGATCGAGCAGCTCGATATCTACGCCTATCACGGCTTCTTCTCGGAAGAGGAGCGGCTCGGCCAGCGCTTCGTCCTCGACCTCGTGCTCGATGTCGACCTGCGCGCCGCCGCGCTGAGCGACCGCCTTGCCGATACGGTCGATTACGGCCGCGCCGTCGCCATCGTCAGCGAGGCCTTCACGGCCCGGCGCTATCATCTGCTGGAGGGCGCCGCGCGCGCCGTCGCGCTCGCCCTGTTCGAGGCCTTCGCCCCCGTCGCGGGCGTCGAGGTCACCCTGCGCAAGCCCGCCCCGCCCATCCCGGCGACGCTGGGCGCGGTCGGCGTCAAGCTGAGCTTCCGGCGTGGCGACTGAGTCCTCGCTCGCCTTCGGCGGCAATCTCGGCGATCCCGTCGCAGCCTTCGCCGCGGCGCTGATCGCCTTGCGCCGGCATCCGGCCGTCAGGCTCGGGCAGCTCTCTGCCGTCTATCGCACCCCGCCCTGGGGCAAGATCGACCAGCCGGAGTTCCTCAACATGGCGGCGCGGATCGAGACGACGCTGACCGCCGACGACCTGCTCGCGCTGTGCCTCGAGCTGGAACGCGCCGGCGGCCGCGAGCGCCGTGAGCGCTGGGGGCCCCGCACGCTCGACATCGACATCCTGACCTATGGCGAGACGGCAATCGACCGGCCCGGCCTCCAGATCCCCCATCCGCGCATCGCCGAGCGTGCCTTCGTGCTGGCGCCGCTGGCGCAGATCCTGCCGGCCAAGCTGATCGGCGGGCGAACGGTCGCGGCTTTGCTGGAGGCGATCGCAGACGAAACGATCCGCCGCGACGATGCCGCGACGGATCGGTTGAAGAGATTGCTGGCGCAATAGAGGCCGGCGGCCTTCCGGTTCACTCGCCCTTGTCGAGCGAGATGTCCGGCGCGGTCGGCACCTTCATGCCGACGACATGGTAGCCGGCGTCGACATGCATGATCTCGCCGGTGATGCCGCGCGACATGTCCGAGACGAGGAACACCGCGGTCTCGCCGACCTCCTCGATGGTCACCGTGCGGCGCAGCGGGGAGTTGTATTCGTTCCAGCGCAGGATGTAGCGGAAATCGCCAATGCCGGAGGCAGCCAGCGTCTTGATCGGCCCGGCCGAGATCGCGTTGACGCGGATCTTCGAGGGGCCGAGATCGGCGGCGAGATACTGCACGCTCGATTCCAGCGCTGCCTTCGCGATGCCCATGACGTTGTAATGCGGCATCCACTTCTCGGCGCCGTAATAGGTCAGCGTCAGCAGCGAGCCGCCATCCGGCATCAGCTTCTCGGCGCGCTGGGTGATCGCCGTGAAGGAATAGCAGGAGATCAGCAGCGACTTGGAGAAATTCGCCTCGGTGGTCTCGACATAGCGGCCGGTCAACTCGTCCTTGTCCGAGAAGGCGATGCAGTGGACGACGAAATCGAGCTTGCCCCAGAGCTTCTCGACCTCGGCGAAGACCGCGTCGATCGTGGCGCCGTCGGTGACGTCGCAATGGCCGACGACATGGCCACCGAGCTCCTTGGCGAGCGGCTCGACCCGCTTCTTCAGCGCATCGCCCTGATAGGTGAAGGCGAGTTCCGCGCCCGCGTCCGCCGCTGCCTTGGCGATGCCCCAGGCGATGGACCGGTTGTTCGCGACGCCCATCACGAGGCCGCGCTTGCCCTTGAGGAGATTGGCGGTCGGCGAAACGGCGTTGGAATCAGGCATGGGGGACCCGCAGATGAACGAGGAGCAGGTCTCTTAGAACAGTCGCGGGGAAGTGGAAACCGCTTTTGAACGCTGTCCCCACGCCTGGATTGCAGCCCCGCGAGGCCGAACCGGGCCTCGCCCCGGCCCGTTTCTTCGGCTGGCGGCTCGTTACTCGGCGCGCGCCTTCATCAATGCGGAGAGCTCCGCATCGCTCGCCGGCATCTCGATGTCGATGGCGACGAAGAGGTCGCCGGCGGCGCCTTTCTCGCCCTTCAGGCCCTTGCCGCGCAGCCGGAACTGCTTGGTCGTGCCGGTCATCGGCGGAATGGTCATTTCCACAGCGCCGGTCAGGGTCGGCACGTGCAGCGGCCCGCCTAGCACGGCCTGGGCCAGCGGCACGGCGACGCGCGTGCGCAGATCCTGGCCGTCGATGGTGAAGCGCGGATCGGGCTTGACCTTGATGGTCATCAGTACGTCGCCGGTCTCGCCGGAATAGGGATCGGTCTGGCCGAGCCCGCGCAGGCGCATGACCTTGCCGTCGCTCACTCCTTCGGGAATGGTGATCTCGACCTCGCGCCCGCCCGGCAGCTTGACCCGGCGCGTGGCGCCGCTGACCGCCTGAGCCAGCGTCACCTCGAGCGTGAAGCTCTGCTCCGGCGGCTTCTGCGGCTCGGCCTTGCCGCGCGCGCGCCGGCCGGCCTCGCCGAAGAGCGAGGAGAAGATGTCGGAGGCATCGAATCCGGCGTCGCCACCACGGCCGAAAGGCGCGCCCTGGCCGAAATTGAACTCGAAGCCGCCGGCCCGGCCGCCACGGCCAGCGCCCATCCCCTCGAAGCCCTGGAATTTCGGCTTGCCCTCGCCGTCGATCTCGCCGCGGTCGAACTGCTTGCGCTTGGTCTCGTCGCCCAGCACCTCATAGGCCGTGTTCAGCTCGGCGAACCTGTCCTGCGCCTTCGGATCGTCCCGGTTCGCGTCCGGGTGCAGCTCCTTGGCGCGGCGACGGAAAGCCTTCTTGATCTCCGCATCGCTCGCGCCGCGGGCGACGCCCAGAACCTGATACGGATCGCGCATCCAAAAACCTCGTTTCCACGCAAGACTAGGACGGCCCCGTCTGCCGGCAAGCCGTCCGCTACGCCTTATCTGGGGATGGTGTGGCCCGTACGCAACATCGTGCGGGATACGCTTCCGCTCCCGCCTTACCGGCCGAGGCGAATGGCCCGGGCGGATGCTCTAGCCCAGCCCCTTCCAGGGCTCCATGTCCTTGACCGCCCAATCTCCGCCCGAGGGGCGGCAGGCGGTGCCTTGCAGCTTGAGCGGCCGGGTCTGCGTCTGGACGCTGGCGATGAAGGCCCGGCAGATTTCGTCGGCGCGCAGGAACGGGCCGCCGACGGGCACGAAGGAGCCCTTGATGCCGGTTTGCGGATTGTCCCAGGAGACGGCGGCGCCATTGCCCTGCGGGTCGAGCGCGACCGACATGGCGCCATCCGCCCGGCGCAGATCCTCGGGGCCGAGCTCGCTGGCGAGGGTGCCCAGCCCGGCGGCCTTGTCCGGCCCCCGGCTCGGCAGGATGGCGGAGGTCGTCGCGACCTCGTCCTCGCTCTTGCTCGACAGGCCCAGGATCGGGAAGGACACCGAGCAGCCGGCGGCCAGCAGCCCCAACGCGACGGCAGCGACGCATGAGCGCATGGGCGCCACGCAGCGAGGAAGGCTTTGGAACGCCTCCGCCCCTGCCCTATATAAATCAGCCGCCCGAAACCGGATCACTTTGCGCTCGCCCAACGCCCACTTCCAATTGCTGAGGATTAGACTGTGCAACCGTTAACGAGCGGTGACTTCACCGAGGAAAACGAGCCTTTCGCGCTGTTTCAGAGCTGGTTGGACGAGGCGGTGAAGTCCGAGCCCAATGATCCGACCGGCATGGCGCTCTCCACCGTGGACAGCGATGGAATGCCCAACAGCCGCATGGTTCTGCTCAAGGGGCATGGGCCGGACGGCTTCGTGTTCTACACCAATACCGAGAGCCAGAAGGGCGAGGAACTACTCGGCCAGCCCAAGGCCGCGGCTCTCTTCCATTGGAAGAGCCTGCGCCGGCAGATCCGCATCCGCGGCACGGTCGCGCTCGTCACCGATGCCGAATCGGACGCCTATTTCCGGTCCCGCCCGCGCGACAGCCGAATCGGAGCCTGGGCCTCGCAGCAGTCGCGCCCGCTGGAGAGCCGCTTCGCACTGGAGAAGGCCGTCGCGAGCTATGCGCTCAAATTCGGCGTCGGCGAGATTCCGCGCCCGCCTTATTGGCGTGGCTTTCGCATCACCCCGGTCTATATCGAGTTCTGGCGCGACGGGGCCTTCCGCTTGCACGACCGCATCATCTTCCGCCGGGCCTCGCCATCCGAGCCCTGGACCAAGACGCGCTTCTACCCCTGAAGACACGCCTCTGCACTTGAGGACTCAAGACCCATGGCGATGCCGAAATTCGACTTTCCCCAGACTGAAGCGGGCAAGCGCCCGGTCATGCTGCTGACCGGCGCGAGCCGGGGCATCGGCCATGCCACCGTGATGCAGTTCGCCATGGCGGGCTGGCGCATCCTGTCCTGCTCGCGTCAGGCCTTTTCCGAGAAATGCCCCTGGCCGTCGGGGGCCGACGACCACATCCAGATCGATCTCGGCGATCCCGAGGACACGATGCGCGGCATCGCCGAGATCAAGAAGCGCCTCGCCGCCGAGGGCGGCAAGCTCAACGCGCTCGTCAACAATGCCGGCATCTCGCCGAAGGGGGCGAAGGGCGAGCGGCTGGGCGCCGCCACCACCTCCTTCAACGACTGGCACCAGGTCTTCCAGGTCAATTTCTTCGCGCCGATCATGCTGGCGCGCGGGCTCCTGGACGAATTGACTGCCGCGAAGGGGGCGATCGTGAACGTCACCTCGATCGCCGGATCGCGCGTCCACCCCTTCGCCGGCGCTGCCTACGCCACCTCCAAGGCCGCGCTCGCCAGCCTGACCCGCGAGATGGCCGCCGATTTCGGGCCGTTCGGGATCCGGGTGAACTCGATCTCGCCGGGCGAGATCGACACCGCCATCCTCTCGCCGGGCACGGAAAAGATCGTCGCGACCTTGCCGATGAAACGGCTCGGCAAGACAGAAGAGGTCGCCAAGGCGATCTACTTCCTCTGCACGGATGCATCGAGCTACGTCACCGGCTCGGAGTTGCACATCAATGGCGGGCAGCACGTTTGAGCTGGAGCCGCGCCCGATGACGGCGGGGGACGGCCAGGTCATCCGCTTCCCGGCGGTCGGCAAGGCGCCGGCGCGACCGGTTCTGGCCGCCTCCGTCGCGGTCTTCCGCGACGGCAAGGTGCTGCTGGCGACCCGCACCAAGCCTCCGGCCGACCGGCTCTGGTCCCTGCCCGGCGGCAAGGTCGAGGCCGGAGAGACGCTCGAGGAAGCAGCTTTGCGGGAGCTCGAGGAAGAGGTCGGTGTCACCGCCCGCATCCTCGGCTTCAACCGCCATGTCGAGATCTTCGGCCGCGATGCCAGGGGCGACGTCACGCATCATTTCGTCGTCGCCTCCTTCATCGGCGAATGGCTCTCCGGCGAGCCGCGTCCGGGGCCGGAGGCCGGCGCGGTGATGTGGGCCGATCCGCTGAGCCTCGGCGGTCTCGCCACCACGCGCGAGCTTGGCGAGGTGCTGCGCCGCGCCCACAAGCTGTTCACCGGGGGAGCCTCGGTGTGAGAGCGCTCGCCGCCGCGCTCGCCATGCTGCTCGCCGTCGCGCCCGTGGCGGCTCTCGCCCAGCAGCGCCCCGCCGCTCCGGCAGCAAAACCCGCACAGGGCGCGAAACCGGCCGAGCCCGTGCCGCCGGAGCCGGATGGTCCGCCCTACGAGCCGCAGCTCCTCCAGCTTGCCGAGATCATGGGCTCGCTCGCCTATCTGCGCACGCTCTGCGGCGGCAAGGAGGCTCAGGACTGGCGCGATCGCATGGCGGCCCTGATCGACGCCGAAGGCCGCACGCCGCAGCGGCGGGACCGCTTGACGGCCGCCTTCAACCGCGGCTTCAAGGCCTATTCGCTGACGCACCGGACCTGCACCGACGCCAGCCAGGAGGCCTCTTCCCGCCTCGCCGACCAGGGCCAGCAGCTCTCGCGGATGCTCGCGGGGCGCTATGGCGGATAGGCAACAGATGTTGCACGAATGCGATGTTCGGTGGAATTCTTGCGGTCGCGTTAACCTTTCCTAAACACCACGCTGGCGTGCCGCTCTGGCACGGCCTATGACGGGAACGTCATCAAACGTCGCGATCCGGGGCAGAACCGCCGCGATTCGCTCCAGCCAGAGGCAGCAGAGTCCCGTCTCGATGTCGATCCTTTCAGACGACCCGATGCTCGACCCGAACCTCCCCGAGGACCATGGCGACGCTCGCCGTGTTGCCTACGGTTATGTCGAGGACGCCTTTGCCGAAGGCCAGCAGGATGGGCTGGATTCCGACGCCATGGCCCACGCCGCGCTCTTCGCGGCCCTGCGCACCCTGGTCGAGACCTATGGCGAGGAGGCAACCGCCGTCTTCACCGAGGCTCTGCCCGAGAAGGTCCGCTGCGGCGCCTTCACCAGCGGCACGCGGCACTAACCAGCCGCCGCCCGCGCCTTCACGGCCCGCTCCGCCATCAGCGCCTGCTCCTTGACGTTACCAGTCAGCGCGACCGCCTGCTCGAAGGCCTCCGCCGCCTCCCGATGCCGGCCGAGCTTGGACAGAAGATCGCCGCGCACGCTCGGCAGCAGGTGATAGCGCTTGAGCGCGGGCTCCGCCGCCAGCGCCTCGACCAACTCCAGCCCCGCCGCCGGCCCCTCCGCCATGGCGACCGCGACAGCCCGGTTCAATTCCACGATCGGCGACGGCGCCACACGGGAGAGCACCGCATAGAGCGCCGCGATTCGCGCCCAGTCGGTCTCCTCGGCCGTACGGGCGCGGGCATGGCAGGCGGCGAGCGCGGCCTGCAGCAGATAGGGGCCGGGCGAAGCTCCCGCGAGCCGCTGTGCCTGCTCCAGCGCAGCAAGGCCGCGCCCGATCAGAAGCCGGTCCCAGCGGGCGCGGTTCTGGTCGAGCAGCAGGATCGGCTCGCCGTTCGGGCCGGTCCGCGCCCGCAGCCGCGAGGCCTGCAGCTCCATCAGCGCCACCAGCCCGTGAACCTCCGGCTCCTGCGGCGCCCGCGCCGCGATGATGCGCCCGAGCCTGAGCGCTTCCTCGCACAATGCCGGGCGCACCCAGTCGTCGCCGGACGTCGCGGCATAGCCCTCGTTGAAGATCAGGTAGACGACCTCCAGCACCGAGGCGAGGCGCTCGCCGAGCTCCGCCCCGGCCGGCACCTCATACGGCACTCTCGCATCGCTCAACGTCTTCTTGGCCCGCACGATGCGCTGCGCCATCGTCGGCTCCGGCACGAGGAAGGCGCGCGCGATCTCCTCGGTCGTCAGGCCGCCGATGAGCCGAAGCGTCAGCGCCACCCGCGACTCCTGCGACAGCACCGGATGGCAGGCTGTGAAAATCAGCCGGAGCAGATCGTCGCCGACCTCGTCATCCAGCGCCGCATCGAGATCGGGCATGGACGGGCCGTCGTCTTCGAGATCGCGGCCGAGCTCTTCCTGCTTGCGCCGCGCCATCGCCTCGCGACGGGCTGCATCGAGCGCGCGATGCTTGCCGACCTGCATCAGCCAGGCGGCGGGATTGCGGGGAACGCCCTCTTCCGGCCATTGCTTCAGCGCCGCGACCAGCGCGTCCTGCGCCAGCTCCTCGGCGCGGCCGATATCGCGCGTCAGCCGCACCAGGCCTGCGATCAGCCGGGGCGCCTCCATGCGCCAGACCGTCTCGACGGTGCGGTGTGTATCGCTTGCCGACATGGGAAGCGATACACACCATCAGCAGCCTGCGATGGCAAGCGGCGCGCTTCGCGTGCCGTTCAGCCCTTACCTTCGACTTCGCCCTTGAGGCGATCCCACTGCGCGGCGGTCTCCGGCGTGACGATCTCGCCGAAATCGGCCAGCTCGAACAAGGGCCGGATCTCGATTTCGGACGGGCCGGGCATCGGGTTGGGGCAGCGCTTGACCCAGGCGATCGCCTCCTCCAGCGAGGCGCATTCCCAGAGCCAGTAGCCGGCGACGAGCTCCTTGGTCTCGGCGAAGGGCCCGTCGACGACGGAGCGCTTGGCGCCGTCGAACTGGACGCGCGCGCCCTTCGAGCTGGGCTGCAGGCCGTCGCCGCCCTTCATGATGCCGGCTTTCACCAGCTCTTCGTTATAGGCCATCATCGCCTCGAGCAGCTCCTGGCTCGGCGGAGCGCCGGCTTCGCTGTCCTTCGTCGCCTTGACCATCACCATGAAACGCATCGGTTTTCTCCTTTGGAGGGACGGAGGCATCGCCTGCACCGTCCATTGAGTTGGATCTGGGATACCGGGCCGGCTCAGCCGGGGCGCTTCTCGAATTCGGCGCGCAGGTTATCCTTCCGTTCGCGCCGTTCCGGCGTCACCAACTCGCCGAAATCCTCCATCTCGAAGACGGGCCTGAGCTCGATTTCGGTGCCACCGTCGAAGGGCGCGCGCTTCAGCCACTCGACGGCCTCGTCGAACGACTTCACCTGCCAGAGCCAGAAGCCGGCCAGCAGCTCCTTGGTCTCCGCGAAGGGGCCGTCGGTGATCGCCCGCTCGCTGCCCGAGAAGCGCATGCGCAGCCCCTTGGAGGTCGGCTGCAGGCCTTCCGCGGCGAGCAGGATGCCGGCCTTGATCAGTTCCTCGTTGTAGGCGCCCATCTTCGCGAAGACGTCCGGGTCCGGCATCACGCCGGCTTCGCTGTCCTTGCTTGCCTTGACCAGAACCATCACACGCATCGGTCTTCTCCTTGGGTTTGGGAGAACCGGGCGGCTCCGGCGCGGACCGCCGAAACCCGTTCTCTGACTGCACGTCGAACGGGCGCGGCTCAAATCGACAGCGCCGGGAATCTTTTTTGATTTTTTTTTGCGGCGCCGCCCGCGTGCTCGTGCAGAGCCGAACGCGGGCGGCGCCGATCCGTTTCAGGCGCCGCGCGGCAGCGCCTCCAGGAAGCGGGCCGGCTCGCCTTGCGACGGCGTCGTCAATTCGCCCTCCCACATCACTTTCAGGCCACGCACATAGGTGCCGACGGGCCAGCCGGTGACGGTGACGCCGTCATAGGGCGTCCAACCGCATTTCGAGGCGATCCAGTCATTGGTGATGGTGTGCTTGCGCTTGAGGTCGACGATGGTGAAATCGGCGTCGTAGCCCACCGCGATACGGCCCTTCCCTTCCAGCCCGAAGATGCGCTGGGGCCCGGCGCTGCTGAGGTCGACGAAGCGCTCCAGCGAAAGCCTTCCGGCATTCACATGGTCGAGCATGATCGGCACCAGCGTCTGCACGCCCGGCATGCCGGAATGGCTCTCCGGATAGGGGTGGTGCTTTTCCTCATGCGTATGCGGCGCATGGTCCGAGCCGAGCACGTCGACGATACCCTGCTCGACGCCCCACCAGATTCCCTGGCGGTGATAGTCGTCGCGGATCGGCGGATTCATCTGGGCATAGTTGCCGAGCCGCTCGTAGCAGTCAGGCGCGACGAGGGTCAGGTGGTTCGGCAGCACCTCGACGGTCGCGACATCCTTGTGGTCCTTGAGGAAGACCATCTCCTCCGCCGTCGAGATATGCAGGATGTGGACTCGGGCGCCGGTCTGCCGCGCGATGCGCACCAGCCGCCTGGTGCAGGTCAGCGCCACTTCGGGCGAGCGCCAGACCGGGTGGCTCGACGGGTCGCCGGTGATGCGCAGCGGCATGCGCTCGCGCAGCATCGTCTCGTCCTCGGAGTGGAAGGCCGCGCGGCGGCGCGTGCGCTTCAGGATCTCGGCGACGCCCTGGTCGTCCTCGACCAACAGGTCGCCGGTCGAGGAGCCCATGAACACCTTGATGCCGGCCGCGCCCGGCAGCCTTTCGAGATCGGGCACATCGGCCGCGTTCTCATGCGTGCCGCCGACCCAGAAGGCGAAATCGCAATGCATGCGATGCCTGCCGCGCCTCACCTTGTCGGCCAGCGCCTCCGGCGTCGTCGTCTGGGGAATCGTGTTCGGCATCTCGAAGACGCAGGTCACGCCGCCAAGCGCAGCTGCGCGCGAGCCGGCCTCGAGATCTTCCTTGTGCTCGAGCCCGGGCTCGCGGAAATGCACCTGGCTGTCGATCACGCCCGGCAGGATGTGCAGGCCGTAGCAGTTCACGACCTCGCCGGCCGAGGCCTGGCTGAGATCGCCCAGCGCCATGATCTTGCCGCCGGTGATGCCGATGTCGCGCGTCACGCGGCCATCCTGATTGACCACCGTGCCGCCCTTGAGGATCACGTCGTAGGTCTGGGGCATGGCGGGTCTCCGGGAGGTTGAGCAAAGACGGGATGCAGCCTACCTATCGGCCAACGCGCCGTCCCGGAAGCCCAAACAGTTTTCGGGTGGCGACATCATCCCCATTCGGCTGACGAACCTCGACCCGACATCAGAACTGGACCGGCTGCCCATGTCCGCCACAAGATTGATCGATCGCGGCGTCATCCGCGTCAGCGGCGAGGATGCCCGCGACTTCCTCCAGAACATCGTGACCAACGAGATGGACGAGGTGACGCCGGAGCGGGCCGGCTATGGCGCGCTGCTGACACCGCAGGGCAAGATCCTCTGCGATTTCTTCGTCGTCGCGCTGCCGGCGGAAGATGGCGGCGGCTTCCTGCTCGATACGCCCCTGCTCCAGACCACCGATCTGATGAAACGCCTGAAGCTCTACAAGCTGCGCGCCAAGGTGGCGCTCGACGACCTGACCGAGTCCAGCGCCGTCCTCGCTTCCGCCGATGGTGCGCCGCTGCCGGCCGATGCCGGCTTCGTCTATGACGACCCGCGCCTGCCGGCGCTCGGCCAGCGCGCCATCGCGGATGCTGCCGGGATCGACAGCCTCGTCGATGCCGAGCCGGAGGCTTATCATGCCCGCCGCGTCGCGCTCGGCATGCCCGCAGGCGGGCGCGACTTCCCCTATGGCGACACCTTCCCGCACGAGGCCCTGCTCGACCAGCTCGGCGGCGTCTCTTTCAAGAAGGGCTGCTATATCGGCCAGGAGGTCGTCTCCCGCATGCAGCATCGCGGCACCGCCCGCACCCGCGTCGTGCCCATCGTCTTCGACGACGGCATCGCCACCGAAACCGGCGCCGAGGCGACAGCCGGCGGCAAGACGCTCGGCACCATCGGCTCGGGCGCGAACGGCAAGGCGCTCGCCCTGCTCCGGCTCGACCGGCTGGCCGATGCGCTCGCAGCCGGGCAGACGCCGCTCGGCGGCGGCCTCGCCTTCCATCTGGCGGAAAAGCCGGGCTTCATCGGCTTCCCCTTCCCCGGCGAGCCGGGCTTCGGAGCCGCCGCAGGAGCCGTCCTATGAGCCAGACAGCTCTCCTGAGCGAGGCAAGTGTCTCCAGCGAGGAACGCATCGCGATCGAGGGGCCGGACGGCAAATTCCGCTGCCGCTGGCCGGGCACCGATCCGCTCTACCTCGCCTATCACGACACCGAATGGGGCGTGCCGGAGTATGATTCCCGCGCGCTCTGGGAGAAGCTGATCCTCGACGGCTTCCAGGCCGGGCTGTCCTGGATCACGATCCTCAGGAAGCGCGACGCCTTCCGCGCCGGCTTCGCCGGTTTCGAGCCGGAGGCGGTCGCTCGCTTCACCGAGGCCGATGTCCAGCGCCTGCTCGCCAACCCCGGCATCATCCGCCATCGCGGCAAGATCGAGGGCACGATCAAGAGCGCGCAGGCCTATCTCAGGCTGAGCGAGCGCGAGCCCTTCGCCGACTTTCTCTGGAAGCATCTCGACGGCCGCGTCCTCCAGAACAGCTTCCGCACCCAGAACGAGGTGCCGACGCAGACGAAACTCTCCGAGGCGATCTCGAAGGAGCTGAAGAAAGCCGGCTTCACCTTCTGCGGCCCGACCATCGTCTACGCCTTCATGGAGGCCTGCGGGCTGGTCAACGACCACCTGACCGGCTGCTTCCGCTGGAGCGAATGCGCGGCGCTCGCGCGCGACAGCCGCCCCGCCGCCTGATGCCCCGCGCCCCCGAACAGCCGCGCGCCTGGCAGCGCATGCTCTCGGGCCGGAGGCTCGACCTGCTCGACCCCTCGCCGCTCGATGTCGAGATCGAGGACATCGCCCATGGCCTCGCCCGCGTCGCCCGCTGGAACGGCCAGACGCGCGGCGCCCATTCCTTCTCGGTCGCGCAGCATTGCCTGCTGGTCGAGGCGATCGCCGGCCATCTCAATCCCGACTGGAGCGACGCATGGCGAATGATGGCGCTGCTGCACGATGCGCCAGAATACGTCATCGGCGACATGATCTCGCCCTTCAAGGTGGTGATGGGCGATGCCTATAAGAGCGTGGAACTGCGTCTTCTGACGGCGATCCATCTGCGCTTCGGATTGCCGGCGACCACGCCCGCCTTGCAGAAGCGCAGGACCAAGGAGGCTGACACCATCGCCGCCTTTTTCGAGGCGACGCAGCTCGCCGGCTTCGGCCGGCAGGAGGCGCTCAAGTTCTTCGGCCGGCCGCAGGCGCTGCCGCCCGCGGTTCTCGCCTGGCTCGAACCGCTCGACACCGAGACGGCGCAGACGCGTTTCCTGGCGCGCTTCGACGAGCTTACTGCGTCAGGCGGACCTGGCTGATCTCGCCTGCGATCGACTTGAAGATCGGACTGAGCTGGGAGGCGGCCGTCACTTCATAGTACATGGCCGGGTCCGAGGCGCAGTTGCGCAGCAGCGTCGCGTTCCCGTCCATGACGCGGATCGTGTAGACGGTGACCCCGGTCGCCTTGATATTGTTGCAGGCAAGTGTCGTCCGCGCATCGACGGCGGAACTGGAAGCGGAGCCGTTGCCGTCCCAGCGATTCTTCGTGTTGTCGCCGTCGGTGAGCAGGATCATGTACTTCTTGAGGCGCGGCGTCGAAGCCGGTTTGGCCTCCGTGAACGGATCGCTCGGGCTCAATGTTGCCATGCCCCAGATCGCGCCGATCGTGATGTTGGTCGCGCCGGTCGGCTGCATCGTGTTCACGCGCGCCGTCAACGCCGACCAATCGCTGGTCAGCGGCAAGATCTTCGCCTGTGTCGAAGGTGAATAGGTGTCGCAGAAATCGGCCGGATACATCATGGAATTGTTCGGGGAGCCGTCACCATCGGTGACATCGTAGCTCTTGTCGCGATCCGTCACGCAGCCCTGCCAAGCCGCCTTGGTGATCGTCGTCGTCGTGCAGGTATAGGGCCAGTAGCTGCTGCACGTCGTCTGCGTCTGGTCCCAGCGCAGCCACGGCGCGGTCTTCAGGCTGGTGTCGAGAACGACGCGCGTCGAGAACGGGACGATCGAGATCCTGATCTGGTCCGTTTCCTGGGTGGCGTCCTTCATGATCTGGATCAAATCGAGCGACGCCTGCTTCAGCGCCGCCATCTTGCCGTTCGCGGACATCGAGCCGGTGTTGTCGAGCACGAGGGCGAGCTCGATGGTGTTCAACCCCCAGGTCGACTGGCTCGAGCTGGACACCGCGAGATTGTCTGTCCCGAGGACCCGCGCAATAGTCGTCGGCACCTGCGCATTGGCCACGATTTTGATGGTGCGCGCCGTACGGTCGATGCTCACCTGGGCATCGGTGAACTCGCTTTTCACGTCGGCAGGCAGGTTGTCCTTGAGCCAGGCATTGACCCGTGCGGTTAGCTGCGCATCGGTGAGTTTCTGCGCATCCCGCGCCGCCATCAGGGCCGCGGAATCGATCGCGGCGTTCAGCGACTGCCGGGCATTGCTGGCGCGCGAATAGTCGACGGCCACGCCGACGACACCCATCAGCGGCACCAGGGCAAGCCCGAACAGCATCAGGATGTTGCCGCTCTGGTCCTTGCGGAACCGGCCCATCATGTCACGCAGGGAACCGAACTTGCTCATTATCCACTCACCCCCGGCCGAATTGACACATTCGACGGGGGAGCCTTGGGCGCCGGAACTTACAAATTACTAAAACCGATTTGAGGAAGTCGAACCTATCTGCGCATTTTGAGGGAAAAGCCGATGCCCTTACGTCATATCGCGCTAGCTTAGCCGAGAAAACAACCTTGGCGCGCACAATTCCTCTCCCTCTCGGCATGAGAGATAATTTCCTTACAGGAAAAAGTGATCGTCATTTTTTCTGGATTTCGAAATGACCCGTTTCGAGCCAGCATCGACCCAATGTTTCAGGAGGAATGCTGATGTCCGACATCCCCTCGCTCGATCTGCCGGCCGGCGTCGTCGTCAAGGGCGCGCTCGCGCACCGCTTCGATGAAATTCTGACCCGCGATGCCCTCACTTTCGTCGCGGAGCTGCACCGGCGCTTCAACGAGACGCGCAAGCGCCTGCTCGCGCTCCGGGCCGAGCGCCAGAAGCGCTTCGACGCCGGCGAGACGCCGGACTTCCTGGCCGAAACCAAGCATATCCGCGAAGGCGACTGGACCGTCGCGCCGATCCCGGCCGACCTCCTCGATCGCCGCGTCGAGATCACCGGCCCGGTCGATCGCAAGATGATTGTCAACGCGCTGAATTCCGGCGCCAAGGTCTTCATGGCCGATTTCGAGGACGCCTCCTCGCCGGTCTGGGCCAACATGATCGAAGGCCAGATCAATCTGCGGGACCGCTGGGCGAACAGGATCGACTTTACCGATCCGACGAACGGCAAGGACTACAAGCTGAAGGACAAGCCGGCCGTCCTGATCATCCGCCCGCGCGGCTGGCACCTACCGGAGCGCCATATCGAGATCGACGGCGAGGAAGCCTCAGGCTCCCTGGTCGATTTCGGCCTTTACGTCTTCCACAACGCCAAGGCGGCGCTGGCCGCCGGCTCCGGCCCCTATTTCTACCTGCCGAAGCTGGAGAGCCACGTCGAAGCCCGGCTCTGGAACGACGTCTTCGTCGCCGCCCAATCGGCGCTCGGCCTAAAGAACGGCACGATCAAGGCGACCGTCCTGATCGAGACCCTGCCCGCCGCCTTCGAGATGGACGAGATCCTCTACGAATTGCGCGAGCACATGGCCGGCCTCAATTGCGGCCGCTGGGACTACATCTTCTCCTTCATCAAGAAGCTCGCCCGCAACAAGGCCTATGTCCTGCCGGATCGTTCGCAGGTCGTGATGTCCAAGGCTTTCCTGCGCGCCTATTCGCTGCTGCTGATCAAGACCTGCCACAGGCGCGGCGCCTTCGCGATGGGCGGCATGGCGGCGCAGATCCCGGTCAAGAACAACCCCGAGGCCAATGCCGCTGCCTTCGCCAAGGTCAAGGCCGACAAGGAGCGCGAGGCCGGCGACGGCCATGACGGCACCTGGGTCGCCCACCCCGATCTCGTCCCGGTCGCGATGGAGGTCTTCGACCGGCTGATGCCGCAGGCCAACCAGCTCGGCAAGAAGCGCGACGACGTCTCGATCGGCGCCAAGGACCTGCTGGAAGTCCACCAGGGCACGCGCACCGAGGAAGGCTTCCGCGAGAACATCCGCGTCGGCGTGCAATATATCGAGGCCTGGCTGCGCGGCCGCGGGGCGGTGCCGATCTACAACATGATGGAGGATGCCGCGACGGCCGAGATCAGCCGCGCCCAGATCTGGCAGTTCGTCCAGTACAGCGTCGAACTCGAAGGCGGGATCAAGGCCGATGCGGCGCTGTTCAAGCGCTGCCTGCCCGAGGAGATGGAACGCGTGAAGGGCGAGCTCGGGCCTGAGAACTACGCCAAGGGCCGCTTCCCCGAGGCGATTGCGCTGTTCGAGACGCTGTCGCTGGCGCCGAACTTCGAGGACTTCCTCACCGTGCCGGCCTACGCCAAGCTCGCCTGACGGGCGGACCCGGATGATCGCAAAGAGGGCGCCGTCTTAGGACGGCGCCCTTGTCGTTTGATGACCTCAGCCATGGTGCAGGGACCAGAGGACGCGGATGCCGATGACCGCCGCCATCAGGGCGATCGAAACGCAAAGATGCAGCACATCGGCTTTCCAGCCGCCGGCGGAAACGCGCCTTGTGCTTTGATAGACCGCCTCGCGGCGGCGACGGTAGCTGCCGATCACGGACATGAGAGCCTCCTTCGAGAGTGGGGAGCCGGTGGCGCGGTGTCAGCGCCGCCCGGCCACCCCTGCGGCGGCGCGGCCGAGAGACTGCGCCGTCATGGTTTCCGGGAGCGGGCGCGGCAGATCCTCGATCGCCTCGCGGACGAGTGGAACCAGCTCCGGCCGTGCGGGCGTCAACGGCGCGCGGCAAGCGGCTTCGATGCCCGGATGGAGCAGCGAGAGCGCGAGCTTGACGAGGATCGGATCGGGTTCTTTCGCCAGCAGGTCGAGCAGCGGGATGAGCCGCCGTTGCAGGATCTGCGCCTGGCCGTAGAACTCGGAGCGCGCCGCGTTCTCCAGCCGCGCCAGCCAATGCGGAGCGAGATTGCCGATGCTGGTGATGGCGCCGCAGCCTCCGGCGAGCAGATAGGCCGGAAGTGTTTCGGCCGCGCCGGTCAGGCGCATGAAACGGCGGTCGCGGATCCTGGCGATCCGGTCGCAGCGAATAAGATCGCCACGCCGCTCCAGGATGCCGACGATGTTCGCCGCCCCTTCGAGCCGCTCCAGCGTCTCGAGCGCGATCTCGACGCCGCAGCGATCCGGATCGTTGTCGAGGATGATCTCGAGCCCGGTCGCCTGCGCGACGGCCAGCGCATGGGCGGCAAGCCCGGCCCGGGTCGGCCGGCTGTAATAGGGCATGCGCAGCAGCAGGGCCGAGGCGCCAGCCTTCTCCGCCGCGACGACCGCCGCGACCGTATCGGCCGTGCCGTAAGTTCCGGCGGCCGCGATGACGGGAAAGTGCCGGCCCGCGATGCTGCGCGCTGCGGTCAGCAGCGACTGTTGCTCGCGGTCGGTCAGCGCGGAGATTTCACCGGTCGCGGTACCGACCACGATGCCGTCTGCGCCCTGTGCGATCTGCCAGGCGATCAGGCGCTCCAGCGCGCCGTAATCGATCGCCCCGCCGTCGAACGGCGTGACCAGCGCCGTGAACATGCCGTGAAGCCAGTGGTTCATGGCATGCCTCAGAGGAGACGCAGCCGTCTCGCCGTCATCCGGACGGCGCGTGGCCGATGGGCCGTCTCGGCCGCGGCATAGCGCAAGGCAGCGCTCCGATCGGCGAAAATGCCGCCGCCGCGGCCATGCGTCTCGATGGCGAGCCAATGCCCTTCGGCATCGCGGCCGATGAGGAAGGCGGGAGGATCGGCGAAACGCCTGTGATGGATCTGGTTCATAATCCTGGTTTCCGAACGGCCTTTGGGACCGCACGGAAAAGGATAGGGTCGCAGCCATAGCCGTTCGAGACGGACTCCGGTCCCGGAACATCAAGATCGCATAGGATTTCGCCGGAGCGCCTCACAGGGCGCTCCGGCGGCCGTTCAGCCCGCCTTCTTCGCCTGGAGCAGCAGCACCTCGATCTTGAAACTGCCATCGGGCTCGGTGTCGAAATAGTCGGTGATCGCCGAGGAGACGGAGGTCTGCAGCGCCCGGATCGCCTCGACCTGCAGCTTCGGCGTGTTCATCCGCTCGACCCAGGACTTGAACTCCAGCCGCATCCGGAAGCGCGTGGCGACTTCGGCCTGGAAGCCGGCGCGGGCGACCGCCGCCTCCCATTCGGCGCGGGTGTAGTTGCGGCCATGCGAGCAGTCGCGCAGGATCTCGATCGCCTGGAAATAGCTGTCGGCAAGCGGGTTCGACGGCGCGACCGTGTCCGACATCACCAACTCGCCACCGCTCTTCAGGACGCGCGCCGCCTCGCGCAGGCCAGCATCGACATCGCGCCAGTGATGGGCGCTGAAACGGCTTACCACCATGTCGAAGGAGCCGTCCGCGAAGGGCAGCTTTTCCGCCGGCCCCTGCTGCGTCACGACATTGCGCAAGCCCCGCTTGCCGGCCGCGTCGGCCACCACCTGCAACATCTCGGACGACAGGTCATAGGCCACGACCTCGCCGACGAAGGGCGCGATGTTGAACGAGGCATGCCCCCCGCCGCAGCCGAGATCGAGCACGCGCGCGCCGTCCCGCCCCTTCGCCAGCGCCGCCAGCGCATCGAGATCCGCGCTCTGCGCATGCACCGCGCTGTGCAGATAAGCCTCGGCGCGCGATCCGAACTGCGCGCCCACCAGGGCTTCGTGGCTGCCTTCCGACATCGTGTGATCTCCGTTCGATCGATGATGGCAGCCGGCTTAGCACGCACTTATAACTAGCTTCAGAGAGAAGTTTTAACTGGTATAAATTGCACCATGATAGCTGCGTCATGATATCCGGCCCCTCACCCGAGCAGCGCCGCGAGCTCGGCGATTTCGTGCGCACCCTGCGCGAGCGGCTGAAGCCGTCCGGCATCGGCCTGCCGGATGGCGGGCGGCGGCGCACCCCCGGCCTGCGCCGCGAGGAGGTGGCGCAGCTCTGCGGGCTGAGCGTGACCTGGTACACCTGGCTCGAACAGGGGCGGGAGATGGCGCTCTCGCCGCTGGCGCTGGCCCGTTTCGCCGGGGCGCTGCGTCTCGGCCGGGCCGAGCGAGCCTATCTCTTCGAGCTTGCCGGCCGGCGCGACCCCGAACAGGGCGACAGCGAAAGCCATGCCGTGCCGCCCGATGTCCTCGCCTGCGTCGGCCTGATCGCCGCCCCCGCCTATGTCCTCGATCGCGGCTGGACGGCGCTTGCCTGGAACGAGCCGGCCAGCCGCCTCTTTCGTGGCTGGCTGGACGACGACGCCGATCGGAACCTGCTGAACTTCATCTTCCTCGCCCCGGCCGCGCCGGCCCTTATCTGCGACTTCGAAAATCGGGCGCGCCGCGTCGTCGCGGAATTTCGCGCCGATGTCAGCGCCCATCTGAACGAGCCCTCGATCCGCAAGCGGATCGAGGAGTTGAGCGAGCGCAGCGAGGCCTTTGCGCGCTACTGGCGCGAACGCGTCGTGCTGGAGCGCGAAGGCGGCGAACGCACCTTCAACCATCCGGCGCAGGGCCGGCTGGCCTATCATCAGGTCAGCTTCACGGTCGCGAGCCAGCCGGAGCTGAAGCTGTCCATGCTCGTTCCGGCGGAAGGGACGACGGCCGACGCGCTTTGACATCGCCCCCCTCGGCGCGCTCAATCCCGCCCCCTGTTCGCCGGATTCGCCGCATGCGGTATCGCTTCTTGTCTCTCGCCACGGCTGCCTTGCTGGCTGCCTCATTCGCTCAGGCTGCGACGCTCGCACCGGAGCAGCGCTTCAAGACCGTCAGCGATTTTGCCGGGAAGAAGCCCGGAAAGGCCGCGCATGACGTCAGCGGCCTCGCCTGCATGCCTGTCGCCAACGGCGCCCAGCGCTGCCTGCTGATCAATGACGAAGGCGCCTTCGCCCAGTTCGCGGAGATCGCCGAGAACCGGATCACGCCGGGCGCCACCTTGCCGATTATCGGCGACGAAGCCTCGCCGGCCGTGCTGGGCACAGCCCCGCAGGGCATCTGCAAGAAGCCCGGCCGCTTCGGCGAGCTCGACGGCGAGGCCGTCACCTATGCCGATGGCGCCTTCTACATCGCGGGCTCGCATGGCTGCTCGCGCAAGAGTGGCGAGTTCCGGCTCTCGGCCTTCCATCTCGCGCGTCTTCGCGTCGACGCAACCGGTGCGCCGGCCGGGCAGGTCGAGCTGACCTATCGCCTGAGCGATGTCCTGCGCCGCGCGGGCGAGGCCGGCGCCTTTTTCGGCAAGAGCCTGATGGACGATAACGGCCTCAATGTCGAAGGCCTCGCGGCGCAGGGCGACACGCTCTGGGTCGGGCTTCGCGCACCCTCGCTCGGCGGGCGTGTCTTCCTGGTCGGAGCCTCGCTCAAGGAGCTGTTCGCGCCGGGCCATGCGCCGGCAACAGAGGCACCGCGCGTGGTTGCGCTGCCGGCCGGGCCGGATCGCGGCATCCGCGATCTCGCCCCCCTTCCCGGCGGGCGGCTGCTCGCGCTGATCGGGCCGGCGCAGGAGCAGCAACGGCCTTATGCCCTGCTGCTGGTCGACCCCGCCCGGCCCGATGCAGCCGCCGATCTCGGCGAGTTGCCGGAGCGGCGCAACGCGAAGGCCGAATCCCTGACGGTGCTCGCGCAGCAGGGCCGCAAGCTCGATGTCCTCATCGGCTATGACGGCCCGCGCAACGGCCATTTCGAATCCTACCACCTGCAACTGCCCTGAGAGATTGAAGCGAAGCCATGGATTTCATGCCCTGCCTGACCGAAGCCGTCGCACGCTATCGCAGCGAGGTCGCGGGCTCCCGCGAGCATCTCTCGCTGCTGCGCTGGCAGATCGAGCAAGGCCATGCCCTCGACCGGCGCGAGACCTTTCCCGGCCACGTCACCACCAGCGCCTTCGTGCTCTCTCCCGACCACGCCCGCATCCTGCTGATCGACCATGTCGTCATCGGCCGCTGGCTCCAGCCCGGCGGGCATTGGGAGGAGGCCGAGCACTTCCACCAATCGGCGGCGCGCGAGGCGGTCGAGGAGACCGGCGTGCAGGATTTGCAGCTCCACCCCTGGCATCGCGAGGCGGATGTCCCCTTCGCCATCGACAGCCATGACGTGCCGGGCAAGCCCGCTCGCGGCGAGCCGGACCATGTCCATCACGACCTGCAATATCTCTTCCTCGCCGACCCGGCCCGGCCGCTCGTCGCTCAGGTCGAGGAGGTGCATGCCGCCGCCTGGAAGCCGGTGGAGGAGCTGGCGGCGATCGCGCCGCGCGCGCTGGCCCGGATCGCGATGCTGGCCCTGCCCGGTTGATTGTTGCGGCGGCGCAACATGTAATATTATTACGAAAAGAGAGCCTCCCCTCTCTCGCTTCCCCGTCATCGGCGCGCCATAGTTTGGTCGAAAGCGATTATGCTATTGCGAATCAATCGCAATAGCATAAGGTCATTGCTCACCCCGCCGGAGCCGCCATGCCGACAGCCCTTCTTCTTCTGTTGCAACGCCGCAACAGCCGAACGGATTGCCGAAATACCTATGGCTCTTTTATCGCGGAAAGCGGGCCGCGAATGCATCATCACACCGATCCGAGTGACTGAGCACACTTTGCACGCACGGTGCCCCGCCCCTCCTCAACTGGAATGTCCGCGATGAAGCTGGCCTCAGCCCTCCTCTCCTCCCGCCTCGCCTTCGCGTTCCTCGGGGCCTGCGTCGCCACCGCAGGCGCTGCCGCCGACCTGCCCTCCCGCAAGGGCGCGCCCGCGGCACCTGCGCCGGTCGTCTCCCGCTGCACCGAGAGCGAGGGCATTCCGACCGACGCCTTCGGCTTCACCACCGGCTCCGACGTGGCCGATGTCGGCTCCTTCGGCCCCAGCCTGACCTATAATGGCGGCTTCGGCACCCGGGTCGGCACCTCCAACAGCCACGGCTTGACGCTGCAGGGCTCCTACGGCCTGTTCCCCTGCGCCGAGGTCGGCCCCTATGTCCTCGGCAATTTCACCGATGCTTCGGCTGGCGGCATCAGCGCCGATTCGCGCGGCTACGGCGCCGGCGTCGAGATGAAGTACCGCTTGCTCGGCCGCGACATGCACGGCATCGGCCTGACGCTGGTGATCGACCCGAGCGTTACCCGCACCGATCCCGACGGCATCGCCCGCAACTTCACCACCTACAATACCGGCATCCGCCTCTTCGCCGATAAGACGCTGATCCCGAACACGCTCTATGCGGCGGTGAACGTTTCGCAGGACCTGACCTGGACCGGCCCCTCGCCGTATGGCCGCTCCTCGACGCTGACGCTCGCCGGCTCGCTCGCCTGGCAGGTGCAAGACGGGCTTTATCTCAGCGGCGAGGTCCGCCACATGCGCAAGCACAACGAGCTCGGCTTCGACAAGGAGGCCGGTTACGCCACCTATGTCGGCCCCGGCGTGTTCTGGCAGGCGACGAAGCAGCTCGCCCTTTCGGCAGCCTACAACATCCAGGTCGCCGGCAAGGCCAAGGGCCAGCCCGGCGATCTCGACCTGACCAATTTCAGCCAGCATCTCGTCAAGGTGAAGCTGGGCTACAGCTTCTGACGATCCAATCGAGGCCTCAGCCCTCATCCTGAGGAGCCGCGAATGCGGCGTCTCGAAGGATGAAGGCTGGGTCATGATTTTGCGCAAAGCGAAGAGCGGTAGCGGCAACGCTGCCGCTCTTTTCGTTTCGGCCCGCTTCGCGCGTTGACATACTCCCCCTCAGTACCATAGCGTCGCGGCAACCGGAGCCGCGGTGCCCATGCCTCATACGCCTGAAGAGAAAAAGCGCGCCGTCACGCGGCTGCGCCGGATCAGGGGGCAGACCGATGCCCTGATCGCGGCCGTCGAGCGCGGCGAGGAATGCGGTGCGCTGTTGCAGCAGCTCGCAGCGCTCCGCGGCGCGGCGACCGGGCTGATGGCGGAGGTGCTCGAAAGCCATCTGCGCGAAACCATGCAAGCCGGCGCCGGCCCGGCCATCGGCTCCGCCGATGACGCGAACGAAGACGAGATCGCCGCCATCATGCGCGTGATCCGCCCCTATCTGAAATGAACAGCCTGAAAGAAGGAACCGCCCGATGAAGACCCGCGCCGCCGTCGCCTGGGAAGCCGGCAAGCCCCTCACCATCGAGACCATCGAGATCGGCGGCCCCAAGGCTGGCGAGGTTCTCGTCGAGGTGATGGCGACCGGCATCTGCCACACCGACGCCTATACGCTCTCGGGCCTGGATTCGGAGGGCAAGTTCCCGGCGATCCTCGGCCATGAGGGTGCCGGCATCGTGCGCGAGGTCGGCGCCGGCGTCACCACGCTCAAGGTCGGCGACCACGTCATCCCGCTCTACACGCCGGAATGCCGCAATTGTAAGTCCTGCCTGTCGCGGCGCACCAATCTCTGCACCTCGATCCGCTCCACCCAGGGGCAAGGCGTCATGCCGGACGGCACCTCGCGCTTTTCCTGCGATAGCGGCGAGATCTTCCACTACATGGGCTGCTCGACCTTCGCGAACTTCACGGTCCTGCCCGAGATCGCGCTCGCCAAGGTCCGCGAGGACGCCCCCTTCGACAAGATTTGCTATATCGGCTGCGGCGTGACGACCGGCATCGGCGCGGTGATCTACACGGCCAAGGTCTGGCCGGGCGCCAACGTCGTCGTCTTCGGGCTGGGCGGTATCGGCCTCAACGTCATCCAGGGCGCCCGCATGGTCGGCGCCGACAAGATCATCGGCGTCGACATCAATCCGGCCAAGCAGGAGATGGCGCGCAAGTTCGGCATGACCGACTTCATCAACCCGAAGGAGATCGGCAACGACAAGGTCGTGCAGGCGATCGTCGATCTCACCGGCGGCGGCGCCGATTTCTCCTTCGACGCCACCGGCAACACCAATGTGATGCGCCAGGCGCTGGAATGCTGCCATCGCGGCTGGGGCGAGTCGATCGTCATCGGCGTGGCCGAGGCCGGCAAGGAGATCGCGACGCGCCCCTTCCAGCTCGTCACCGGCCGCGTCTGGAAGGGCACGGCCTTCGGCGGCGCGCGCGGGCGCACCGATGTGCCCAAGATCGTCGACTGGTACATGGAGGGCAAGATCAACATCGACGACCTGATCACCCACAAGCTGAAGCTCGAGGAGATCAACCACGGCTTCGACCTGATGCATGAAGGCAAGTCGATCCGCAGCGTTGTGGTCTATTGAGGCGTCGTTTTGCCGCCTCATCTGTGAGGCAGTGAAGCATCCTCAGTCATTCCGGGGCAGCGCGAAGCGCTGAACCCGGAACCCGCGACGGGGCATGACGCTTGAACAAGCCGACTGGGCAAGGGCTCGCCCGGTCGTCGGTCCGGATTCGATCCTGACGGATCGCCCCGGAACGACAAAAGCGCGCGCCGCAAGAAAGGACCCCGCATGGAACTCCTCTCCGCCTCCAAGGCCTTCGGCGGCTCGCAGCGCGTCTATCGGCATGAGAGCACGGCCTGCGCCTGCCCGATGACCTTCGCGATCTACCTGCCGCATCAGGCGGAGGAAGGGCCGGTGCCGGTGCTGTGGTATCTTTCCGGCCTGACCTGCACCCACCAGAACGTCATGGACAAGGGCGAATACCGCGCGGCGGCTGCCGCCAACGGCATCGCCGTCATCTGCCCGGACACCAGCCCGCGCGGCGAGGACGTGCCGGACGAGCCGGGCAACTGGCAGTTCGGCTCGGGCGCGGGCTTCTACCTCGACGCCACCCAGGCCCCCTATGCCGCGAACTACCGCATGGAGAGCTATATCCGCGACGAGCTGCCGGAGCTGGTCGCCCGGAACTTCCCGCTCGACATGTCCCGTCAGGGCATTTTCGGCCATTCCATGGGCGGCCATGGCGCGATCACGCTCGCCCTCAAGAACCCGGAGCGCTACCGCTCCGTCTCCGCCTTCGCCCCGATCTCGCAGCCCTCGACCGCCGGCTGGTCGCGCCCGGCCCTCGAGAAATATCTCGGCCCCGACGAGGCCGGCTGGCGCGCCTACGACTCGACCCTGCTGATCGCGGACGGGCATCGCCTCAAGGAACTGCTCGTCGATCAGGGCGGCGCCGACGGCTTCCTCGAGGAGGGCCTGCGCCCGCAATTGCTCGAGATCGCCTGCGCCACCGCCGGCATCCCGCTGCAGCTCACGCTGCGGGAGGGTTACGATCACTCCTACAACTTCGTCTCCACCTTCATGGCCCAGCACATCGCCTGGCACGCCGAGCGCCTCTTCGCCTGAACGGCCTGAGGGAACGGCCGTCCCCGCATCGCGTTGAAGCTGTCACAGCCTCAACACGGCTCGGGGGGCCATCATGGCAAAGAGATCCAAGCGCCGCCTGCCGCAGAGCGACCGCTCGTTCTTCACGCGCCTCTCTCAGCGCGTCGCCCACTGGTCCGGCAAGCCGCAGACGTTCTTCGGCGCGGCGATCATCATCGTGATCTGGGCCCTGTCGGGGCCGTTCTTCGGCTACAACGACACCTGGCAGCTGGTCATCAACACCTCGACGACCATCGTCACCTTCCTGATGGTCTTCATCATCCAGAACAGCCAGAACCGCGACACCGCCGCCATGCAGATCAAGCTCGACGAGCTGATCCTGAAGCTGGAGGGCGCGCGCGAGGAGCTGCTCGATCTCGAAGAGCTCGACGAGGAGAAGATCGAACACTTCCGCTCGGAATTCGAGGCGATGGCGGCAAAGGCACGCCAAACCCTGCAAAAGGTCGCGACCGAGGACAAAGCGCCCCCTTCAACCAAAAAGTAAGGTTAGCCGTTAGGGTTAAGTCTCGTTTAAGAAATCGCTGGCATGGTCCTGCGCAACGGTAACTGCGCGGGACTGCGTCCTTGTCCTTGCGCGCAACGCGAAGGATCCTGCCATGGGCAGCCTGAAATCCATTGCGCTTGGGGGCGCCCTGGCCCTCAGCGCCGCTGCGGCAGCCCATGCCGCCGATTTCCTGCCTCCCCCGCCCCCGATGGAGCCGCCGGTGCTCAAGGGCACGATCTCAAGCGGCATCTATCTGCGCGGCGATGTCGGCGTCGGCGTTCAGAGCGTCAGCAAGTACCATCAGGACGATGTCGCCGAGTTCGGCGGCAGCTTCTTCGGCAAGAGCGACAACTCCACCTTCTTCGCCGGCCTCGGCATCGGCTACCGCTTCAACAACTGGCTGCGCTTCGACGTCACCGGCGAGTATCGCGGCGCCGGCCAGATCGGGGTGAACGACATCGTCTTCAACCCCTTCAACAACGGCAACCAGACCAACACCTACAAGGGCAACCTGACCTCCCTGGTCACGCTGTTCAACGGCTACTTCGATCTCGGCACCTGGAATTGCCTGACACCCTATATCGGCGCCGGTATCGGCTTCACGCAGAACCGCATTGCGGGACTGACCGATCAGGGCGCGTTGTTCGGCAACTTCGTCGGTCCGACGCTGGGCTATGCCAACACCGGCACCAAGACCAATGTCGCCTGGGCGCTCATGGCCGGCGTCGGCTACGAGGTGAACAAGAACCTCACCCTCGAACTGGGCTATCGCTACCTCAATCTCGGCGACGCCCAGTCGGGCCGCCTCATCAACGCCTTCACGGGCCAGATCCAGGGCCCGCTCAAGGCCAAGGACATCGACAGCCACGATTTCCGCATCGGCATGCGCTGGAACTTCGGCGACCCGAATTGCTGCGGCACACCCGAGCCCGCGCCGGTCGCCTACATGCCGCCGCCGACGGTGCGCAAATACTGAGGCTCACGGCCTTCCGACAAGCGAACGGCGCGGATTATCTCCGCGCCGTTCTGCTTTTGCGTCTCTTCGAGACATCTGCTCGCGCGGTCATCCCGCGCGGGCTGTGCTGGAAAAACTCCCCGTCAGCGCAGCAGCGACTGCCCGGTCATCTCGGCCGGCTGGGCGAGCCCCATCAGCGCCAGCAGCGTCGGCGCGATATCGGCGAGCCGGCCCTCTGCCAATGCCCTGCCCTGCCCGCCGATCAGCATCAGCGGCACCGGATTGGTGGTGTGGGCGGTATGCGGCTTACCGGTGACCGGATCGACCATCAATTCGGCATTGCCGTGATCGGCGGTGACGAGCAGCGCCCCGCCCTGCCGCTGCACGGCCTCCGCGATGGCGCCGAGCCCCGCATCGACCGTCTCGGCCGCCCTGATCGCCGCGGCGAGCACGCCGGTATGGCCGACCATGTCGGTATTGGCGAAGTTCAGGATGACGAGGTCGTAGCGGCCTGAATCGATCGCCTCGACCGCCTTGGCGGTCAGCTCCTGCGCCGACATTTCCGGCTGCAAATCATAGGTCGCGACCTTGGGCGACGGCACCATCACCCGGTCCTCGCCGGGATAAGGCGTCTCTTCGCCGCCATTGAAGAAATAGGTGACGTGCGGATATTTTTCCGTTTCCGCCATACGCACCTGCTTCAGCCCGGCCTTGGCGACCGTCTCGCCCAGCCCATTGGCCAGCGTCTGCGGCAGGAACAGCGCCGGCATCACTTTGTCGAGCTCGGCGCTGTAGGAGGTCATGCTGACCGCCTTGACCAGCTTCGGCACGCGCGGCCGGGCGAAGCCCGCGAAATCCGGCTCCAGCACCGCGTTCAGGATTTCGCGGATGCGATCGGAGCGGAAGTTGAAGCTGAGCAGCCCGTCGCCGTCCCGCATCCCCGCATAGCCGCCGATCACGGCCGGCACGATGAACTCGTCGGTGACCTTGCCGGCATAGGCGTCGGCGATGGCCGCCTGCGCATCGGGGAAGGCATTCCCCTGCCCCAGCACCATCGCGCTCCAGGCCTTCTCGACGCGCTCCCAGCGGTTGTCACGATCCATCGCGTAGTAGCGCCCGGATACGCTGGCGATGGTCGCGCCGGCCGGCAGCGCCGCCGCGAAGCTCTTCACATAATCGGCGGCCGATTGCGGCGGGGTATCGCGCCCATCGGTGAAGACATGCAGCTTCACCGGCACGCCCTGCGCCGCGACGATCTTCGCCAGCGCGACGGCATGGTCCTGATGCGCATGGACGCCGCCCGGCGAGACGAGGCCGAGCAAGTGGCAGGCGCCGCCGCTCGCCTTCAGCGCAGCGACGAGCCCGCTCTCCTCCACGGCCTTCGCGATCGAGCCATCGGCAATCGCCTGGTTGATGCGCGGCAGATCCTGCATCACCACGCGCCCGGCACCGAGATTGAGATGGCCGACCTCGGAATTGCCCATCTGCCCGGGAGGGAGACCGACATCGAGCCCCGAGGTCCGCAGGAAGGTATGCGGACTGCTCGCCCAGAAGCGATCGAAATTCGGCGTCTTCGCCAGCTTGATCGCGTTGTTCTCGGCATCCTCGCGCCAGCCCCAGCCATCGAGGATCATCAGCATCACGGGACGAGGCGGCATCGGCTTGACCTTCGGCATTCAGGAAAAGGTGCTGGTGCGGATACCATGTGCTGCGCCGCCGATGCGAGTGCTAAGAAGGCAAACGATCAGAGACCTAGCCCCGGACGGAGGATGTCCATGCCGATCAAGGCCCTGGTTTTCGACGCTTATGGAACGCTGTTCGACGTCCAGTCCGTCGCCGCCGCCACCGAGGCCGCTTTCCCCGGCCATGGCGCGACCATCACCCAGATCTGGCGATTGAAGCAGCTCGAATACACCTGGCTGCGCGCGCTGATGGGTCGCTACGAGGATTTCTGGACGGTCACGACCGAATCCCTTGACTTCACCTTGAAAACACTGGGCCTCACCGCGACGCCCGCATTCCTGGCGGAGATCGCCGGCGCCTATGACGGGCTTGCGCTCTATCCCGAGGCGCGTGCCGCGCTGCAAGGGCTCGCCTCCTACCGGCTCGCCATCTTCTCGAACGGCAGCCCGGCCATGCTGAAGCGGCTCGTCGCCCATGCCGGCATCGGCGAGTTCCTGGAGACCGTCATCAGCGTCGACGAGATCGGCGTCTACAAGCCCGATCCGCGCGGCTATGCCCATGTCGAGAAGCGTCTCGGCCTCTCGCGCGACGAGATCCTCTTCGTCTCCTCCAACGGCTTCGACATCGCCGGCGCCAAGGCCCATGGCTTCACGGTCGCGCGCATCGAGCGCGTGCCGGCCGCGGCCTTGCGGATCGAGATCGAGGCAACCGGCACGATCGACCCGAAGCTGATGTTCAAGGCGCTGCGTCTGCAGCCGGAACAGCTTGGCTTCCATGCGGATGTGACGATTGCCGCGCTGACCGATCTCGTCTCCTATGCCGCGATCCGTAACCTGCCCGGACCAAGCGGGAGCCTGCCATGATCAAGCTTTACTACCACCCCTCGCCGAACCCGGCGAAGATCGCGCTCTTCCTCGAGGAAGCCGGCCTGCCCTACGAGATGGTCCCGGTCGACACCCGCAAGGGTGATCAGTTCAAGCCGGACTTCCTCGTCATCAACCCCAACGCCAAGACGCCGGCGCTGACCGATGGCGACGTCACCGTCTTCGATTCCAACGCGATCCTGCTCTATCTCGCCGAGAAGACCGGAAAGTTCCTGCCGCAGGATACGCCGAAGGCGCGTGGCGAGATGCTGTCCTGGCTGATGTTCGTCGCCACCGGCATCGGGCCCTATTGCGGTCAGGCCGTGCATTTCAGCCGCTTCGCCCCCGAGAAGATCACCTATGCGATCAACCGCTACGCCCGCGAGGCCGAGCGTCACTGGGGCATCATCGACGAGCGGCTGAAGACCCGGCGCTATATGCTCGGCGAGGACTACACGCTGATCGACATGTCGGTCTGGGGCTGGGCGACGCGGCTTTCCTTCGCCGTCGGGGAGGATTGGGCGACGATGTTCCCGAACGTGAAGCGCCACACCGACGAGATCTCGGCACGGCCGGCCGCCCAGCGCGCCATGGCGCTGAAGGACCAGTTCGCCTTCAAGACCGAGGTCGATGCGGACGCCCGCAAATTCCTCTTCCCGCAGAACGCGCGTCTGGCGGGGTGAGCTTGTTCTTCATGGTTGGGCTTGACCCGACCCGCTCTAAAGCCAGCTAGCCAATCCCGAGATCTCGGGTCGGCGCACGCCGCCGCCCGAGCATGACGCAGGACACAGCGCCTCCGCTGTGCATCACCCTTTGAAAACGCTGGCAGCGCCCAGCATTTCCGGCCAGTGTCGCGACGCCCCGCCCGGGAGGCGCGCGGGCCAGCACAGTCTCCGAGAGGACGGATGCCCACCGATATCGAGATCGCGCGCGCCGCGACGCTTCAACCTGTTGGCGCCATTGCCGAGCAAGCCGGCATCCCCGCGGAAGCGCTCCACCCCTACGGCAAGTTCATCGCCAAGATCGACACCGATGCGATTCCCGGCTTCCATGACAAGCCGGACGGCAAGCTGATCCTCGTCACCGCGATCAGCCCGACGCCGGCGGGAGAAGGCAAGACCACCACCACGGTCGGCCTCGGCGACGGGCTGACGCGCATCGGCAAGAAGACGATGATCGCGCTGCGCGAGCCCTCGCTGGGCCCCAGCTTCGGCATGAAGGGCGGCGCCGCCGGCGGCGGCTATGCCCAGGTCGTGCCGATGGAGCAGATCAACCTGCATTTCACCGGCGATTTCCACGCCATCACCAGCGCCCACAACCTGCTCGCCGCGATGGTCGACAACCATGTCTATTGGGGCAACGGGCTCGGCTTCGATACCCGCACGATCACCTGGCGCCGCGTGCTCGACATGAACGACCGCGCCTTGCGTTCGATCGTCTCCTCGCTCGGCGGCAATGGCAACGGCTTCCCGCGCGAGGACGGCTTCGACATCACCGTCGCCTCGGAGGTGATGGCGATCTTCTGTCTGGCCCGTGATTCCGCCGATCTGGAGGAGCGCCTGGGCCGCATCGTCGTGGGCCGCACCCGCGACAAGCGCCTGATCACCGCCGCCGATCTCAAGGCGACCGGCGCGATGAGCGTGCTGCTCAAGGACGCGCTGATGCCGAACCTCGTGCAGACGCTGGAAGGCACCCCGGCCTTCGTCCATGGCGGCCCCTTCGCCAACATCGCCCATGGCTGCAATTCGGTGATCGCGACCCGCGCGGCGTTGAAGCTGGGCGATTACGTCGTCACCGAGGCCGGCTTCGGCGCCGATCTCGGCGCGGAAAAATTCTTCGACATCAAATGCCGCGAGGCCGGGCTGAAACCGGCCGTGGCCGTCGTCGTCGCCACCGTCCGCGCCCTCAAGATGCATGGCGGCGTGGCGAAGGACGCGCTCGGGCAGGAGAACCTCAAGGCGCTCGAAGCCGGACTTTCCAATCTCACCCGCCATGTCGGCAACATCCGCAAGTTCGGCGTGCCGCCGATCGTCGCGATCAACCACTTCGCGACCGATACCGCCGCCGAGCACGAACTCATCCGCAATTACTGCCGCAACCATCTCGGCGTCGAGGCGGTGATCTGCCGCCACTGGGCGCAAGGCGGCGCCGGCGCGGAGGAACTCGCCCACAAGGTCGCCGCGCTCGCGGATGAGGGCGAGGCCGATTTCGCCCCGCTCTACCCGGACGCCATGCCGCTGCGCGAGAAGCTGGAGACGGTGGCGCGCGAGATCTACGGCGCGGCCGGCATCAGCCTCGATGCCAAGCTCGCGGCGCGCTTCGCCGATCTCGAAGCCGCCGGCTTCGGCGAGCTGCCGATCTGCGTCGCCAAGACCCAGTATTCCTTCTCGGCCGACCCAACGCTCCGCGGCGCGCCCTCCGGCCACATCGTCCCCTTGCGGGAACTCAGGCTCTCGGCCGGCGCCGGCTTCGTCGTCGCGATCTGCGGGGACATCATGACCATGCCCGGCCTGCCGCGCGAACCCGCCGCCGAACGCATCCACATCGACGCGCAGGGGCATATCGAGGGGTTGTTCTAGGAGCGCTTCCAGCCGTCATGCTCGGGCTTGCCCCGAGCATCTCTCGCCGAAGAAGGCTCTGGCATTATCTCGTCCGGAGATTCTCGGGTCCGCTGAGGCGGCCCGAGAATGACGAGCCAGCTACAACTCAAGCGAAGTCGAGCTGCACCTTGATCGCCTTCGCCTTGTCGGCGGCGAGGTCGAAGGCCTCGACGGCGCGGTCGACAGGGATCGTCGCGGTCAGAAGCGGCGAGAGGTCGATATTGCCCGAACCGATCATCGCCACCGCCCAGTCGAACTCCTCATGGAAGCGGAAGGAGCCGCGCAGGTCGAACTCCTTGGCGACGACCACGTTCATCGGCAGGGTGAACTGACCGCCGACGCCGATCTGCACGATGGTGCCACCCGAGCGCACCGCGTCGAAAGCCCCGGTCAGCGCATGCTGGTTTCCCGACGCTTCGAACATCACGTCGAAGGCGCCCTTTTCCGCCCCGTATTCCTCCTTCAGCCGGTCAGGCTCGGCCATGACGTTGATCGCCGCCGTCGCGCCCATCTTACGCGCCACCGGCAGCGGGCCATCGACCACGTCGGTCGCGACGATCTCGGAAGCGCCCGCAGCCTTCGCCGCGACGATGGTGAGCGCGCCGATCGGCCCCGCCCCCGTCACCAGCACGCGCTTGCCGAGCAGCGGTCCGGCGCGCTTGGCGGCGTGGAGGCAGACCGAAAGCGGCTCGGCGAAAGCGGCCTGCGCCGCGGTGACGCCCGGCGCCACCTTCACCGCCTGCCGCTCCTCGACCACGAGCACGTCGCGAAAACCGCCCTGCACATGCGGGAAGCGCATCGCCGAACCGTAGAACAGCATGTCGGTGCAGTGCTGCTGCAGCCCCATCTGGCAATAGCGGCAATGGCCGCACGCGCGGCTCGGATTGACCGCGACACGGTCGCCCGGCTTCACCCGCGAGACCTCGTCGCCGACGGCCTCGACCCGGCCGGCGATCTCGTGGCCAAGGATCAGAGGCTCGCGCACCCGGATCGTGCCGAAGCCGCCATGCAGATAGTAATGCAGGTCCGAGCCGCAGATGCCGCCGGCTTCCATCCGCACGCGCACGTCGCGCGGCCCCAGCTCCGGCGCGGTCGTCTGCTCGACGCGCAGATCCTTCTCGGCATGGATGACGACGGCACGCATGGCGGCTTCTCCTCAAATGGCGCGAGACAAGCTTAGCCGCGCCGTTGTCTAATCGTTTGAAAACTGCTTACCCAACGACGCGCCACCGGCGCAAACGAAACCGACGCCGGGCTCCGGCAATTTGCGAGGATACGCCATGTCGCTGTCGCTGTTCAGCCTGGAAGGCAAGGTCGCGCTGGTCACCGGCTCGGGCCAGGGCATCGGACTCGCCCTGGCAGAGGGCCTCTCGGAAGCCGGCGCCCATGTCGTGCTGAACGGCCGCGACAAGACGAAGCTCGAGCGGGCGCAGCAGACGCTGACCGCGGCCGGCCGCAAGGCTTCCATCGCGCCCTTCGATGTCACCGACCAGAAGGCCGTCGAGGCCGGAATCGCCATGATCGAGGCCGAGATCGGCCCGATCGATATCCTCATCAACAATGCCGGCATGCAGAAGCGGGCGCCGATCACCGAATTCCCGGTCGAGGGCTGGCATGAGGTGATGAACACCAATCTGCATTCGGTGTTCTACGTCACCCAGGCCGTGGCGAAGCGGATGCTGCCCCGTAAACGCGGCAAGATCATCAGCATCGGTTCGGTGATGAGCGAGCTCGGCCGCGCCACCATCATCCCCTACACCGCCTCGAAGGGCGCGGTGAAGATGATGACGCGGGGGCTCGCCGCCGAGCTCGGCAAGCACAACATCCAGGCCAATGCCATCGGCCCCGGCTATTTCACCACCGAGATCAACCAGGCGCTGCTCGCCGACGAAGCCTTCACCAGCTGGGTCTGCAGCCGCACGCCGGCCGGGCGCTGGGGCGAGACGAAGGAGCTGGTCGGCGCCGCGATCTTCCTGTCCTCGGCGGCTTCCGACTACGTCAACGGCCACCTGCTGATGGTCGATGGCGGACTGACCGCTGTAGTGTAAGGACACCGCCGCTGTCATTCTCGGGCGAAGCGAAGCGCAGACCCGAGAATCTCGTGCCGGAATAACCGTCGGAGCCTCCTTCGGCAGGAGATGCTCGGATCAAGCCCGAGCATGACGCGCGCTCTTCTCAGGCCGCGGCCTTCGTCACCGCATCGACGACATCGTCGACCGCGCGCTCGACCAGATCGCGGTCGTCGCCCTCGGCCATGACACGGATCACCGGCTCGGTGCCGGAGGGCCGGATCACCAGGCGGCCGCTTTCGCCAAGCAACTGCTTCGCCGCCTCGATGGCGCTCATCACCGCCTGCTGCTCCAGCGGCTTCCCGGTCTTGTAGCGCACGTTTTTGAGGATCTGCGGCAGCGGCTCGAAGCAGTGGCAGACCTCTGAGACCGGCTTGTCCATCCGCTTCACCACCGCGAGCAGTTGCAGCGCTGCGACCAGCCCGTCCCCGGTCGTGCCGAAATCCGAGAGGATGATATGGCCGGACTGCTCGCCGCCGAGGTTGAAGCCGTGATTGCGCATATGCTCCAGCACATAGCGGTCGCCGACCGCGGTACGCGCCAGCGACAGGCCTAAGCCCGCCAGATAGCGCTCCAGGCCGAGATTGGACATCACCGTCGCGACGATGCCCGGTGCCGAGAGCCGGCCATCCTCCAGCCAGGAGCGCGCGATCACCGCCATGAGCTGGTCGCCGTCGACGACCTGGCCATGCTCGTCCACCACCAGCACGCGGTCGGCATCGCCGTCGAGCGCGATGCCGACATCGGCGCGCATCTCCTTGACCTTGCTGACCAGGGTGGACGGATGGGTCGAGCCGATCTCCCGGTTGATATTGAAGCCGTCGGGTTCGACACCGATGGTGATGACCTCCGCACCCAGCTCCCAGAGCGCCTGCGGCGCCACCTTGTAGGCGGCGCCATTGGCGCAATCGAGCACGATGCGCAGGCCTTCCAGGCTCAGATTGCGCGGCAGCGTCCGCTTGGCGAATTCGACATAGCGCGCATCGGCGCTGTCGATGCGCTTGGCCCGGCCGAGCATCGGCGAAGTCGCCAGGCGCGGGCCGAGATCGGCGTCGATCAGCGCCTCGATCTCGCGTTCGACATCGTCGTTGAGCTTGTAGCCGTCGGGTCCGAACAGCTTGATGCCGTTATCCTCATAGGCGTTGTGCGAGGCCGAGATCATCACGCCGAGATCGGCACGCATCGAGCGCGTCAGCATGGCGACGGCCGGCGTCGGCATCGGGCCGAGCAGCATGACGTCCATGCCGACCGCGGTGAAGCCGGCCACCATGGCATATTCGATCATATAGCCCGACAGACGGGTATCCTTGCCGATCACTACCCGGTGGCGGTGCTCGCCGCGGCGGAAGGCGAGGCCGGTGGCCTGCCCGACCCTCAGGGCGAGGTCGGGCGTGATGACGCCGTTCGCCCGCCCACGAATGCCGTCCGTTCCGAAATATTTGCGCGTCATTGCCAATCGCTTCCGAGAGGGCGCCAGCACCCTGAATTTGCGTTCTTCTATAGCCAAAAAACCTTTCCGCCTTCTCACAAAATATGACGGAGCGTGACAGGGACGCGGCCCCGCATAGCCCCGCTCTCATCATTCAGGCCCTGTCCTCCCGGGCGCAGCGAAGCGGAGACCCGGGATCCGTGCCGGCATGTTTCCGAAATGCGCTCTGGCATGGATCCCGGATCGGCGCCGCCATGGGCGGCTTGTCCGGGATGACGGCGCGGAAGCGGAATGGAGGCGATCTCCCACCACACATGAAAAAGGCGGCCCGAAGGCCGCCTTTTTCATTTCAGTCGAACCGCCTCACGCCTGCGGTTGCGGCTCCAGCCCGGCATCGGGTTCGCCGCGCTTGCGGCCCTTGCCGGCGCTCGGCACGGCCGAACCGCGCGGGGCGTGCGGCGTGTCGTCAGCGTCGCGCACCGGGCGCTTACCGGCGATCAGGTCGCGAATTTCCTCGCCCGTCAACGTCTCGAATTCGAGCAGCGCCTCGGCCACCGAGACGAACTCGTCATGGTGCTCGGTGAGGATGGCCTTGGCGTCCTGGTAGCCGTTGTCGACGAGACGCTTGACCTCGGCGTCGATCTTCTGGGCAGTCGCCTCGGAGACCGCCTGGCTACGGCCCATCGACATGCCGAGGAAGACCTCTTCCTGATTGTCGCCATAGGCGACCATGCCGAGCTCGTCGGAATAGCCCATCTGGGTGACCATGGCCTTGGCCATCTTGGTCGCCTGCTGGATGTCGCCGGTGGCGCCCGAGGTGACGTTCTCGCGTCCGAAGGTCATCTCCTCCGCCACGCGCCCGCCCATGGCGACCGCGAGCTGCGAGGTGAACTCCTTGAACTTCATCGAGTAGCGATCACCCTCCGGCAGGAACTTGACCATGCCGAGCGCACGTCCGCGCGGGATGATCGTCGCCTTGTGCACGGGGATGCCGGCCGGGACGTAGAGGCCGACGATGGCATGGCCGGCCTCGTGATAGGCGGTCAGCTTCTTCTCCTCCTCGGACATGGCCATGGATTTGCGCTCGGCGCCCATCATGACCTTGTCCTTGGCGTCCTCGAACTCGGCATGGGTGACCATGCGCTTGCCGCGACGGGCCGCCAGCAGCGCCGCCTCGTTGACGAGGTTCATCAGATCCGCGCCGGAGAAGCCGGGGGTGCCGCGCGCGAGGATCTTGAGGTCGACATCCGGCGCCATCGGCACCTTGCGGACATGGACGCGCAGGATCTTCTCGCGGCCGGCGACATCGGGGTTCGGCACGACGATCTGACGGTCGAAACGGCCCGGACGCAGCAGGGCGGGATCGAGCACGTCGGGACGGTTGGTCGCGGCGATGATGATGACGCCTTCGTTCGGCTCGAAGCCGTCCATCTCGACAAGGAGCTGGTTCAGCGTCTGCTCGCGCTCGTCATTGCCGCCGCCGAGGCCGGCACCGCGATGGCGGCCAACCGCGTCGATTTCGTCGATGAAGATGATGCAGGGCGCGTTCTTCTTGGCCTGCTCGAACATGTCGCGCACACGGCTCGCGCCGACGCCGACGAACATCTCGACGAAGTCGGAGCCCGAGATGGTGAAGAACGGCACATTGGCCTCGCCCGCGACGGCACGCGCCGTGAGCGTCTTACCCGTACCGGGAGGGCCGACGAGCAGCACGCCGCGCGGGATGCGCCCGCCCAGCCGCTGGAACTTCTGCGGATCGCGCAGGAACTCGACGATCTCCTGCAGGTCTTCCTTGGCCTCGTCGATGCCGGCGACGTCCTCGAAGGTGACGCGGCCATGCGCCTCGGTCAGGAGCTTCGCCTTGGACTTGCCGAAGCCCATCGCCCGGCCGGCGCCGTTCTGCATCTGGCGGGACATGAAGATCCACAGGCCGATGAAGATGACGAAGGGCAGCGAGTTGACCAGCAGCGCCATGAACCAGGGCGTGCCCTCGGAAGGAGCGCGGGCCGAAACCGTCACGCCCTTCTGGGCCAGCGTCTTCAGCAGGTTCGGGTCGCCATAGGGCGCATAGGTCACGAAGTTGCGACCATCCGAGAAGGTGCCGGAGATTTCCTGGCCCGCGACCACGACGCTCGAGATGCGCCCGGAATCGGACTCGTTGATCAGTTGGCTGTAGGGAATCTCGTTGGTGTTCGAGCGTTGGCTCGGACTCTGGAACAGCGTCACCAACGCCAGGACCAGCAGGAAGATCACCACCCAGAGGGCGAAATTGCGAAAATTCGGATTCATCACCAGTCCGATCGGGCCTGCCGGGACCAACCGGATAAGGCCTGGTTTCACTTAACAGGCAATCTAGGTGCGACATGCGTCCTTGCCAAGGGAAACGCACGCAAAACGCACGACGCCACGTTACTATGATGTCGCAGGGTGAACACCGCGTCTGCGCGGCCCCTCCCGCCGCAAGCTCAGCACGCCGTTCCGGTCGAGCGACAGGATGCATCCGGAGAACGTCCGCTTTGTGGCGGACCCAGCACGCGATGCGGCGAGCAGCGCCGCTGCGCAGGCCTCCAGCCGCTCCAGCCGCCCATATCTCTCGACGCCTTGCGTCATTTCCGCCAGCGCAAGCGCCAGCACGCGCAGGACGATCTCCTCCGGCTCTTCGGCAAGCTGCCGGAAGCCGAGCCGCCGCCCCTCCCCCACGGTGACCGGGAGCCGCCGCTGCGCCAGCACATCCGCCGCCCGGCGTGCCAGGGCATCCTCCTGCCGGGCCACGCGCTCCGCAAGCAATCCGAGCCGCGCCGCATCGAGGCCGTGTTCCGCGAGCGACGGCGCCAATTCGCGCCAGCGCACCCGCTCGAAACGCGAATCGGCATTGCTGGGATCGCGGACGAAGGGCAGGCCCCGTGCCTCGGCGGTGGCGATCAACCGCGATTTCGCGAGGCCCAGCAGCGGCCGGACGATCGCGACCGCGCCTCGCAAGCTGCGCGGGCGCATGCCGACGAGCCCCGCCGGCCCCGAACCATGGGCGATCCGCATCAGCAGCGTCTCGGCCTGGTCGTCGAGCGTATGCGCCGTGACGATGGCCGCGTTGCCGCGCCGCAACGCTTCCTCCGCGAGGAGGTCGTAGCGAGCCTGCCGCGCGGCGGCCTGCAGGCCGTTGGCGGGCTTCGGCCCGGCCCAGCGCAGGATTCTGTGTGCGACGCCCAGCCGCCCGCAAAGCCTCGCGACCGCCTCGGCCTCGCCGGCGGCCTCCGGCCGCAAGCCGTGATCGACCGTCGCGGCCTGGAGGGAGGGACGCCCCGGCAGCTTCGCCCAATCCGCCAGCAGCGCCAGCACAGCAACGGAATCGGGCCCGCCCGAGACGGCGACGAGCAGCCCCGGCTCATCTGCCAGAGGCTCGAACAAGGCACTGGCCTCGGCAGCCGAAACCGGCGTCGCCGAAGGATCGAGAGGGAGAACCGCGCTCAAGCGCAGCCGGAACGGCGGCGCTCGCGCTCGACCGCCTGCCGCACGGCACTGGAGGCCTGCGGATAATCCACGCCGACCTTGGCATAGGTGGCGCAGGCCTGCTCCTTGGCGCCGAGCCCGTTCAGCGCCATGCCGAGCCTGAGCAGGCTGTCGGGCGCCTTGCCGGCGCGCGGCGATTCCTTGGAAATCTTCAGGAACTGCTCCGCCGCCTCGCGATAGCGCTGGCGCTGCATGTAGCTCTCGCCGAGCCAGAAGGTCGCGTCGGTGGCGAGCCGGTCACGGGGATAGCTCTGCAGGAACTGGCGAAAGCCCATTTCGGCCTGCTCGTATTCGCGGCGCTGGAACGCCGCATAGGCGCCGTCATAGGCTTCCTTGGCCGTGGCCGGACCGCTCGCGGCGGCGACGCTCTGGCCGCGCGGGACGCCCGGAGCCGCCCCGCCCTGCTGGACCGGGCGCCCGACGCCTTGCAGATCGAGCGGCTGGCCCGTCGCCGGGCCTCCGGAATACTCGTCCTCGATGATGCCGGCGATGCCGCCGCCAAGCTGTTGGGGGGCCCCGGCCGCGCCCTGCTGGGTCGTGGGGTCGAAGGCATCGCCGCGGCGCTGGCGCTGCGGCGTCCCGCCGGCGGGAGGCGTGGAGGAGGGACGCGCGCCGCCCTTTTCGTTCAGGCGGAAATCGACATCCTGCTGGAAACGGCTGAGCTGGTCGCTCAGGCGCTTGTTCTCGAACTGGAGCTGCTCGATCTGTCCGGCCATCTGGCGGAGCTGGTTTTCGAGCCGGGTGGTGCGCACCAGCAGATCGGCGGCATCCTGCGCCGAAGCCGGCAGGGCCGCTCCGAAAAGCCCCGCAGCGAGCGCGAGCGCCGACAATGCCGGACGGGCGAGGAGGCGGGCAAGGGAAAAGCCAGGCATCTGAAAAACCGGTTCCTTAACTGAAACTGTCGCGCATCTCTTATATCACCCACGCACCACGGCCAAAATATGAACAACTTCATGAGCCGCCTGCGAAATTCGGCTGGCGCCGGCAAAACGCCTCTGGCGCTTTGCCGGCGCGTTGCCTACATTGGTTGGGCGGGGCTGCCTGGTGCGTGCGAGACAGCATTCCCCGGGCCCATACGACTCCCTAGGGAGCTGTCCCTGACCGGGTCCCTGGATCCGGACACACGGCGCCCACCTACTTCTGTAGGTGTCCCGGGATTCAAAACTCCACGGCCGAGGTGGCTCCGCAGCCTTTATGACCAGCATGGCGTCCGAGACCCTTCCCCAGCCTTCCGCCGTCAAGGCAGTACTACGCGCGTCGGCGCTCGCCCGGCGTGATGCGCTCGAGATCGACGACCGGCTCGAATGGGACCCCGACATCGCGGAACGGACGCTGGCTTTGCCGCTCTGGAATGCGGACGGCCCGGTTTCTGCCTATTGGCCGATGCGCTCGGAGGCCGATCCACGCCCGGTCCTGGAAGAGCTGCACCGGCGCGGCCTGCCGCTCTGCCTGCCCGCGATCGTCGCCGGGCGCATGATCTTCCGCCGATGGGCGCCCTATGAGCCGATCGTTCCGGGCGGTTTCGGCACACTCGTTCCGTCCCCGCAGCAGCCCGAGATCGCGCCGCGCATCCTGATCGTGCCGCTGGCCGCCTTCGACCGGCGCGGCTACCGCATCGGCTACGGCCGGGGCTATTACGATCGCGCGCTGGCCGAGCTCGGCCCGACCGTCAGCATCGGCATCGCCTATGCGGCGCAGGAGATCGAAGCCGTGCCCGACCAGCCGCATGACCGGCGCCTCGACTGGATCGTGACCGAGCGCGAAACCATCCGCTGCGGTTGATTCTGCCGGGCTTTCGGGCCACGGAGGAAGCATAACAGCCTGCGGACCGGTTTCATGCGTCTTCTCTTCCTCGGTGACATCGTCGGCCGCCCGGGCCGGATTGCGGTGCAGGAGCGCCTGCCTGCCCTGCGCGAAGCCTGGAAGCTCGACTGCGTCGTCATCAACGGCGAGAATTCCGCCGGCGGCTTCGGCATCACCGAGGCGATCTGCGACGAGATCCTCGCCGCCGGCGCCGATGTCATCACGCTGGGCAACCATTCCTGGGACCAGCGCGAGGCCCTCGTCTTCATCAACAGGCAGGACAGGCTGATCCGCCCGGCCAATTATCCGCCCGGCACGCCCGGCCGTGGCGCCACGGTCGTCGAAGCCCGCAACGGCGCCCGGGTGCTCGTCGTCAACGTCATGGGCCGGCTCTTCATGGACCCGCTGGACGACCCCTTCGCCGCCGTCGAGCGCGAGCTCTCGGCCTGCCCGCTCGGCGAAGTCGCGGATGCCGTCATCGTCGATGTTCATGCCGAGGCGACGAGCGAGAAACAGGCCATGGCCTATTTCCTCGATGGCCGCGCCAGCCTCGTGGTGGGTACCCATACCCACGCTCCGACCTCGGACACGCGCATCCTGCCGGCCGGAACCGCCTATCAATCCGATGCCGGCATGTGCGGCGACTATGATTCCGTGCTCGGCATGCAGAAGGACGAGCCGGTGCGCCGCTTCCTGCAGAAGGTGCCGGGCGCGCGACTGGAGCCGGCCACCGGCGAAGGCACGCTCTCGGGCATCGCCGTCGAGATCGACGACGCGACCGGGCTGGCCAAAGCCACTTGGGCGGTCCGCATCGGCCCGCATCTGAGCGAGGCCCTGCCCGGCTGGGCCGCCTGAGCCAAGGCCCGCTCGGTTCGATCGCCGCGCGTCCCAGCGGACCCATGAGCGGCGATCTATCTGCTTGTCATTGCAACCTATGATTCCGGAAAGCCGGCTCCGCTTTCCGATCGGAAGCGACGGCGCGGGACTGCCGGATCAAGGTCTCGAAGGCCTCGCTCATGCCGGCCGCGTGCCGGGAGAGCGCCCCGGCGACACCCAGCACCTCGGAGACGGCATTGCCCGCCTCCTGCGCCCGCGTGCTCAGCTTGCCGATCGCATCGGCATTCGCCTCCGTGCCCACTGCGGCCTGATGCGCGCTGCGGGCGATTTCCTGCGTCGCAGCCCGCTGCTCGTCGATGCTGGCGGCGACGACCGAGGCGATCCCGCTGACTTGGCTGACGAAGGCGACGATGCGTTCGAGCGCCGCGACGGCCTCGCGAGTCGCCGCCTGCATCGCCGGCACCTGCGCGGCGATCTCGCCTGTCGCCTGCGCCGTCCGGGCCGACAATTGCTTCACCTCCGTCGCGACGACGGCGAAGCCGCGCCCGGCCTCGCCGGCGCGCGCGGCCTCGATCGTGGCGTTGAGGGCGAGCAGATTGGTCTGGCTCGCGATCATCTGGATCAGCTCGACGACCGAGCCGATCGTGTTGGCCGAGCGCGACAGGCTCTGGACGATCGCATCCGTCTGCTGCGCGGCCGCATCCGCCTCATGGGCCAGTTCCGAGGCGCGGACGACCTCCGCCGCGACATGGTCGAGCGAGATCGACAGCTCGTTCGTGGCCGCCGCGACATTGCTGACATTGCTCGACGCGTCGTCCGCGGTCCGCACGGCCATGAAAGCCTGCGCGCTGGTCTCGCCGACGACGGCCTCCATGGTGGCGGCCAGGCTCTCGACCTTCACCGCGCCCGAGCCCACGGCACTCACGACATCGCGGACCGTGCCCTCGAAGGCTTCGATCTGCCGGCGCGTGGCGTCACCGCGGTCCTGCTCGACCAGCGCATAGGTCTCGAGGAGGAGCTCGAGGTCGAACTGGGCGGCCTTGGACAGGGCCGCACGCGTGGCGATCCCGGTATCGAGGCGCGCACGGCGCCAGCGCCCGCTCAGGCTCGTCAATCTGCGCTGATCGAGCCCGAGTTCGGCGATCAGGGCGTTGACCACGATGCCGTGGCAGATGACGACCGCATAGATCGGGACGCCATGCTCGTGGAAAGCCGTCGCCAGGCTGCGGGCCGACTCCGTGAACCCTTCGCCGAAATCGCCCGAGGCCAACCGGATCCAGTGTGCCAGCCGTCGCTCGTGAACCTGCGGCTGGCTCAGCGCCTTGGCGATCTCAGGCCAGGGCGCGAACTGTTCGTGCAGTTGCGGCAATAGCGAGGGCAGGCGTGCGCGCGCGAAACCCGCCAGCGCCGCCAGCAGCGCCAGGTCGCGCTCCGAGATCTGGAAGGCGCGAAAACGGTGCTCCTGCCCGGCGATCGTTTTGGTGGTCAAGGTGTCACTCGGGATGGCGGGAGCGGTAGCGGGGCGCGGGTCGGTACTGCCCTGAATGCTGCGCTTGCACGGTAAAGATTCATCTAATGGGAGGCTCGGACAGGGCCGCATCCCGCTTGCCTGCGGGCAAATCCGCCGCCTATAAGGCCGCTTTGCTGGATCGCTGGGCTGGAATGCCGCCCGGACCAGGCGCGTTACGGATCAATCGCAGAAGGCAACGGAAGCCCATGGCCGGCCATTCACAGTTCAAGAACATCATGCACCGCAAGGGCAAGCAGGACGCGGTGCGTTCCAAGCTGTTCTCGAAACTGGCCCGCGAAATCACCGTCGCCGCCAAGATGGGCATGCCGGATCCCAACATGAACCCGCGCCTGCGCATGGCCGTGCTCGCCGCCCGGGCCGAGAACATGCCGAAGGACAATATCCAGCGCGCCATCAACAAGGCGGCCGGCGGCGAGGGCGATAATTATGACGAGGTCCGCTACGAGGGCTACGGCCCGGGCGGCGCCGCCGTCATCGTCGAGGCGCTGACCGACAACCGCAACCGCACGGCTTCCGCCGTGCGCTCCTACTTCACCAAGTCGGGCGGCGCGCTCGGCGAAAGCAACTCCGTCTCCTTCATGTTCAACCGCGTCGGCGAGATCTCCTACCCGCCGGAGGCCGGCGACGCCGACAAGGTGATGGAAGCCGCGATCGAGGCCGGCGCCGACGACGTGATCTCCGACGAGAACGGCCACACCATCCTCTGCGCCTTCGACGCCCTGAACGAGGTCTCCAAGGCCCTCGAAGCCGCGCTCGGCGCGCCGGCTTCGGCGAAGCCCGTCTGGCGGCCGACGACTTCGGCCCCGCTCGACGAGGAGAAGGCCGCCTCGATGATGCGATTGATGGAAGCGCTCGACAATGACGACGACGTCCAGAACGTCTTCGCCAATTTCGAGATCGCCGACGACATCATGGCCAAGCTCAGCGCCTGAGGGGAGCCGGCTCGCTTCACGGCGTCATTCTCGGGCGAAGCGGAGCGCAGACCCGAGAATCCCGGGCCGAAGGCGGCTCTAGAGCCTCCCTTTCGATGAGATGCTCGGGGCGAGCCCGAGCATGACGCCCTTCAGCGCCCGATCATCGCATCCCAGAGCGGCAGGCTGACCAGGGCGCTGAGGAAGATCACCAGATAGGCGCCGCGCCGGAAGCTCGCCTCCGAGGCGAGGCGGAAGCCATGCACGCCGCCCCAGAAGCCGATCGCGTAGACGGCGAAAAGCGGCACCGCCGTCAGCAGCGCCTGCAGGGTGAGGATGCCCTTCCACCACAGCACCGCGCCGCTGATGAAGGTCGAGATCCCGAAAAAGGTCTGCAGGTTGGCGCGCGTCTTGTGGCGGTCATTGCGCTGCGCGCCGAGCCAGAACACGGCGAGCGGCATGCCGCCGATCGAGGCCATGCCGTTGCACAAGCCGGAGAGCGCGCCGACGCCGAGCGAGAGCGAGACGCTCGGCCGCCCATGATAGCGCCAGCCCGAGGCCATCAGCCCGACGGCCGCCAGCACCAGCAGCGCCAGCACCCAGCGCATCGTTTCGCGATCGAGCCAGGTCAGCAGCCAGACGCCGGCCGGCAAGGCGAGCGTCGCGGTAACGAGCAGCGGCACGATCTCCCGCCATTCGGCCTGTCTCGCGCTCCGGGCAGCGACCGGCAGGGCCACGGGCAGGTCGATGAACCAGATCAGCCCCAGCGCCGCGACCGGCCCCAACACCACCGAGGCGAGCGGCATGAACACCATCGCGAAGCCGAATCCGGTGAAGCCGCGCACCAGCCCCCCCAGCAATGTGGCGGCGAGGAGAACGACGACGCCGTCGCCGGCGAGAGCCGGAAAGAACAGGTTTTGCAGGCCGGACATCACGGGAGAAATGCGAGGAGGGAAACGAACTGCACCATGTCCCTGCCCGGCCGGAAAAGGAAATCGTCCTTTCTGATGCGTCCGATGAGGAGAATTCATCCATGCCGGCGCATCGCATGGGACAAATCCGAAACACCCGCTAGTTTGAGGCACCATGGCACCTCCGATTCGCATCCTCGGCATCGATCCCGGCCTCCGGAAGACCGGCTGGGGGATCGTCATATCGGAGGGCAGCAAGCTCTCCTTCGTCGCCTGCGGCTGTATCGAGAGCGATGGCGCGCTGCCGCTCGGCGACCGGCTGCGGCAGCTTCACGAAGGCATCGGCAAGGTGATCGCCGCCCACAAGCCGCATGAGGCGGCGGTGGAGGAGACTTTCGTCAACCGCGACCCGCAATCGGCGCTGAAGCTCGGACAGGCCCGCGGCATCGCGCTGGTGGTGCCATCGCTGGCGGGGCTGAGCGTGGCAGAATATGCGGCGAACCTCGTCAAGAAGACCGTGGTCGGCGTCGGCCATGCCGACAAGAAGCAGGTGCAGGCGATGATCCGCGTGCTGCTGCCCAAGGCCGAGACCAGCTCCGCCGACGCGGCGGATGCGCTGGCCGTCGCGATCTGCCATGCCCAGCATCGCGGCATGAGGGCCCTGGTCGCGCAGATGCGCGCGGCGGGCTGAATGACGGCCGGGGAATCCACACGATGATCGGCAAGCTCAAGGGCCTGATCGACTCCTATGGCGAAGATCACGTCATCATCGACGTGCAGGGCGTCGGCTATGTCGTGCAATGCTCCTCGCGCACGCTCCAGCGGCTTCCCAAGCCCGGGGAGGCGGCGGTGCTCTCGATCGAGACCCATGTCCGCGAGGATGCGATCCGCCTCTACGGCTTCATGTCCGATGCCGAGCGCGACTGGTTCCGGCTGATGCAGGTGGTGCAAGGCGTCGGCGCCAAGGTCGCGCTCGCCATCCTCTCGACGCTCGACCCCGGCGGCCTCGCCACCGCCATCGCCACCAATGACAAGGCGGCTATCGCCCGCGCACCGGGCGTCGGCCCCAAGCTGGCGCAGCGCCTCTGCGCCGAGCTGAAGGACAAGGCGCCGGCCTTCGGCCATGTCGATCCGAGTCTCGCCCAGCTCTCCGGCGCGCTTGAGGACAGGAAGCTGCCCCAGCCCGTGGCCGATGCCGTCTCGGCGCTGGCCAATCTCGGCTACCCGCAGGCCCAGGCCATCGCCGCGATCGCCGCGGCGGCGAAGGAGGCCGGGGACGGCGCCGGCACAGCCCAGCTCATCAAGCTCGGCTTGAAGGAGTTGGCGAAGTGACAGGGCGCCTGCCGACGTGGCGCGCGATGTTGACGTTGAGATCGTTGAGAATATTCGTGATCTCTTTCCTGATCCCTCCCCCGTTCATTACGATCCTGGGGGCAGTGACCGGAATTCTGGTTGCGCATAAATTCCCCGATAGCGTCGTCCCGTTTATTCTTGCAGGCCTTCCGTTCGCTATTGTTGCCTCATTTATTACATATTCGATACCGGTAGCGCTGGTATCTATTTTCATTGTATTTTGCCCCTTTTTTTACAAAAATATAAATTACGCAGATGACGCTTCTCTGATAGTTTCTGGATTATCTTTTGGTATATTTTACGGAATTATATCTGAATTCAAAATTACGATCATAGTATCCGGAGCTATCGCAGGAATAATTTCTACTTTGGTGTCGCTGATCGCAACCAAAAACCTAAGAGCACGCGACTACTTGTCCGGACACACATGACGATGGACACAGACCATTTGATTCTGCGCCAGGTAGAGGACAAGGGCGAACTGCTCAAGATCATGATGGTGGCCTGGGGCTCGCACCGCATGATGATCGACCTCCACGTCTATGACGTGGCCGAGATCGACGCCCTCGGCCTCTACGAGCCGAACGGGCGTACCGCCGCGCTGGCGAGCTGGACGATCCGGGGCGAGACGGCCTATCTCTGCGCCCTGCATTCGCTGAGACCCGGCGAAGGCGTCGCCATCCAGATGCTCGATGCGGTGATCGCGGCCGCGAGAGCGGCGGGGGCGAAACGGCTCAAGGCCATGCTGACCAACGACAACATGCCGGGCCTCGTCTTCTATCAGCGGCGCGGCTTTCGGCTGTCCGGGCTTTATCTCGACGCGATCGACGCCTATCGCTCCGTCGTGCCGACCATCATCAAGACGGGATACAAGGACATTCCGATCCACGACGCCATCGAGCTGGAGATCGCACTGTGAGCGAACCCAAGCGCTCCGGGCTGATGACGGCCGAACGCCGCGAGGACGACAGCGAGACCTCGCTGCGCCCGCTTTCGCTGTCCGATTTCACCGGGCAGGCGGCGGCGCGCGCCAATCTCCAGGTCTTCATCAATGCAGCCAGGACCCGTGGCGACGCGCTCGACCATGTCCTCTTCGTCGGCCCGCCCGGCCTCGGCAAGACGACGCTGGCGCAGATCGTGGCGCGCGAGCTCGGCGTCAATTTCCGCTCGACCTCCGGCCCCGTCATCGCCAAGGCCGGCGATCTCGCGGCCCAGCTCACCAATCTCGAAGAGCGCGACGTGCTCTTCATCGACGAGATCCACCGCCTCAACCCGGCGGTCGAGGAAATCCTCTATCCGGCGATGGAGGATTACCAGCTCGACCTGATCATCGGCGAAGGCCCGGCCGCCCGTTCGGTCAAGATCGACCTGCCCAAATTCACCCTCGTCGGCGCCACCACCCGCGCCGGCCTGCTGACCACGCCGCTGCGCGACCGCTTCGGCATCCCGATCCGCCTGCAGTTCTACACGGTCGAGGAATTGCAGGGCATCGTCTCGCGCGGCGCCCGCGTGCTCGGCGTACCGATGTCCGACGATGGCGCCAACGAGATCGCCAAGCGCTCCCGCGGCACGCCGCGCATCGCCGGGCGCCTGCTCCGCCGCGTGCGCGATTTCGCCATCGTCGACGGCGACCCGATCGTCACCCGCAAGGTCGCCGACAAGGCGCTCTCCCTGCTCGACGTCGACGCGATCGGCCTCGACCAGATGGACCGGCGCTATCTCACCACCGTCGCGATCAATTTCGGCGGCGGCCCGGTCGGCATCGAGACCATCGCCGCCTCGCTCTCCGAGCCGCGCGACGCGATCGAGGAGATCATCGAGCCCTTCCTGCTCCAGCAGGGCTTCATCCAGCGCACGCCGCGCGGGCGCCTGCTGACGCCGCACGCCTTCCGCCATCTCGGCATGCCCGAGCCCTCGCGCGAGACGGCGCAGTTCGGCTTGTTTGGAAACGACGAGGACGAGGCGTGAGGCAGATCCTTCGGAATGTCGCGCTGGCGCTCGCCCTGACCGGCCTGTTCGCCGTCCTGGCGGTTTCGGCTCGCGCCGGTGACGACGTGCCGCGCGGGCCGGTGGAAGAAGGCTACGCCATCACGATCAAGATGCTCGCCGCCAAGGGCAAGGCCCGGCCGCCGGCCTGGCGCCCGCCGCATCGCGACCGGCTGATGAGCAAGAGCCTGGCCGCGCTCTTCGCCCGCGACGACCTTTATCAGGACGAGAGCGGCGATATGGGCCAGATCGGCGCCGACCCCTTCCTCAACGGCCAGGACGGCGAGATCAAGAAGCTGAACTTCGACACGATCCCGGTCGCGGCCGGAAAGGCCACGGTGCTGGCCAATTTCCGCAACTTCGGCAAGCCCGTGACCGTCCAATTCCAGATGATCAGGGAGGACGGCGGCTGGCGCATCGACGACATCGTCAACCACTTCGAAGGCAAGGACTCTTCGATCCGCGAGCAGCTCTCGCAGCCCTATGACTGCGGCTCCTTCATGAACAAGCCCTGCAAGCGCTGAGCGTCTGCAGGGCTCGATTACGACGGATCCCGAATCTGCGCTGCTACGCAGCTTGTCCGGGATGACGCCACGTCTCCGTCGGAAATCGGCACCCCGCTACGACTGACGCGCGATCTTCGTGCGCATCATCGCCGGGCGGGCGCCGGCATCATTCAGCGCGCCGGACTTGACCGCCTTGGGGTTTTCGACCGGCCGCATGCCCTTGCCGGCCGTGCGGCTGGCGGGACGTTGCGCCGCGCTCTGGCGTTGTTTCAGTGCCAGCGCCTTGCGGGCGAGGCTGCGCTGGCTCGGAGCCTTTTCCTTCTCGGCCCGGCGCGTACGCTCGGCCCCGACGCGCTTCAGCGCCGCGGTCAACGCGTCGGCCTTGGCCTTGGTGCCGCTGTTGTCGCTCGCCGGCTTCGCGCCTTTGGGCTCCGCCTTGCCGCGCATCTCGCGCTTCTGCCGGCGGGCACCGTCGCGCGCCTTGTCGCGGCGCTCGCGCAGCTTGGCGGCGAGATCGCGCAATTCATCGTCCGGAAGAGCACCGATCGCACCGCGCTGGGTGCGTGCGACGAGATCGAGCTCGGTCTTGTCGAGCAGCCGCGCGGTCGCCTTGCTGGATTGCGCCATCACTTGTCCTCCCATGGGTCACGCAACGGGTAACGCCGCTCCGGCTGAGCAGTTCCAGCCTTTCCGAAGCCGTATCGATTGGTCTATGGCAGCGGCAACCGTTCGATACCCCTCCGGAGCACCATGAGCAGGGTCCATCGCCTCGACATCCGCGTCTACTATGAGGACACCGACTTCTCCGGCGTGGTCTATCACGCCTCCTATCTGCGCTTCATGGAGCGTGGCCGCACCGAGCTCATCCGCGCGCTCGGCATCGAGCAGCGCGAGCTCTTCGACGGCGAGACGGCGCTGGGCTTCGCCGTCCGCAAGATGACGATCGACTTCCTGCGCCCCGCCGTGATGGACGACCTGCTGACGGTCGAGACGCATTGCACCGCCGCGCGTGGCGCCACCATGGATCTCGAGCAGCGCGTGCTGCGCGGCGAGGAGGTGCTGATCGCGGCGCAGGTCATGGTCGCCTGCATCGGCGGCGGCCGGGCACGGCGCATTCCCGACGGCTTGCGCAAGCGGCTGATGCTCGACGACTGACGCTGCCGCGCATGACCATCGACGTAAGGCCCACCCGCATGTTAGCGCTCTTAACATGAGCTGGAAGCGCGACAGACCCGAAACGCCCCGCGGCTATCACCACGGCAACCTCAAGGAGGAGCTGGTGCGGGCCGCGCTGGGGCTGATCGGGGAGAAAGGCCCGAACGGTTTCACCTTCGCCGAGGCCGCGCGCATGGCCGGCGTCAGCCCCGCCGCGCCCTATCGGCATTTCCGTGACCGCGACGAGTTGCTGGCCGATGTGGCGGCACGTGGCTTCCAGGCCTTCGAGGCGTCGCTGTCGCGTGCCTGGGACCAGGGGCGTCCCGACCCCGAATCTGCCTTCCACCGGCTCGGCCGTGCCTATCTGGCTTTCGCCCATGACGAGCCGGCCTATTATTCCGCCATGTTCGAGGCCGGCGTGTCGCTCGATGCAAGCCCGGAATTGCGGGCCGCCGCCGACCGCGCCTTCGCCAATCTGCGGCAGGCGGCCGAGGCCTTGATCGCCCGGCTGCCGCAGAACAAGCGCCCGCCCGCGCTGATGATGGCGCTGCACATCTGGGCGATGTCGCATGGCATCGCCGCCCTGTTCGGCCGCGCCGATGGCGGCCGGCGGCCGCTGCCCATGTCGGCCGCCGAGCTGCTCGAGGCGGGCATGCTGATCTATCTCCAGGGCCTGGGAATCGGCCCGGAAACCGCACCCCCACCCGCCGTCTGACGATTTTTCGCCGGCCATTCTTGACAAGCCGGACCCTCGCAAGCATCTATGTGAATGTGATTTACATTCACGTCGATGAGCGGAGGAGAAAGATGCCGATCGTCACGAAGCTTGACGAATACGGAAGAGGAGCCTGGATCGCCTTCGCGGTGCTCGGCTTCATCGTGTGGTGGCCGCTGGGTCTGGCGACCCTGGCCTTTCTGTTTGGGAGTGGACGCATGGGTTGCGGATATGCCGGAGACCGTTACGAACATCGGATGAGCCGCCTGCAGGGCAAGATGGACCGGATGCGCGAGCGCATGGCGGGCCGTGAGGGCCGCGGTTTCGGCGGCGGCTTCGGCGGCTGGGGCCGCGAGCCCTCGAGCGGCAACCGTGCCTTCGACGAGTATAAGGCCGAGACGCTGCGCCGGCTCGAGGACGAGCAGCGCGAGTTCCACGATTTCCTGGGCCGCCTGCGCATGGCCCGCGACAAGGCCGAGTTCGATCAGTTCATGAACGACCGCCGCAACAACCCGCCGGCCAATCCCCCGGCCCAGCCCGACGCGGCCTGAGGCCCGGCACGACCACCATCGGAACGCGAAACGAGCCCGCCCTGATCAACCAGGGCGGGCTTTCTGCTGCCTTGTCCCTCGCGGGCCGTCAGCCTGCATCGTCCGTATACCGGACATTAACCTTGCCGGGGGCTTAACTCGAACCGGAGCATGCGTTTCGTGGGAAACCCCGGTTCGGCCCATCTTTCGCCGGATTCGCGCGCGAAAGACAGGGTACGGCATTTCCCCGGATCGTGAAAAGGGCGGCGGCGTGGGTCTTCCGCGACGCGAACGGCGGGGTTTGGATCAGGACCGTGAGCCTCTAGGCCAAGCTTCTGGTCGCACCGCCTGGGTTGGAAGGATGACAGGATGAACCCCGCCGACGTCGCGCAGGCCGCGCCGCAGATCGACATGTCGTTCTGGACGCTGTTCTGGCACGCTCATATCGTCGTCAAGCTCGTCATGATGGGCCTGCTCGGCGCCTCGATCTGGTGCTGGTCGATCATCATCGACAAGACGCTGCTCTACCGGCGCACCCGCAAGGATATGGACGCCTTCGAGGAGGTGTTCTGGTCCGGCCGCTCGCTCGAGGAGCTCTATCGCGACCTCGCCAGCAAGCCCGTCGCCGACATGGCGGCCGTCTTCGTCGCGGCGATGCGGGAGTGGAAGCGCTCCTTCGAGAATGGCGGGCGCTCGGTCGCCAGCCTCCCCCAGCGCATCGACAAGGTGCTCGACGTCACCATCCAGCGCGAAACGGAGCGGCTGGAATCGGGGCTGCTCGTGCTTTCGACCATCGCCTCGGCCGCTCCCTTCATCGGCCTGTTCGGCACGGTCTGGGGCATCATGACCTCCTTCACCGCCATCGCCGTCTCCAAGAACTCCTCGCTCGCCGTGGTGGCGCCCGGCATCGCGGAGGCGCTCTTCGCCACCGCCATCGGCCTCTTCGCCGCCATTCCCGCGCTGATGGCCTACAACAAGCTGCAATCCGAGGTCGCCAAGGCGCAGGGGCGCCTCGAAGCCTTCGCCGACGAGTTCTCCGCGATCCTGTCGCGGCAGATCGACGAGCGCATGGCCGCGTGAGGGGCTGAACGATGGGAATGTCCGCAGCCGGAGCGCAACAGGGCGGGGGCCGTCGGGGCCGCCGCTCGCGCCGTCACCGCGCCATCGCCGAGATCAACATGACGCCGTTCATCGACGTCATGCTGGTGTTGCTCATCATCTTCATGGTCGCGGCGCCGCTGATCGCCACCGGCGTGCCGCTCGACCTGCCGCAGACCGGGGCGAAGCCGATCAATGTCGACCAGAAGCCGGTCACGATCGCCATCGACGGCAAGGGCCAGATCTTCCTGCAGGACGAGGCGACGCTCGAGCCCGACCTCGTCACCAAATTGCAGGGCCTCGCCAAGCAGGGTTTCGACGAGCGCATCTATGTGCGCGCCGACAAGCTGGTCGATTACGGCCGCGTCGCTTCGGTCATGTCGACCATCACCGCCGCCGGCTTCAAGCGGGTCGCTCTGGTGACGGAACCGGCGAACCGCTGAGGACGATGGAAGTAAGGGTACTCAGGGCGTGAAGCTTTCGACCTCCGAACCTGGCATGCTGGTGTCGGCGCTTGGCCACACGACGGCGCTCGTCGTCGGGCTGCTGGCGTTCTCGTCGCCTGCGCCGCTGCCGGAGCATCAGGAGGCGATCGCCGTCGAGCTCGTCGATCCCAACGCGCTGAACCAGATCACCCGCGGCGAGCGCAACGCGCAGAAGGTCGAGGAAAAGCCGACCCCGCGCGCCGAGCGCCAGTCCGACGTGGTCGAGCGCAAGGAGGCCGGCGAGGCCAAGGCCGACAACCCCGCCCCGCCCACGCGCCCGCCCGAGCTGAAGACGGCCGACGAGAATGCCGCCGCGCCGCTGCCACCGGCCCGCCCGGTCGAGCAGCCCAAGCCCGAGGCGAAGCCGCCCGAGCCCGTCAAGCCGCCGCAGAAATCGGAGGCCGCCGCCGCGCAGGAGGCCGAGCAGAAGCGCCAGGAGCTGGCCAAGCTCGCCGAAGACGCCGAAATCGCCTCCAAGGCCAAGCAGGCCGAGGAACAGGCGAAGGCCGCCGCCAAGGCGAAGGCCGAGGCTGACGCCCAGCAGGCGAAAGCCAAGGCAGACGCGAAGGCCAAGGCCGACGCGCTCGCCAAGGCCGAAGCCGACAAGGCCGCCAAGGAACAGGCCGAGGCCGCCGCGAAGGCTAAGGCGGAGGCGGCCGCGAAGGCCAAGCTCGCCGCCGAGGCGAAGGCCAAGCAGGAGGCCGAGGCCAAGGCGAAGAAAGAGGCGCAGATCGCCAAGAACTTCAACGCCACCGATATCGAGCGGCTGCTGCAGTCGAAGGAAAAGGCGCAGTCCACCGGCTCCTCGGCGCCGCAGGTCAACCGCACCGCCTCGCTCGGCACCCAGACCGGCTCCTCGCAGAAGCTCAGCCCCTCGCTCAAGGCACAGCTCATCGGCATCATCCAGGATCAGTTGCTGAAGTGCTGGAACGTGCCGATCGCGCTTGCCAACGCGCATGGCAACGCCAATGTCGTGCCGACGGTGCGCATGAAACTGAACACCGACGGCTCGCTCGCCGCCGAGCCCGGGGTGATCAACCGGTCTGCCGATCCGCTCTTCCAGGTCGCGGCCAGCTCGGCATTGACCGCGACCCGCCGCTGCGCGCCTTTGCGCATTCCGGCTCAATTTGCCGCCTATTATGACGACTGGCGTGACGTCGTCGTCAATTTCGACGCAAGGGACGTACTGTGACCCTGATCGACCGCACTCCCCTCCCCTTCCTCGCTTCGGCCCCGACGCGCCGCGGCCTCCTCGCCATGGCCGGCGCGAGCCTGCTCGTGCCCGCGGCGGCGAGAGCCGAGCTCGTCATCGACCTGCGCGGCGGCACCTTCCAGCCGATGCCGATCGCGATCGCGGATTTCGCCGGCGAGGGCGGCGTTCTCGTCTCCAGCGTCATCACCAACAATCTGAAGCGCTGCGGCTATTTCCTGCCCGTCGACAAGGGCCGCTTCCCCGAGAAGAACCCGCCCTTCGACACTGCCCCGCAATTCCAGGCCTGGCAGGCCGCCGGCGTGCAGGCGCTGGTCACCGGCCGCGTCGCCCGCGAGGCCGGCCGCATCCGCGCCGAATTCCGCCTCTGGGACGTCGGCACGGGCACGCAGACCGACGGCCAGCAATATTTCACCGATCCGAGCAACAGCCGCCGCGTCGGCCACATCATCTCGGACGCGATCTTTTCGAAGATCACCGGGCTCGGCGGCTTCTTCGACACCCGCATCGTCTTCGTCGATGAATCCGGCACCAAGGAGAACCGCCGCAAGCGCCTCGCCATCATGGATCAGGACGGCGCCAATGTGCGCTACCTGACCAATGGCGACGTCTCGGTCGTGACCCCCCGCTATTCGCCAGTCGGGCAGGATGTGACCTTCATGTCGCAGCGCCATGGCGAGCAGCCGCGCGTGCAGGTGCTCAACATCGAGACCGGCCAGCGACAGATCGTCGGCAACTTCCCCGACATGACCTCGAGCCCGCGCTTCGCGCCGAACGGCCAGCGCATCGCGCTCTCGCTGCAGCAGGGCGGCAACGCCAATCTCTACGCCATCGACATCGCCTCGCGCTCGACGACGCGGCTGACCTCGACGGCGGCGATCGACACCTCGCCCTCCTATGCGCCCGACGGTTCCAAGATCGTCTTCGAGAGCGACCGCGGCGGCTCGCAGCAGCTCTATGTGATGCCGGCCGGCGGCGGCGAGGGCCAGCGCATCTCCTTCGGCCAGGGCCGCTATTCGCAGCCCACCTGGTCGCCGCGCGGAGACCTCATCGCCTTCACCCGGCAGAGCCCTAACGGCTTCGCCATCGGCGTGATGCGGCCCGACGGCTCGGGCGAGCGTATCCTGACGGAAGGCTTCCACAACGAGGCGCCGAACTGGGCGCCGAACGGCCAGTACCTGATGTTTTTCCGCGACCCCGGCGGCGAGACCGGCGGCAAGCTCTACATGGTCGACATCACCGGCCGCGTCGAAGTGCCGGTGCCGACTCCGGCCTATGCCTCCGACCCGACCTGGTCGCCGCTGCTGAGCGGCCCGGCGCGCTGAGACGAGCATCGGCGAGGACGAACGCGCCGCCCGACCTGCGCCGGGCGGCTTTTGCTTGTGTGGAGTCGGTCGCTCAGTCGCGGTAGATCGGCTCCTCGGCATCGAGCTGCCGGCGGATCGAGGCCAGGTGCAGGCGCGCCGATTCCGGATCGCCCTCGCGCATCTGGCGATAGGCGGCCTCGGCGATCTCGGGCTTGACCGGCAGAACCTCCCGCCCCGTCGAGAGCGCCAGCGCCTGCACCTCGCAGGCGCGCTCCAGATAATAGAGATCGTCCCAGGCTTCGGCGATCGTCGGTCCGAGCACCATGACGCCGTGATGCTTCATGAAGACGATATCGGCGTCGCCAACTGCGGCGGCGATGCGATCGCCCTCGCTCTCGTCGAGGGCAAGGCCGTTATAATCCCGGTCGACCGCCGTGCGGCCGTAGAACTTGAGCGCCGTCTGACCGGCGAAGATCAGCGGCTCGCCCTCCGTCATCGAGAGTGCCGTCGCATAGGGCATATGGGTGTGGAAGGCGACCTTGGCGCGCGGAAGGTTCTTGTGGATCCGGGCATGGATGTAGAAGGCGGTCGCCTCCGGCTGGCCCTCGCCCGAGACGACGTTGCCGTGGAAGTCGCAGATCAGCAGCTTCGAGGCGGTCAGCTCCCGAAAGGCCCAGCCATAGGGGTTGACGATGAACAGGTCGTCATAGCCCGGCACCAGCGCCGAGAAATGGTTGCAGATGCCCTCCTCGAAGCCATAGCGCGCCGCCATCCGGAACGTCGCGGCGAGATCCCGGCGGGCCTCCCACACCACCTCCGAGTCGAGATCGGGTTGGTTCGGGCCCCGCGCAGGCGCCGTGCTCGAAACGCCGGGCTTGAGGGAATGGGCCATCGCAATCTCCAGTCGAGCGAAAACGGAAAACGAAGCAAGCATCGGGCCGGCGTCTCGCCCGACGATATCGCCATCCGGAGGAAAAATGCGCTGCAATCGGTGCCCCGATTTGCAAACTCGTTTCACAAGCCCCGCGTCTTGAGGCCGGGATCTCAGCCCAGGCCCGCGCGGGAAAGTTGTGTCTCCCGTGTTACAGCCAAGCCCGCAAATGGCCCTTCGCCACATTTGGTTAACCATACGCCGCAATGCCGCCACTTCGCCTTGATCTGGCAAGGTCTCGTTTAGGTTGACGCTTCATTGATGGCAGCGAGGCAACGCTGTCCTGAAGCGCGCCGCCATATGATTTCGATCGCCCGGAGTTCAGCCATGTTGACCACCCTCCTCGCCGGCGGCCGCACCGTCCGCTTCGCCGCCGCCCTCGCAGCCACGCTCGCACTCGGCGCCTGTGCCAACAACAACCAGAACGCGGATGCGTCGGGCTTCGGCGCCGGCGGCGCCGCCACGCCCGGCAGCGCGCAGGACTTCGTCGTCAATGTCGGCGACCGCGTCTTCTTCGAGACCGACTCCACCGACCTGACCTCGACCGCGACCGCAACCCTCGACAAGCAGGCTTCCTGGCTGCAGCGTTATCCGCGCTACAGCTTCGTCGTCGAGGGTCACGCCGACGAGCGCGGCACCCGCGAATACAACTACTCGCTCGGCGCCCGCCGTGCCCAGACCGTGCGCGACTACCTCGCCTCGCGCGGCATCCAGGCCAACCGCATCCGCACCATCTCCTACGGCAAGGAGCGCCCGGTCGCGGTCTGCAACGACATCTCCTGCTGGTCGCAGAACCGCCGCGCCGTGACGGTCCTGGACGGCGCCGGCGGCGCCCCCGGCGTCTGAGCGCCGCGCCCCTCTGAAAACACGAAGCCCCGGACGGCAACGTCCGGGGCTTTTTCATTGCAGATCGCTACAGCACGCTGTCATTCCGGGCTTGGCCCGGAATCCATCACAGAGCGCATCGCCTCATGATGGATTCCGGATTGGCGCCGCTTCGCGGCTTGTCCGGAATGACGCAGCGGATAACGAGTTGAAACGAAACCTCACCCCACCGGCGTCGGGATCAGGCTCCGTGCCACGCCCTCGATCCGTTCGGCCGCGCCGACAAGGGCTTCCGCGGCCCGGTCCTCGACCTCGCTGAGTCGCTGGTCGGCCGCGCCGGCATCGCCCTGCGTCGCCGCCAGATCGGATTCCAGCTTGGCGAGCCGCTGTCTCAGCTCGGACATCTCGTCGGCCACCATCAGCGCCGCCATGACATGCAGGCGCATGTCTCCGATCTCGCCGAAGGCCTCCCGCATCTCGCCGATCTTGCCGTCATAGAAGCGCGCGAGCTCTTCCAGATGCGCTTCCTCGCCCTCCCCGCAGGCCATCCGATAGGCCTTGCCGGCGATCGTGACGTTGACTTGCGGCATCGCCTCTCCTTCCCGTGACCTCCCATGCGGGACAGATCACTCCGTCTCCTCGGCCTCGACCTCCGCCGGCTGCTGGGCTTGCACCCGCTCGATAACCGCGCCGATCACGTTCATCGCCCGCATCAGGCGCTGGTCGACGTCACCAGCCGCCGCCTCGACATGGCCGAGCCGGGCCATCGTCCCGTCGAGCTCGGCCGCCAGCCGCGCCCGGTCGTCCTGCATCAGCGCCAGCTCGGTCTCGAGATTGGCCCGGCCGCGCTCGGCCTCGACCCTTCGCCGTGCCGCCGCTTCCAACTGCCCCAGCGCCGCATCGAGGCGCGCCAGCGCATTGTCCAGCATCAGGCTCGCCACCATCGCTCTCCTTTCAGATCGAAGCCGGCTCACGCGATTCGTGCCTGAATTTACAGCAGAAGCGTGGGAAACGTGAATCCCGGCCGCAGGAAACCTGCGATTGCCAAGGGCTTGTCCACATGCGCTGAGGCAAAGCTTGCGGAAACGACCCTGCGCCGCGCCTTCCGAGGCACGAAACCGCCCGCCGCGAATTGACTCAAGGCGAGCGCCGGGCCTAATCCAGCCGTCCTTTCGAAGTCATCTGCGCTTGCCTTTGTCGGACCGTCCTGCCCGCCTCGCGCGGGGTCGGGCCGGACCGCCCCGCCCGCCAGACGGAGCCACGAGATCACCATGACCACCATCGACCGCGCCCAGCACGACAAGCTCGCCAATGCCATCCGCGGCTTGGCGATGGACGGCGTCGAGAAGGCCAAGTCCGGCCATCCCGGCCTGCCGATGGGCGCCGCCGACGTCGCGACCGTGTTGTTCACCCGCGTGATGAAATACGACGCCGCCGATCCGCGCTGGCCGGATCGTGACCGCTTCGTGCTCTCCGCCGGCCACGGCTCGATGCTGCTCTACGCCCTGCTCTATCTCACCGGCACGCCCGGCATGGAGCTCGCCGACCTCGAGAAGTTCCGCCAGCTCGGCTCCCGGACTCCCGGCCACCCCGAGAATTTCGAGACCGCCGGCGTCGAGACCACCACCGGCCCGCTCGGCCAGGGCCTCGCCACCGCCGTCGGCATGGCGATGGCCGAGCGCATGCTCGCCGCCGAGTTCGGCAAGAAGGTCGTCGACCACCATACCTATGTGCTGGCATCCGACGGCGACCTGATGGAAGGCATCAGCCAGGAGGCGATCGCGCTCGCTGGCCATCAGAAGCTCAACAAGCTGATCGTGTTCTGGGACGATAACGGCATCTCGATCGACGGCCCGCTGACCATCACCGACAATGTCGACCAGGTCGCGCGCTTCAAGGCCTGCGGCTGGCGCTCCGAGCGCGTCGACGGCCATGATCCCGACGCGATCGAGGCCGCGATCCGCCGCGCCCAGAAGTCGAACAAGCCGACCATGATCGCCTGCAAGACCGTGATCGGCTTCGGCGCGCCGAAGAAGGCCGGCACCTCCAAGGCTCATGGCGAGCCGCTCGGCGCCGAGGAGCTTGCCGCCGCCAAGAAGGCGCTCGGCATCACCGGCGGCGCCTTCGAGGTCCCGGCCGATGTGCTGAAGACCTGGCGCGCGGCCGGCAAGGCCGGCGCAAATGCCCACGCCAGCTGGAGGAGCCGTTTCGGCCTGCTCTCCGAGCGCAAGCGCGGCGAGTTCGAGCGCCGTCTGGCGCATATCGTGCCAGCCAAGCTCGACAAGGCGATCCTCGCCCATAAGAAGGCGCTGATCGCCGCGCCGCAGGCTGTGGCCACCCGCAAGGCCTCGGAGCTCGCGCTCGAAGCCATCATCCCGGTGATGCCGGAGCTGGTGATGGGCTCGGCCGACCTGACGCCGTCGAACAACACCCGCACCAAGGCGGCGGAGGACTTCACCCCGAAGACCCCGAAGGGCCGCTACGTCCGCTACGGCATCCGCGAGCACGGCATGGCCGCCGCGATGAACGGCATCACCCTGCATGGCGGCTTCCGCACCGCTGGCGGCACCTTCCTGGTCTTTGCCGACTATGCCCGCCCGTCGATGCGGCTTGCCGCGCTGATGGGCGTTCCGGTGATCTACGTCATGACGCATGACTCGATCGGCCTCGGCGAGGACGGCCCGACCCACCAGCCGGTCGAGCAGATCGCCTCGTTGCGCGCCATGCCGAACATGCGCGTCTTCCGCCCGGCCGATACGATCGAAACGGCGGAGGCCTGGCAGATCGCGCTGGAGCGCACGGATGGCCCGACGGTTCTGGCCCTCACGCGCCAGAACCTGCCGCAGCTGCGCACCGACGCCTCGGCGAAGAACCGCTCGGCGGCTGGCGCCTATGAATTGCTGGCGGCCGAGGGCGGCAAGGCCCAGGTCTCGCTCTTCGCCTCCGGCTCCGAGGTCGAGCTCGCGGTCGCCGCGCGCAAGCTGCTGGCGGAAAAGGGCGTGCGCGCGCGCGTCGTCTCGGTGCCCTCGCTCGAGCTCCTGCTGGCGCAGGACGAGGCGACGCAGGCTGCGATCATCGGCTCCGCCCCGATCAAGATCGCGGTCGAGGCCGGCGTCCGCTTCGGCTGGGATGCGGTGATCGGCCATGACGGCGGTTTCGTCGGCATGCACTCCTTCGGCGCCAGCGGCCCCTACAAGGACGTCTACAAGCATTTCGGCATCACGGCGGAAGCCGTCGCCGATGCCGCGATGAAGAAGCATAACGCCTGATTTTCAGGCCACCGGGCTGAGTTTCCCGAGACAAGTCTTGCATTCGGCCATGCTTTGGCCGAATTGCCCGCGTGGATAGCGACGGCTCACGCCGGACGCTCGGCGAAGGAGAGGAAGACATGACGGTGAAGGTAGCGATCAACGGCTTCGGCCGCATCGGGCGCAACGTTCTGCGCGCGATCATCGAGTCGAAGCGCAAGGACATCGAGGTCGTGGCGATCAACGATCTCGGCCCGGTCGAGACCAACGCCCATCTCTTCCGCTTCGACTCCGTCCATGGCCGCTTCCCCGGCACGGTGACCGTCTCCGGCGACACGATCGATGTCGGCCGCGGCCCGATCAAGGTCACCGCCATCCGCGACCCGAAGGAGCTGCCGCACAAGGCGCTCGGCGTCGACATCGCGCTGGAATGCACCGGCCTCTTCACCACCAAGGAGAAGGCCGCCGCCCATCTCGCCGCCGGCGCCAAGCGCGTCCTGGTCTCGGCTCCCTGCGACGGCGCCGACCTGACCGTCGTCTTCGGCGTCAACCAGCACGAGCTGACCAAGGACCACCTGATCGTCTCGAACGCCTCCTGCACGACGAACTGCCTCGCCCCCGTCGTGCGCGTGCTCCATGACGCCGTCGGCATCGACAAGGGCTTCATGACCACGATCCACGCCTATACCGGCGACCAGCCGACGCTGGACACGATGCACAAGGATCTCTACCGCGCCCGCGCCGCCGCCATGTCGATGATCCCGACCTCGACCGGTGCCGCCAAGGCGATCGGCCTCGTCATCCCCGAGCTCAAGGGCCGTCTCGACGGCACCTCGATCCGCGTTCCCACCCCGAACGTCTCGGTCGTCGACTTCAAGTTCATCTCGAAGCGCAAGACCACGGTCGAGAAGGTGAACGAGGCCATCATCAAGGCCTCGAAGCGCGGCCCGCTGAAGGGCATCCTCGGCGTCACCGACCAGCCGAACGTCTCGATCGACTTCAACCACGATCCGCATTCCTCGACCTTCGCCCTCGACCAGACCAAGGTCATGGACGACAAGTTCGTGCGCGTGCTGTCCTGGTACGACAACGAATGGGGCTTCTCGAACCGCATGAGCGACACCGCCGTCGCCATGGGCGCGCTGCTCTGATCGACCTCTGAAAGCGAGGCCGCGTTCCGGCGCGGCCTCGCCCGTTTCCTTCAAACTGCGGAGAGCCCATGGCCAAGATCGAGCCGACCGTCACGTCCCCGGCCCCTGTCGAGACGCCCGCCGTGACGCCGCCCCCCGCACCGAGCCCGGCCCCGGCCGCTCCTGCGCCGGCGACGCCTGCCCCGGCCGCGATCGTCGGCTCCGCGGTGCCGGCCTCCGCCGAACCCGCTTCCAGGCAAGAGCCGCGTGGCCTCGACCAGCTCTCCCGCATCGAGGAGAAGGCCGCCCGCATCGAGGAGAAGTTCGCCCGTTACGAGGCGGTGCTGACCCGCGCCGAGGCCTCGCTGGAGCGCAGTGCCCACAAGGTCGACGCTGCGGCCGGCACCATGGACTTCGCCGCGATCCGCGGCGAGATCGCCAATCTGCGCAGCCGCGTCGACGCGACGCCGCGTGCCGGCACCCTGTTCATGACCGCGATCGTCACCGCGGTGCTGACGGTCATCCTCACCATCCTCGTGCTGAAATTCGGCGTGCCCGGCCTGTTCGGAGGCCTGCTGCCGCGATGAGCGCCTTCCGCACCCTCGACGACGCCGAATTCGCCGGCAAGCGCGTCCTCGTCCGCGTCGATCTCAACGTCCCGATGGAGGACGGCGAGGTCAGCGACACCACCCGCATCGACCGCGTGCTGCCGACCATTCGCGAGATCGCCGACAAGGGCGGCAAGGTCATCCTGCTCGCCCATTTCGGCCGTCCCAAGGGCCGCGACGACAAGAACAGCCTGAAGCAGGTCGTGCCGGCGCTGGCGCATGCGCTCGGCCGGCCCGTCACCTTCGTCGAGGACTGCATCGGCGACGACGTCGCCAAGGCCGTGACGGCTGCAAAGAACGGCGACGTTCTGCTGCTGGAGAACACCCGCTTCCACGCAGGCGACGAGAAGAACGATCCGGACTTCGTGAGGGCGCTCGCCGCCAATGGCGACCTTTATGTCAACGACGCCTTCTCGGCCGCGCACCGGGCGCACGCCTCGACCGAGGGCCTCGCCCATGCCCTGCCGGCCTATGCCGGCCGCACCATGCAGGCCGAGCTGGAGGCGCTCTCCGCCGGTCTCGACAACCCCGCCCGCCCGGTGATGGCCATCGTCGGCGGCGCCAAGGTCTCGACCAAGCTCGATCTGCTCGGCAATCTCGTGAAGAAGGTCGACGCCCTCGTCATCGGCGGCGGCATGGCCAACACCTTCCTCGCCGCCCGCGGCGTCAATGTCGGCAAATCGCTCTGCGAGCACGATCTCGCCGGCACCGCCCGCGAGATCGAGGAGAAGGCCAAGGCCGCAGGCTGCGAGATCCTGCTGCCGGTCGATGCGCTGGTGGCCCGCGAGTTCAAGGCCCATCCGGGCTATCGCGTCGTGCCGGTCGACGGGGTCGAGGCCGACGAGATGATCCTCGATGCCGGCCCGCTCTCCATCGCCGAGGTCGTGCTGCGGCTCGGCAAGGTGAAGACGCTGGTCTGGAACGGGCCCTTCGGCGCCTTCGAATTGCCGCCCTTCGATACCGCGACCGTCGCTGTCGCCAAGGCCGTCGCCAAGCGGGTCGCGGCCGGCGAGCTGGTTGCCGTTGCCGGCGGCGGCGACACCGTCTCGGCGATGAACCATGCCGGCGTCGCCGACGAGCTGACCTATGTCTCGACGGCGGGCGGCGCCTTCCTCGAATGGATGGAAGGCAAGCCCCTGCCGGGCGTCGAGGCGCTTCGGAAGGCCTGATTCCGGCTGTTTTTCAGGGGCCGCCCGGCAACGGGCGGCCCTTCGCATTTTCAGCACGTCGCCGCTTTGGCTTTGCGCGAGCGGCGCTTACGCACTAAATCCAACCATCATACCGATTTAGCCAAAGGGGAGTGCCATCGTGGCCCGTATCACGCTTCGCCAGTTGCTCGACCATGCCGCCGAGAACGACTACGGCGTGCCCGCCTTCAACATCAACAACATGGAGCAGGCGCTGGCGATCATGGCGGCAGCGGACGCCACCGACGCGCCGGTGATCATCCAGGCCTCGCGCGGCGCGCGCTCTTACGCCAACGACATCATGCTCAAGCACATGATGGACGCCGTCACCGAGATCTATCCGCATATCCCGGTCTGCGTGCATCTCGACCACGGCAACGAGCCGGCGACCTGCATGACCGCGATCCAGGCCGGCTTCACCTCGGTGATGATGGACGGCTCGCTCAAGGCCGACGGCAAGACCCCGGGCGACTGGGACTACAATGTCGGCGTCACCAGGACCGTCACCGACATGGCCCATCTCGGCGGCATCTCGGTCGAGGGCGAGCTCGGCGTGCTCGGCTCGCTGGAATCCGGCGAGGGCGAGAAGGAGGACGGCCACGGCTTCGAGGGCAAGCTCAGCCACGACCAGCTCCTGACCAACCCCGACGAGGCGGTGAAGTTCGTCGCCGAAACCAAGGTCGATGCGCTCGCCATCGCCATGGGCACCTCGCACGGCGCCTACAAGTTCACCCGCAAGCCCGACGGCGCGATCCTCGCGATGAACGTCATCGAGGAGATCCACAAGAAGCTGCCGAACATGCATCTCGTCATGCATGGCTCGTCCAGCGTTCCGCAGGACCTCCAGGACATCATCAACCAGTATGGCGGCAAGATGCCCCAGACCTGGGGCGTGCCGGTCGAGGAGATCCAGCGCGGCATCAAGCACGGCGTGCGCAAGATCAACATCGACACCGACAACCGCATGGCGATGACCGGCCAGATCCGCAAGATCCTGTCGGAGAACCCCGGCGAGTTCGATCCGCGCAAGTATCTGAAGCCCGCCATGGAGGCGATGACCGCGCTCTGCAAGAAGCGGCTGGAGGAGTTCAACACCGCCGGCCAGGCTTCCAAGATCAAGCGCGTGATCACGCTGGCCGAGATGGCCAAGCGCTACGCCAAGGGCGAGCTCGACCCGACCTTCGGCGCGAAGAAGGCGGCGTGAAAGACGGTTTCGGGCGGGTGGAGCATCGCTTCACCCGCAAGGCCTCCATCCCATGAAGAAAGTTCTGTTCGTCTGCAGCCGGAATCGGTTGCGCAGCCCCACGGCCGAACAGATCTTCTCTGAGAGGCGTGACCTTGAGGTCGCGTCCGCCGGCACGAACCACGATGCGGACGTGCCGTTGACAAGCGATCTCGTTGCCTGGGCCGACCTGATCTTCGTGATGGAGCGCGAGCAGCGCGCCAAGCTGCAGCGGCGTTTCGGCAAATATCTGAAATCGGCGCGGGTGATCTGCCTCGACATTCCCGACAACTACGCGTTCATGGACCCAGCCCTCGTCCACCTGCTCGAAGCCAAGGTCGGGCGGTTTCTGCCCTGACGACCGCGCTCGTCGTACGTCGCGCTCGCTGCAGCCATGCCGGGAGCGCCCTTTCCGCGCGGTGCGATTTCTGATCCAAGGGCAGCGCTGTCCCTGCCCCGCTGGTCCCCGCAACCCCATGTCGATCGTCTTCTCCGCCCTCGTTGCGGTCTTCGTCGGCTTCGCCGCCTCGGTCGCGGTCATTCTTTCGGCCGCGCAGGCGCTCGGCGCCACGCCCGAGCAGACCGTTTCCATGGTCGCCGCCCTCGCCATCGGCACCGGCCTGCCCAGCATCTGGCTGTCCTGGCGCTACCGCATGCCGATGATCTGCGCCTGGTCGACGCCGGGTGCGGCGTTGATCGCAGCCGCCAGCGGCTTCGACATGGCCTCGGCCGTCGGCGCCTTCCTCGTCGCCGCCGTGCTGATGATGCTGACCGCCGCCTTCCGCCCGCTCGGCCGGCTGATCGAGCGCATCCCGATGCCAATCGCCTCGGCGATGCTGGCCGGCGTGATCTTCCGTTTCGTCGTCGCCGTCTTCGATGAAATGCGGATATCGCCGCTGCTCGTGCTGCCCCTGCTCGCGATCTTCTTCGTCGCGCGGCTTCTCAACCCGTTCCTGGGCGTCGTCGCGGCGCTGGTCGCTGGCGTCGTCATCAGCTTCCTGGGCGGGCTCGCCCACTGGCCGGCCGGCGGGATCGCGCTCACCAGCCTCGAATTCGTCACGCCGCGCTTCGATATTGGCGCCATGCTCGGTATCGGCGTCCCGCTCTATCTCGTCACCATGGCAGCCCAGAACCTGCCGGGCTTCGCCGTGCTGCGCGCCGCCGGCTACAATCCCCCGACGGCGCCGGCCCTGTTCGCCACCGGGCTCGTCTCGCTGCTGACCGCACCCTTCGGCGCGCATATGTCCAACATGGCGGCGATATCAGCCTCGATCTGCACCGGCAGCGACACCCATCCCGATCCGAAGCAGCGCTGGAAGGCGGGCGTGATCTACGGCTTTTCCTATCTCGTCATCGCCGGCTGCACCGGCCTGTTGATCGCGCTCCTGCTGGCGCTGCCGAAGGCGCTGATCGTCGCCGTGGCGGGCTTGGGCCTCGCCGGCTCCTTCACCGGCGCGCTTGCGCAATCGATGTCGTCGGACCGGGAGCGCTTCGCCGCGGCGATCGCATTCTGCGTCGCGGCGTCGAGTCTTTCGCTTTTCGGCATCGGCTCGGCCTTCTGGAGCCTCGTTGCCGGGCTTGCGGTCTTGACATTGGACTTCGCTGCGGGCCGTTTGCGCAGCCGATCATGACAACACATCCTTCCCCCACTCGCCTGATGCTCGTCACCCCGCCGGTCGAGGACGCCGACGCCATGGCCTTCCGCCTGATGCAGGCGATGGCCGGCGGCGATGTCGCGGCCATCCTGCTCCGGCTGACGCCCGGCGACGACCGCAGCCGCATCGAGCGCGTCAAGCGCCTCGCCGGCCCGGTGCAAGGCAACAGCGTCGCCCTCATCGTCGAGGACAACTCGCTGGTCGCCGCGCGCGGCGGCGCCGACGGCGTGCATATCACCGGCGGCCCGCAGGCGATCGCGGAGGCGCGCGCCAGCCTCAAGACCGAGCGCATCATCGGCGTCGGCGGCCTCAGGGCGCGCCATGACGCCATGGATGCCGGCGAGGCCGGCGTCGACTACGTCATGTTCGGCGAGCCGCGGCCGGACGGCAGCATGCCGCCCCTGCCGGCGGTGGTCGAGCGCGCCGGCTGGTGGGCCGAGATCTTCGAGACGCCCTGCGTCGCCTATGCGCCGGATGCCGACTCGATCGAACCGCTGATCGAAACCGGGGCCGAATTCGTGGCGCTCGGCGCCTGGGCCTTTGCCGAGGGGCAGGACATCCGCGCCCTGGTCGAGGCCGCCAATGCCGCCATGTCCGCCTGCGCGGCGCGGAAGGCCGCCCGATGAATCGAGCGGGCTGCGCGATCCTGCTGGCAGCCTCGCTCGGCGCCGCGGGCACGACGAGCGCCGCCGGCGCGCCGTTCGAGGACCTCGCCTATGGCGCCTATCAGGCCGGCCACTACCGGCGCGCCCAGACCGAGGCGCTGAAGCGCGTCGAGGCCGACCACAACGACGCCGCCGCGATGACGCTGCTGGGCGAGATCTACCGCCAGGGCCTCGGCGTGGCACCCGACCAGAAGGCGGCCACCGAATGGTACCAGCAGGCGGATGCGCGCGGCGACATCAACGCCACCTTCGCGCTGGCGACCGAATTGCTCGACCCGAACAGCGGCAAGCCCGATCCCGTCCGCGCCGGGCAATTGCTGGAGAAGGCCGCCGCCGCCGGCCACCCGCTGGCCAACTACAACCTCGCCCTCGCGCTGCTGGCGACGGGCCGCGAGGCTGACGACAAGCGCGCCGTCGCCTGCCTTCAGGTCGCCGCGAAGGCCCAGATCGGCGATGCGATGCATGCGCTCGGCGTCCTTGCCAGGCAGGGCCGCGGCCTGCCGCAATCCGGGGAGGTCGCGGCTAACTGGCTGAAGAAGGCCGCCGCCGCCGGCAATGTGCCGGGCGAGGTCGAATACGCCATCATGCTGTTCAACGGCACCGGCGTACCGAAGGACGAAGCCGCCGCGGCGAAACTTTTCCTGCACGCCGCCTATCAGGGCAACGCCATCGCCCAGAACCGCCTTGCCAAGCTCTATCAGTTCGGCCTCGGCATACCGCCCGACACGATCGAGGCCGCCGCCTGGCATCTCGCCGCCCGCTCGCAGGGGCTCGACGACGCGGCCCTGGACGAGCTGTTCGACCGTCTCAATCCCGAGCAGAAGGGCCGCGCCGCCGGCATGGCCGCCTCCCGCATCAGCAGCTTCGTCTTGACGGCGCCCTAAGAGCCGCGCAAGTGACGGCACGCTATTTTCGCCGCGCGCTACGCTGCCGCAGGCTCACCGTGCCGTGACGGCGCGCAAGAGGTTCAGATGATTCGTTCTCCGTTGATGACCGTGATGACCGACGCCGTGATGAAGGCGTCCCGTTCGCTGAAGCGCGATTTCGGCGAGGTCGAGAATCTGCAGGTGCTCGCCAAGGGACCGGGCGACTTCGTCTCCAAGGCGGATCACAAGGCCGAACAGATCCTGCGCGAGTCGCTGGAGAAGGCCCGTCCCGGCTACGGCTTCGTCATGGAGGAGAGCGGCGTCGTCCACGGCACCGACGAGAGCAACCGCTGGCATATCGACCCGCTCGACGGCACCCACAACTTCCTGCGCGGCATCCCGCACTGGAACATCTCGGTCGCGCTGGAGCGCGACAACCAGTTCATCGCCGGCATCGTCTACGACGCGGCCAAGGACGAGCTGTTCATGGCCGAGAAGGGCAAGGGCGCCTATGTCAACAACCGCCGCCTGCGCGTCTCCGGCCTCCGCGAGCCGACGGAAATGCTGGTCGGCACGGGCATTCCGCATATCGGCAAGGGCGGGCACGGCCAGTTCCTGCGCGAACTTGCGGCCGTGATGCCGCGCTTCGCCAATGTCCGGCGCCTCGGCTCGGCCGCGCTCGACATCGCTTATGTCGCCGCAGGCCGCCTCGACGGCTATTGGGAGCGCGGGCTCAACACCTGGGATTTCGCGGCCGGCAGCGTGCTGATCCGCGAGGCCGGCGGCACCTTCGGCACGCTCGACGGCAAGCAGGTGACCAGCGCGAAGGACGTCATCTGCGGCAACGAAGCCTGTGAACAGGCGCTGCGCGCGGCCCTCAAGACGGCCGGCTGACATAGAACCTTGATCTTTCAGGCTTGATCCTGTCCGTAGGGGAGGCGACAGTTCCCTGCGAGCAGGATCCGACCGGGTTGAACCAGCCTGGTCGGGGAATCGCGCGCTCTGCGATCCGAGGCGAACGGAAGACGAAGCATGGCGAACGAGGATCTGGCGGCCGAAGAGATCACGGTCGCACCCCCGCGAGACGACACCCGCTTCTCCCGGCCTCTCCGCTATGTCGTCCGCGCGCTGGTCTTCCTCGCGCTGATCGGCTTCCTCGGCTACATCCTGCAAGCCGGGCTGGCCAAGGCCTTCATGACCAATCCGGGGCTGAACGGCCTCATCCTCGGCGCGCTGCTCGTCGGCGTGCTGGTCGCGCTGCGCGAGCTCTGGCGGCTGCACAGCGAGGCGCGCGCCGCCACCCGCCTCGCCGCGGCGCCGCGCCATGCCGAAATCCGCCGCGGCGAGGTCATCGCGCCGCTCGGCTCCGTGCTGCCGGCGCTGGACGAGGCCAGCCTCGCACCGGCCCAGGCCGTCTCCATCGTCGAATCGGTCTCCGTCCGGCTCGATGACGGGCGCGAGGTGCTGCGCTATCTCGCCGGCCTGCTCGTCTTCCTCGGCCTGCTCGGCACCTTCTGGGGCCTGCTCGAGACGGTCGGCTCGGTCGGCTCGGTCATCAATTCGCTGCGCACCGGGGCGGAAGCCGGCGTGCTCTTCGACGATCTCAAGGCCGGGCTCTCGGCGCCGCTCGCGGGCATGGGCCTGTCCTTCTCGTCCTCGCTCTTCGGCATCGCCGGCTCGCTGATTCTCGGCTTTCTCGACCTGCAGGTCGCGCAGGCGCAGCGCCGCTTCCGCAACGAGATCGAAAGCTGGCTCGGCACGCGCACCGCCTTGCCGGGCGTGACCCCGCTCCTGCCGACCGGCAACCCGCTGGCCGACCGCTTCGACAAGCTGAGCGCGGCGATGGCCGACGGCGCCGCCAACAACCGGGCGGCGACGCAGGCGCTCGCCAATCTCGCCGAAGGCATCCAGGGCCTCGTCCAGCACATGCGTTCCGAGCAGCAGATGATCCGCGACTGGGTCGAGGCGCAGGCCACCCGCGAGAAGGACATGAAGCGGCTCATCGAACGCCTCACCGCCGACCACATCACGGAGCCATGATCCGCCCCGCAACCGCAGCAGGAAACTGACGATGGCCCTTTCCCGCGCCCACCGCCGCGAGGACGTGAATTTCTGGCCCGGCTTCGTCGACGCGCTCTCGACGATGCTGATCGGCATCGTCTTCCTGCTCACCGTCTTCGTGCTCGGCCAGTTCTTCCTCTCGCAGGAGCTGACCGGCAAGGACACGGCTCTGGAGCGGCTCAACAAGCAGATCTCCGAGCTCACCGACCTGCTCGCTCTGGAGCGCTCCTCCAACCGGCAGGCACAGGAGAGCCTGCAGCTCATGCAGTCGACGCTCGCCCAGACGCAGGGCGAGCGCAGCCGCCTGCAGGGCCTGCTCGACACGCAGCAGAACGGCAATGCCGGCGCCCAGTTCGCCGAGACGCAGAAGGCGCTGGAGAACGAGAAGCAGCTCTCCGCCCGTGCCCAGGCCTCGGTCGACCTCGTCAACCAGCAGATCGCCGCGATGCGCCGCCAGCTCGCGGCGCTGGAGGAGGCGCTCGCCGCCTCCGAGGCCAAGGACAGGGATTCGCAGACCCGCATCGCCGATCTCGGCTCGCGCCTCAACGTGGCGCTGGCCCAGCGCGTGCAGGAGCTGGCGCGCTATCGCTCCGATTTCTTCGGGCGGCTGCGGCAGGTGCTCGGCACGCGGCCGGACATCCGCACCGTCGGCGACCGCTTCGTCTTCCAGTCCGAGATCTTCTTCGATGCCGGCCAGGCGGTGCTGAAGCCGGAGGGCCAGGCCGAGCTCGACAAATTCGCCACGGTCCTGCTCGACCTCGCCCGCGAGATGCCGCCGGACCTGCCCTGGATCCTGCGCGTCGACGGGCACACCGACAACCGCCCGATCAAGACGGCGCAATTCCCGTCGAACTGGTATCTCTCCGCGGCCCGCGCCATCGCGGTGGTGGAGTATCTGATGTCGCGCGGCCTGCCCAATGACCGCGTCGCGGCGACCGGCTTCGGCGAATACCAGCCGCTCGACCTCGCCAATACCGACGAGGCCCATCGCCGCAACCGGCGCATCGAGTTCAAGATCACGGAGCGCTGAGGCCATGTCCCGCAGGCTTGCGGCCGCGCGGCCGCTGCTCGCCATCCTTGCGCTGCTGGGGGCCTATCCTGCATCGGCCGAGCCACGGACCTCGCCGGCCGAGGAATGCGCGCTCTGTCACGGTCTCGACGGCATCGCCCGCAGCGCCGACGTACCGCATCTCGCCGCCCAGAACGAACTCTACATGTACAACCAGATGCTGGCCTTCCGCTCCGGCAAGCGCCCGCACAAGGAGATGCGCTACATGGCCCGCTCGATCTCCCTGGCCGAGGCTCAGGCGCTTTCGGCCTATTACGCCTCGCTGCCGCGCTGAGGGCTGGCCTCAGGCCGCCTCCAGCCCGAACTGCAACGCCGCCAGCCTCGCATAGAGCCCGCCGCGCGCCTTGAGCTCGGCGTGGGTGCCCTGCTCGACGATGCGTCCTTCCTCCATCACGAGGATGCGGTCGGCCGAGAGGATGGTCGCGAGGCGATGCGCGACGACCAGCGTCGTGCGCCCCAGCATCAACCGGTCGAGCGCATCCTGCACAGCCCGCTCGCTTTCGGAATCGAGCGCGCTCGTCGCCTCGTCGAGCAGCAGGATCGGCGCGTCCTTCAGCACCGCCCGCGCAATCGCGAGCCGCTGGCGCTGCCCGCCCGAGAGCGTCACCCCGCGCTCGCCGACGATGGTGTCGTAGCCCTGCGGCAGGGCCCGGATGAAGCCGTCCGCCGCCGCGAGCCGCGCCGCCTCCTCGACCTCGGCCTGCGTGGCATCAGGGCGGCCATAGGCGATATTGTCCCGAACCGAGACACCGAAGACGGTCGGCTCCTGCGGCACCAGCGCGAAACGCTGCCGCCAGACCTCCGGATCGGCTTCGGGCCCGGCCACGCCATCCACCACGACGCGCCCGCCCTGCGGATCGTAGAAGCGCAACGCCAGTTGCAGCACCGTGCTCTTGCCCGCGCCGGACGGGCCGACCAGCGCAATGCGCTCGCCCGGCCGGATCGAGAAGCTGAGATGATGGAGCGCCGAGGCGTCCCGCCCGGGATAGCTGAACGAAACATCTTCGAAGGCGAGCTCGCCGAGCGAAGCCTCGGGCATCGGCTTAGGCATCGGCGGCGCGGCAATGGCAGGCTTCATCGCCAGGATTTCGCCAAGCCGGCCGGAGGCGCCCGCCGCGGCGCTGATATCGCCATAGACCTCCGAGAGCTGGCCGAGCGAGCTCGCCGCCAGCACTGCATAAAGGATGAACTGCGACAGCCGTCCGCCGGTCATGCGCCCGTCGAACACCTCGGTCGCGCCGACCCAGAGCACGCAGACGACGCTGGCCGAGACCAGGAAGATCGCCACGCCCGACAGCAGCGCCCGCGAGGCGGTCGCCTCCCGCGAGGCACCATAGGCCCCGTCGGAAGCGGCCTCGAAGCGGGCCGATGTCTGCGCAGCCGCGCCGAAGGATTGCATGGTGCGGATGGCGCCGACCGCCTCCGCCGCGAAGGCGGAAGCCTCGGCCAGCCGGTCCTGCGCCATCCGGGCGCGGTGCCTGACCGAGCGCCCCGACATCACCAGCGGGATGACGATCAGCGGGATCACGCCGATGACGATGGCCGAGAGCCGCGGGCTCGTCGCCACCATCAGCCCGAGCGCGCCCAGCGCCATGATGGCGTTGCGCAGAGCGATCGAGGCCGTCGAGGCGAAGGTGGACTTGATCTGCGTCGTGTCGGCGGTGAGCCTCGAGACGAGGTCGCCCGCCTTGCTCGAATCGAAGAAGGCAGGTTCCAGCCGTGTCAGATGCCGGAAGACGTCGGCGCGCAGCGAGGCGACGATGCGCTCGCCCACCGTCATCACCAGATAGAATCGCGCCGAGCTCGCCAGCGCCAGCACGGCGACGACGCCGATCAGCAGGATGAAATAGCTGTTGGCGAGCTGCTGCTCCCCGCCGGCAAAGCCGACATCGATGACGCGCCGGACCGCGACGGGCAGGATCAGCGTCGCCAGCGAGGCCACGATGAGCGCGACCAGAGCCGCGGCGATGCGCCGCTTCTGCGCCCGCGCATAGGGCCAGAAGGTCGCCAGCGAACGGAAATCCGGCCGCGCCTTGTCGTCTTTCCCGTCAGCTTCGGCCACGCGCCGGAACTCCTGCTGCAATCGCGCGCTTCGCGCGCCCTGGAACGATAGCAATCTTCAACACCGGACAAAGCCGATCGGGCAAGCCTTGGCAAATGTCGCAACGCCGCAGGCGTGGTTCGGCACCGTCAAACTTGCGCTGCGCCTGCGTCTGCGATATGTGCTCGCGACTTCACGACAGGCTCATCCGAATTCTTTCGACGGGCCGGGCAGGTCCGCCTGCTTGTCGACACGCCCGTTTTTGTAAGCTTCGAGGATTTCGTCATGGCCAAGGCCGGCATCCACCCCGACTACCACACCATCAAGGTCGTCATGACCGATGGCAGCGAGTATGCGACGCGCTCGACCTACGGCAAGGAAGGCGACACGCTGAACCTTGACATCGACCCGAAGACCCACCCGGCCTGGACCGGCGGCACGCAGCATATGCTGGACCGCGGCGGCCGTGTCTCGCGCTTCAACTCGCGCTTCGCTGGCCTCGGCACGATCGGCAAGAAGTAAGTCGAAGCGGTCGCAAGGCCGCTTCCTCCGAAAATGCAAAAACCCGGCCTCGCGGCCGGGTTTTTTGTTTCGGAAGCCTGCCCTGTCATGCTCGGGTCAAGCCCGAGCATGACAGGGCAGGCCTCTAGCTCTCACCCCCGCAGCTCAAGCCGCGCCTGCAGGCTGGCGAGCTGGTCCTGCACCGGATTCGCGGTCTCCGGCAGCGGGGCATGGCCCGACATCTGCTCCTCGAGATGGCGGATGCGCGCCTGAAGGCGGACCGAATGGTCCATCAATTGGCGCAGCCGCTCGGGCAGCCGGGCGACGATATGCTCGGCCGGCGGGATCATCGGATCGCCGATCTTGACCTTGCTGTGCTCGGCCCGCGCCTGCTCGGCCGTCATCTCGCCCTCCGCGACGGCTCGCTGCACCAGTAGCCAGGAAGCGATCTGCATCAGCCGCGTCGTCAGGCGCATACTCTCGGTGGCATAGGTCAGCGCGACCTCGCGCGGCAGCGCCGCCGATTCCTTGCGGCCCTCGCCATCGAGATAGGCCGCGGTCTGCTCGACCAGCCCCATGCCCTCGCGGAACAGGATCATGAAGGCATCGGATCGAACGAAGCCGCGCGCGAAGGAGATCGTTCCTTCCCGGGGCAGCAGTTCGAGCAACTGGGCGTCGTTCATACGGTGTCTCCCATCGGCACAATCGCGTGCGCCTCTGGAACGCAACGCGGATCATGCCCACGACACCGCAAGGATAGCGCCGTTAACGATGACCGGCCCCGGTAAGATGTCATTAACCTTAATGGAGGTAGACATCCATGGCGGCAACAAGGCAGCCCGCCCCGGTACCCCGGATGCCCCCCCGGATAAAAAAAGAGCCGCCAAAGGCGGCTCGTGAAGGTCAACAGGGAGGCGTCAAACAGAGTAGGCAGGAGCCACTCACATCCAGACAAACTGGATGATGCGATTCATACTTTGGAATCATTAATGATCCCTTAATGGCGCCCTGCGCGCCCGATTTTCAGGCCGGCCGGCGGAAGAAGGCGTCCGCCGCCGCGCGCGACGCGCTCTTGCTCGCCCGCGCCTCGGTCAGCCGCTCGATTTCGGCCTTCAGCGCGGCGATCCGCTCCTCCAACTCGCCCAGCGACAGGGTCGACAGATCCTGCCCGATCTCATGGACGCGCTTCGGCTTCGGGCGATCATCCTCCGGGAATAACGACATGGCGGCCTCGCATCTCACCAAACTCGAAGGGGTAGGCTAAACAACTCTGACCCATGCCGCCAAGCTGCGCCGCAACATGCCGGGGGCAGCGGCCCGAAAACCAAATGCGGTTTTCGGGAAAAGCCGACGTAAAAACAAAGACCTATCGTCTCGGATCGAATACACCGTTCAACCCGATGCCATAGCAGGAGAGCCTCATGAACACCGCTTCGAGCATCGTTCCCCGGAGCATGATCGCGATCGGCATGGAGGCCCCCGGCGGCCCCGACGTGCTGAAACCGCAGACGCGCCCCGTCCCGCAGCCGGCTGCCGGCGAGATCCTCGTCGCGGTCGCGGCAGCCGGGGTCAACCGGCCCGACGTGCTACAGAGGCAGGGCGGCTACAACCCGCCGCCCGGCGCTTCCGACATCCCGGGCCTCGAGATCGCCGGCACGGTCGTCGCGCTCGGCGAGGGCGCGACGCGCTTCGCGCTCGGCGACCAGGTTTGCGGCCTCGTTGCCGGCGGCGGCTATGCGCAATACGCCGTCGTCCACGAGAGCAATGCCCTGCCCGTGCCGACGGGGCTTTCTCTGATCGAGGCGGGCGCCGTCCCCGAGACCTATTTCACCGTCTGGACCAATGTCTTCCAGCGCGGGCGCCTGCAGGCGGGCGAGAGCTTCCTCGTCCATGGCGGCTCGTCGGGCATCGGCACCACGGCGATCCAGCTCGCCAAGGCCTTCGGCGCGACCGTGCTGGCGACCGCAGGTTCGGACGAGAAGTGCCAGGCCTGTCGCGAGCTCGGCGCCGACCACGCCATCAACTACCGCACGGAGGATTTCGTCGCGGCGACGAAGGCAGCTACCGCCGGGCGCGGCGTGAACCTGACCCTCGACATGGTCGGCGGGGACTATATCGACCGCAATTACGAGGCCGCCGCCGATCAGGGCCGCATCGTCCAGATCGCCTTCCTCAACGGGCCGAAAGCGACGGTCAATTTCAGCCGGCTGATGCTGAAGCGTCTGACCCATACCGGCTCGACGCTGCGGCCCCGCACCGTCGCCGAGAAGGCCGCCATCGCAGCGGAATTGCAGGAGAAGGTCTGGCCGCTGCTGGACGCCGGACGCTGCAAGCCGCTGATCAGCGCGACCTTCCCGCTGGCGGAAGCGGCGCAGGCGCACCGTCTGATGGAATCGAGCGCCCATATCGGCAAGATCGTGCTGACGATATGAACGTCACTTTCCATGGACACCTGCCACGCGCTCGCCTATAAGGCGCGCCATCCTGCTCATCGTCGATGATTTGGATGGCCGGCCGAGGAGGCCGGTCGGCGCATGAGAGCTATTGTCCGCGACCCTGCCCTGCCGAGCCTGAGACGGCGCCAGGGCAATTCAGGAGACGCCCCCCGTGTCACAACCCCCGCTGATGCCCAAGGCCACTGCGGTCTGGCTGGTCGAGAACACCTCGCTGACCTTCGAGCAGATCGCCGAGTTCTGCAAGCTGCACCCGCTCGAGGTCCGCGGCATTGCCGATGGCGAAGTGGCGGCGGGCATCAAGGGCCTCGACCCGATCACCTCCGGCCAGCTCACCCGCGAGGAGCTCGAGCGCGCCGCCGCGAACCCGAACCACCATCTGCGCCTCGCCGAGCGCAAGGTGAAGGTGCCGGAGATCAAGCGCACCAAGGGCCCGCGCTACACCCCGGTCTCGAAGCGCCAGGACCGTCCGAACGCCATTCTCTGGCTGCTGCGCAACCATCCCGAGCTCAAGGACGCGCAGATCATCCGCCTGATCGGCACCACCAAGTCGACCATCGCGCAGATCCGCGACCGGACGCATTGGAACGCCCAGCAGCTCAATCCGATCGACCCGGTCAGCCTCGGCCTATGCTCGCAGATCGACCTGGACTTCGAGGTCGCCCGCGCCGCCAAGGACCGCCCGGCCGCGCTGGCCGAAGCCGGCTCGACCCTGCTCTCGGTCGAGGAAGCGACCGCTCCGGAGCCCGTGCGGACGGAGACCCAGCCCTTCGCCGACATGAGCCGGCCGAAGCGCGAGGAAGAAGCCGCGATCGACGTCGATTCCGTCTTCGCCAAGCTGAAGCAGATCAAGCGCCCGGCCGACGAGGACGACGAGGACTGAGGCTCGACCGATGCGTGACCGAGCCGCTCCCCCAGGGACGGCTCGGTGATTATGCCACGCGCCGCTGGCGTTCACGCTCCGGAGTGGATATCGCGGCGCTCCGGAAGCGTTCCGTCTGCCGCGTCAGGGTTTCCGCGGTCGCCACCATGCCGTGCCCGGCAGCGCTGGTACGGGCAGCGGCGAGCGCGCCGTCTTGTGTCAGGGCACCCATCTGCGCCAGCGTCTGCTCGATCGCGCCCACCGCCCGGGTCTGCTCCCGTGTGGAGTCGCTGATTTCCTCGAAGACCCGCGCCACCGTAGCCGCGTCGCCCGAGACGAGGTTCAGGCTTTGCCCAACCTCGCGCACCAATCTCACGCCTTCATCGACCTGCGTCTTGGTCTCGTCGATCAGCAGCCGGACATCCCGTGCCGCATCGGCCGATTGCTGAGCCAGCCGCCGGACCTCGGTGGCGACCACGGCGAAACCGCGCCCGCCCTCGCCGGCGCGTGCCGCCTCGACCGAGGCGTTGAGCGCAAGCAGATTGGTCTGGAAGGCAAGACCGTCCATCACCTCGACGATATCGACGATCCGCCTTGCCTGATCGTCGATCCTGTCGATCGCCGCCACGGCGCTGCCGGCAACGGCCGCGCCTGCATCGGCGCTGTCGGCCGTGCTGCGGGCCTTGCTGGCGGCTGAGGAAACCTTCTCCGCCGTCGCCCGGATCGTCGCGGCAATTCCCTCGATCGCGGTGGACGTGTCTTCCAGAGCCGCGGCCTGACTTTCGCCGCGTTGCGACAGGTCGTCCGTCGCCGACAGGATCGCATCGGCGGCCTGACGCGTATCGGAAGCGCTCTGCGTGACATCAGCCAGCAGGCTGCCCAGCGCCTCGGCCGAGCGGTTGAAATTCACCGCGACCCCGGCCAGCCGCCCCTCGAACCCGGTCGCCATCCGCGCCGTCAGATCGCCCGCCGCCAGCGCCGCCAGCGCCCGGTCCGTCTCGTCGAGAAAGCCTTCGCAGACGCCGGCGAGTTCGTCGACGCCCTGCACGAGCGAGCTCAGCCGGCCGAGATCTGAGGCTTGCGTCGTCCGGACCGAGAAGTCGCCGCGCCGCGCCGCCTCGACCGTCGTTCCGACCGCGGCAAGCAGCCTGGCTTCCACGATGTCGCGCCGCTCGTCGGCAAGCCCGGCCTCGCGCCGCAGGTCATCCTCGCGCTGCTGGTTCGCGATAGCCGTATCCGTCGCCACATCGGCCGTGAACAAGGCCTTTTCGAGCCGCAGCGCCAGCCAGACGAGTGCGCCGGCCTCGGCCAGCAGAATCACGGCATGGGTGACGACGCGCAGGAATTCCGCCCCGTCCGGAAACACCGCCAGCGGATAGATCAGGTTGAGGACGAGATGGTGGACTGCGACCACCGCCGTCGCAGCCAGGATCGCCCGCCAGCAGCACCACGCCGTCGTGACCGCGAGCGCGGCGAAAAAGGCCATGTGCATGTCGATCTGGTAGCGCGTGCCTTCGCAGGCCAGCACCAGCAGGGCGACCTGCCCGCACAGCGCGACCGTCGAGGTGATCCGCGTCGAGAGGCCCGTCCTGTCCTGCGCCCAGGCCAGCGTTCCGCCACCCGCGAGAAGCGCGGAGACCAGAGCGACCGCAACCATGGAATGCCCGTTGAACCAGGCGACGAGGGCGACGATCGGAACGAACCCCCATTGCCCGTACATCAGCGGCGTCGTGAAGGCCTGACGAATGTCATTGAGGCTGCGGCTCACCGGATCCACCCTTCCGTCACGAGTCATGAACGCCCTGTCGAGGCCAGGCAGCCGCCGCGACCGGCGCCGTCCAGGACGAGAAGAGCTCCTGCGAGATAGAGACGCATCGCGAAGCCCGGGCTCTCGGCGCGGGCAACGAATCCGAACGAGCTGAAGCGCGCCAGCACCGTACCGCCGGCATGCGCGATCGCGGCCGCAGCTGCCCGCCCATCGGCTGCGAAGACAATCACCGACGCGTTATCGCGCGGCGCCAGCACCAGCGCGAACGGCGCCAGCGCGACGATCAATGGCAACAAGATCCGGCCAGCTTGCAAAGCAGCCATATTCAGCGCCTGCGGCTATCCCCACCACAGTCGATCTTGCCACCAAACCGTAAATTCAACGTGAAGTTGTATTGCCGTTGCGAAACCTCACGCAACGGCGATGTGCGTGGTCAGCCCAGCCCCCTGCCCTTCAGCACCGCGCCGATCTCGTCGAGCACTCCGACATCCTCGATCGTCGCCGGCACGGCATAATCCTCGCCATCGGCGATCTTCTTCATCGTCGCCCGCAGGATCTTGCCGGAGCGCGTCTTCGGCAGCCGGTTGACCGTCACCGCCAGCTTGAAGGCCGCCACCGGCCCGATCCGCTCGCGCACCAGCGCGACGAGTTCTCGCTCGACCTCCGCCGGCGACTGCGTCACCCCTGCCTTCAGCACCACGAAGCCGCAGGGCTGCTCGCCCTTGAGCGCGTCGCGGATGCCGACGACCGCGCATTCAGCCACGGCCGGATGGGCCGCCAGAACCTCCTCCATGCCGCCGGTCGAGAGCCGGTGGCCGGCGACATTGATGATGTCGTCGGTGCGGCCCATGATGAAGACATAGCCGTCTTCATCGATAAAACCGGCATCCGAGGTGTTGTAATAACCCGGATAGGTCGTGAGATAGGCCTCCCGGAAGCGCGCATCGTCATTCCATAGCGTCGGCAGCGCGCCCGGCGGCAGCGGCAGCTTCAGCACGATCGCGCCCATCTTGCCCGCCTCGACCGGCCGGCCGCCTTCGTCGAGGCACTGCACGTCCCAGCCCGGCAGCGGCACGGTCGGCGAGCCGTGCTTGATCGGCAGCAGGCCCAGGCCCATCGGGTCGCCGACGATCGGCGAGCCGCTTTCCGTCTGCCACCAATGGTCGATCACCGGCACCTTCAGCAGCGCCTCGGCCCATTTCAGCGTCTCGGGATCGGCCCGTTCGCCGGCGAGGAACAGCGCCCTGAAGCGAGAGAGATCGTGCCCGGCGAGGTACTTGCCTTCCGGGTCCTCCTTGCGGATGGCGCGGAAAGCCGTCGGCGCCGTGAACAGCACCTTCACGCCATGCTCGGCGATCACCCGCCAGAAGGCGCCGGGATCGGGCGTGCCGACCGGCTTGCCTTCATAGAGCACGCTGGTCGCGCCCTGGATCAGCGGCGCATAGACGATATAGCCATGGCCGACGACCCAGCCGACATCGGAGGCGCAGAACATCACCTCGCCCGGCCCGACATCGAAAAGCTGGTCCATCGTCGCCTTGAGCACGACCATGTGGCCGCCATTGTCGCGGACCACGCCCTTGGGCCGGCCGGTCGTGCCGGAGGTGTAGAGGATGTAGAGCGGGTCGGTCGCGGCGACCTCGACGCAATCGGCCTTGCGCCCGGTGGCCTTCGCGGCCGCGACCAGCATGCGCCAGTTCTTGTCGCGCGCCGCATGCATCGAGGCCTCGGCCTGCGGCCGCTGCAGGATCACACAAGCCTGCGGCTTGTGCCGGGCCATTGCGATCGCGCCGTCGAGCAGCGGCTTGTATTCGACCACCCGCGTCGGCTCGATGCCGCAGGTTGCGCTCAGGATCACCTTGGGCTCGGCATCGTCGATGCGCGTCGCCAGTTCCTTGGCAGCGAAGCCGCCGAACACCACCGAATGCACGGCGCCGATCCGCGCGCAGGCGAGCATGGCGAAGGCCGCCTCCGGCACCATCGGCATATAGATCAGGACGCGGTCGCCCTTGCCGACGCCAAGGTCCTGCAGCACGGCGGCGAGCGTCGCGACCTCGTCGAGCATCTCGGCATAGGTGTATTTCGCCTTCGTTCCGGTGACGGGACTGTCATGGATCAGCGCGACCTGTTGCCCGCGCCCGTCGCGCACATGCCGGTCGAGCGCGTTGAAGCAGGTGTTGCAGGTCGCGTCCGGGAACCAGCGGCCATAGATGCCGGCAGCGGCGTCGAACGCCTGCCGCGGCGGCTTGATCCAGTCGATCCCCTTGGCGATGTCGAGCCAATAGGCATCGGGGTCGGCCTGCCAGCTTGCATAGGTTTCGCGATAGCTTTGCGCCGGGCGGGCGGGCGCCGCATGGGAGCCATTCATGGGAAGCGTTCCTCTGCGCCGGGTTTCATCCTAAAGCCCCGTGGCGAGCCGGCGTTGGCGGGGCTGGTTTTGCGCGGAATCCTGCGCACTCCCCTCAGCCAGTGCAAGCGCGCTGCTTTAAGACTTTCGCCCACCCCATTCCGAACCTCTCGGCCCTGCGGCGCAGCATTCCTCCATGCCCTTCGATCTCGTCTTCTTCGCCGCCATGGTGCCGGCCGTCATCCTGACCGGGCTGGCGAAAGGCGGCTTTTCCGGGATCGGCCTCTTGTCCCTGCCGCTGATGGCGCTGGTCGTCTCGCCGGTGACGGCCGCCGCGATCATGCTGCCGCTGCTGATCGCGCAGGATGTGGTCTCGGTCTGGTCCTACCGGCGCGAATTCGATCGCCGCAATCTGGCGACGCTGGCGCCCGGCGCGCTCCTGGGCATCCTCATGGGTTATCTGCTGGCGGCGAAGGTCTCGGACGCAGCCGTCGTCCTGGCGGTCGGGCTGATCTCGGTCGGCTTCGCGCTGCGCCGCATGCTGAGCGACGGCAAGAAGCCGACTGTCGCGACGCAGGCGAGCTGGGGCGCGGGCAGCTTCTGGGGTTTCTTCTGCGGGTTCACCAGCATGGTCGCCCATGCCGGCGGCCCGCCCTTCCAGATCTACGCCATGCCGCAGAAGCTGCCGCCCGCCGTCTTCGTCGGCACCGGCGCGATCTTCTTCGCCGCGATGAACTGGGTGAAGATCATTCCCTATATCGCGCTCGGGCAGTTCAGCGCCGCAAACCTCATCGCCTCCGCCGCGCTGCTGCCCTTCGCCATCGCCGCGACCTTCGCCGGGGTCTGGCTGGTCCGTCGCGTCCCAGCCGAGCGCTTCTACGGCATCATCTACTGGCTGCTGGTCGTGGTGGGGCTCAAGCTCGTCTTCGATGGGCTCGGCGGCCTGGGTCTGCGCTTGTGGGGGTGAGCGCCCGGCCCCGCGTCAGAAGGCGATCGAGCGCGACGAAGGCGAAGCCGACCAGCAGGAACAGCAGCATCATGCCGAGCGCGTTCGCGGCCATCCGGCCATAGCCGAGCCTCGCCACGTCGATGAACGGATAGGGGTAGAAGCCCGAAGCCGCGCCACGTGCCAGCACCCAGGCGAGATAGAGCCCGGGATAGGCGAGCCAGCCGAGCGGCATCGCCCAGCGCAGCCTGCCCTTGGCCGCGAAGGCCAGCCAGAAGGCGAGATAGAGCAGCGGCATGGCATAGTGCAGCGCCACATCCACCCACCATTGCAGGCCGGTCGGCGCCCATGTGTGGCGCAGGATGGCGACATAGATCAGGCCGACAACGGCGATATAGCCGGCTGTCGCCGCCTGCACTGCGGGCCGGCCGAGGATGCCGCGACCGGGAGCGAGCACGGCCCGCGTCAGGACGAGCGCGACCAGCATGTTGGTCAGGATCGTGAAGAAGCTGAAATAACGCAGCACCATCTCGCCGGCAGGCAGCCCCCGCGCGCTGCCGTTGACCACGCTGAGGTAGAACTGGAGCGCCAGCGCCACCCAGCCGGTCATCCCCGCCAGGGCAGCAAAGACCCGCATCGTCTCTCTCCAGACCGGTTCCATGGCATCGTGGCGAGAAGCCTTCCGCACCGCAAGCCCGCCGCCATCGACGATTGCGCCGCATCGGCAAAAGGGATGGATTACGGTTGAGCCGGCGAGCGGCTAATCCTGCGGCGACACGACGGCGGAAGGCCCAAGATGAAGACCACGCCCTATGACACCGATCTCGACCGCAACCCGGCCAATCACCAGCCGCTGACGCCGCTCACCTTCCTCGAGCGCGCCGCCGCGATCTTCCCCAGCCACACCGCGATCGTCCACGGCCCGCTCACCCGCTCCTATGCCGAGTTCTATGCTCGCTCCCGCCGCCTCGCCTCGGCGCTGGCGAAACACGGCATCGGCAAGAACGACACGGTCGCAGCGATGCTGCCGAACACGCCCGCCATGCTCGAATGCCATTACGGCGTGCCGATGGCCGGTGCCGTGCTCAACACGCTCAACACCAGGCTCGATGCCGCCATCATCGCCTTCTCGCTCGACCATGGCGAAGCGAAGGTGCTGATCACCGACCGCGAGTTCTCCGGCACGATCCGGGAGGCGCTGGCGCTCTGCAAGGCGAAGCCGCTCGTCATCGACTATGACGACCCGGTCTATGACGGGCCGGGCGAGCGCCTCGGCAGCGTCGACTACGAGGATTTCGTCGCCTCCGGCGATCCCGAATTCGCGTGGCGGATGCCGGACGATGAATGGGACGCGATCGCGCTGAACTACACCTCCGGCACCACCGGCGACCCCAAGGGCGTGGTCTATCACCATCGCGGCGCCAATCTGCTGGCCACCTCCAACGTCATCACCGGCAATCTCGGCCGCCATCCGGTCTATCTCTGGACGCTGCCGATGTTCCACTGCAACGGCTGGTGCTTCCCCTGGACGATCTCGATCGTCGCCGGCACCCATGTCTGCCTGCGCCAGGTCCGGGCCAAGGCGATGTATGACGCGCTCGCCGACCATGGCGTGACCCATCTCTGCGGCGCGCCGATCGTGATGTCGACGCTGCTCAACGCCCCGGAAGAGGAGCGCCGCGACTTCCCGCAGACCGTTTCCTTCTTCACCGCCGCCGCCCCGCCGCCCGAAGCGGTGCTCGCCGGCATGAAGCAGGCCGGCTTCGAGGTCACCCATCTCTACGGGCTGACCGAGTGCTATGGCCCGGCCGTGGTCAATGAGTGGAACGACGACTGGGACACGCTCCCGCCGGCCGAGCAGGCCGCGAAGAAAGCCCGCCAGGGCGTGCGTTATCCCGCATTGGAGGGGCTCGACGTGCTCGACCCCGACACGATGCAGCCCGTCCCGCGCGACGGCCAGACGCTCGGCGAGGTGATGATGCGCGGCAACGTCGTGATGAAGGGCTATTTGAAGAACCCGAGATCGACCGGCGCCGCCTTTGCTGGCGGCTGGTTCCACACCGGCGACCTCGGCGTGCGCTATCCCGACGGCTACATCCAGCTCAAGGACCGCTCCAAGGACATCATCATCTCCGGCGGCGAGAACATCTCCTCGATCGAGGTCGAGGATGCGCTCTACAAGCATCCGGCCGTGCAGGCCGCCGCGGTCGTCGCCCGGCCTGACGAGAAATGGGGCGAGACGCCGTGCGCCTTCATCGAGCTCAAGCCGGGCAAGCCGGCGACCGAAGCGGAGCTGATCGCCTGGTGCAAGCAGCATCTGGCCTCGTTCAAATGCCCGAGGACCGTGATCTTCACCGAGATCCCCAAGACCTCGACCGGCAAGATCCAGAAATTCCGCCTGCGCGAAATGGCGCGGGCCCTCTAGCCCGCGCCACTGCCATGGCGATGTCTCTTACGTCCGGAGCGTTCAGCCCCTGGCGCTGCCGAGATTGCCGCCCGGCGTATAGCGATCGACCGCATCGGGCAGGACTTTCGAGAGCCGGGCCAGCAGGTCCTCGCGCGAGAGGCCGGTCTGCTTGGCGATGGCGTCGAGCACCTCCGGCCCCAGCGCCTGCTCGAGATCGCCCGGCGCGACATCCTGGTTGGGGCCCGTCCCGACCCAGGAATTGGCCTTGTCGCCCTGCCCGGATTGGTTGAAGCGGTCGACCAGTTCGCCAAGGCCGCTGTTCAGGATCGCTCCGGCGCCGCCAGCGCCGAGCAAGCCGCCCAGGCTACCGAGAAGGCCACCGCCAGCCTGCTGCTGACCGGGCGCGGCCCCCGCCTGCCCTGGGGCCGCCGGAGCGGCGCCCTGCCCGCCGCCCATCTTGTTGCTGATCCACTCCGAGATCTGGTCGCGATGCTGGTAGCCCGCGACGGCGAGCAGCCCAAGCAGGGCCGTCATCGACGGAAAACCGCTGCTGGTCCCGTTGTCATTGCTCATGGCAGGAACTCCTTTTCTGGACTCGATCAGGATCAGACAGAACCGCGGCGGCCATTGATCATCGCCCAAACCAACAGGACGATGACGGCGCCGATCACCGCGCCGACCAGCCCTGCCCCCTGCCCCGGCGCATACCAGCCGAGCGATTGACCGAGATAGGTCGCCACGAAGGCGCCGACGATGCCGAGGATTGTTGTCAGAATGAAGCCGGACGGCTCGTTCGAGCCCGGCGTGATGAATTTGGCGATGATCCCGGCGACAAAGCCGATGATGATGGTCCAGATAATGCCCATGCTATCCCTCCCATGTTGAAACGCCACGCTTCAACATGCGACATCCCGGGAAGGTTCCATAGCGCAAAAAAGAACCGGCCCTTTCGGGCCGGTTCGAGTCCGCATCCATGTAACGCCCCGCGGGCGAAGCGGAATGTCGTCTCAGTGCAGGGTTCGCCCCGGCATGGTCAGCCTTACGCGTTCGATCTCATCCTTCAGTTGCAACTTCTTCCGCTTGAGCTCGGCCACGCTGAGGTCGCTGGAGGAAGGGCTCGCCACGGCTCGGGCGATCGCGTCCTCGAGTTGGCGATGCTTGCGCTCGAGTTCGACAAGACGGGTCTGCAACGACATCTGGGATCCTCCTGATGAACAGTTGACGTACCAATCTGACAGAAAGCCGGCTTCACGTCTGCCCTGCACTGTCACACGGCATTCATGAGATTCTGTGATCAACTCCGGCTCCCTTCCCGGAAGCCGTGAATAGAAGGCTCCCGGAGGCTTGGGCAGCGACACGCGCTCTTGCGAGGCGCATCGCGGCGAAGGCATAGTCGCGGCCAAGTGCGGCGATGATGAGATGGCCATGGGATTCGAGCTCAGCCCGGAAGAGGTCGAGACCTTCACCGCGGAGCTGGCGCGGCTGCGCGAGGAGCACCGCGATCTCGACAGCGCCATCGACGCGCTGGAGCGGGTCGGCGCGATCAACCAGATCCAGGTGCAGCGGCTGAAGAAGCGCAAGCTCTACCTGAAGGACCGCATTTCGCAGATCGAGGATGCGCTGACGCCCGACATCATCGCCTGAGCACGGCGATTCGATGGGCGCCAGACCCGATTCGCCCTTGCTTATCGGGCGCCGGGCAGTCTAGATCGCGCGCTTCCCAAGGCGAAGCCCGAGCGCATCCATGGCCAAGACCAGCCCACCCGTCGCCATCATCATGGGCAGCCAGTCCGACTGGGCGACGATGCGTCATGCTGCCGAAGCGCTCGACGCCCTCGCCATCCCCTATGACGCCCGCATCGTCTCGGCCCATCGCACGCCGGACCGGCTGTTTTCCTTCGCCAAGGGCGCCAAGGCCGAAGGCTTCAAGGTGGTGATCGCCGGTGCCGGCGGCGCCGCCCATCTGCCGGGGATGACCGCCTCGCTAACGCCGCTGCCGGTCTTCGGCGTCCCGGTCGAATCCAAGGCGCTTTCGGGGCAGGACAGCCTGCTCTCCATCGTGCAAATGCCCGCCGGCATCCCGGTCGGCACCCTCGCCATCGGCCGTGCCGGCGCGGTCAATGCCGCGCTCCTGGCGGCCGCCGTGCTCGCGCTCTCGGACGAGGCCCTGGCGGAACGTCTCGAGGCCTATCGCGCCCGCCAGAGCGCCGGCATCGCCGAGCGCCCGAATCGGGACGAGGCATGAGCGCGCCTGTTCCGACCGGCCTCGCGCCGGGCGCCATGCTCGGCATCCTCGGCGGTGGGCAGCTCGCCCGGATGATGGCGCTCGCCGCCGCCGATCTCGGCATACGCTGCCATGTCTTCGCACCGGAGGCGGACAGCCCGGCCTTCGACGTGGCCACCCGCCATACCGTCGCCGATTATGACGACGAAGCGGCCCTCGCCAACTTCGCCGACGCCGTCGACGTCGTGACCTATGAATTCGAGAACGTGCCGGCGGCGACCGCCGCCTTCCTCGCCGCGCGCACGCCGCTGCATCCCGGAGCCCGCGCGCTTGCCGTGACACAGGACCGGCTGAGCGAGAAGAGCTTCGTCGCCGATCTCGGCCTTGCGGTCGCGCCGTTTCGCGCCGTCGATTCGCTGGCCGATCTCGAGGCCGCCGTCGCCGCGCTCGGCCGCCCCTCGATCCTGAAGACCCGCCGCTTCGGCTATGACGGCAAGGGGCAGGTCAAGATCGCTCCCGGCACCGACCTCGCCGAGGCCTATGAGGCGATCGGCCGCTTTCCCGCGATCCTCGAAGGTTTCGTGCCCTTCGAGCGCGAGGTCTCGGTCGTCGCCGCTCGCGGGCTCGATGGCGCCTTTGCTGCCTTCGACGTCTGCGAGAACGAGCATCGCGACCATATCCTCGCCTTCACCCGCGTGCCGGCGAAGCTCGGCAGGACAGCCTCCGACGCCGCCATCGATGCGGCGCGTCGGATCGGCGAGGCGCTCGGCTATGTCGGCGTCTTCGCCGTCGAGATGTTCGTGCTGGAGGATGGCGGCACCGAGCGCGTCATCGTCAACGAAATCGCCCCGCGCGTGCATAATTCCGGGCATTGGACCAGCGAGGGCGCCGAGACCTCGCAGTTCCATCAGCATGTCCGCGCCGTCTGCGGCTTTCCGCTCGGCTCCGCCGCGCTGCGCGGCCGCGTCGAGATGGAGAACCTGATCGGCGACGCCGCTTTGCGCTGGCGCGAGATCCTCGCCGAGCCCGGCGCGCATCTGCATCTCTACGGCAAGCGCGACGCTCGTCCGGGCCGCAAGATGGGCCATGTCACCCGGGTTTTGTCCGAGCGCGGCTGAGCGCTCGCCCCGATCCGGCGAAAAAGCGTGCCACGGCTGCATTTTCGCGGCATCGCGCCGTGGACAGCCAAATCGAATTCTGTTATCCGCACGAACCTTCGAGCGATCCGCATGCGGCATCGCCGGCCCGTATTTTTGGATCAACCCGCTAAGGACGGACGTTTCACGTGCAGGTTCTCGTTCGCGACAACAATGTCGACCAGGCTCTCCGCGCCCTCAAGAAGAAGATGCAGCGCGAGGGCATTTTCCGCGAGATGAAGCTCCGCGGCCATTACGAGAAGCCTTCCGAGAAGAAGGCGCGCGAGAAGGCCGAGGCCGTCCGCCGCGCCCGCAAGCTGGTCCGCAAGAAGCTGCAGCGCGAAGGCCTCCTGCCCGCGCCGGTGAAGCCGAAGCGCCCCTGAGCCTGGCCAAGCCGCCTTGTGCGGCGCTGGGCGGGTCCGAGAATGACAGGCGCCTGGAGTCCGCTCCGGGCGCTCTTGTTTTTTGCCGGAGTTAACCAAGTTTTGGCGGGTTTGGGGCGTCTTGTCTGAGGAGGCGCTGTTCGGCTGGGGAGCGCGATCACGCCGCAAGGAGCCCGGGCCTGAGGCTTGGGACTCAGCGGCAGGCGAAGCACGAGACCGATGAGGCCGAGATCGATGAGGCGAAGCATGATCCGAGGCAGTTATTGGCTGGCGGCCGCTGGCATGGCGGTGGCTCTGGCTGGATGCGACAGCGTATCCGGTCTCTCCTCCCAGCCAGCCGTGGCCGTGCTCGACACCAGCGACAACGCTGATGCCAGCGTCAATATCGGCTCGCTGAGCGAGGTCATCAGCCGCAACCAGAACGATCCCGGCGCCTACAACACCCGTGGCGCCGCCTATGCCCGCATCGGCCGCTTCTCGGACGCGATCGGCGATTTCACCAAGGCGGTCCAGCTCGATCCGAACCTCGCCTCGGCTTATACGAATCGCGGCCTGGCCCTGCGCCAGAGCGGTCGCAACGATGCGGCCATGGCCGATTTCAACAAGGCCACCACCGTCAATCCCAATTACGGGCCGGCCTATGTCGCCCGCGCCAATCTGCTGCGCCAGCAAGGCAACCTGCAGCAGGCGCTCAGCGACCTCAACACCGCGATCCGGCTGAACCCGGAATCGCCCGAAGCGTTCCATTCGCGCGGCCTCGTCTATCAGAAGGAAGGCCAGCACCAGCACGCCGTCACCGATTTCGACTCGGTGATCGACCGCAACCCCTACACCGCCCCGCCCTATGTCGCGCGCGGCCAGAGCCTGAACGCGCTCGGCAAATACGATGCCGCGCTGGAGGACTTCACCGCGGCCCTCAATGTCGACAACCGCAACGCCGATGCCTGGGCCGGCCGCGGCTTCGCCCAGGAGAAGCTGGGCAACAAGTCCGAGGCGCAGCAATCCTATCAGCGGGCGCTCAGCCTCGACGGCAACAATGCCCAGGCCCGCGCCGGCCAGTCCCGCCTCGGCGGCGGCGGTGGCGGCGGCCTCTTCAGGAGCTGAGCGCGGACGAAGCACTGTGAAGATCGAGGCCGCCGGATCGGATCCGGCGGCCTTTGTCATGGGACGGTCCGGACCTGCGCTCCGCTGAATTGCCCCTGCGCGACATCCGCCAGAAAGCGCCGCACTTCCGGGATCGCGCCATGGTCCGGCAGGTCCGCATGCCGGCCCTCCGGGAAGCGCAGGAAGCGCTTGGGCGGCTTTGCGAGATCGTAGAGCGCCTGCCCCTGGGCGATGGGAATGACGCCGTCGCGCTCGCCATGCATGACCAGCAGCGGCGCGTTGACCCTCTCGATGACCGTGTCCGAGCGGAAAGGGTCTCGCATGAAGGGACCGAGCGGCAGATAGGGATAGCGCGCTTCGGCCACCGCCAGCGCCGAAAGATAGGGTGCCTCCAGCACCACCGCCTTGAGCGGCCTCTCGGCCGCGAGCTTCAGCACCACGCCGGTTCCCAGCGACTCGCCATAGCCCACCAGCCGGTCGGCCCCGTAGCGCTGCGCCGCCGCCGCATAGGCGGCCCGGGCATCCTGCTGCAGGCCTTCCTCGCTCGGGCTGCCGGTCGAGCCGCCGTAGCCGCGATAGCTGATCGCGAAAAGACCGGTCCCGTCCGCGGTCAGCGCCCTCAGCCTCTCTGCACGGCCCCGCCCGCCGAGATTGCCGGCATTGCCCTGGAAATAGAGCAGCACCGGCTTGTCGCCCTGCGGCGCCACCGCCCAGGCAACGAGCCGCTCGCCATCGGCGGTCGTCACCGACACCTCCTCGGCCGCCGGAAGTCCCGCCGAGGCGATATCTGCCTTCGCCGGATTGAGCGGAAAAACCAGGTCGCGCTGGTAGGCATAAAGCAGGCCGAGCGTGGCGAGATAGGCCGCCAGCGCCAGCAGCAGCACAATCCTGGTCAGGCGCAGAAGCATCGAGCGGGGTCATCCGGAAAGCGAAAGGGCCGGCGATCAAGCCGGCCCTTTGCAGCATTCCGATGACGGCGCCCGGGATTTGGTCTCGAACAGCCCTCATCGCAAAAGCGGCGCCCGCTTTTGCGGGGCGTTCAGTGCGCCAGCGCCTTGACGATCTCGTCGGTGACCTTCTTGGCGTCGCCGAACAGCATCATGGTGTTGGGCTTGAAGAACAGCTCGTTCTCGACGCCCGCATAGCCGGAGCCCATGCCGCGCTTGATGAACAGCACCGTCTTGGCCTTCTCCACGTCGAGGATCGGCATGCCGTAGATCGGCGATTGCGGATCGGTCTTCGCCGCCGGGTTGGTGACGTCGTTGGCGCCGATGACGAAGGCGACGTCGGCCTGGCCGAATTCCGAGTTGATGTCCTCGAGCTCGAAGACCTCGTCATAGGGCACGTTGGCCTCGGCCAGCAGCACGTTCATATGGCCGGGCATGCGGCCCGCGACCGGATGGATCGCGTATTTGACCTCGACGCCTTCCTTCTTGAGCGTGTCCGCCATCTCGCGCAGAGCGTGCTGCGCCTGCGCCACCGCCATGCCGTAGCCCGGCACGATGATGACCTTGGCGGCGTTCTTCATGATGTAAGCGGCATCGTCCGGCGAGCCCTGCTTCACCGGCCGCGCCTCGACCGCGCCGGCCGCGCCGGCCGCGGCCGTCTCGCCGCCGAAGCCGCCGAGGATGACCGAGATGAAGGAGCGGTTCATGCCCTTGCACATGATGTAGGACAGGATCGCGCCGGAGGAGCCGACCAGTGCGCCGGTGATGATCAGCGCCATGTTGCCGAGCGTGAAGCCGATGCCGGCGGCGGCCCAGCCGGAATAGGAGTTCAGCATGGACACGACGACCGGCATGTCCGCGCCGCCGATCGGCACGATCAGCAGCACGCCGAGCACCAGCGAGACCAGCACGATCAGCCAGAAGACGCCGTGGCTCTCGGTCTTGATGAAGATCGCCAGCAGGACGACAAGTGCGATGGCGAGGCCGATATTGATGCCATGGCGCTGCGGCAGCATGATCGGCTTGCCGCTCATGCGCCCGTCGAGCTTGAGGAAGGCGATGATCGAGCCGGTGAAGGTGACCGCGCCGATCGCGACGCCAAGCGCCATCTCGAACAGGCTCGAGCCGTGGATCGAGCCGACATGGCCGATGCCGAAGGCCTCCGGCGCATAGAGCGCCGCAGCCGCCACCAGCACGGCGGCGAGGCCGACCAGCGAGTGGAAGAAGGCGACGAGCTGCGGCATCTGCGTCATCTGCACGCGCTTGGCCATGAAGGCGCCGATGCCGCCGCCGATGGCGATGCCGAGGATGACGAGCAGCCAGCCCGAGAAGCCAGAAGGCGGGAAGAACACCACCGTCGTCAGGATGGCGAGCCCCATGCCGATCATGCCGTAGCGGTTGCCCTGGCGGGAGCTGGTCGGATGCGACAGGCCCCGCAGGGCCATGATGAACAGGACGCCGGAAACGACGTAGAGCAGGGCTGAGAGGTTGGCGGCCATGCGTCAGCCCTTCTTCTTGTACATCGCGAGCATGCGCTCGGTGACGAGGAAGCCGCCGAAGATGTTCACCGAGGCGAGCACGAGGGCGACGAAGCCGAAGATCTTGGCCCAGATCGGCCCGTCGCCGAGCGCCGGGAGAGCCTCGACGCCGACGGCGAGCAGCGCGCCGACGACGATGACCGAGGAGATCGCGTTGGTGACGGACATCAGCGGCGTGTGCAGCGCCGGCGTCACCGACCAGACGACGTAGTAGCCGACGAAGACGGCGAGCACGAAGATGGCGAGGCGGAAGATCGTCGGATCGACGCCGCCGGTGGCGATGCTGGCCGCTGCCGCCGCCTGGTCGGCATAGCGCTCGGCGAGCTCGGCCGCCTGCCTGGCCAGCGCCGCGGCGTTGCGGGCGCTTTCGATGGCCTGTTCGGGAGAGGGATTTGCCATGGTCGGAATTCCTTCGCTCAGGCCTTCGGCGCGAAATTCGGATGGATGACGGCGCCGTCCTTCGTCAGGGCGGTCGCCTTCACCAGCTCGTCGTCCCAGTTCACTGCGAGCTTCTTCTCGGCCTTGTCGATCAGCGTCTCGACGAAGGCATAGAGGTTCTTGGCGTAGAGCGCCGAAGAGGTTGCGGCGAGCCGGCCCGGCACGTTGAGATGGCCGACGATCTTGACGCCGTTCGGCGTGACGACGACTTCGCCGGGCTTGGCCAGCTCGCAATTGCCGCCGCGCTCGACGGCGAGATCGACGATCACGGAGCCGGGCTTCATGCTCTCGACCATCGCCGCCGAGATCAGCTTCGGCGCCGGGCGGCCCGGGATCAGCGCGGTGGTGATGACGATGTCCTGCTTGGCGATGTGGCTGGCGGTCAATTCCGCCTGCTTGGCCTGGTATTCCTTGGACATCTCCTTGGCGTAGCCGCCGGCCGTCTGCGCCTGCTTGAACTCCTCGTCCTCGACGGCGAGGAACTTGGCGCCGAGCGACTCGACCTGCTCCTTGGTCGCGGGGCGCACATCGGTCGCGGTCACGATGGCGCCGAGGCGCCGCGCCGTCGCGATCGCCTGCAGGCCGGCGACGCCGACGCCCATCACGAAGATCTTCGCGGCCGGCACGGTGCCCGCCGCCGTCATCATCATCGGCAGCGCGCGGCCGTATTCGGCGGCGCCGTCGATCACGGCGCGGTAGCCGGCGAGGTTGGCCTGCGAGGAGAGCACGTCCATCACCTGCGCACGGGTGATGCGCGGCATGAATTCCATGGCGAAGGCGGCGACATTGGCCTTGGCCAGCGCCTCGACCTGTGCCTCGTTGCCGTAAGGGTCCATCGTCGCGATGACGAGCGCGCCCGCCGGCAGCCCGGCGATCTCGCTTTCGCCCGGACGACGCACCTTCAGCACGATATTCGCCCCGGCAAGCGCCTCCGCCGCCGTCTTCGCAATCGTCGCGCCCGCCGCCTCGTAATCGGCATCGAGGATGCCGGAGGCTTTGCCGGCGCCGGTCTCGACGACGATCTCGGCGCCGAGGCCCTTGAACTTGCGGACGGTTTCCGGCGTCGCGGCGACGCGGGTCTCCGCCCCTTGCGTTTCGGCTGGGACAGCAATGCGCATGGCGGGGCAGGCCTTTCCGGCGTTACGGGAAGCGGATCAGTAGAGGAGCAGCGCGAGCAGCATCAGCACGAGCGCCACGAGCGGCGCGCGCCAGGAGATCTTCTCCGAGGCGATGCCGACGCCGGTTCCGATCACCGTGAGGAGCGTGCCAACAAGAGCGGTACCCCAGGCGTGCTTGGTGCCGCCAACCGCGAGCACCGCGACGATGGCGAGGCAGGCCACCGTGCCAACTTCGGCCATGTGCACGAAGCCGCCATAAGTGCGCTCATGCTCGGGATAGTCCATCGCGGGAATGTCGGCGTGATGGGCGTGGTCGGCCATGGTCTCGATCCTGAAAAAGACACAGTCTCTCTAGCCTGTAGCGCACCCGTGACGGACGGGCAACGCGGCAGCGTTACGCGCTGGTGAAATGAACCGCGCCCTCGCGGCCTTCTGTCCAGTTTCGGTGAAAATACGAAACTTAAATCGATTTAACAACGCCATCCATGCGCAGTTCACAACCTGCGTGCGACCGCGATTAACGCCATTTCGGCGACGGCGAGGACGACTCCTCCGGATTCGGCTAAATTCTCGCAATCGAAGGGAGGCGCTTTTCGTGGACGACCCGCGCAAGGATACCGAAGGGGATGATCCCTTCGCGCTCGACCCTGCCCTGCGCGAGAGGGCCAGGCGCTGGTTCGCCGAGGCGCGCGAGCAGACCAAGCGCGACGAGGAGGACATCGCGGCCTGGCGCCGCACCTCCGGCGGCGGCGACGGAGGAAGCGGAGGCTTCGGCGACGACAGCGGCGGCGGCGATTGCGGCCGTGGTGGCGACTGAGCCGCGCGAGCCTAGGGCTTCAACCCGACCTCGACCAACGCTGCGTGCTGCCGCTCGGCGACGCCCTCCACCGTGAACCCCTCGATCTCCGCCTCGAACAGCTGGTGGAAATTCAATTCGGCGTCGAGATGCAGGAAGACGCCGCCGAGCCCGATCGCGGCCCGGTCCATGAAGACGAATTCGCGCGGCACCGTCACCGGCCCACGCTTCTTCAGCGCCTGATGCACCTGGAAGGCCTGCTTGCGGCCGTATTCGGCGGGGCTGACATCCTCCGCGATGCGCCGGACGCGGTCCTCCAGCAACGGCCCGTAAATGAAGCGCGCCCAGATGTTGAGCGTGTCGACCAAGTCCTTGGTCAGCCCCTTGAAGCCCCAGGTCTCATAGGCATGGACGACGCGGGCATCATCGCCCTGCTGCAGGCCGCGATAGAGGTCGACCACGCCACCGACGAATGAAGGCGGGAAGATGCGGATGCAGCCATAGTCGAGCAGGTTGATGCCCTGCGGCTCGCCGCCCTCCGAGAACACCGTGTAGTTCCCGAGATGCGGGTCGCCATGGATGACGCCGTGATGGCTGAAGGGCCGCCACCAGGCCTTGAACATCGCGGTCGAGATGCGGTCGCGCACCGCCTGCCCGTCCTGCTTGTGCGAGAGGATCGGACTGCCGTCGAGCCAGTGCATGGTCAGCAGCCGCCGGGTCGAGAGCGCCGGCTCCAGAGCCGGCACGCGCACTTGCGGCGTCTCCGCCAGGATCGCCTGATAGAGCGCGACATGCCTGGCTTCGCGCTTGTAATCGAGCTCCTCGCGGACGCGGGCGCCGATCTCCTTGGCGATCTCGCTGGTGTCGATCACCGCGCCCATGCGCCGGTGCAGCGAGAACAGCACCTCGAGCTGGGCGATATCGGCCTCCACCGCCGATTCCATGTCGGGATATTGCAGCTTGCAGGCGAGCGGAGTGCCTTCCAGCGTCGTCGCGCGATGCACCTGCCCCAGTGAAGCGGCCGCAGCCGGCTTCAGGTCGAATTCGTCGAAGCGCTCGCGCCAATTGGCGCCGAGCTCGGCCATCATCCGGCGCTTGACGAAGGCTGCGCCCATCGGCGGCGCCTGCGACTGCAGCTTCTGCAATTCGGCGGCATATTCCGGCGGCACCACATCGGGAATGGTGGCGACGAGCTGCGCCACCTTCATGATCGGGCCCTTCAGCCCGCCCAGCGCCTTGGCCAGCGCCTCGGCATTGGAGGCGTCGCGCCCCTCGACGCCGAAGAGCCTGGCGCCCGCGATCCGCGCCGCCACCCCGCCGACATTCGCGCCCACCCGGGCATAGCGTGCCGCGCGGGCGGAGAATCGGTTGGCTTCGCTATCGCGTTCGGACATCGGTCTCTCGGGTTCGGCTCGATCCACAACAGCCATCTAGGGATCGCCACCGCCGCGACCAAGCCCACCACGCCTTTTAACTTTTTGGAGACGGTTGCCACCGAAGCACGACGCTGATGCTCGCGCTTTGGTTGCTTGCGAGCGATTCGCACTGCATCTTGCGTGCAGGATCAGCAGATGTGAGGCGAGCATGCGGCGATGCTCTGGCACCGAACGGTCTGGACAAGTCCAGACGCGTGATGCGCGGCTGAGGAAGCGGCGTTTCCGGCTTCCGTTCTTGGAAAGCAGCCCCATCGCACTGGCGGCCGGCATGAGCAGCCTCCTCGCGGCGCTGCCTGTTCAGGCGCAATGCTTGCCGGACCCACCCGGCGCGGGCGCGACGGTCACCTGTTCGGGCACCGACCCTGACGGATTCGCAGCGCCTGCAGGCGTGCCGGTCACCGTTAACGTCAACCCCAGCGCGACGATCCAGCAGGCCCCGAGCGGCCAGGCGCTGACATTCGGGACCAACACCTTCGGGAACACGCTGAACAACAACGGCTCCATCGTCGCGACGGGCAATGGTGCCGGAGCTTTCACCGGCCTGAGCTTTTCCTCGGGAGCTGGTGCGGGAAGCAATCTCTTCAATAATTTGGGCACGATATCCGCGACGAACACCGGAGCAGGTGCCGCGACCGGCATCGCGATCCTGCAGGGCAATGCGGCCTCGACGATCCGGATCGTCAACAATGCCGGCGCCACGATCGCCGGCACGGCGGCAGGCGGCGCTGGCGCGGGCATCAGCCAGACCTTCGCGGCGGGCGCCGCGGCGCGGGCGCTGGTGATCGACAACAGCGGCATCATCCAGGGAACGACCGACGGCATCGCAGCCGGCACAGGCGCCGCCGGCGCGGCACAGACCATCGCCATCACCAACGGCGTCGGCGGCAGCGCCGCCCAGATCAATGGCGGCACGGGAGCTGCGCTCAACTTCGCCGGGAACGGTGTCTACACCGTCACCAATCTGGCCAGCGGAACCATCAACGGCGCGATCCTCAGCTCTGGCAATGACAGGCTCACGATCGACAACGCCGGAACCATCAACGGCAATGTCAGCCAGGGCAACAATAACGACACCTTCATCATGCGCGGCGGCACCCTGAACGGGAATCTCGACCAGGGCAGCGGCCTTGGCGACGGCGTCGACACCTTCATCATGACCGGCGGCACGATCAACGGCTCGGTCGATCAGGGCGGCGAGCTCGACTTCGCGACGATTTCCGGAGGCGTCATCACCGGTGGCCTGAACGAGGGTGACTTCGTGACGATCACCGGCGGCCAGATCGGCTCGATCAACATGACGCTCGCCAACAACGTCGTGACCATGTCGGGCGGAGCGGTCATCGGCAACATCCTGGCAGCGCAGAACAACGACACGCTCAACCTCTCGGGCGGCTCGATCGGCGGTTTCGTCAATTTCGGCAACGGCAACAACGTCTTCAACGTCAGCGGCGGCACCGTCGCCGGCGCGCTCATCAGCGGCAACGGCAGCGACATCGTCAACTGGAACGGCGGCGGCGTGCTGTCCTCGGGCTTCCAGCTCGGCGCCGGCAACGACACCGCCATCTTCACCAACCTGACGGACGCCAATCTGGTGCCGACGGCCGTGATCGACGGCGGCACCGGGACCGACCGTCTGACCTGGGTGAACACAAGCGCCACGGGCGTCGCCCGCTTCATCAACTGGGAGCTGATCGAGCTGACGAACAACTCCCGCCTGACCTTCGCCAGCACGCTCACGCTCGGCGACGCGGGCACGGGAACGGGAACGCTGACGGTGGACGCGACCAGCACGGTCTTCGCCGGCAATGGCAGCCACGCCATCGTGCCGTTCACGGCCGGGCAGCTCGCGACCGTGACCAATGCCGGCCTGATCGATCTCACCAACGGGCCCGCAGCGGCGACGGACAGCCTCACCATCCTCGGCAACTATACCGGCCAGAACGGCAGGCTCAGCCTTCAGACCGTCCTTGGCGACAGCGCCTCCCCCTCCGACCGGCTGATCATCTCCAACGGCACGGCCAATGGGAGCACGGCCATTGGCGTCGTCAATCTGGGCGGCCCTGGCGCCCCGACGCTCGGCAACGGCATCGAGGTCGTCAGCGCCGTCAACGGCGCGACGACGAGCACCGGAGCGTTCTCCCAGGCCGGCCCGATCGCCGCCGGCGCCTTCGAATATATTCTCTATCGCGGCGGCGTGACGCCGGGCAGCGCGGATAACTGGTATTTGCGCTCCACCGCCCCACCCGTGACATCGACCGCGCCCCCGCCTCAGCAACCGCCCGGCACCCCGCCCCCGCCTCCGCCTCAACAACCACCCGGCACACCCGACATCCCGCCCACGCCTCAGCAAGCGCCCGGCACGCCCTATATCCCGCCGGCCCCGGCAGGTGCGACGGTCCCGCTCTATCGGCCCGAGGTCGCCGCCAACACGCTGACGCCATCCACGGCCCGCATGGTCGCGCTGAGCACGCTCGGCACCTTCCACCAGCGCCGGGGCGACCAGTATCTGCTGAACCGCGGCGAGCAGAGCTCGGCCGCCTGGGGCCGCATCTTCGGCGAGCATCGCGAACAGGCGCAGTCCGGTACCGTCAGCCCGGAGTTCAAGGGCAATATCGTCGGGCTCCAGACCGGTCTCGACCTCTACGGCATCGACAGGCCGGACGGGCATCGCGACCGCTTCGGCCTGTTCTTCGGCTACGGCCGGGCCGAAGGCGACACCCGCGGCTTCGCGCTCGGGCAGCTCCGCGCGCGGGCCGGCAAGCTCTCGCTCAACAGCTACAGCCTCGGCGGCTACTGGACCCATATCGGCCCGAGCGGCTGGTATGTCGACGCGGTCGCGATGCATAGCTGGCTCGACGGCAATCCGCGCTCGGACCGGGGCCTCAAGGCGGATGCGACGGGCTCGGTCCTCACCGGGTCGATCGAGGGCGGCTATCCGATCGCGCTTGGCGCCGGCCTCGTGCTGGAGCCGCAGGCACAGCTCGTCTGGCAGCGCTCGATGCTCGACCGGACGAACGACCTGTTCTCATCGATCGACCACCGCGATGCGAATGTCGTCTCCGGCCGCATCGGCGCGCGCCTGCAGGGCAGTTTCACCTGGGGCGCGATTCCGGTGCGGCCCTATCTCACCGTCGATCTCTGGCATACCTTCGACGGCAACGATAAAACCCTGTTCGACGCCAATCTGATCACCACGCGCTATGGCGCGACGGCTGTCGAGATCGGCGGCGGCGTCGCCGCGGAGGTCGCAAGCAATGTCAGCCTCTTCGCCAAGGCGAGCTATCTGACGAACGCCTCCTCCGAGCGCAGCCGTGGCGTCTCGGGCAATGTCGGGTTCCAGGTAACCTGGTAATCCTTCGCGGCCCGGGGGCCGCCGCAGGGTCGACGATCCCTTACGCCCGACCTCCGTCTCATCGGATCGAAAAGTGGAATCCGCTTTTCGGTCCGATGCTCTAGGTGCCGCTCCCCGCCAGCAGGCAGATCCGCCGCGCCACCTCATAGGAGGCTTCGAAAGCCGGCACAGGCAGGCACTCGAAGCGCGAATGGAAATTGAGGCCGCCGGTGAAGAAATTCGGCGTCGGCAACCCGCGTGCCGAGAGTGCCGCGCCATCGGTGCCGCCGCGCATCGGGATGAGCTTCGGCGCGATCTGGAGTTCCTTCAGCGCGGTCATCAGCAGCTCGACCGAGCGGCGGTCCTCGCCCAGGCTGTCGCTGATATTGCCGTAGGTGTCGCTCACCTTCCAGGTCACCTTGCCGGTCGGATAGCGGCCGGCGATATCCTCAGCGACCTCACCGATCCTGCGCTTGCGCGCCGCGAAGGAGTCGCGGTCGAAATCGCGGATATTGGCCTTGAGCACCGCCTGTGAGGCATTCGCGTCGAGGCCGGTAAACCAGACATATCCCTCGCGCCCTTCGGTGTTCTCGGGCGTCTGCGCCCTGTCGAAGGCGGCGATGAAATCCTGCGCCATCAGCAGCGGGTTTACCAGCACGCCCTTGGCCGACATCGGATGGGCGGTGACGCCGGTGAAGACGATCTCGGCGCCGGCGGCATTGAAGTTCTCGTAGACGACTTCGCCGAGTTCGCAGCTATCGATCGTATAGGCGAAATCGCAGGGGAAGCGGGCGAGATCGAGCGCCTTGGCGCCGCGCAGCCCGATCTCCTCGTCGGGCACGAAGGCGACATGGATATCGCCATGCTCGTCCTCGGCCTTAAGCCGCGCGAGCAGCGTCATCACGATCGCGACCGCCGCCTTGTTGTCCGCTCCGAGCACGCTGGTGCCGTCGCTGAAGACGACGTCATGGCCCTTCCAGGGCAGGATCTCCGGATGCTCCGCCACGCGCAGCCAGATGTCCTGCGCCTCGTTCAGACGAAGATCCTCGCCCGCGAAGCGCAGCAATTGCGGCTTGACGACCGGCGACAAGCCCACATCGACCGTATCGACATGGGCGATGAAGCCGATGCGGGGGGCGTTCGGGCGCGTGCCACGCTTCACGGCGGTGACCGTCGCATGAGCGTCGATAACGACATCCTCAAGCCCGAGCGCGCGCAGTTCACCCGCGAGCAATTCCGCCAGCTCCTGCTGGCCGGGCGTGCTCGGCAGCATTGTCGCCGCGCCATCGCTCTGGCTCTCGACCGCGACGTAGCGGAAGAACCGCTCCAGCAACTCGTCTCGCAGGCTCATCGAACGCAATTCCCTGATTCTCAGCTTCCGCCCGCTCGGGCGAGGCTGCTTCGTACCTCGTCGACGTCAGCCGCGCGACCACCTGCCGCCTCGACCCGGCGGACCGTCTCCGCGATCAACTGCGCATTCGTTTTCGCGCAGCCGAAAGGCGCGTCCTCCAGCCCGCCGCGGACATGGACCCCGCGCGCCACGGCCGGCCCGATCAATTCGGACAGATCGACGCCGAGCCCCGCGATCATCACCGGAGCGCCAGGTGCATCTTCGGCCAGCAGCTTCAGATGCGCTTCGAGCGCCCATTCGCGCGGCGGAAAGCCCCAGGCGAAGGCATCCGAGAACATCAGCCGGTAGATCGGCACGGGCAGATCGGGATGGGCCCGCGCCAGGGCGGCACCGAGCCGCGTGAAGCCGGGCTCGTAGATCGCATAGCTCGGATGGACCTTGTGGCGCCGCGCCACATCGATGCCCTCGCGGATATGCTCGCCGGGGTTCTGGTAGATGAAACCGGCCTCGCCCTGCGGAATACCGGCAAAACTCGTCCAGTTGCAGGAGCCGGGATCGAGCACGCCCCATTCGGCAAGGCCGCGCTTCGCCAGCTCTTCCAGATGGGTGTAGCGCCCGGAATTGATCATGTCGCCGGCATAGGAGGAACCGAGGATCGGGATCGTCGGGTAGACGATGGCATCGACCTTGGCGCGGATGCCCTCGATCGCCCGCGCATAGAGCTCCCAGTCGTCGCGCTGGCGCCCGGTTTCGACGTCATAGACATGCAGATGCACGATCGCCGCGCCCGCCTCGACCGCCGCGATGCCGTCCGCGACGATGTCGGGGATGCTGATCGGGATGCCGGGTTGGCGCTCCTTGCCCCAGGGACCGTTGATCGCGGCCTCGATCCAGATCGGGGTGGTCATGCCGGCATATCCTTCGGCCAATTGTCGCGGATCCAGCGCGTCAGTCCGGCCTCATCGACCTCGCCGGCCGCGAGCGCGAGGATAGCGGCTGCGGCCATTGCTGGCTCGACGTCGAAATCGATGCCGTTGAGGCCCAGGAAAACGAACATGCAGGCGAAGGCTGCACGCTTGTTGCCATCAACGAACGGATGGTTCCGGGCGATGCCGAAAGCGTAAGCTGCCGCCAGCGCTGCGAGGCTGGTTTCGCCATAGGAGAACCTGTTCGGGGCACGGGCCAAGGCCGATTCGAGCAGGCCGCGATCACGGACGCCTTCCGGCCCTCCGAAGATGGCGAGTTGCTCCGCATGGATATCGAGAGCGAGCTCGACACTCACCCAGAGCGGCTCGCTCACTTGGCGAGCTCGCGATAAGTGGCGGCATATTTCTTGAACGACTTGCGGGCGATCGCCATGCCGCGGGCATGCAAATCCTCATGCCGCTGCAGCTTGAGCGCTCCCTCCGGCTGCCGAACGAGCTCGAGCTTGTCTCCCTCGCTGAAACCGAGTTGCGCCAACAGATCCTTGGGCAGGATCAGCCCGAGCGAATTGCCGATCTTGCGGATCTGCAGCACCGTCGCCTCGGTCTCCTCGACCTTTTTCAGCTCGCTCATGGCCCCGCCCTCCTGTTATACAGAACGTATAACATAAAATGAGTATCGCCGCGACCCTTTCACGATTTCAGAGCAGGGTGCCCTTCTCCCAAAATCCGATGAGCCTGTCCGCAGCTTGCCAGTTCACCGCGTCGCACGCCTAATCGAGGCTCTGCCAGAACGCCGAGGCCCGACATGCTCGAACGCGGCACCACCTACGACGACACGTTGCGCCGCTTCGCCTGGCGCATCCCCGAGCGCTTCAATATCGGCACGGCCTGCTCGGACGCGCATGCCGACGGCACCGGCAAGCCCGCGCTGATCTTCGAGGAGGACGGCGGAAAACTCGCGACGCTCTCCTTCGACGATCTCGCCCGCGCCTCGAACCGCTTCGCCAACCTGCTCGGCGCTCACGGCATCGGGCCGGGCGAACGCGTCGGCATCCTCCTGCCGCAATCGCCGCAGACCGCGATCGCCCATCTCGGCGCCTACAAGCTCGGCGCCATCGCGCTGCCGCTCTTCATCCTGTTCGGTCCAGAGGCGCTGGAACACCGCCTCGGCCATAGCGGCACCAGCGCGCTGGTCACCGACGCGGAGAACATCGGCAAGGTCGAGGCGATCCGCGACGCATTGCCGAACCTGCGCAGGATCTTCGTCGTCGGCGGCGCCGGCCATCTCGATTTCGAGGCGGAGATGGCCAAGGCCTCCGACCGCTTCACCGCGGCCGATACGCGCGCCGACGACCCGGCCGTGATCATCTATACCTCCGGCACGACCGGAAAGCCGAAGGGCGCGCTGCATGCCCATCGCGTCCTGCTCGGCCATCTGCCGGGCGTGCAATTGCCGCAGGACTTCTTCCCGCAGCCGGGCGACCTGTTCTGGACGCCAGCTGACTGGGCCTGGATCGGCGGCCTGCTCGATGTGCTGCTGCCGAGCCTCTATTGTGGCGTGCCGGTGCTGGCATCCCGCGCCCGCAAGTTCGATCCGGAAGCCGCCTTCGCGCTGATGGCGCGGCACAAGGTCCGCAACGCCTTCCTGCCGCCGACGGCGCTGAAGCTGATGCGGCTGGTGCGCGATCCCCAGCGCTTCGGCTACGCGATGCGCTCGATCGGCACCGGCGGCGAGACGCTCGGCGCCGACATGCTCGACTGGAGCCGCGAGACCTTCGGCTTCCCGGTCAACGAATTCTACGGCCAGACCGAAGCGAACCTGCTCGTCGCCAACTGCGCAAGCCTCTACCCCGTGAAGCCCGGCTCGATGGGCCGCGCCGTGCCCGGCCACCGGGTCGCGGTGATCTCGCCTGAGGGGCGCGAACTGCCTGATGGCGAGCAGGGGCTGATCGCGGTCGCACGACCCGATCCGGTGATGATGCTGGAATACTGGAACCAGCCAGAGGCGACGGCCGCGAAGTTCATCGGCGATTGGCTCGTCACTGGCGATAGCGGCGCCCGCGACGAAGAAGGCTATTTCTGGTTCCAGGGCCGCGACGATGACATCATCTCGTCGGGCTCCTATCGCATCGGGCCGGGTGATATCGAAGACTGCATCATCCGCCACCCGGCCGTGCTGATGGTCGCGGTCGTCGGCGTGCCCGATCCGGTCCGCACCGAGATCGTCAAGGCGTTCGTGCTGCCGAAGCCGGATGTCACGCCCACAGCGGAACTGGCGACGCAAATCCAGGCCTTCGTGCGCGACCGGCTGGCAGCCTACCAATATCCGCGCGAGGTCGAGTTTGTGACCGAGCTGCCGCTGACCGCGACGGGCAAGATCATGCGCAAGGATCTGCGGAATCGGGAGATCGCGAAGCAGCGGGACGGTTGAACCCTGCCGTCATGCTCGGGCTTGACCCGAGCATCTCAGGACCAGATGGCGCCTCTCATTGTCAGCGATTCTCGGGTCTGCGCTTCGCTTCGCCCGAGAATGACGCGGCGGCTCAGATCGCCTCCAGCACCAGCTCGAAGGTCATCAGCACCGGGTTGTCGCCCCGAACCAACCGCCCGCTCGCCAGCGCGCCGCTATAGTCGACCAGCGCGACATCGATTGCTGCTTCGAAGCCCCCCACGCCCGGAGCGATCCGACCATCGGTGATGGCGACCTCCGTCGCGAAATTCTCGACCACCCCACCATCCGTCAACCGCGCGCCAATGGTCGAGCCGACCCCGCCATGGATCGCGGCCTCGCGAACCCCGCGCTCCGCACAGAACGTCTCCAGAGCTCCGCAGAAATCGACATTCGGCTTCACGCGCAACGCGAAGAAGCGTCCATCCCCGGCGCCACCTGCCGCAGCCGCCACCGGTCCGAACAGCTTGAAATGCGTCTCGCCATCCGGCTCAGCCGTGAAAGCCGCACCATCGAGTCCGACCGCCTGCAGCGTGATCGTCTCGGCCACGGTCGTCTCGTCCGGGAGGATATGCCCGCCGCTGCGCTTGCCGTCTCCTTCCACCCACAAGGCATGCGCATGGAAGAACGGCGCCCCGTCGCGCTGGCCGAAGGTCATCGCGCCGACCTCGATGCGCGCCCCGCCCTCCAGCCGGAAGGTCTCGCTATAGAAGGCGGCATGCTCCGGCGTCTTCGATAAAGCCGGCATCACATAGGCGAAGGGTGCAAGCTTCAGTCCGTCGAGCTTCACCACGCCCGAGGTGAAGCCCTCGGCCGCGAAACCGCTCCTCACCGCCTCCAGCAACGGCACGCCAGCCGGCAGCGTCAGCGAGAAGGCGCGCCCGCCGCATTCCACCCACTGGATGCGTTCGGGAGTTCCGGTGCCGGGCTGCTCGACCCGCCTCACGACGCCTTCCCCTTCAGAAAGTCGAGCTCCCCGCGCTTCTCCAGCTCGTCCTTGACGAGGCGCTTCGGCACCTTGCCATAGCCCGATTTCGGCAGGGCCTCCCAGAACAGGAAGCGCTTCGGCATCTTGTAGCGGGCGATCTTGGGCCCAAGGAAATCCGCGATCTCGCCTTCCGTCGCATTCTGGCCGGGGCGGTTGACGCAGACCGCGATGCCGATCTCGCCCCAGACCGGATCGGGCACGCCCAGCACGGCGACTTCGGCGATCGCCGGATGGGTCAGGATCTTCTCCTCGATCTCGCGCGGATAGATGTTCGAGCCGCCGGAGATGTACATGTCCGAGGCCCGGCCGGTGATGTAGACGAAGCCCTGTTCGTCCATATGGCCGAGGTCGCCGGTGCGGAACCAGCCATTGCGGAAGGATTTCGCATTGGCCTCCGGATTGTCGTAATAGCCGGCGAAGACGGCCAGCCCGATCACGCAGATCTCGCCCTGAACGCCCGCCTCGACCTCTTTCCCGTCCTCGTCCTGGATCTGCACCTGCATGCCCGTGCGCTCGAAGCCGCAGGTGCCGATGCGGGCGTTCGGGCCGTCCTCGGCCTCGTGCAAGGCCGGCGGCAGCACGGTGATGTTGCCGGTCACCTCGCCCAGCCCGAAATACTGCACGATCACCTTGCCGAGCTTTTTCAGCGCCGCCTTCTGGTCCTCGCGATACATCGGCGCGCCCGCATAGATGATGTAGCGCAGGCTGGAATGATCATGCTGGTCCACGGCCGGATGCTCGACCAGCATCTTCAGGATCGTCGGCACGGTGAAGATGTTGCTGATGCGATGCTTGGCGATCAGCCGATAGGCCTCGTCGATATCGAAGCGCTCGGTCGGCAGCAGGATCGAGGTCGCCCCGCGCGCCGAGATCATCAGTTGATGCACGCCCGCGCCATGCGAGAGCGGCGCCACCACCAGCGAGGCGTCCTTCTCGGTCGAGCCGGGCACGAGGTCGCAGAGATGGTTGGTGATGACGAATCCCATCTGGCCATGGGTCAGAACGGCGGCCTTGGAGCGCCCGGTCGTGCCGGAGGTAAAGAAGAACCAGCAGGGATCGTCATGCTCGACCGCGACATTCTCGACCTTTTCGCCGCGATGGCGCGCGATCACCGCACCGACCTCGTCCTCGCCGAAAGCGCCCTCGCCGATCCGCCAGGTGAACTCCGGCGCCGGGCTGGCGGCCGCGACTGCGGCCGCATGTTCCGGGAAATCGCCATGGCAGAGGAAGCCCTTCGCGCCGGAAGCCGTGGCGAGGTAGGCGACCTCGTCCGGCAGCAGGCGGAAATTGGTGGGCACCCAGACGGCGCCGAGCCGGAAGGTCGCGAACATCGAGACGAACATCGCGTCGCAATTCTTGGAATGGACGAGCAGGCGGTCGCCCTTGCCGATGCCGCGCGCCTTCAAACCCGCGGCAAGCGCCGAGACCTGCGCATCGATCTCGGCCCAATCGAGGGTCTTCTCGCCCCAGATGAAGGCGGGATGCCGGGCCAAGCGCCGCGCATTCTGCGTCGCGATATGGGCGAGGTTCATCACGCGCCGGGTCATCGGCACGACGCCCCCGGTCGGGGCGGCTGTTGCAGAGCTCATCTTGAGGCTCTCCCTGTCTCGATGGATCGCGGCACAGCGGCCGTCATGGGCCTGCCGGCCCTCTTGGATACGAACATCTCGGCCAGGAGCGCTTCCATGCGCTCGGCCTCGCGCGCCAGCGGCACGGCAAGCTCCGCCTGTCGGCTTGGCGCCATCCGGCTGTCGATCGCGGCGATGGACAAAGCGCCCGCGACCCGCCCGTCCGGATAGCGGAAGGCCCGCCCGATGCCCCATGAACTGGCGACGAGCCGGCCGGGATTGAGCGAGAAGCCCCGCGCGCGCGTCTCGGCGATATCGACCCGCAAGGCATCCGGCGCGAAGCCGGGATAGCGCGCCAGCAGCACGGCTTCATTGGCCGCAATCACCCGGTCCACATCGTCGTCGGGCAGCGCCGCCAGCATGGCGAGCGAGCCTGCGCCGACGCCGAGCGGATGCTGGTCGCCCGCCTGCAAGGCATGGGTCCGCACCGGGTACGTCCCCTCCTCGCGATGCAGGCAGATCGCGTAATTCTCGCGCCGGACGGTCAGGAAACTCGTATCCTGCGTCTCGGCCGAGAGCCGGCGCAGGCCGTCCATCGCGATTTCGAGCAGGCCGTGGCGCCGCGCCGCCAGCACGCCGAGCACGAAGGCCTCCTCGCCCAGGCAATAGCGCCGCGTCTGCGGCTCCTGCTCGACCAGGCCCGCGCGCATCAAAGCCAGCAGCAGGCGCCGCGTCGTCGGCTTGTTGAGCCCGCTTCCGGAGACGATCTCGCCGAGCGGCAGGCCTTCGGCCGGCTCCCGCCCGATCAGCGAGAGCAGCCCGAGCGCCCGGTCGACGCTCTGCGAGCCGGACAGGCCGGCTTCGGGCGCGGAATTCTGCGGCAAGCGCTCCTCCAGATAGTCCATGATATGGACCTTATTCTTGTATCCCAAGCCTAGATGGGCGCTTTGCGGATTGCAATGCCGCACCCCTCGTGTAATCTGCCCGCCGTCCCGCTGTCTGGCTATTCACAGTGTGGACCACAATCGACGCCGGCGACACACAAGATCGGCGCGAAGGGAGGAACGGAATGATGGCCCTTTGGGCATCCCATAGTGCAGGCGTATTGCGCCTTGCGACCGGCAACTGAGGCCGGCGCATGAGCGATATCGCCGATACCCTGACGATTCCGGAGAACCTGAGCGAGAACGCGGATGCGCGCCCGGGCTCCGCCATCATGCGCCCGGTCGAGATGGTCGCGGCCGCGCTGGTCGCCTTCATCATCGGCGTACTGCTGCTCGGCGTCGTCTCGCGCTATGTCTTCGCGCTGCCCTTCGTCTGGGTCGACGAGGTCGCCTCGATCGCCTTCATCTGGCTCGCCATGCTCGGCGCCGCCATCGCCGTCGACCGCAACGAGCATCTGCGCCTGACGCTCTTCGTCGGCATGATGCCCCCGCGCTTACGCGAGTTCACCGAGACGCTGGCGCTGACCGTCGTCGCCGCCTTCCTGGCCGCGATGGTCGATCCGGCCATCGAATATGCGGTGGAGGAGAGCTACGTCACCTCGGCCGCGCTCAATATCCCCGTGAGCTGGCGCGTCTCGGCCATCGCCGTCGGCATCGTGCTGATGGGGCTGTTGACCCTGCGCTATCTCTTCAAGACCGCGCCTCTCGTCGACATCGCCGCCGCCGCGGTGATCATCGGCGGCTTCGGCCTCGCCTTCTGGCTGCTCGGGCCGACACTCAAGGGCCTCGGCTACTACAACATCCTGATCTTCCTGATCGGCGTCGTCGCCGCCTGCCTCGTCGCGGGCGTGCCGATCGCCTTCTGCTTCGGGCTGGGCACGCTCGCCTTCCTCGCCTTCTCGACCAACGTCCCGATGCTCGTGATGATCGGGCGGATGGACGAGGGCATGTCGAGCCTCATCCTGCTCTCCGTGCCGATCTTCGTGCTACTCGGCTGCATCCTCGACGCCACCGGCATGGGCAAGGCGATTGTCGATTTCCTGGCCTCGCTGCTCGGCCATGTCCGCGCCGGCATGTCCTATGTGCTGCTCGGCTCGCTCTATCTCGTCTCCGGCATCTCGGGCTCGAAGGTCTCGGACATGGCGACGGTCGCCCCCGCGCTGTTCCCGGAGATGAAGCGGCGCGGCTACAAGCCCAAGGACCTGATCGCGCTGCTCTCCACCGGCGCGGCGATGGCAGACACCGTCCCGCCCTCGATCGTGCTGATCGTGCTCGGCTCCGTCGCCGGCGTCTCGATCGCCGGCCTGTTCAATGCCGGTTTCGTCATCGCGGGCGTGCTGCTGGTGGCGCTCGCCGGCCTCGCGCGCTGGAAGGCGGCGGCGGAGGACATGAAGGGCGTGCGCCGCGCTCCGCTCGCGGTGATCGGCAAGGTCGCGCTCGTCGCCGCTCCCGCACTCGTCCTGCCCTTCATCATCCGCGCCGCAGTCGGCGGCGGCGTCGCGACCGCGACCGAGGTCTCGACCATCGCCGTGCTCTATGCCCTGGTCATCGGCATCGTGCTCTATGGCGGCATCGGCCCGCGCAAGTTCTACCAGATGCTGGTCGAGACGGCGGCCCTCTCCGGCGCGATCCTCGTCATTCTCGGCACGGCGCTCGCCATGGCCTGGGCGCTGACCCAGACCGGCTTCGCCCGCGACCTCGCCACCTTCATGGCGAACCTGCCCGGCGGCTGGCTCGGCTTCATGGCGGTGTCGATCGTCGTCTTCATGATCCTCGGCTGCGTGCTGGAAGGCCTGCCGGCGATCGTGCTGCTGGCGCCCCTGATGTTCCCGATCGCCAAGAGCCTCGGCATCAACGACGTGCACTATGCGATGGTCGTGGTCACTGCGATGAATATCGGCCTGATGGCGCCGCCGATCGGCATCGGCTTCTACATCGCCTGCAAGATCGGCAACGTCTCGCCGGACGAGGCGATGGGCGCGATCTGGCCCTATCTCATCGCGCTCCTCGTCGGCCTCGTCGTCATCGCCCTCGTCCCCGGCCTCTCGACCTGGGTGCTGTGAAGCTCGCCGCCAACCACAAGAAACAAACAACAGACGCTCTCAAGGAGAAAACGCCCATGACCATCTCGCGCCGTACCCTGCTCCAGGCGACAGCCGCCGCCTCTGCCATCGGCACCTTCCATATCGGCCGCGCCAACGCCCAGGCCGCCGAGTTCACCTATAAATACGCCAACAACCTGCCCGTCGCGCACCCGATGAACATGCGCGCCAACGAGGCTGTGGCCAAGATCAAGGAAGAGACCAAGGGCCGCGTCGACATCCAGATCTTCCCGAACAACCAGCTCGGCTCCGACACGGACATGCTGAGCCAGGTCCGCTCGGGCGGCGTCGAGTTCTTCACGCTCTCGCCGCTGATCCTCTCGACACTGGTCGCCAACGCCTCGCTCTCGGGCATCGGCTTCGCCTTCCCGAACTACGACGCCGTCTGGAAGGCGATGGACGGCGAGCTCGGCGCCTATGTCCGCGGCCAGATCAACAAGGCCAATCTCGTCGTCATGGACAAGATCTGGGACAACGGCTTCCGCCAGATCACCTCGTCCAAGGGCCCGGTCGCCACGCCCGAAGACCTCAAGGGCTTCAAGATCCGCGTGCCGGTCTCGCCGCTCTGGACCTCGATGTTCACCGCCTTCCAGTCGGCCCCGGCCTCGATCAACTTCGCCGAGGTCTACACCGCGCTGCAGACCAAGATCGTCGACGGCCAGGAGAACCCGCTCGCGATCATCTCGACCGCGAAGCTCTTCGAAGTGCAGAAATATCTCTCGCTGACCAACCATATGTGGGACGGCTTCTGGTTCCTGGCCAATCGCCGCGCCTGGGAGAAGCTGCCGGAAGACCTGCGCGCCATCGTCGCCAAGAACATCAACGCCGCCGCGCTGCTGGAGCGCGACGACGTCGCCAAGCTCAATGCCGGCCTGCAGGGCGAGCTCGCTTCCAAGGGCATGGCCATCAACGAGACCAAGGCCGACGCCTTCCGCGAGGCGCTGCGCAAGGCCGGCTTCTACGCCGAATGGAAGAAGAAATACGGTGACGAAGCCTGGGCGATCCTGGAAAAGGCCGTCGGCAGCTCGCTGAGCTGATCGGCGCCAGCCACCACACGCGGGTCATCCCGGGCGCAGCGAAGCGAAGGCCCGGGATCCATGCCGGAAGAGTTCAGGCATGGATCCCGGATCGGCGCGGCTTCGCCGCTTGTCCGGGATGACCCGCGGATATTTCCGATAGCGAGAGACTGATCATCATGGCCGACCGGCTGAAGGGCAAGATCGCCATCGTCTTCGGCGCCGGTTCCTCCGGCCCCGGTTGGGGCAATGGCAAGGCCGCGGCGGTCGCCTATGCCCGCGAGGGCGCCGGCGTCGCCTGCATCGACCTCAATCGCGAGGCCGCCGAGGAAACCGCCGCGATCATCGCCGGCGAAGGCGGCAAGGCTCTGGCGCTTGCGGCCGACGTCACGAATCTCGCTTCGGTCGAGGCCTGCGTCGCCGAGACCGTGAGCCATTTCGGCCGCATCGACATCCTCCACAACAATGTCGGCGTCACCCATATGGGCGGGCCGGTCGAGCTCTCCGAGGAGCAGTTCAACGCCTCGCTCCAGCTCAATCTCGGCTCGGTCTATCGCTGCGCCAAGGCCGTCATTCCGGAGATGCTGAAGGGTGGCGGCGGCGCCATCGTCAACATCTCCTCGCTCGCCGCCATCCGCTGGACCGGCTATCCCTACTTCGCCTATTACGCGACCAAGGCGGCGGTGAACCAGGCGACGGTCGCGCTCGCCATGCAGTATGCCAGGCAGGGCATCCGGGCGAACTGCATCATGCCCGGGCTGATCGACACACCGCTGATCTACAAGCAGATCTCCGCGCAATACGCCTCCGCCGAGGAGATGGTCGCCGCCCGTAACGCGCTCGTGCCGCTCGGCCAGATGGGCACGGCCTGGGATATCGCCAACGCCGCGATCTTCCTGGCTTCGGACGAGGCGAAATTCATCACGGGCGTCTGCCTGCCAGTCGATGGCGGCCAGAGCTGCGCCACCGCTCCGCTGGGTTGAACAAGAGCATTCGCGTCATTCTCGGGCGAAGCGGAGCGGAGACCCGAGAATCTCTGGCAGGAAGAGACGCAGGAACCGCCCCCAGCAAGAGCTGCTCAGGTCAGGCCCGAGCATGACGTTCCCCCTCTCCCCATCGACCGTTCATTCCCCCATTGGAACGCTTGCTCCATTTCGTCATCGCTGCCAGAACTGTCGCGCATAGAGAATCCGCCGCGAGCACGAACGACGCATGAGCGATATGGCGACGACGGAACTGCCGCGTGATTTCGACGGCCTGCGCACACTGATCCTCGCCCAGCGTGAGAGTTTGCCCAAACGCATCGCGCAGATCGCCGCCTATGCGCTCGACAACCCCGACGAAATCGCTTTCGGCACCGCGGCCAGCATCGCCGTTTCCGCCGGTGTCCAGCCCTCGACGCTGATTCGCTTCGCCCAGCATCTCGGCTTCGACGGCTTCACCAGCCTGCAGGGCGTCTTCCGCGAGCGCCTGCGCGAGCGCAATTCCAGCTACGAGGAACGCCTCAGCACCTTGCGGAGCGGCGAAGGCCCGGCCGGCAACCATCACATTCTCGACGGTTTCCTCACCGCCTCGCGCAAATCGCTGGATGTGATGAGCCGCAGCCTCGACGAGGGGACGCTCGACCGGGCGATCGAATTGCTGGCCGGCGCCGAGACCATCTACATCCTCGCCCGCCGCCGCTCCTACCCCATCGCGAGCTATCTCGCCTATGCGTTCGGCAAGCTCGGCGTGCGCTACCAGCTCGTCGAATCGGCGGCCGGGCTCGACCCCGAGATGATCGCCTTCGCCACGCCGAAAGACGCCGTGCTCGTCGTCAGCTTCTCGCCCTACGCGCCGGCCACCGTCGAGGATGCCCGTGGCCTTGCCGAGCGCGGCGTGCCGCTCGTCGCCATCACCGACAGCGCCTTCTCGCCGCTCGCGAGCTTCGCGCAGCTCTGGTTCGAGGTCGCGGAAGCCGATTTCGGCGGCTTCCGGACGCTGGCCTCGACCATGGCGCTGGCGATGGCGCTGACCGTCGGCATCGGCGAGGCGCGCCGCGACGGCCGCGGCAGGAGCCGCCGCCGCAGCCAGCTTGGAAAAGCATAGGAATATCCATTCCGCATTGACGAAATAATGGAATTATTATTTCATGCCGGCAGCCAGGGCCGTTCGGCCTGAGAAGCATCGCAGCCGGGAGGAGCATATGACGGGACCGCTCAGCGGATCGGCGCAGGCGCTCGACGTCATCACCATCGGCCGCGCCTCGGTCGATCTCTACGGCCAGCAGATCGGCTCGCGGCTGGAGGATGTCACCTCCTTCGCCAAGTCGGTCGGCGGCTGCCCGGCCAACATCGCCATCGGCACGGCGCGGCTCGGCCTGCGTTCGGCCCTGCTCACCCGCGTCGGCAACGAGCAGTTCGGCCGCTTCCTGCGCGAGCAGCTTGCCCGTGAGGGTGTCAATCTCGACGGCCTCAAGACCGACCCCGAGCGGCTGACCGCGCTGGCCATCCTCTCGGTCGAGAGCGACAAATCCTTCCCGCTGCTGTTCTACCGCGACAACTGCGCCGACATCGCGCTTGAGGAAGGCGATATCGACCCGGCCTTCATCGCGCGCGCCCGCGCCGTCGTCGTCACCGGCACGCATTTCGCCCGGCCGAAGCCAGAGGCAGCCCAGCGCAAGGCGATGCGGCTGATGCGCGAGAACGGCGGCAAGGTCGTGCTCGACATCGACTACCGGCCCAATCTCTGGGGCCTCGCCGGGCACGATGCCGGCGACAACCGCTATATCGCCTCGCAGGCCGTCTCCGAGCGAATGAAGACGGTCCTGCCCGGCTGCGACCTGATCGTCGGCACGGAGGAGGAGGTGCTGATCGCCTCCGGCGAGAGCGAGCTCCTTCAGGCGCTGAAGACGATCCGCGCGCTGACGCCAGCGACCATCGTGCTCAAGCGCGGCCCGATGGGCTGCATCGTCTATGACGGCGCGATCTCCGACGATCTGGAGGACGGCATCGTCGGCAAGGGTTTTCCGATCGAGGTCTACAATGTCCTCGGTGCCGGCGACGCCTTCATGTCCGGCTTCCTGCGCGGCTGGCTCGGCGGCGAAAGCCTCACCACTGCCGCGACCTGGGCCAATGCCTGCGGCGCCTTCGCCGTTTCGCGCCTGCTCTGCGCGCCGGAGATTCCGACCTTCGAGGAACTTCAGTACTTCCTCAAGAACGGCAGCCCGCATCGCGCGCTCCGCAAGGATGAGGACATCAATCACATCCATTGGGCGACGACGCGCCGGCGCGACATCCCCTCGCTGATGGCATTTGCCTGCGACCATCGCTCGCAGCTCGAAGAACTCGCAGCAAAGGTCAGTGCCGATCCCGCCCGCATCCGCGACTTCAAGGTGCTCGCGGTCAAGGCCGCCGCCCGCGTCGCCGATGGCCGCCCGGGCTACGGCATGCTGCTCGACGAGAAGCATGGCCGCGAGGCGATGTTCGAATTCGCCCGCCACCCCTTCTCCTGGCTCGGCCGCCCGGTCGAATTGCCCGGCTCGCGCCCGCTGCGCTTCGAGACGAGCCAGGATATCGGTTCGCTCCTGCCGGAATGGCCGGTCGATCACTGCATCAAGTGCCTGTGCTTCTACCATCCGGACGATGCGCCCGAGCTGAAGCGCGAGCAGCAGGAGAAGCTGCGCGGGCTGTTCGAGGCAGCGCGCAAGGTCGGCCGCGAATTGCTGGTCGAGATCATCGCCGGCAAGAACGGCCCGCTCGGATCCGACACCGTCGCCCGCGCGCTGGAAGAGCTCTACGCGCTGGGCATCAAGCCCGACTGGTGGAAGCTCGAGCCGCAATCCTCCCCCGCCGCCTGGACCGCGATCGAGAAGACGATTGCGAGGCACGACCCCTGGTGCCGCGGCGTGCTGCTGCTCGGACTCGATGCTCCCGCCGAGGAGCTGGAGGCCGGCTTCGCCGCCACGGCCTCAGCCCCCATCGTCAAGGGCTTCGCCGTGGGCCGCACCATCTTCATGAACGCGGCCGAAGGCTGGCTTTCCGGCAAGCTCGACGACGAAGCCGCGATCGCAGACATGGCGGGGCGTTTCGAGGCGCTGACCGGCCTCTGGCTTGCCACGCGCGGCCGCAAGGCGGCCTAGCGCATCGGCCCGAAAAGTGGGAACCGGTTTTCGGACCAAGCCGATGCTAAAAAGACTCCCGACCGGAGACAGATCATGAGCACCGTCCGCCTCACCATGGCGCAGGCGCTGACGCGCTATCTCGCCGCGCAGATGACCGAGATCGACGGGCAGCGCCTGCCGATCTTTGGTGGCGTCTGGGCGATCTTCGGCCATGGCAATGTCGCCGGACTCGGCGAGGCGCTCTGGCATGAGCGCGAACGCCTGCCGACCTTCCGCGCCCATAACGAGCAGGCCATGGCCCATGCGGCGATCGCCTATGCCAAGGCGAACATGCGCCGCCGTTTCATGGCTGCGACCACCTCGATCGGCCCCGGCGCGACCAATCTCGTCACCGCCGCGGCGCTCGCCCATGTCAACCGCCTGCCGGTGCTGCTGCTGCCGGGCGACGTCTTCGCCAACCGCATTCCGGACCCGGTCCTCCAGCAGGTCGAAGCTTTCGGCGATGGTACGATCTCGGCCAATGACTGTTTCAAGCCCGTCTCGCGCTATTTCGACCGCATCACCCGGCCCGAGCAGATCATCCCGGCGCTGACCCGGGCCATGCAGGTGCTGACCGATCCCGCCGAATGCGGCCCGGTCACGCTCGCGCTCTGCCAGGACGTGCAGGCCGAAGCTTACGATTACCCAGAGAGTTTCTTCGACGAGCGTCTCTGGACGCCGCGCCGTCCGCGCGCCGACCGTGACGAACTGAAAGCCGCTGCCGAGGCGTTGAAAGCCGCCAAGAAGCCCCTGATCGTCGCCGGCGGCGGCGTGCTCTATTCCGGCGCGAGTGACGAATTGGCCCGCTTCTCGGCCGCGACCGGCATTCCCGTCTGCGAGACGCAAGGCGGCAAATCCGCCCTGCCCGACGACGCCGCACTCAACATGGCCGCCGTCGGCGTCACCGGCACGGAAGCCGCCAACCGGCTCGCCGCAGAAGCCGATCTCGTGCTCGCCGTCGGCACCCGCCTGCAGGATTTCACCACCGGCTCCTGGGCGCTGTTCGGCGCGGCGTCGAAGACCATCATCGGCCTCAACGTCCAGCCCTTCGATGCCGGCAAGCACCGGGCCCTGCCCCTCGTCGCCGATGCCCGCGAGGGTCTGGCCGAACTGGCCGAAGCCATCGGCAGCTGGAAGGCGGCGGAGAGCTGGACCAGCAATGCCAAGGCCGGCAAGGCCGAGTGGCAGAAGGAAGCCGGCAAGGCTACCGCTGCCAGCAACGCCGCCCTGCCTTCGGATGCGCAGGTCATCGGCGCGGTCCAGCGCGCGCTGGGCTCCGAGGTGATCCTGCTCCATGCCGCCGGTGGCCTTCCGGGCGAATTGCACAAGCTCTGGCAGGCCGGCACGCCCGGCTCCTACCATGCCGAATACGGCTTCTCCTGCATGGGCTACGAGATCGCCGGCGGCCTGGGCGCCAAGATGGCGCGGCCCGACAAGGAGGTCGTCGTCATGCTCGGCGACGGCTCCTATCTGATGCTCAATTCCGAGATCGCGACCTCGGTGATGCTGGGGCTGAAGCTCACCATCGTCCTGCTCGACAATCGCGGCTTCGGATGCATCAACCGCCTGCAGAACGCCACGGGTGGCCAGAGCTTCAACAACCTGCTCAAGGACAGCCGGCACGAGACCCTGCCGGAGATCGACTTTGTCGCCCACGCCGCGAGCCTCGGCGCGATCGCGGTGAAGGCGGCCTCCATCGCCGAGCTCGAAGCCGCACTGGCGCAGGCCAAGGCCAACGCCCGCACGACCGTCGTCGTCATCGACACCGACCCGCTGATCTCGACGGGGGCCGGCGGCGCCTGGTGGGATGTCGCGGTGCCTGAGGTCAGCGAGCGCGAGCAAGTCCGCACGGCGCGGGCCAGCTATGACAAGCTGCGCAAGCATCAGAACATCGGCAACTAAAGCCGTTTCCCTAGGCGAGAAAGACCCCTGACATGATCCGCATCGGCGCGAACCCCATCGGCTGGTCGAATGACGACATGCTGGAGATCGGCGGCGACATTCCGCTCGAAACCTGCCTGAAAGAGGCGAGCGAAGCCGGATTCACAGGCATGGAGCTCGGCAACAAGTTCCCGCGCGAGGCAGCCAAGCTGAAGCCGATCCTCGACGCGCATGGCCATACGCTCGTCTCCGGCTGGTATTCGACCGAACTGCTCGTCCGCGACGTCGCCGCCGAGATGGCGGCCGTGAAGGCCCATGCGACGCTGCTGCGCGACATGGGCTGCGCGGTCCTGATCGCGGCCGAGACCTCGAACGCGATCCATTCCGACATCGCCAAGCCGCTCTCGGCCAGGCCCGTCCTGCCGAAGACGCGCTGGGACGAGTTCGGCGCGCGCTACACCAACTTCGCCGAAGCGCTGAAAGCGGAATACGGCCTCCAGCTCGTCTATCACCACCATATGGGCACGGTCGTGCAGACCGAGGCCGAGATCGACCGCTTCATGGGCGTCACCGGCCCTGCCGTGGGCCTCCTGCTCGACACCGGCCATGCCACCTGGGGCGGCGGCGACCCCGCCCGCATCGCCCGCCACTGGAAGGCGCGCATCCACCATGTCCACTGCAAGGACATCCGCGAAGCCGTGATGTGGCGCTCGAATCGCGAGGACTGGTCCTTCCTCGAATCCGTGCTCGCCGGCGTCTACACCGTGCCGGGTGACGGGCTGATCGACTATGTCCGCGTGCTCAGGGAGCTGCAGGGCTATTCCGGCTGGATCGTGGTCGAGGCCGAGCAGGACCCGAAAAAGGCCGAGCCCGCGGCCTATGCCAAGCTGGGGCATGCCAATCTGGCGCGCTTCATCAAGGAAGCCGGGCTGGCCTGAACATCCTCCACGGTCATTCCGGACAAGCCGCGAAAGCGGCGCCGATCCGGAATCCATCGGAGGCCGATGCGCTTTACGATGGATTCCGGGCCTCCGCTGCGCTGCGCCCGGAATGACGCCCTGATTGAATCTGACTGCTTGAGGAAGCACCGATGTCCCGTCTCAAGGTCAAGCCCAACGGCAGCCATGGCCGCGTCACCCATGTCACGCCGGAAAGCGCCGGCTGGACCTATGTCGGCTTCGAGCTGCATCGCCTGAAGCCGGGCGAGACCGTTTCGGCGCAGACCGGCGACCGCGAGACCTGCCTCGTCTTCGTCACCGGCAAGGGCGAAGCCACGGCCGGCGGCCAGAGCCTCGGCGAACTCGGCCAGCGCATGAGCCCCTTCGAGGGCAAGCCCTGGTCGGTCTATCTCCCGGAAAGCTCCGCCTGGTCCGTCACCGCCACCACTGATCTGGAACTCGCCATCTGCACGGCACCGGGTCTCGGCGGTGGACTTCCCGTGCGCGTGATCCGGCCGGACGAGCTCGGTCAGGAGGTCCGTGGCAAGGGCTCGAACACCCGCCATGTCACCAATATCCTGCCTGAGACCGAACCGGCCGATTCGCTGCTCGTCGTCGAGGTCATCACGCCCGCCGGCAACACCTCGAGCTATCCGCCGCACAAGCACGACCAGGACGACCTGCCGCGCGAAACCTATCTGGAAGAGACCTACTACCACCGCCTCAACCCGCCCCAGGGCTTCGGCTTCCAACGCGTCTATACCGACGACCGCAGCCTCGACGAGGCCATGGCCATCGAGGACGGCGATGTCGTTCTGGTGCCCAAGGGCTATCACCCCTGCGCGACCTGCCACGGCTACGACCTCTACTATCTCAACGTGATGGCCGGCCCGAAGCGGAGCTGGAAATTCCACAACGCGGCCGAGCACGAATGGCTGCTGAAGGGATGAGCCCGCCTCGCGGCGCGATTCTCCGCTCGCCGCACCGGTCCTTCGAATAAAGGACGGCTTCGTTCCGCTTTGCCGCTTTGATCCGGGCTGTCACCCAGCGATCGGCGGGAAGCGAGAGGAATGAAGCGTCAAAGCATCGTCGCCGTAGCAGCCGGAGGCGAAACCCTAGCCCGGATTGCACTTGTAGACGGTGCCGGTCGTCTTGCCGCCCGCCCATTTGATGTCGGCGACTTCGGAGAAGACATGCGTGCCGCCCATATCGGCGCCGCGAATCTTCAGCCGGTTCAGCGTCAGCTCGCGCATCTTGTCGAGCGGCACGACCGAACCGAAACCCGAATCGCCGTCGATCTCGCCGAGCTTCTGGCAGTTCTCGATCACGCCCTGCGTGTTGGTGACCACCACGATGCTGGTGCGCGAGGTCTGGTAGGCGCAGGCGCCGAGCAGAAGCGCGGGCAGAAGGATCAGGAAACGCGGCTTCATCGTCACGGCCGGATGGTCTCTCTCGGAGGTATCGAACGCATGATCCGCCGCTTTGACACAAAAGCAAGCCCGACGCCAATCGGGAAATGCTCCGGCGGCTGACGGTTGCAAGTCTCCAAAACGGAAGACCTTCGCCACCTCCCGCCAAGAACCGGATACGACACTATTGTCACAAAACAGCCGTGCGAACTTAACTCAAACACGATGCCCATTCTTGACCTGCCAACGCGGCTGCTCTTAAGTCTCCAGCAGGCCAATGGGAGGCTGAAAAGGAATAAATAATGCGTAGCATTTTGATCGTTGGTGCGATGGCCGCTCTTCTCGCCGGTTGCCAGACCGCGCAGGAATCGATGGCCGACGCCGAAGTCACCTGCGAGTCCCAGGGCTTCCGCCCCGGCACCCGCGCCTACCAGCAGTGCCGTTCGGCGAACTATGTCGAGAATCGCCGGGCCTCGAACGAGACCGGCAATGCGGTTGCGGCCGGCGTGGCCGCCGGCGTCATCGGCGGCGCCCTCGTTGCCGCCGACAACCGCGCTTACTACGGCCGTGGTTATTACGGCCGCCGTGGCTACTGGTGGTGAGATAGCGAGGCGCCTTCTTTCGGAAGGCACCTCCTTCTTCCAGGATATCCCGGTCCTGCGGCGCTCGGCGTCGCAGGATTTTTTTTGGCCTATCGGAAAACGTCAGCGCCGCGCGGCCCGCTTGCGCGCCGGAGCCGTGGCCGGCTCACTGGCCGAGGCCGACGTCAACAGCGAACCGATCACATAAACGGCAAGCCCCAGGCCGATCAGCGCCGCCACCGGCTCGCGTTCGGCCCGCTTCGCCAGCATGCGCCCGCCGAGATCGGCATAGCCGCGTGCCCGCGCCGCATAGTCGCTGGCCTGGTCGGCATAGTCGTCGACCTGGCCCCGCTGGGAGCGCAGCCATTTGCCGCCGGCCCGCAACGCCTGGTTGCCGGCATCGGCCGCTTCCGATCCCTGGTCTTGCAGCCAGCTACGCCAGCGTCCGTAATCCGGCTGGTAACGTTCCCAGCGCGAAGCAGGCTCACGGCTGCGCAGGGCAGCCCAGGCGATCAGCCCGACGCTCAGCGCACCGAGCCCGAAAGCCGCCAGCGGGTGCCGCCCGACGGCGCCGGCCACGGCCTGCCCACCCTGGCGGGCCGTCTCCATCGGATCGGCCTCGCTGACGGCATCGGTCACGGCCTCTTTCGCGCGGGTGTAATGGTCCTTGACCACCTCGCCGGCCTTGTCGGCCATCTCGCTCGCCTTGCTGCGCAGGCTGCGCACGGTGGCACCCGCCTCCTCGCGCATCTCCTCCGCATCCTTCGGCACATCGGGCGGGAAGCTGTTGGTCATCGCCATCGGGAACACTCCGTTTCTGGACAGGGTTACGAGGTGAACCGGCGATCGGAAGATGGGTTCCGCCCGAGGCAGAAAAACGCACCGTCATCGATGCAGGATGTTTCGGCCATCACCGCGTCAAGATTGGATGCGATCTGAGCCTGCAACAGGGGCATCAAACGAGAAGGAGACGCTTATGCACGTTCAGCACCTCCAGATCGCGCATCCCTCCATCCTCTCGGATCCCGAATGGATCGCGCTCGAGAGCATCGAGGAAGAAACCCGGCATTTCATCTTCGATGAAACCATGCTTCACGCTCTGGAAGGCCGCGGCCTGGTCAAGTCCGACGGCTCGATCTGGCGTGTCACCGAAACAGGTCAGAAGCGGCTGAGCGAGCGGAGCTGATCCGCCTTCTTGGCCTCGGACGGGCTGGCGCGGATCTGAAGCGCGGGCCCGGAAACCTGCCGATCATTGCACCGGCGCTGGACATCCTCCGGCGCCGTTGCCATGTGCAGGCAAGCCCCGTGAACTGAAACCTCTTCCGGAACGCCATGGCGAAGCCTGTCTCGATCACCATCTCGCATGATCTCGGCCGCGCAGCTGCGCTGGATCGCCTGCGGGGCGGCATCGACCGCATCCGCGACCGGCTCGGCATGGTCAAGATGCAGCTCGTCGAGGAGCGCTGGGAAGGCGACAGCCTGTATTTCGGCGTCGCGGCGCTCGGTCACACCGTCCATGGGCGGCTGGATGTCGAGGACGCCCTGGTGCGCGTCGAAGTGACGCTACCCTGGATGCTCGCCGTCTTCGCCGAGAAGCTGAAGATCGGCGTTGAGAAGCAGGGACAGATCCTGCTGGAGAAGCCCAGGGCCTGAGCCAGGCCGGCCCCGCCGCCCGCCCGCATCGCGCCGGTCTCTCCCCGCCGCGGCGAACGCCTTGCCTCGCGCCTAAAAAAACTGCCGCCCAGGCACAAAGGTTCTACGTCTTTCGGTTGAAATCGCCGCCGCAAATCCCCATCCTCGAAATCATTCCACAGGCTTGATTTTTACGTTCGGATTTCGGGAGAGACATGCATCACGGCCCGCTGATCGCCATCATTGTCGCGGGCCTCGGCCTTGCTTTCGTCTTCGGGGCCATTGCCCAGAAACTGCGCATCTCTCCGCTGGTGGGATATCTGCTCGCCGGCGTCGCTGCCGGCCCGTTCACGCCGGGCTTCGTCGCCGACCAGAACCTGGCCAACGAACTGGCTGAGATCGGCGTGATCCTGCTGATGTTCGGCGTCGGCCTGCATTTCTCGCTGAAGGATCTGCTGTCGGTCAAAACCATCGCCGTTCCCGGCGCCATCGCCCAGATCGCGGTCGCGACCCTGCTCGGGCTTGGCCTCGGCCTGCTGCTCGGCTGGAACTGGGTTGCCGGCCTCGTCTTCGGCCTCGCGCTCTCGGTCGCCAGCACCGTGGTGCTGCTGCGCGCGCTGCAGGAGCGCCGGCTGGTGCAGACGGAAAAGGGCAGGATCGCCGTTGGCTGGCTGATCGTCGAGGATCTCGCGATGGTGCTGGCGCTGGTCGCGATCCCCGCCGTCGCCAGTGCGATCAACGGCGGACAGTCCGGCGGCCCCTCCCCGCTCTCGGCGCAGTTCGATCTCGGCCTGTGGGGCGTGCTCGGCGTCACCGTCGCCAAGGTCGCCGCCTTCATCGCCTTCATGCTCATCGTCGGGCGCAGGGTCATTCCCTGGGTGCTGCACTGGGTCGCCCATACCGGCTCCCGCGAGCTGTTCCGGCTCGCCGTGCTGGCGGTCGCGCTCGGCGTCGCCTTCCTGTCGGCGACGCTGTTCGGTGTCTCCTTCGCACTCGGCGCCTTCTTCGCCGGCATGATCCTCTCGGAATCGCCGCTCTCCCAGCGCGCCGCCGAGGAGACGCTGCCGCTGCGGGACGCCTTCGCGGTGCTGTTCTTCGTCTCGGTCGGCATGCTGTTCGACCCCGGCATCCTGCTGCGGGCGCCGTGGGCGCTGCTCGGAACGCTCGCCATCATCCTGATCGGCAAATCGGTCGCAGCCTGGCTGATCGTGCGCGCCTTCGGCCGCTCGAACGCGGTGGCGCTGACGATCTCGGCCTCGCTGGCGCAGATCGGCGAATTCTCCTTCATCCTCGCCGGCCTCGCCGCCAGCCTCGGCATCCTGCCGTCGCAGGGGCGCGACCTGATCCTCGCCGGCGCGATCCTGTCGATCCTGCTCAACCCGCTGATGTTCGCGCTGATCGACCGGCTCGGTGCCGACACCGGCGCCAAGCCCAAGCCCGCGGCCGACGCGCCCGAGGCCGATGCCGCGGCGCCCGCCGCCCAGCCTGCGCCGGCCGTGGAACCGGAGCGCGACGTCATCCCGACGAGCCTGTCGAACCATATCGTGGTGGTCGGCTATGGCCGCGTCGGCAGCCTGCTCGGCGCGGGGCTGCTGGCGCAAGGCGCCAAGCTCCTGGTGATCGAGGACAACCCGGACGCCATCGCGACGGCGAAGCGCGACGGCGCCGAGCTTCTCATCGGCAACGCAGCCGACCCCGAGGTGCTGGCCGCTGCCGCGGTCGGCCGTGCCACGCGGCTTTTCGTCGCCATCCCCGGCAGCTTCGAGGCCGGGCAGGTCTGCCAGCAGGCGCGCACGGAAAACACCACCCTGCCGATCGTCGCCCGCGCCCATTCGGATGCGGAGGTCGAGCATCTGACGAAATGCGGCGCGACGCTGACCATCATGGGCGAGGCCGAGATCGCACGCGCCATGCTCTCGCTGTGCGGCAATCTGAACGCCGCGACGGGCGCGCCCCGAAGCGGCGACGGCGAGGCTGCGGCGGACGCGCAGGCCCGACCCGATGTCGCCCCTCCGGCCGATGCTCCCGCCATGCGGGAGAAGCCGAACACCAGGGCGGAATTGCCACCGCCGGCGGATACCTCGACGGCGGCTTGAAGCGTCATCCCGGCCGCAGCGAAGCGGAGAGCCGGGATCCATGCCTGAACCCCGACCGGAAGCGCTCCGGCATGGATCCCGGGTCAAGCCCGGGATGACGGTGAGGCTCGACCGCGAGCCGGTGGCCGCCGCCGCAATGGCGGCCTGACCGCCCTCAGCCGACGAGTTCGAAGCGGATGTCGTGCGCGCCTTCGTAGAGCGTCTTGCGGCCGAGCGCGTAGAGGTTCTCCAGCCCCTCGGTCAGGGTGATGAAGTGGTTGCCGGAGAGCTGGCCCGCCTTGCTGGCGAACTGCACGCCGCCATAGGCGAGCAGGATCTCGGTCTCGCTGACGCCGCCCGGATAGAGGATGATGTGCCCCGGCGCGGGATAGCTGGTGTTGTTCTCGTAGCCGACGCCGAAGTCGAGATCGCCGAGCGGCATCCACACGCCCTCGCCGCTCCAGCGGACATGGACGATCTTGCTGACGAAGGGCAGATGCCGCAGGAAGGCGGCGCAGGTCTTCGGGGCCGCCTCGAGCTCGAACTTTCCGCCGAAGGTGTACGGGCCGGCGGTGATGACCAGTTTCTGCATGGGATGATCGTCTCTCTGAAAGGGAGCCTGAGGTTTCGGTGAATGGCATTGCCGGCCAGTCTGGCGCAAGCGGTGGCGACGGAACAGGTGCGAGGCCGAAAAGCGAAGAATTCGCTGCGTGAGCCGTCCGCGAATGCATCGAGCCCTCATCCTGAGGAGCCGCAAAGCGGCGTCTCGAAGGATGAGGACTGAAGGTCCGGACAGCCGGAGCCTTCAGGTGATCGCCTCCTTCAGGTCGAGCGTGCCGACCTTGCCGATGGCGTCGTAGTTGCGTTTCAGCCAGCGCTTCGCCGCCGCCCGGCCCATATCCCTGAGCCGGAGCAGGAAGTCCCATTCCGCGTTCATGCGGGAGGAGGAGGTCAGCTCCGCCAGCGGCGGGCCGCCGTCGATGCGATGCATCAGCACGCGCTTGTATTCGTCGCGCGGCAGCTTGCCGTCGTCGATGAGGCGATTGACGAAATCGATCGCCCTCAGCTCGCGCAGAAGCGAAGCGTTGAAGGTGATCTCGTTCAGCCGGTCCTGGATTTCCCGTGCCTTGGTCGGCAATTCCCGCCGCTGGATCGGGTTGATCTGGACGAGCAGGATGTCGTCGCAATGCGCCTTGTAGAACAGCGGGAACAGGGCGGGATTGCCCATATAGCCGCCGTCCCAATAGGCTTCGCCGTCGATCTCGACTGCCTGGAACACCATCGGCAGGCAGGCCGAGGCCATCACATGGTCCGGCGTCAATTGCTCGCCGTCGAACACCGCGATCTTGCCGGTTCGCACATTGGTGGCGGCGATGAACAACTTCACGGCGTCCTGCGCCCTGACCTTCTCGAAATCGATCAGGTCGGCGACGACGCCCCGCAGCGGATTGATGTTGAGCGGATTGACGTCGTAGGGGCTCGCCACCTTCGAAAACATCTCGAAGAACAGCATGCCCGGCGGTGTTCCCGTGCTATTGCCCCAGGCGCCGAGCATGGTGTCGATCAGCGAGCGTTCCGAGCCGCCATATTTGCCGTCGACGCTGATCGCCCGCCAGAAGGTTTCGAGCTTGGCGCGGGCACCGTCCGCGCCACCGTCGAGCCAGCCCTCGGCCAGCACGACGGCATTCATCGCGCCGGCGCTCGTCCCGGTCAGCGCCTCGATGCCGAGGCGCCCATCCTCGAGGATGACGTCGAGCACGCCCCAGGTGAAGGCGCCATGCGCGCCACCACCCTGCAAGGCGAGCGAGACGGTCTTCTCCGCTTTCGGTCCCGCCAGGCCCTTGACCGGCTCCGAGCGGCGGTGCGGGCGCCCGCTCACGCGGCGGTCCAGCCGCCATCGATCGGCAAGGTCGCGCCCGTGATCGACTTCGCCGCATCGGTGCAGAGGAACAGGGCAAGCGCCGCCACCTGCTCGACCGTGACGAATTCCTTGGTCGGCTGGGCGTCGAGCAGCACGTCGTTGATGACCTGCTCCTTGGTCATGTTGCGCGCCTTCATCGTGTCGGGGATCTGCTTCTCGACCAGCGGGGTCCAGACATAGCCCGGCGCGATGGCGTTGACGGTGATGCCCTTGGTCGCGACCTCGAGCGCCACCGTCTTGGTCAGGCCGGCGATGCCGTGCTTGGCCGAGACATAGGCGCTCTTGAACGGCGAGGCGACGAAGGCATGCGCCGAAGCGGTGTTGATGATGCGGCCCCAGCCCTTTTCCTTCATCTTCGGCAGCGCGGCGCGGATCGTATGGAAGGCCGAGGACAGGTTGATCGCGATGATCTGATCCCATTTCTCCAGCGGGAACTCGTCGATCGGCGCGACATACTGGATGCCGGCATTGTTGATCAGGATGTCGATGGCGCCGAAGGCCTTCTCGCCCTCGGCGATGAAGCCGGCGATCTCGGCGGGCTTGGTCATGTCGGCGGGCGAGAACACCACCTTGATGCCGAATTCCTGCTCGAGATCGGTGCGCAGCTTCTCGGCATCGGCTGGGGGCATGATGCCGTTGATGACGAGATTGGCGCCTTCCTTGGCCAGTGCGCGGGCATAGGCGAGCCCGATGCCGGAGGTCGACCCGGTAATGGCGGCAGTACGGTCTTTGAGGAACATGAGCGTCAAGGCTCCTGACAATCGGGGAGAAAATGCTTAGGTTCGGGTTCGAACGAGGCAATGCACCGACACGATATCGCCGCACGTTGCCCGATGAGTCTTTGCAACGCAACATGACGAAAATGCAGTCGAACGCGCATCATCACGGCGAACATGACCATGCGTCGCACACGCATGGCGACGAAGCCTGCCGCCATGCGGTGGACCACCGCCAACACGCGGCGGAGGCGCTGGCCCGCGCCGAAAGGATCTGCCGGGAACGCGGCCTGCGCCTCACCCCGATCCGGCGCAAGGCGCTGGAAGCGCTCCATGCCGACCACCGGCCGGTCGGCGCCTATGATCTGGCCGACCGCATCTCGCCGGAAGGCGGGCGCAGGCTGGCGCCGATCTCGATCTACCGGGCGCTGGACTTCCTCGTCGAGCAGGGCTTCGTCCACCGGCTCTCCTCGAAGAACGCCTATGTCGCCTGCCTGCATGGGCATGGTGCGAACGAGGTCGTCGCCTTCCTGATCTGCGAGGTCTGCGGCGGCGTCGATGAGGATTCTTCGCCCGCGATGAAGAAAGCGGTGGCGGCGATCGCGGAAACACGGCAATTCTCGCCCTCGCATCAGATGGTCGAGATTGTCGGCCGCTGCGAGCATTGCCGGAACACCGGCCCGTGATAGAGCAGCCCGCATGAACGAGCGCGCCTTTTCCTATCTGACGCCGGAACACGCAGGCCCGCTGGCCCGCCAGCTCACCGTCCCGGTCAAGGTCGGCCATGTCACGGTCGGCGGCGGGGCACCCATCGTCGTCCAGTCGATGACCAATACCGACACGGCCGATATCGCCGCCACCGTCGCGCAGGTCGCGGCGCTGGCCCGGCAGGGCTCGGAACTCGTGCGCATCACGGTGGATCGCGATGAAGCCGCCGCGGCCGTGCCGAAGATCCGCGAAAGGCTCGACCGCATCGGCGTCGACGTGCCGCTGGTCGGCGACTTCCACTATATCGGCCACAAGCTGCTGGCCGACCATCCGGCCTGTGCCGAGGCGCTGGCGAAATACCGGATCAATCCGGGCAATGTCGGCTTCAAGGACAAGAAGGACAAGCAGTTTGGCCAGATCGTCGAGATGGCGATCAAGCACGGCAAGCCGGTCCGCATCGGCGCCAATTGGGGCTCGCTCGACCAGGAACTGCTGACGGCGCTGATGGACGAGAACGCCCGTTCGCCCCGCCCGCTCGATGCCCGCGCCATCATGCGCGAGGCCATGGTCCAGTCGGCCCTGCTCTCGGCCGAGCGCGCCGAGGAGATCGGGCTCGGCCGCGAATACATCATCCTTTCGGCCAAGGTCTCCGGCGTGCAGGACCTGATCACGGTCTATCGCATGCTGGCGAGCCGGGCGAACTACGCCATCCATCTCGGCCTGACCGAGGCCGGCATGGGCTCGAAGGGCATCGTCGCCTCCTCGGCCGCGCTCGGCATCCTGCTGCAGGAAGGCATCGGCGACACCATCCGCTATTCGCTGACGCCGGAGCCCGGCGGCGACCGCACGCTCGAGGTCAAGACGGCGCAGGAGCTGCTCCAGACCATGGGCTTCCGGGCCTTCGTGCCGCTCGTCGCCGCCTGCCCCGGCTGCGGCCGCACGACCTCGACCGTGTTCCAGGAGCTCGCCCGCGATATCCAGAACTGGATCTCGAACTCCATGCCCGAATGGAAGACGCAATATCCCGGCGTCGAGAACCTCAACGTCGCGGTGATGGGCTGCATCGTCAACGGCCCCGGCGAGTCGAAGCATGCCGATATCGGCATCTCGCTGCCGGGCACCGGCGAGGCGCCGACGGCCCCCGTCTTCGTCGACGGCAAGAAGGTTGCGACCCTCAGGGGCGCCGGCATCGCGGAGGAGTTCAAGGCCATGGTCGCAAACTATATCGCCCACCGCTTCGGTTCCGGGCTCGGCGCGGCCGGCTAACCGCTCCCTTTGCCAGCCGCCTGCGTTATGGTAGAGGCCCCGGCCTTCCGCTGCACTGCAGCACGAGCGGAGATCCCCAATGGGGCATGAACAAACGGGTCTTTCGACCGTCAGGCCGGAAGACTCCCGTTTCGGTCTGGACGATGGCCATGGTGCCGCCGGCGGCCCCGGCCACGGCAAGCACGGCTATACCGCGCTGGCCCTCGGGGCGCTGGGGGTCGTCTATGGCGACATCGGCACGAGCCCGCTCTACGCGCTGCGCGAAACCCTGCTGGCGGCCACCGGCGGGCAGGAGAATGTCGTCATTCCGCCGACGGTCGTCATCGGCGTTCTGTCCCTGATCCTCTGGTCGCTCGTCATCGTCGTGACGCTGAAATATGTCGTCCTGCTGATGCGGGCCGACAACAACGGCGAAGGCGGCATCCTCACGCTCGTGGCGCTGGCGCAGCGCGCCTTAGGCCGCAACCGCAGCCGGGCCGCGCTGCTGCTCGGCATGATCGGCGCCGGCCTGTTCTATGGCGACACCGTCATCACCCCAGCGATTTCGGTGCTCTCGGCCGTCGAGGGCGTCAAGCTGGTCACGCCCGTGCTCGACGACTACATCCTGTGGATCGCCTCGGCGATCCTGATCGGCCTGTTCGTCGTGCAGAGCCACGGCACCCAGCGCGTGGCGACCTTCTTCGGCCCGATCATGCTGATCTGGTTCGTGACGCTGGCCGGACTCGGCATCTACCACATCGCCGACGACCTCACGATTTTCCGCTCGATCAACCCCTATTACGCCCTGATGTTCTTCCACGACCATGCCGGCGTGGCTCTTGCGGTGCTCGGCTCGGTCTGCCTGGCGGTGACCGGGGCCGAGGCGCTCTATGGCGATATGGGTCATTTCGGGCGCGGGCCGATCCGTGGTGCCTGGCTCTATGTCGTCTTCCCGGCGCTCTGGCTCAACTATCTCGGCCAGGGAGCGCTGATCCTGTCCGACCCGAGCGCCATCGACAACCCGTTCTACCGGCTGGCGCCGGAGGGCTTCCTGCTGCCCTTCGTCGTGCTGGCGACGGTCGCGACCATCATCGCCAGCCAGTCGGTGATCACCGGCGCCTTCTCGCTGACCCGTCAGGCGATCCAGCTGGGGCTGCTGCCGCGCATGGAGATCCGCCACACCTCCGAGCAGACCTCGGGCCAGATCTACGTGCCGCGCGTCAACCTGATGCTGCTCATCGTCGTCCTGATCCTGGTCTGGTCGTTCCGGACCTCGTCGAGCCTGTCACACGCCTACGGCATCTCGGTCTTCGGCACGATGGTGGTTTCCTCCATGCTCGCGGCGATCGTCATCCGGCGCCACTGGGGCTGGAGCCTGCCGGCCACCGCGGCGATCATCCTGCCCTTCCTGCTGGTCGACCTCTCCTTCTTCTCGGCCAACATGCTGAAGCTGTTCCATGGCGGCTATGTGCCGGTGCTGCTCGCCATGGCGCTGACGGTGGTGATGTGGACCTGGATGCGCGGCACCAAGATCCTGTTCGACAAGACCCGCAAGACGGATGTGCCGCTGCTCGAACTCGTCGGCATGCTGTCGAAGAGCCCGCCCGCCCGCGTCAAGGGCATGGCGGTCTTCCTGACCAGCGATCCCGAGACGGCGCCGGCCTCGCTCCTGCACAACCTCAAGCACAACAAGGTGCTGCATGAGCGCAACGTCATCCTGACCGTGCGCTCGGTCGACACGCCCCGCGTCGCCGAGGAGGAGCGCGTGCGCCTCTCCCGCATCACCGACGATTTCTGGCGCGTCGATCTGGTCTACGGCTACATGGAGAGCCCGAACGTGCCCAAGGGGCTGGCCATGCTGCGCAAGCAGGGCTTCAAGTTCGACATCATGTCGACCTCGTTCTTCCTCTCACGCCGCTCGATCAAGCCCTCGCCGCAATCGGGCATGCCGGTCTGGCAGGACAATCTCTTCATCAGCCTGACCAAGAGCGCGACCGACGCGACGAGCTTCTTCCAGATCCCGACCGGCCGCGTCGTCGAGGTCGGCACGCAGGTCACGGTCTGAGCGGAAGTCCGAACGCGCCTCGTCATTCTCGGGCGGAGCGAAGCGCAGACCCGAGAATATCTCGCTCAGGAAATGCTCGGGTCAAGCCCGAGCATGACGACCCGCTGCGCTCGATCTAGCCGCACCGTGTCGCCTCTTCGTAACGTGAGCACCGGACGCGCAGAAAACGCCGTCAGTCGGACACCGCCGCAGGGTTGCCGGGAGCCTCTCAGTCCAGCCGCGCCGAACTCGCCTCTTCGGGCACATGCCGCACCCGCTCGCGATAGAGCAGGTAGAGGCCCGAGGCGATGACGATGCCGCCGCCGATGAAGGTCCAGCGATCGGGCAATTGCCCGAAGACGAGCCAGCCCATCAGCACCATCCAGACGAGCTGCGAATAGATGAAGGGCGCCAGCACCGTCGCCGGCGCCAGCCGATGCGCCAGGATCAGCATCCAGTGCCCGACGGCGCCGAAGAAGCCGGTCGCGAACAGCGCCGCCCAGGCGAGAGGTTCCTGCGGCGTCGTCCAGACGAAAGGCAGGACCGGCAGCAGCGCCAGCGTGCCGGCGAGCCCGGAATAGACCATCGTGGTCTCCGAGGAATCGGAGGCCGCCAGCACCCGTGTCGACAGCGCATAGAAGGCGTAGCAGAAGCAGCCGGCGACCGAGAGCAGCGCCGCCGGATGCATCCCGCCCACGCCCGGGCGCGTCACCACCAGCACGCCGAGGAAACCGATGCCGATGGCCATGAGCCGGCGCGGTCCGGGCCATTCGCCGAGCAGCGGCCCCGACGCCAGCGCGACCAGGAAGGGCGCCGCGAACATGATCGAGATCGTCTCGGCGAGCTGCAGATAGCGCAGCGCGAAGAAGTTCAGCACCGTCGAGGCGAGCAGCATCAGCGAGCGGAAGAACTGCAGCCAGGGCCGCTTTGCCCTGAGTACGCCGGGATGGCTCCACGGATTGATCAGGAAGGAGACCAGCGTGACGCTGACGCCGTAACGCGCGAAGGCGACGAGCAGCGGGTCCATGCCGTGGAGGCCGAGCCATTTCGCGTTGGTGTCGAGCAGGGCGAAGCAGATGACGGCAGCGCACATCAGGCCAATGGCCGTCAGGCGCGCCCTGCGCGCCTCGTCGACAGTCTGGGAAGGCGCAGGCAAGCCCGCCTCGCTATGATCTGAGCGAATGAGGAGATCAGGCTTAAACGATTTGAGGCGGCCTGCCAGCACCGGAACGCATGCGTTCCATGCATCAATCAGGCGTCGCTATCGGCCTCTTCACCATCGATCTCGGGATCGTCATGGTCGGCGCCGGCCTTGGAGAGGCCCTTGGCCGCCTTGCGCAGCAGCTTGCGCAATTGCTTGCGCTCCTTGCCGTCGAGCTTGTCGAGCAGCTCCTCCTCGACATCGTTCCAGACCGCGTCGAGCTCGGCCGCCGTCTTCTGCCCGGCTTCCGTCAGCGCGACCTGCACCAGCCTGCCGTCCCGATTGCCGCCCTCGCGCGTCACTAGACCCTGCAGCGAGAGCCGGCCGATCGTCTTCGAGACGGTCGGCGGCTTGACCCTGAGCAGCGAGGCGAGTTCGCCCATCGTCATCGGTGCCGGCTGCAACGCCTTCAGCGCCTGCTCCTGCCCGGGAAAGAGGCCGAGCCCGTTCAGCTTTTCGCCCATCCGCGAGCGATGTAGCCGCGCCGTCACGAGCAGGGCGCGACCGACGCTTTTCTCGAGAGCCTTGGTCATGGAGCCATCCTTCGGCGGGATCCTTGCGCGGATAAGGAAGACGCTTCGCCGGCTGCGTATTCGCCCGCCAACATGACAGACAGATGACAATCCCATGTCGGTCTTAAAAGACCGCGACTTTCGCCGCGACTTTTTGCAGGAAGGCGGCGCGGCTTTCGGGCGTGGCGCGATTCATGCCGTAATGCGCCAGATAGAGCGTCCGCACCGCCGGATGGCAGACGGCCCGCAACGCCCGGCAAACCAGCCTGCGCGGCGGATTTCCCATCAGAAAGGCCGTCCAGCGCGTGGCTCCATAGCTCGTCACTGCGACGAGTTTGCGAATGTTGCCGAGCGCCGGCTCGACCTTGCCGCCGACGAGCTCGAAGGAGACGCCCGGCAGGAAGACCCGGTCGAAGAACCCCTTCAGGATCGCCGGATAGCCGAAATTCCAGACCGGAAAGCACAGCACCAGCGCGTCGGCCGCCTGCAATCGCGCGACATAGCCGGCAACGTTCGATCTGTTGCTGGCTGTATCGTGATAGAAGCGGCGCTCGTCGGGGCTCAGAACCGGATCGAACCCCTCGGCATAGAGGTCGCAGTCATCGACCTCGTGCCCGGCCTGCCTGAGCCCCTCGACCACCGTCCGGTGCAGGGCGGCGCCATAGCTCTCCGGGTCGGGATGGGCGAAGAGGACGAGCACGCGCATCGTCAGCCGGCCCCGGCTTCGGACAGGCTGCGGAACAGGAAGGTCTTGCCCGAGCGGTAGTCGTAATCCGGGTCCTCCCAGGCGATCATCTTGCCGGGGTTGAGCAGCCCCTGCGGATCGGCCTCGCGCTTGAAGGCGAGCTGCGTCTCGTCGGTCTGCTTCATGCCGCCCTCCTCCAGCGTGTAGCGATGCGGGTTGAAGATCGGTGCGCCCATCTCCTCATGGATGGCGATGATCTCGTCCAGCCGCTCCTCCGTCGTGAACCGCAATAGCGGCAGGCCGAAACAGGTGATCTTGCCGTCGAAGCGCACGAATTCGAGATGCGCGACGAGCTCCTCGCCGAAGCGCCGATGGATGGCCTCGACCAGTTCGACCTGATCCGGGAACGGATAGAGCACCTGGAGATAGGTGATCGCGGGGTCGACCCGCAGCGCCCTCAGCGTCGTGTGGTTCCAGCCGAGCTCGTAGGCCGGCGGCAGCCCCTTGGCATCCTCCGGTGAGAGCGTGTCCGAGCGCAGCAGGAGCTCCGCGCCCCGGAAGCGCCGCACATAGGCGCAAAGCGCATCGACGGCGAAATCGGCAGCCATGACGACGACGAGATGGCTGTCGCGCGGCAGGAACTTGCGATGGCGCAGGAAATAATCATGCGGCGCCGGCGCGGCGAAGACGCTCAGGTTCTTGAGCGCGAGCCCGTCCTGCTCGCCCACCGCATTGGCGAATTCGGTCGCAACGCGCAGGTTTTCGAAGCCGACGATGACATCGACCCAATCATAGGCCGGGCCGAGCGGCATCTCGACCTCGGTGATGATGCCGTTGGTGCCATAGGCATGGGCGACCTTGTGCAGGTCCTCGCCCGCGAATTCGAGCAGGCGCGGGCTTGCCTCCATCGTCGCGACCTTGAGCCGGATGATGTTGCCCCAGTCGCGCAGCCCGCCCCATTTGATCGAGCCGGCGCCGCCCGAGCCGCCGGCGATGAAGCCGCCGATCGAGGCAGTCTGATAGGTCGAGGGGTGCAGCCTGAGTTCCTGCCGCGAATGCGCCCGTGTCTCGTCGTCGATGCGGGCCATGATCGCGCCGGGCTCGGCGACATAGCGGCCGGCGCCGATCTCCTTGACCTTGTTGAAACCGGCGAGATCGAGCAGCACGCCGCCCGAAAGCGGCATCGCCTGGCCGTAATTGCCGGTGCCGGTGCCGCGCGGCGTCACCGGGATGCCGAGCGCGTGGCAAGCGGCGAGCGTCTGAACGACCTCCGCCTCGCTCGTCGGAGACACGACGATATCGGCTACGACCTGATCGAGCTGGCGCTTCAGCACCGGCGAGTACCAGAAGAAGTCGCGGCTCTTCTGCTTCACCAGCGCCGGGTTCTCCTCGGTGCGGACGCCACTGATGCGGGCTTTCAGCCCCGCGATGTCGTAGCGGCTCGTCATGATGCTCTACCCATCAGATGATCCAGTTCGCGGTAATCCGGGAGGGTCCGGTCGATCGCCCTGCCCGCGACCAGGATGCTGCGGTCCCCCTGCGGCCGGGCGAAGAACTCGGTCCAGCTCCGCGCCCGCGTCAAGATGAGATCGGCTGGCCCGCCCGCCGCCAGCACGCCGACACCGTCAAGCCCCATCACGGCCGCCGGCGTCCGCGCCACGGCGCAAGGCCAGTCCGAACCGGAATGATCGAGCTGAAGGATGCGCGTCGCCTCGCGCAGCACCTCGACGAGGTCGAGATCGCCATAGGCATAGAACGGGTCGCGGGTGTTGTCGGAAGCGACCATCACCGGCACGCCGGCCGCCTTCAGCTCATGCAAGGCCGTGACGCCGCGCCAGCGCGGTGTGCGGCCCGCCTGCCGGTCCTGCAGATACAGGTTGCAGAGCGGCAGCGAGACCACGGCGATGCCGGCCTCCTTCACCTTGCCGATGATCCGCGCTTCGTCCTCCGGCGCCTGCAAGCTGAGCGAGCAGCAATGCCCGCACAGGATCTTGCCCGTGAAGCGGTGCCGCAGCGCCGCATCGGCGATGTGCTCGAGCGAGCGGGCTGCCGGGTCGTTCATCTCATCGACATGGAAATCGAGATCGAAGCCGTTCTCGCTCGCCGCCCGGAACAGGATGTCGAGCGCCCGGTCGAGCTCCGGGATCATGTAGGTGACGCAGCCGAGAAGCCCGTCGCCATGCATCTTCACCGCCGCGATCACCGCCGCCATATGCGCCGGATCGAGCGCCTGCTCGGTGCCGAACAGCGGAGAGGCCTGCAAGGCGATGCGCCCGGCCCAACGCTCCCGCATCTCCGCATAGACCGGCCAGGAGATGCCAATCTGTTTGCCGAGCGAATCGAGATGCGTCCGGATCGCGGCGGTGCCATGGGCAAAGGCCGTGCGCAGCGAGAAATCCATGCGCGTCCGGACATCCAGCGCCGACCAGTTCGCCTCGCGGTCATTGGCGACGGCAGCGAGCGCGCCCGGAAACGTCCCGTCCGGATTGGGACTGCGCGGCCAGATATGGCCCTTGTCGAGATGGGTGTGGCAGTCGACGAGCCGCGGCAGCACGATGCCGCACTCGAGGTCGAGCGCCGGCCGATCGTTCGTCAGCGTCTCGGTTCCCGCCGGCAGCAGCGATTCGATCCGGCCATCGGCAATCGCAAGGTCGATCCGGGCAAGCCCGTCACGATCCGCGGCGAAGGAGCCGCCATCGATCAGGCAAAGCGGCGCGCTCATATTGAGCAGGCGGAAGGCGGATGCATCCGGAAGCGTGGCGAAACCCAACGTCACTTCCGCACCTCCCGCATCGGCCCTCCGCTACTGGATATCGGCCCGCCCTGTGCCCCGCAAGCGCAACCGCCGCAGGGCCCATGGCGCAGAAGGCCACGCAGCCGTCGCATCCGGGCTTGTCCGTGCGGGCGGGATCGCGCATGAGAGCGGCTTCCGGCAGGAGGACGCATCATGGCGCAACAGGCACGCATCATCGACGGCAAGGCCGTAGCAGCGGAATTGCGCGCCGGCATCGCCCGCGAGGTCGCGGCGCTCAAGGCCGAGCGCGGACTGGTGCCCGGCCTGCATGTCGTGCTCGTCGGCGAGGATCCGGCCAGCAAGGTCTATGTCGCCTCGAAGGAGAAGCTCGCCGTTGAGGTCGGCATGAACTCGGTCGCTCATCGGTTGCCGGCCGACACGACCGAGGCGCAACTCCTCGCCAAGCTCGCCGAACTCAACGCCGATGACAGCGTCGACGGCATCCTCGTTCAGCTCCCGCTGCCGAAGCATATCGACACCGGCCGCATCATCGACGCCATCGACCCGGCCAAGGATGTCGACGGCCTGCACCCGATCAATGCCGGCCTGCTCGCCGGCGGCAAGAACGGCCTCGTACCCTGCACGCCTCTCGGCTCGATGCTGCTGCTGAAGCAGGCCCTGCCCTCGCTGTCGGGGCTCGAAGCGGTGGTGATCGGCCGCTCGGAACTGGTCGGCCGCCCGGTCGCGCAGCTCCTGTTGCAGGCCGATTGCACGGTCACCATCGCCCATTCGCGCACGCGTGATCTGCCCGCGGTGGTGAAGCGCGCCGATATCGTCATCGCCGCCGTCGGCCGCCCGCGCATGGTCAAGGGCGACTGGATCAAGCCCGGCGCAACCGTGATCGATGTCGGCATCAACCGCCTGCCCGACGGCAAGTTGACGGGCGATGTCGATTTCGCCGAGGCGGTAGAGGTCGCGGGCGCGATCACGCCCGTCCCCGGCGGCGTCGGCCCGATGACCATCGCCTGCCTGCTCAAGAACACGCTGACGGCCTTCCACGCCCGACGAGGTTGAGCGCAGCAATCAGCGAGACCGCCACGGGCGGCCCGGCCCTTCCTCGGTTAGCCCCTAAAAAAAAGGAGCTGCAATCCTGCAGCTCCTTTTTTCGTTCCTGCAGCAGGGCCGCGCCAGAGGCACGGCCCGCCAACCCGATCACATATGGATCTGGCGCTTCTCCACGGCCATCGCCGCTTCCTTCACCGCCTCGGCCAGCGTCGGATGCGCGTGGCAGGTACGGGCGAGATCCTCGGAGGAGCCGCCGAACTCCATCAGCACGGTCACTTCCGCGATCAGGTCGCCGGCATGCGGGCCGATGATGTGGCAGCCGAGCACACGATCGGTCGCGGCATCGGCCAGGACCTTCACGAAGCCCTCGGTGTGGCGGATGGCGCGGGCGCGGCCATTGGCCGTGAACGGGAACTTGCCGATCTTGTAGGCGACGCCGGCCGCCTTCAGCTCTTCCTCGGTCTTGCCGATCGCGGCGACTTCCGGCGCGGTGTAGACGATGCCGGGGATGGCGTCGTAGTTCACATGGCCGGCCTTGCCGGCGATGATCTCGGCGACCGCGACGCCCTCATCCTCGGCCTTGTGCGCCAGCATCGGCCCGCGCACCACGTCGCCGATCGCGTAGATGCCGGCGACATTGGTCTTGAAATGGTCGTCGATGACGACGCGGCCGCGCTCGGTGGCGACACCCGCCTTGTCGAGGCCGAGACCATCGGTGTTGGGACGGCGGCCGATCGCGACCAGCACGATATCGGCATTGAGCGTCCTGGCCTCGCCGCCTGCGGCAGGCTCGACGGTGACGGTCGCACCGCCCTTCTTGGCCACATCGACCTTGGTGACCTTGGAGCCGAGCTGGAAGGTGAAGCCCTGCTTCTCCAGGATGCGCTGGAACTGCTTGGCGACCTCGCCATCCATGCCGGGCAGGATGCGGTCGAGGAATTCGACGACGGTGACCTTGGCGCCGAGCCGGGCCCAGACCGAGCCGATCTCGAGGCCGATCACGCCGGCGCCGACGACGACGAGCTCCTTCGGCACGGAGCCGATTTCGAGCGCGCCGGTCGAGGTGACGACGGTCTTCTCGTCGATGGTCACGCCCGGCAGCGGCGCCGATTCCGAACCCGTCGCGATGACGATGTTCTTGGTCTCGATCTCCTGCGTCTTGCCGTCCTCGGCGGTGACGACGACCTTGCCGGCGGCGGGGATCGAGGCCGTGCCGCGGAAGGCGTCGATCTTGTTCTTCTTGAGCAGGAAGCCGACGCCATTGACGTTCGCGTCGATGGTCTCCTGCTTGTGCGCCATCATCGCCTTGAGGTCGAGCTTCGGCTTGCCGACGACGATGCCGAGCTTCTCGAAGGTGTGGCCGGCCTCCTCGAACATCTCGGAAGCGTGCAGCAGCGCCTTGGAGGGAATGCAGCCGACATTCAGGCAGGTGCCGCCATGGGTGGCGCGCTTCTCGACCACCGCGACCTTGAGGCCGAGCTGGGCGGCGCGGATGGCGCAGACATAGCCCCCGGGGCCGGTTCCGATGACGACGAGATCGTAGGACATCTCTATAGCCTCGCAGTGCCCGTCATGGTCGGGCTTGTCCCGACCATCCACGTCTCGGGAGGCCGGGAGAAAAGTCGTGGGTGCCCGGGACGAGCCCGGGCATGACGTCGAAGTGAACGTTGCGAAACGCGATCAGAGGTCGAGCACGAGCCGCGCCGGATCCTCCAGGCCTTCCTTGATGCGCACGAGGAAGGTCACGGCCTCCTTGCCGTCGATGATGCGGTGGTCGTAGCTGACCGCGAGATACATCATCGGCCGGGCCTCGATCTTGCCGTTCACCACCATCGGGCGCTCCTGGATCTTGTGCATGCCCAGGATCGCCGATTGCGGCGCGTTCAGGATCGGGGTCGACATCAGCGAGCCGTAGACGCCGCCATTCGAGATGGTGAAGGTGCCGCCCTGCATCTCCTCGATCGAGAGCTTGCCGTCGCGGGCCTTGCGGCCGAACTCGCCGATCTTCTTCTCGACGCCGGCGATGGAGAGCTGGTCGGCATCGCGCACCACCGGAACCACCAGGCCCTTCTCGGTGCCGACGGCGACGCCGATATGATAGTAGTTCTTGTAGACGATGTCGGTGCCGTCGATCTCGGCGTTGACGGCCGGGATCTCCTTCAGCGCCTGCACGCAGGCCTTCACGAAGAAGCCCATGAAGCCTAGCTTGACGCCGTGCTTCTTCTCGAAGGCATCCTTGTACTGGTTGCGCAGCGCCATGACGTTGGTCATGTCGACCTCGTTGAAGGTCGTCAGCATCGCGGCGGTGGACTGGGCCTCCTTGAGGCGGCGCGCGATGGTCTGGCGCAGCTTCGTCATCTTGACGCGCTCTTCGCGCGAGGCATCGTCCGGCGCCGACGGGGCGCGGACCTGCACCGGAGCGGCAGCCGCCGCCGGGGCGGCGCTGGCGCCGGTCGCGATCGCAGCGAGCATGTCGCCCTTGGTAACGCGGCCGTCCTTGCCCGAGGCCGGGACCGACGAGGCGTCGATGCCGCTCTCGGCGGCCAGCCGCGCCACGGCCGGGCCGGAATCAGCGGCCTTGGTGGCGGCAGCCTTCGGAGCCTCAGCGGCCGGAGCCGGCGCGGCGGCGGGCTTCTCTTCCTTCTTCGGAGCGGGCGCGGCAGCAGCCGCACCGCCTTCGGCGATCATGCCGAGCAGCGCGCTGACGCCGACCGTATCACCTTCCTTGGCGACGATCTCGCCGAGCACGCCGGCGGCCGGGGCGTTGACCTCCAGCGTCACCTTGTCGGTTTCAAGTTCGACGAGAGGCTCGTCGGCCTTCACAGCCTCGCCCGGCTTCTTGAACCACTTGCCGATGGTCGCCTCGGAAACGGATTCGCCGAGGGTGGGTACGCGGATTTCGGTCGCCATGTCAGGCCTCTGTTGTCTCGTTCTCTGGCGGTCGGATCGGCACCGGCGGAAACGCCGATGCGGCAGGGAAATCCGGCAGTGCGTAAAGCATCGCCGGGAGGGTCGTCAGGCCGCGAAGGCCTCGTCGAGGAAGGCGTTGAGCTGGGCGAGATGCTTGGACATCAGGCCGGTCGCCGTCGCGGCCGAGGCCGGGCGGCCGACATAGCGCGGCCGCTTCGACTTCGAGCCGGCATGGCCCAGCACCCATTCCAGATAGGGCTCGACGAAGGTCCAGGAGCCCATGTTCTTCGGCTCCTCCTGGCACCAGACCACATCGGCGCCCTTGAAGCGCGCCAGCTCCTGCGCCAGCGTCTTCAGCGGGAACGGGTAGAGCTGCTCGACGCGCATCAGATAGACATCGTCGATGCCGCGCTTCTCGCGCTCCTCCAGCAAGTCGTAATAGACCTTGCCCGAGCAGAGCACGACGCGGCGGATCTTCGAATCCTTGACCAGCTTGGTGGTCGACTTGCCGCGCTCGGCATCATCCGCCAGCACGCGGTGGAAGGTCGAGCCCTCGGCGAGGTCCGCGAGGTCGGAGACGGCGCGCTTGTGGCGCAGCAGCGACTTCGGCGTCATCAGGATCAGCGGCTTGCGGAAGTCGCGCTTCAGCTGGCGGCGCAGGATGTGGAAATAGCTCGCCGGCGTCGAGCAGTTCGCCACCTGCATGTTGTCCTCGGCGCACATCTGCAGGAAGCGCTCGAGGCGGGCGGAGGAGTGCTCCGGACCCTGGCCCTCATAGCCATGCGGCAGCAGGCAGACGAGGCCGGACATGCGCAGCCACTTGCGTTCGCCGGACGAGATGAACTGGTCGAACACGACCTGCGCGCCATTGGCGAAGTCGCCGAACTGCGCCTCCCACATCGTCAGCGCGTTCGGCTCCGACAGGGTGTAGCCGTATTCGAAGCCGAGCACGGCCTCTTCCGAGAGCATCGAGTTGATGACCTCGTAGCGGGCCTGGTCCTCGCGGATATGGTTCAGGGAGGTATGGCGGGCTTCCGTCTCCTGGTCGATCAGCACCGAATGGCGCTGCGAGAAGGTGCCGCGCTCGCAATCCTGCCCGGAGAGGCGCACCGGATTGCCGTCGAGCAGCAGCGAACCGAAGGCCAGCGCTTCGGCGGTCGCCCAGTCGATGCCCTCGCCGCTCTCGACCGCCTTCTTGCGGTTGTCGAGGAAGCGCTGGATCGTCTTGTGGACGTTGAAGCCGGCCGGAACGGCGGTGATCTTCTCGGTGATCTCCTTCAGCGTCTCCGCCGGCACGCCGGTGGCGCCGCGGCGCGGATCGTCCTCGTCGGCGCGGATCGCCTTCATGCCGGCCCAGCGGCCGTCGAGCCAGTCGGCCTTGTTCGGCTTGAAGGCCTGGCCGGCGTCGAACTCGACCTCCAGCTTCGCCTTCCAGGCGGCGCGCATCTCGTCGAGCTCGCCGGCTTGAACCACGCCCTCGGCCTCGAGCTTGGCGCCGTAAAGCTCCAGCGTCGTCTTGTGGCCGCGGATCTTGCGGTACATCAGCGGCTGGGTGAAGCCCGGCTCGTCGCCCTCGTTATGGCCGAAGCGGCGATAGCAGAACATGTCTACCACGACCGGCTTGTGGAACTTCTGCCGGAACTCGATCGCGATCTTGGCGGCGAAGACCACCGCCTCCGGATCGTCGCCATTCACATGGAAGACCGGCGCCTCAACCATCTTCGCCACGTCGGACGGATAGGGCGAAGAGCGCGAATAGCGCGGATAGGTGGTGAAGCCGATCTGGTTGTTGATGATGAAGTGCAGCGAGCCGCCGGTGCGGTGGCCCTTCAGCCCGGAGAGGCCGAGGCACTCCGCCACCACGCCCTGGCCGGCGAAGGCCGCGTCGCCATGGATCAGCAGCGGCAGCACCTTGGAACGCTCGACGACGTCGCCGAACTGATCCTGCTTGGCACGCACCTTGCCGAGCACCACCGGATCGACGATCTCGAGATGCGACGGGTTGGCGGTCAGCGAGATATGGACGTTGTTGCCGTCGAACTCGCGGTCGCTGGAGGCACCGAGATGGTACTTCACGTCGCCCGAGCCCTCGACGTCGTCGGGCGCGAAGGAGCCGCCCTTGAACTCGTGGAACAGCGCGCGGTGCGGCTTGCCCAGCACCTGCGTCAGCACGTTGAGGCGGCCGCGATGGGCCATGCCGAACACGATGTCGCGCACGCCGAGCGCGCCGCCGCGCTTGATGATCTGCTCCAGCGCCGGAACCAGCGCCTCGCCGCCGTCGAGGCCGAAGCGCTTGGTGCCGGTGAACTTCAGGTCGAGGAACTTCTCGAAGCCCTCGGTCTCGACCAGCTTGTTGAGGATCGCCTTCTTGCCTTCCTTGGTGAAGGCGATCTCCTTGTCCGGCCCCTCGATACGCTCCTGCAGCCAGGCCTTCTGCTCGGGGTCGGAGATGTGCATGAACTCGATGCCGACCGTGCCGCAATAGGTGCGCTGCAGGATCGAGACCATCTCGCGGATGGTGGCGAACTCCATGCCGAGCACGTTGTCGATGAAGATCTTGCGGTCGAGATCGGCCTCGCCGAAGCCGAAGGCGGCCGGCGACAATTCCTCGGGGTCGTTGCGGCTCTCGATGCCGAGCGGGTCGAGCTTGGCATGGAGATGGCCGCGCATGCGATAGGCGCGGATCAGCATGATCGCGCGCACGGAATCGCGCGTCGCCTGCTGGACGTCGGCTGGGGAGAGTGTCGTGCCGGCTGCCTTGGCCTTGGCGCCGAGCTTGTCGGAGATGACCTTCTCGACCACGGCCCAGTTGCCGTCGAGCGCCGAGATCAGCTCGCCATTGGCGACGACCGGCCAGTTCGGCTTCTTCCAGGAGGCGCCCTTGGCGTTGTCCAGCACCGACTGCTTGTCGTCCTGCAGCGCGCCGAAGAAGCTCTGCCACTGCTCGTCGACCGACTTGGGATCGGCCTCGTAGCGGGCGTAGAGATCCTCGATATAGGCCGCGTTGCCGCCGTAGAGGAACCCGGTCTGTGCGAGAGCCTCGTTGATGTCCTGGCGAGCCATGATGCTCCTGCCTTCCTTCACCGCTTGCGACATGTCCGAACCCTTGCCCGGACATCCTTCAACTTGCCGTCATGCTCGGGCCTGCGCCCTAAGCATTTGGTCTTCCGTCATGGCCGGCCTTGAGCCGACCATCTCATGCCGTTTTGCCGTCGCTTCCTCGGGGACGTCATGGTCGGGTCAAGCCCGACCATGACGTCCCCGGAAAGGCGCCAGGGCCTCAGCCCTTCAACACTTCGACCAAGGTCTTTCCAAGGCGCGCCGGCGAGGGCGAGACCCGGATGCCGGCCGCTTCCATCGCGGCGATCTTGTCCTCGGCGCCGCCCTTGCCGCCCGAGATGATCGCGCCGGCATGGCCCATGCGGCGGCCCGGAGGCGCCGTGCGGCCGGCGATGAAGCCGACCATCGGCTTCTTGCGGCCGCGCTTGGCTTCGTCCTTGATGAACTGCGCCGCGTCCTCTTCGGCCGAGCCGCCGATCTCGCCGATCATGACGATCGACTCGGTCTTGTCGTCCGCGAGGAACATCTCGAGCATGTCGATGAACTCGGTGCCCTTGACCGGGTCGCCGCCGATGCCGACGGCCGTGGTCTGGCCGAGGCCTTCGCGCGTGGTCTGGAACACCGCCTCATAGGTCAGCGTGCCCGAGCGCGAGACGATGCCCACCGAGCCCGGCTTGAAGATGTTGGCCGGCATGATGCCGATCTTCGACTGGCCGGCGGTGACGACGCCGGGGCAGTTCGGGCCGATCAGGCGCGACTTCGAGCCCGAGAGCGAGCGCTTGACGCGCACCATGTCGAGCACCGGAATGCCCTCGGTGATGCAGATGATCAGCGGAATCTCGGCGTCGATCGCCTCGCAGATCGCATCGGCCGCGCCCGGCGGCGGAACATAGACGACCGAAGCGGTGGCGCCGGTCTTCTCCTTCGCCTCGGCGACGGTGTCGAAGACGGGCAGACCCAGATGGATCGCGCCGCCCTTGCCCGGCGAGGTGCCGCCGACCATCTGCGTGCCATAGGCGATCGCCTGCTCGGAATGGAAGGTCCCGTTCTTGCCGGTGAAGCCCTGGGTGATGACCTTGGTGTTCTTGTCGATCAGGATGGACATATCTGCTCCTCAGGCCTTCTTGACCGCGGCGACGATCTTCTGCGCGGCGTCGTCGAGGTCATCGGCGGGGATGACGTTGAGGCCGGACTCGCGGATGATCTGCTTGCCTTCCTCGACATTGGTGCCTTCGAGGCGCACCACCAGCGGAACCTGAAGGCCGACCGCCTTCACCGCCGCGATGACGCCGCGCGCGATGACGTCGCACTTCATGATGCCGCCGAAGATGTTGACGAGGATGCCCTTCACCTTCGGGTCGGCGGTGATGATCTTGAACGCCGCCGTCACCTTCTCTTCGCTGGCGCCGCCGCCGACGTCGAGGAAGTTCGCCGGGCTTTCACCGTAGAGCTGGATGATGTCGAGCGTCGCCATGGCGAGGCCGGCGCCGTTGACCATGCAGCCGATCGTGCCGTCGAGCGCGATGTAGGCGAGGTCGTATTTGGAGGCCTCGATCTCCTTCTCGTCCTCTTCCGTCGTATCGCGCAGCGCGACGATCTCGGGATGGCGATAGAGCGCGTTGGAGTCGAACGAGATCTTGGCGTCCAGGCACTTGATCTGGCCCTGGGTCGTCACGATCAGCGGGTTGATCTCCAGCATGTCCATGTCCTTGGCCACGAACGCGTTGTAGATCTGGCCGAGCACCGTGCCGGCCTGCTTGGCGAGGTCGCCGGAGAGCCCGAGGATGCGCGCCATGGCGCGGCCGTGATGCGGCATGATGCCGGTGGCGGGATCGACCGAGAAGGTCTCGATCTTCTCGGGCGTGTCATGGGCGACGGCTTCGATGTCCATGCCGCCTTCGGTCGAGACGACGAAGGCGATGCGGGAGGTCTCGCGGTCGACCAGCGCCGAGAGGTAGAACTCCTTCTCGATGTCCGAGCCGTCCTCGATATAGAGGCGGTTGACCTGCTTGCCGGTTTCGCCGGTCTGCACGGTGACCAGCGTGTTGCCGAGCATTTCCTTGGCGTGGGCCTCGACTTCCTCGACCGACTTGGCCAGGCGCACGCCGCCCTTCGCGTCAGGGCTGAGTTCCTTGAACTTGCCCTTGCCGCGGCCACCGGCGTGGATCTGCGACTTCACGACATAGAGCGGACCCGGCAGCTTCCTGGCGGCCTCGACCGCTTCAGCCACCGTCAACGCCGGGAAGCCGGCGGAGACGGGCGCGCCATACTCTTTCAGAATGGCCTTGCCCTGGTATTCGTGGATGTTCATCCGGTAGCTCCTGACTGGGCTTTGAAGAAAAAGGGGCCGGCATCGGGTGCGGCGCCCCATGCGATCGAAGATGGCGAAACCCCGGCGCGGCGGAGCATCGCCTGCGATTGCGCGCGTCCGAATTCCGGTGATAAAAATCCACAATCAGATGAAACATCTGACGGGAGGACAGTGAAATGGCGACGTCGTATTCCTGTATCAACCTCGATTCCGTCCGCGCGGCGCGAACTGAACGCGAGCCCTACAACTATCTCATCGCCAGCGATGTCATCCTGCCCGGTGCGGTGGACGGCCTGCGCAACGACTTCCCCGACATCCGCGAGTCCGGCTACCACCCCGAAGAGGACGTCAACCGGCACGGCACCTTCGCGAAACTCCTGGAGGAGATGAAGAGCCGCGAGATGGCCGAAATCGTCTCCGAAAAGCTCGACATCGACCTCGTCGACAAGCCGAAGATGATCACGATCCGCAAGCTCTCCGCCGCCAAGGATGGACGCATCCACACCGACAGCGAGTCGAAGATCGCGACCTTGCTCGTCTATCTCAACGACGCCTGGCAGGACTCGCCGGCCGGACGCTTGCGGGTGCTCTACAACGGCACCGATTTCGAGAACATGAAGGAAGAGATCAGCCCGATCACCGGCTCGCTCTTCGCGTTCCGTCGCGCCGACAACTCCTGGCACGGACACACATCCTTCGTCGGCGAGCGGCGCGTCGTCCAGATGACCTGGCTCAGAAGCCAGGCCGACGTCGAACGCAAGAAGAGCCGCGGCTCCTTCACCCATCTGGTCAAGAAGGTGCTGCGGTTCGGGTGACGGGCTGAGCCGTCCCCCGAACACCTGCCGGATATGTGCCTGCGCCGGGCGCATGCCTCAGCCGGCCAGCGACGGATCGACGCTCTTGCAGGCGTCGATCAGGCTCTGCACCGAAGCCACCGACTTCGCCAGCATCTCCTTCTCGGCGCCGTTGAGGCGGATCTTCACGACGCGCTCGACGCCCTTGGCGCCGATCACCACCGGCACGCCGACGAACATGTCCTTGACGCCGTACTGGCCCTTCAGCGCGGCGGCCGCCGGCAGCACGCGCTTCTGGTCCTTGAGATAGCTCTCGGCCATCGCGATGGCGGAAGCGGCAGGCGCATAGAAGGCCGAGCCGGTCTTGAGCAGGTTGACGATCTCGCCGCCGCCCTTGCGGGTGCGCTCGACGATGGCGTCCAGCTTCTCCTGCGTCGTCCACTTCATCTTGACGAGGTCGGGCAGCGGGATGCCGGCGACGCCGGAGTAGCGGACCAGCGGCACCATGTCGTCGCCATGGCCGCCGAGCACGAAGGCCGAGACGTCCTTGACCGAGACGTTGAACTCTTCGGCGAGGAAGTAGCGGAAGCGGGCGGAGTCGAGCACGCCGGCCATGCCGCAGATCATGTTCGGCTTGACGCCCGAGAACTTCTGCAGCGCCCAGACCATCGCGTCGAGCGGGTTGGTGATGCAGATCACGAAGGCCTTCGGCGCATATTGCTTGATGCCTTCGCCGACCGCCTTCATCACCTTGAGGTTGATGCCGATCAGGTCGTCGCGGCTCATGCCGGGCTTCCGGGGCACGCCGGCGGTGACGATGATCACGTCGGCGCCCTTGATGTCCTCGTAGGAGTTCGTGCCCTTGTAGCCGGCGTCGAAGCCGTCGACCGGCGCGGATTCGGCGATGTCGAGGCCCTTGCCCTGCGGGATGCCCTCGGCGATGTCGAAGAGGACGACGTCCCCGAGTTCCTTCAGGCCGGCGAGGTGGGCGAGCGTGCCGCCGATCTGGCCTGAACCGATGAGGGCAATCTTCTTGCGGGCCATAGCCTAGTCCTTCTCTTCTGGCGCTTCGATCGAAGCCGGCTGCGGCCGGCTTTCGACATCCGGAATGCCTTGGCCAAAATACCTTGGCGCTACGATGGCCGGCGGGCCGGCCAAACCGTGGCTTCCTTTGGCCCAAACCGCCCTTTTGCCGCAACCCTCGCAGAAAACACGGCTTTTGCGGGGCGAGGCGCCCCCATTCGCGCGGCGAAACAGGCGGCCTCTTTTTTTTCAATGACTTGCAAGAGGCTCCACGTCGACTTTCAGTCGTTTGGGGCAAAAATCGGGCAATTACAATTTACAGAAATTGTAATTGGTCACCAAATTTTTTCACACGATGCCGCTACCGAGCACCCGCAGGATGACGCGGATCAGCGTCGAGAGGCGGGTATCGACCGAGGCCAGCGGCACGTCGGCTTCCAGCGCCAGCGAGGCCGGATGGATGAAGCGATGCGTCGCATCGATGACGAAGGCGATGGCCCGGTCGCGATCGCGCGGCTCGAACACGCCGGTGGCGATTCCCTCGTCGACGACGCGCTCGAACAGCGCCCTGACCCGCGTCCGGTTGCGCCGGCTGATGGCATGGCGCTTGGCGACGGCGAGCGACAGCGCCGCGAAGAGATGCGGATCCTCGCTCAGCAGGTCGCGATTGGCCTTGGCGAGCGCCAGGATCAGCCGCTCGAGCTTGTCGTCGGCCGGGTCGGGGCCATCGGCGATGTCGGCGAGCCGCCGCTCCGTCGCCTTGAGCCAGAGATCGACCACCGCATCGATCAACGCCCCCTTGGACGGAAAATAGCGATAGACGTTGGCATGGGTCATGCCCGCCTCTTCCGCCACGGCGACGACGGTGAAGCGCTTCAGCCCGAACGTCCGCAGGTGCTCGCTGGCGACCGTGAGGATGCGTGTCTCGCTCGGCTCGCGCTGCGGCATGGCTCAGCGGCGCTCCGATTTAGGGTTCGCACGCAACCACGCCGTCATCCCGGGCTTGACCCGGGGTCCATGCCGGAGCGCGACCGAGCAAGGTTCAGGCATGGATCCCGGGTCGGCGCTGCTGCGCAGCTTGCCCGGGATGACCACCCATCCATTGTCGGCGGTAAAACTCACGTCTCGACCAGCCCGGTGGTGTCGCCGCTCGCAGCCGAATCCGGCCGGCCATGCGGCATCGCGAGATACTCCTCCGAGCGCATCTCGATCAGCCGCGAGACGGTGCGGTCGAACTCGAAGGCCTCGCGCCCCTGCCTGGCGTGATAGAGCTCATGCGGCTCGGCCGCCGCCGAGGCGACGAGCTTCACATGATGTTCGTAGAGCGTGTCGATCAGGATGATGAAGCGCTTGGCCTCGTTGCGTCGGTCGAAATCGAGGATCGGGATATCGTCGAGCACCAGCGTGTGGAAGCGCTGCGCCAGCGCGATATAGTCGGAGGCGCCATAGGCCTGGGCGCAGAGATCGACGAAGTTTGCCCGCGCTACGCCGCCGGCCGCCTGCGGCAGCACGAGTTCGTGCCCCTGGACGTTGAGCACGGTCCGCGGCCCCTGCGCCACGCCGGAGAGCCCCTTGAAGGCAGCATCGAGCGCAGCTTTCGCCTTCGCATCGGCCGGCACGTGATAGACCGGCGCGCCACCGAGCTTCTCCAGCCGGAAATCAGTGCGCGCATCGAGCTTGAGCACCTCGACCTTGGTCTGAAGCAAATCGATGAAGGGCAGGAACAGCGCCCGGTTGAGCCCGCCCTCATAGAGCCGCGACGGTTCGACATTCGAGGTCGCGACCACGACGACGCCGGCGGCGAAGAGCGCCGTGAACAAGCGCCCGAGGATCATCGCATCGGCGATGTCGGTCACCGTGAACTCGTCGAAGCAGAGCAGATAGGCTTCCTCAGCCAGTTCCGCCGCGACCGGCGCGATCGGATCGCCGTCCTTGACCTCGCCCGTCTTGATCTTCTGGCGATGGGCGTTGATGCGGCCATGCACCGCGGCCAGGAACTCGTGGAAATGCACCCGCAGCTTGCGCTTCACCGGCGCGGACTCGAAGAACATGTCCATCAGCATGGTCTTGCCGCGGCCGACCGAGCCCCAGATGTAGAGCCCCTTCGGCGCCTCGGCGGTGTCGGGCTTCTTGCCGAAGAGCCAGCCGAGCGCGCTGCCCTTGCGGGCAAGGCGGCGGGCGGCGAGCGCCGCGTTCAGCGCCTCGAGCTTCCTGACGACGGCGACCTGGGCCGGATCGCGCTCGATGGCGCCCGCCTCGACCAGGGCGGCATAGCGGTCGGTGATCGAGGCTGGCATGGCGGCTGGGAACGACGGGTCGCGGAAAGAGGCTTCCGGGTTACGGCAGCCCGGCCGCCATCGCAAGCCCGGCGAGATCGCACCCGCCATCTCCGCGGCCGGCACCCGGCCTCATCGGCCCAAAAACACGTCATCCCGGCACGGACGGACCGGCCGGGATGACGGTAGCGAAGCGAACCTCGGCTTGCGGCTTCGAGGCCGCCGCGCATTCGCGAGGGAACTACTGGCCCTTGTTGATCGAGACCGGCTTCAGCGGGTTGTCGAGGAGGCCGTATTTCTGGATCAGCGCGTCATAGGTGCCGTTGGCCTGGAGCTTCTCCAGCGCGGCCTTCACGGCGTCGCGCAGCTGCGTGCCCTCGGCCGTCTTCGCGAAGGGGATGCCCATCAGCGTCGTCGTGAACGGCTTGCCGAGCGGGATGTAGGTGTTGGGCTCGAGCTTCTGGAAATGGCTCATCGTCTCGCTGCCCTGGACGCCGCCCTGCAGGCGCTGCGTCTTGAGCTGGGTGCGGGCATCGACCGAGCCCTCGGTGCCGACGACGTTGATCGCGGGCTTGCCCTTGGCGACGCAATTGGCCTGGCTCCAATCGCCGATCTGCTGCGGCCAGTTGGTCGAGCGGCTGGCGCCGACGCTCTTGCCGCAGAGGTCGTCAGGGCTCTTCACCGTGTCCTTGAACGGGGTGACCGTGTAGAACTGCGCGCCGGATTCGAGATAATCGACGAAGTCGACCTGCTCGCGCCGGGCCGGCAGATCGCTCATGCCGGCCAGCGCCATGTCGACGCGGCCGGTCTGGATCGAGGGCAGCATCTGGGCGAAGGCCGTTTCCTGCCATTCGACCTTGAGGCCGAGTTCCTTGGCGATGGCCTCGCCCAGCTCGATGTCGAAGCCGATGAGCTGGTTGGTCGCCGGGTCCTTCGAGGTGATCGGCGGATAGTTCGGCTGGGTCCCGATCACGAGCTTGCCGGCGGTCTTGATCCGGTCCGGCACGGTCTGCGCCTGAGCGGCCAGCGTGGTCGCGGCGAGCAGCGCCGCCGTCAGTGTCAAACGAAGCATGTGGTCTCTCCCTCTTATGAACTCAAAGCATTGCGCGAAGAAGCGGGAACCGGTTTTTCGCTGAAGCCATGCGCAAAACGACAAGAATCCCGCCGGTCGTCACTTCAGGACGGCTGCGATGAAATCCCGGGTGCGGGCCTGGGTCGGTGCGACCAGGACCGTGTCGGGCGTGCCGCGTTCGACGATCTCGCCCTTGTCCATGAAGACGACGTCGTTCGCCACCTCTCGCGCGAAGCCGAGCTCATGGGTGACGACGATCATCGTCATGCCGCTGGCGGCGAGGTCGCGCATCACGTTCAGCACCTCGCCGACGAGCTCGGGATCGAGCGCCGAGGTCGGCTCGTCGAACAGCATCAGCTTGGGCTTCATCGCCAGCGCCCTGGCGATGGCGATGCGCTGCTGCTGCCCGCCCGAGAGCTCGCTCGGATAGGCGTCGCGCTTCTCGGCGAGGCCGACACGCTCCAGCAGCGCCATGGCATCCGCGACGATCTCCTTGCGCGGCCGCTTCAGCACCGTGAGCGGCCCCTCGATGATGTTCTGCAGCGCCGTCATGTGATTGAACAGGTTGAAGCGCTGGAACACCATGCCGGTGACGAGGCGCTGGCGCGCGATCTCCGGGTCGGTCAGCTCGTGCAGCTCGTCGCCGACGCGGCGATAGCCGATCAGTTCGCCATCGACGCGGATCGCGCCCTGGTCGATCTTCTCGAGCTGGTTGATGCAGCGCAGCAGCGTGGACTTGCCCGAGCCGGACGGCCCGATGATGCACTGGACCATGCCGGGCTCGACCGAGAGCGAAACGTCGTTCAGCGCCTTCAGATCACCGAAGAACTTGCTGACATTGGCGACGGTGACGATGGCGGTATCCGCATCCGCCTGGTTCTGCACCGCGCTCATGCCGGCTCCTCCTCGAGCTTGACGGTGCGTTTCGCCCGCCTCTCGCCGCGTCCCTTCGAGAAATAGCGCTCGAGGAAATACTGCCCGATCTGCAGCAGCGTCACCACGAGCAGATACCAGCCGGCGGCGACGATCAGCAATTCGATGACGCGGGCATTGGCGAAATAGATCGTCTGGGCGTTGCGCAGGATCTCGGCATACTGGATCACGCTCGCCACCGAGGTCAGCTTCACCATGCTGATCACCTCGTTGCCGACTGGCGGAATAATGACGCGCATCGCCTGCGGCAGCACGATGCGGCGCAGCGCCGTCAGCCGCGTCATGCCGATCGCCTTGGCGGCTTCGGTCTGCCCGGTATCGACGGAGAGGATGCCGCTGCGCACCACCTCGGCGGTATAGGCGCCCTGGTTCATGCCGAGCCCGAGCAGCGTCGCCATGAACGGACCGATGATGTCGATCGTGCGCCAGGAGAACAGCCCGGGAATGCCGATGGTCGGGAAGACCAGCGCCAGGTTGAACCAGATCAGGAGCTGCAGCAGCAGCGGCGTGCCGCGGAAGAACCAGATGTAGAACAGCGCGACGCTGCGCAGCACCGGGTTCGGCGACATGTACATGATCGCGAAGATCACGCCGAGCACGATGCCCAGCGTCATCGCGCAGACCGTCATGATCAGCGTGTTGCCGAGACCGGAGAGGATCGCGGGCGCGGTGAAGAACTGCCCGACCACCGGCCAGGCGATGTCGCCCTTGACGAAGGCGGCGATAATCCAGGCGAGGACAGCGATGATGAGCGCCGCCGCGACCCAGCGCCCATAGAAGCGACGCGGCACGATCCTGAGTCGCGCGATCGCGGCCAGATCGCGGCTGGCGACCGGCGAGGTGACGGCATGGCTCATCGACGGCACTCCCGGACGGGCTTGCCGGCGGCTCTCGAAAGCGCCATCGACCGCGAAGCCGTTGGTCCGCGGAAACCACCGCAGCACGGGCAGATTGTCAAATTCATGCGAGCCCCTCCTCCCCAAGCGTAAGAATGACCTCTTGACCCGGCAGCCAGCAAACGAAACGATCTCCGGTAGCCTAGTCCAAAACGGAATACCCATGGCCTTGCGGCCCCCGCCCTCCTCCACCGCCATGCGCGCCTTCGTCACCGTCGCGCGACTGGGCTCGACCGCCCGCGCCGCCGGCGTCGTCAACCTGACGCAGAGCGCGGTCTCCAAGCAGATCCTGTCGCTCGAGCACCATCTCGGCACGGTGCTGTTCGAGCGCAATCCGGTCGGCCTCAAGCTGACCGAGGCCGGCGCGATCTACCTGCCCTATGCCGAAGCCGCCCTGGAGCAGATGGAACGCGGTGCGATGCGCCTGGCCGAGCGCGTCGCCATCGCCCGGCCGATCCGGTTGCACATGGTCGCCATCGCCGGCGAGCGCTGGCTGATGGAGCGCTTCCCCGTCTTCGCCGAGGCCCATCCCGGCGTCGACGTCCAGTTCACCAACTATGTCAGCGAAAACGAGACGGAAGAGCCGGACATCGAGATCAACCACGGCACCCCGCCCTGGCCCGGCAAGGAGGCGCATTATCTGTTCGGCCGCGATGTCGCCCTCGTCGCCGCGCCCGAATTGCTGGAGCGCATGGGCGGTTTCCGCCGCGCCGCCGACATCCAGAAGATGACGCTGCTGCAGCATTACCAGATGCCGGCCTTCTGGGCCGAGTTCACCGAGGCGCATGGCCTGCGCGGCGCGGTGCCGGCCCATACCGTCCGCTACGGCTATTACTCCGTCATCATCCGCGCCGCGGTCGCGGGGCTCGGCGTCGCGCTGGCGCCACGCTGCTATGTCGCCGAGGAACTGGCTTCGGGCGCGCTGGTCAACCCGCTCGATATCGGCTTCACCAGCGTCACCGGCTGCTGGCTGACCCGCCGCCTGGACCAGCCCTCGCGCCCCGGCCTCGACGCCTTCATCGCCTGGCTGAGGACGGAGGCCGCGGCTTTCGACGCGGCGACGCGAGCAGCCTGAGCGCCCGCAACCTCCCGGCCGGCCATGCGTTGACATCGGCACAGGAGGAGGCCGCCATGATCACCATTCTTCCGGCTCCCGACCATGTTCTCGCCATCGCGCTCAGCGGCACCATCGAGCCGGCCGATATCGAGCGCGTCGCCGCCGATGTCGAAGACCGGCTGAGCCGGCACGAGAAGGTCGCGATCCTCGCCGATATCACCGCCTTCGACGACATGACCTTCGCCGCGGCCTGGAAGGACGCGCGCTACAGCTTCGGCAAGCTCTGGGAACTCAGGCGCTTCCCCAAGGAGGCGATCATCGTCGAGAAGGGCTGGCTCGATCGCGTCGCGCGGCTCTTCGCCCCGGTAGTCCCCTTCGTCGAGATCCGTACCTTCCCGCCGGCCGAGCGCGAAGCCGCCCTGGCCTGGGCCGCCGATATCGAGGGCGGCCCCGACACCTGAAGCACGGGCGCTGCGAGCCGGGGCTCGGCTCGCGTGTCAGCTCCGGCGGCAGTCAGCTTCTGGCGAACGTCTCGTCGAAGGCATAGCCCGCGCCGCGCACGGTCCTGAGCGGATCCTTGGCGTCGGCAGGGGTGATCGCCTTGCGCAGGCGCCCGACATGCACGTCGACGGTGCGCTCGTCGATATAGACGTCCCGGCCCCAGACGGCGTCGAGGAGCTGGGCGCGGGAATAGACGCGGCCCGGTGCCTGCATCAGGAATTCGAGCAGGCGGAACTCGGTCGGCCCCAGATGCAGCTCGCTGCCGGCGCGGCGGACGCGCCGCGTGGTGCGGTCGAGCTCGAGGTCGCCCGCCTGCAGCAGGCCCGCGACATGGCCGGGCTTCGCCCGGCGCAGCAGCGCCTGGATGCGCGCCGTCAGCTCCGGCAGGGAGAACGGCTTCACGACATAGTCGTCGGCGCCGGTCGCGAGCCCGCGCACCCGCTCGGTCTCCTCGCCGCGCGCCGTCAACATGATGATCGGCACCCGCTCGGTGTCGCGCCGCGAGCGCAGCCGGCGGCAGAGTTCGATGCCGGAAAGGCCCGGCAGCATCCAGTCCAGCAGCACCAGATCGGGCGTGTGGTCGCGCAGATGCAGTTCGGCGTCGTCCCCCCGCGCCACGCTGTCGACCTCGAAGCCCTCGGCTTCGAGGTTGTAGCGCAGCAGCAGGGTGAGAGGCTCTTCGTCCTCGACGATCAGGATGCGTGCCGCCATGATTCCTTAGCCTCAGCTACCCGTGATCGCCTCGACCTCGATATTGGTCGTGTCGAGCTTCGGCCGGTTCGCGTCGAGCGAGTCACCGGTGATGAGATAGTGGATCGTCTCGGCGATGTTGGTGGTGTGGTCGCCGATGCGCTCGATGTTCTTGGCGCAGAACAGAAGATGCGTGCAGAAGGTGATGTTGCGCGGATCTTCCATCATATAGGTCAGGAGCTCGCGGAACAGCGAGGTGTAGAGCGCGTCGATCTCGTCGTCGCGGCGCCAGACCTCGAGCGCCTTCTGCTCGTTGCCGGCGGCATAAGCGTCGAGCACATCCTTGAGCTGCGCCTGAACGAGGCGGCTGATGTGCTCCAGCCCGACCACGGCGCGGTGCGGCGGCTGGAACTGCCCGGAGATGGCGACGGCGCGCTTGGCGATGTTCTTGGCGAGATCGCCGACACGCTCGACATCCGCCGCGATGCGGATGGCGGAGATCAGCTCGCGCAGATCGTTGGCCAGCGGCTGGCGCCGGGCGATGGTCAGCACCGCCTTCTCCTCGACCTCGCGCTGGAGATTGTCGAGGCGCTGATCGGCGGAGATGATCTTCTGGGCCAGCGTGGTGTCGCGGCGCACCAGCGCCACGGTCGCATCGCCGAGCATGCGCTCGGCCATCCCGCCCATTTCGGCGAGGCTGCGGCGAAGGCCTTCGAGATCGGCGTCGTAGGAGCGGACGATGTGGTCGGTCATGGGGTTCCTCCTCCGTCGCCGCTCAGCCGAACCGGCCGGTGACGTAATCCTGCGTCTGCTTCTTCGCCGGGTTCATGAAGATCGTGTTGGTCGGCGCGAACTCGATGACCTCGCCGAGATACATGAAGGCCGTGTACTGCGAGATGCGCGCCGCCTGCTGCATGTTGTGCGTCACGATGGCGATGGTGAAGTCGCTCTTGAGCTGCTCCAGCAGGTCCTCGATCTTGCCGGTCGAGATCGGATCGAGCGCCGAGGTCGGCTCGTCGAACAGGATCACTTCCGGCTTCTGCGCGATGGTGCGCGCGATGCACAGGCGCTGCTGCTGGCCGCCGGAGAGGCCCATGCCGGAGCTCTTCAGCTTGTCCTTGACCTCGTCCCAGAGCGCGGCGCGGCGCAGTGCGCCCTCGACGCGGTCGTCGAGCTCCGACTTCGGCGGCTTCTCGTAGAGGCGGATGCCGAAGGCGACGTTGTCGTAGATCGACATCGGGAAGGGCGTCGGCTTCTGGAACACCATGCCGACGCGCGAGCGCAGCTCGTTCACATCGACGTCGTTGGAGATGATGTTGCGCCCGTCGAGCATGATCTCGCCGGTCGCCTTCTGCTCCGGATAGAGCGAGTAGATCCGGTTGAAGATGCGCAGCAGGGTCGACTTGCCGCAGCCCGAAGGCCCGATCAGCGCCGTGACATGGCGGTCACGGAAGTCGAGATTGATGTTCTTCAGCGCCTTGTGCTCGCCGTAGTAGAAATCGAGGTTTTTCACCGCGATCCGGACGGGAGCCTCGGCATCGAGCGACTGCGGGGAGAGTTCAAGGGTCGAAAGCATCGACATGGTCCTCAAGGTCGGGCGCGACCGGGCTGGATTCAAGTCTTATTTGCCGCCGGCGACGACGCGCCGGGCGATGATCGAGAGCAGCAGGATCGAGATCGTGATGATCAGCGAACCAGCCCAGGCGAGTTGCTGCCAGTTCTCGTAAGGGGCGGAGGCGAACTGGTAGATCGTGACCGGCAGGTTGGAAACGCCGCCGACGAGATTGGGCGAGAACCAGAAATTGTTGTTCAGCGCCGTGAAGATCAGCGGCGCCGTCTCGCCGGCGATGCGGGCGAGTGCCAGCAGGATGCCAGTGACCATGCCGGCCTTCGCCGCGCGCCAGGTCACGCTGGTGATGACGACGGAAGGCGGCGCGCCGAGCGCCGAGCCTGCCTCGCGCAGCGGGCCGGGCACGAGGCTGAGCATGTCCTCGGTGGTGCGCACGATGACCGGGATCGCGATGATGCCGAGCGCGACGCCGCCGGCCCAGCCGGAATAGCCCCGGAAGGGCTCGACCAGGATGACGTAGACGAACAGGCCGATCAGGATCGACGGCGCCGAGAGCAGGATGTCGTTGATGAAGCGGATGATGTTGGCGAGCTTGGAGCCGCGGCCATATTCCGCCAGCCAGGTGCCGGCGAGCACGCCGATCGGCGTCGCCACCGCAATGCCCAGGAAGGTCAGCACGATCGAGCCGACGATGGCGTTGGCGAGGCCGCCGCCCTCGGAGCCCGGCCCGGGCGTGACATGGGTGAAGGTCGCGAGCGAGAGCCCGCCGATGCCCTTCACCAGCAGCATGCCGAGAATCCAGAACAGCACGAAGATGGCGCAGAAGGTGAAGCCGGTGGCGATGACCTTCATCGCGCGGTCGGCGGTGCGGCGCGACTGGCGCACGCGCCCCCAGGCGATGTGCGATGCGGCCGGTGCGGAAGAGGTGGACATGCTCATCTGACCCAGACCTCAGAATTTCTTCACCCGGGCGACCAACAGCCGCGCGATGACGAGGACGACGAAGGTGACGAAGAACAGGATGCAGCCCAGCGCGATCAGCGAATTGAGCTGCAGGCCCATCGCCTCGTTGAACTCGTTGGCGATGCGCGAGGCGATGGTCGAGCCGGGGTCGAGGATCGAGGCCGAGAGCCGGTTGGCGTTGCCGACCACGAAGGTCACCGCCATCGTCTCGCCGAGCGCACGGCCGAGCCCGAGCATGATCGCGCCGATGATCGAGACGCCGGCCTGCGGCACCAGCACATGGCGCACGACTTCCCAGGTCGTCGCCCCAATTCCATAGGCGCTCTCGCGCAGCACCGAGGGGATCTGCTCCAGCATGTCGCGGGTGATCGAGGCGATGAAGGGCACGATCATGAAGGCGAGGATGATGCCCGCGGTGAAGATGCCAAGGCCCGAGGGCGAGCGCGAATAGAGCACCGTGCCGACGATCGGGATGCCCTCGACGATATTCGAGAGCGGGATCTGGACATAGGCCGCGAAGAGCGGCGCGAAGACGAACAGCCCCCACATGCCGTAGATGATCGAGGGTACGGCGGCGAGCAGCTCGATCGCGGTCGCGACCGGCCGCTTGAACCAGGGCGGGGCGAGCTGCGTCAGGAACACGGCAATGCCGAGCGAGAGCGGCACGCCGATGACGAGCGCGATCAGCGCCGTCGAGAGCGTGCCGACGATCGCCGGCCAGGCGCCGTACTGCTCGTTCTGCGTATCCCAGACGCTGGAGGTGATGAAGCCGAGGCCGAATTCGCGGAAGGCCGGCCAGCCGCCGACGATCATCGAGAGCATGATGCCGGCGAGCAGCACCAGCACCAGCAGCGCGGCGAGGAAGCTCGCATTGCGGAAGACGAGGTCGAAGGTCGCCTTCGGCGTCTTCCGGATCACCGGCGCCGGGGGAATGCTTTTCATGTCGGTTACGGCGGTCATTCCGCGAGGCTCCGATAATGTCGCCGAGGCTGCTCGAGCCGGTCCGGTTCGATCGGCCTCAGCCCTCATCCTGAAGAGCCTCCGGTGCCGCGACCGGCGGCTCCTCAGGATGAAGGCTGAGCGTGGTCGGGCAAGGCGGGATAACCCGCCTCGCCCTGTCGGTCAGGCTGCGATCAGAAGATCGGCTTGCCGGAGTTGTCGGTCACGCCCTTCCAGGCGGCGCGGACCTCGTCCTTGACGTTGGCCGGGAGCGGCACGTAGTCGAGATCGCTCGCCAGCTTGTCGCCGCTCTTGTAGGCCCAGTCGAAGAACTTCAGCGCGGCCTGCACGTCGGCCGGGCTTTCCGGCTTGGCATGGACCAGGATGAAGGTCGCCGAGGTGATCGGCCAGGCATCCTTGCCCTTCTGGTTGTTGAGCGAGATGCCGAAGCCCGGCTGCTCTTTCCAGTCGGCATTGGCGGCCGCGGCCTGGAAGGCCTCGATCGTCGGCATCGGGAAGTTGCCGTCGGCATTCTTCACCAGGGCGTAGGAGAGCTTGTTCTGCTTGGCATAGGCGTACTCGACATAGCCGATCGAGTTCGCGACCTGCTTCACCGAAGCGGAAACGCCCTCATTGCCCTTGCCGCCGATACCGACCGGCCACTGCACGGCGGTGTTGTTGCCGATCTTGGTCTTCCACTCGGCCGAAACCTTGGAGAGGTAGTCGGTGAAGACGAAGGTCGTGCCCGAGCCGTCCGAACGGTAGACCGGGTTGATGTTGGCATCGGGGAGCTTCAGATCGCCGTTGAGCGCGACGATCTTCGGGTCGTTCCACTTCTTGATCTCGCCGAGATAGATCCCGGCGACGATCTCGCCCGAGAGCTTGAGCTTGCCCGGCTCGATGCCGGCGATGTTCACGGCCGGAACGACGCCGCCCATCACGGTCGGGAACTGGATCAGGCCGTCCTTGGAGAGCTCCTCGCCCTTGAGGGGAGCATCGGTCGCACCGAAGGCGACGGTCTTCGCCTTGATCTGGCGGATGCCGCCACCCGAGCCGATCGACTGATAGTTCAGGCCGACGCCGGCTTCCTTCTGATAGGCCTCGGCCCATTTCGAATAGATCGGGAAGGGGAAGGTCGCGCCGGCGCCGGTGATGTCGGCAGCCTGGGCGGAACCGGCGATCCCGGCGGCAACGGCCGCGAGAACGAGAATCTTGCGCATTGAGATGTCCTCTCTGGGTCGCTGTTTGCAGCGACCTCGTCAGAACACCCTCAGTATGACAGCCACATGACATTCCGTCATGAAAACTGTCACAAAGGCTCAGGCCGCTCCGGATTGTCAGGGCTCAGGCCGCGCTGCGGCCCGTTCCGTAGCGGGGCAGGATCGCCTTGAAGGCAGCGCCCTGCCCCGGCTTGCTCTCGATGGTCAGCCGGCCGCGATGGCGCAGCACGATGTGCTTGACGATGGCGAGGCCCAGCCCCGTGCCGCCGGCCTCGCGGCTGGCCGCCGTATCGACACGGTAGAAGCGCTCGGTCAGGCGCGGAAGATGCTCGGGCGCGATGCCCGGCCCGTCGTCGCGAACGCAGACGCTGGCCTCCCCATCGTGGATCTCGACCGCGATCGCGACCTCGCCGCCGCGCTTGCCGTATTTGATCGCGTTCTCGACCAGGTTCTCCATCAGCCGCAGCAACTCGTCCCGGTCCCCCGGCACCTGCAGCGGTTCGGACGGCGCCTTCAGCTTGAGGGTGACCTCGCGCTCGCGCGCCAGCAGCGTGAGGGAATCGACGATCTCGCGCGCGATGCCGGCGAGATCCACCGGCGCGTCTGGCGCGACATGGGCGCGCTGCTCGATCCGCGACAGCGAGAGCAGGTCGTCGACGAGCCGCGCCATGCGCAGGCCCTGCTCGCGCATGATGCCGAGGAAGCGTTCGCGGGCCTTCTCGTCGTTGCGCGCCGGCCCCTGCAGCGTCTCGACGAAGCCGAGCAGCGAAGCCAGCGGCGTGCGCAATTCATGGCTGGCATTGGCGACGAAATCGACGCGCATGCGCTCGATGACGCGCTGCTCGCTCAGATCCTCGAAGGTCAGGAGCGTCGGACGGCGTTCGGCCCGCCCGGCAAGCGCGGCGATGTGGATGCGGAAGGTCCGCTCCACCGGAACGCGCTCGACGAGCTCGATCGTCTTGCGCCCGCCATCCAGCGCCACCGCCTCGATCGCCTCGATCAGGTCGGGGTCGCGCAGCACCAGCGCCAGGAGCTTGCCGGTCTCGAGCCCCGGGATCAGCGCGCGCATCGCCGGGCTCAGCGCCTGCGCGACGCCGAGCTCGTCGAGCAGCACGACGGCGGTGCCGAGCGCCTCGACGAAGCCGCGCGCGGCGGCGATGGGGAAAACGGCGGTGTCGATCATGGAACGTCCGAAGCTGCCGGCCGTTGCCGGCTCGGCTCTTCCTGCGCGGAACGGCAGAGGGCGTCAATTCCCTTCGGCGCGGTAGCCGGCTAGGCTCCACCGGGGAAGAAACGGGCTCGTCCCGGCAAGGAGACAGAAACGATGGCGAAGAAATTCTCAGGCGCCGAGATCGAAAACCTGATCCAGCTGCCGGCGACGCAATCGACCCCGAAGGAGAAGCGGCCGCCCAAGCCGGACAAGTCCAAGAGTACCGGCAAGGCCCGCAAGCCCGGCAAGGCCAAGGGCTTCGACATCGAGGCCGATACCTTGCCGGAAGCGATCGTCGACGCCGCCTATCACAGCGGCGACTATCCCTATGGCAAGCGGATGAAGCGCAAGCGCTACAACCGCGAATTGGAGCCGCTGCAGATCGAATTGCAGAAGCTGACGCGCTGGGCCCAGAAGCATGGCGAGCGCATCGTCGTCGTCTTCGAGGGCCGCGACGGCGCCGGCAAGGGCGGCACCATCGCCCGCTTCACCCAGCATCTCAATCCGCGCCAGGCCCGCATCGTCGCCCTGCCCAAGCCCTCGGACACCGAGAAGGGGCAGTGGTACTTCCAGCGCTACGCCGCCGAGATGCCGACGGCCGGCGAGATCGTCTTCTTCGACCGCTCCTGGTACAACCGCGCCGGGGTCGAGCGCGTCATGGGCTTCTGCACGCCGGAGCAGACCGAGAGCTTCCTGCGCGAGGCCCCCGTCTTCGAGGGCATGCTGACGCGCGGCGGCATCCGCATCGTCAAGCTCTTCCTGACCATCGGCCGCGAGATGCAGATGATGCGCCTGCATGCCCGCTGGCACGATCCGCTCAAGCGCTGGAAGCTCTCGCCGATCGACTTCGAGGCGATCCCGCGCTTCGACGACTATTCCCGCGCCTTCGACGAGATGCTCGGCCGCACCTCGACGAAAGACGCGCCCTGGGTCGTCGTGCGCAGCAACGACAAGCTGCGGGCGCGGCTCAACGCCATCCGCCATGTCCTGCGGGCGATCCCCTACAAGGACAAGGACGAGGCGGCGATCGGCCCGCTCGACGACAAGGTCGTCGTCTCGGTCGAGCGCTATCTCGCCAAGGGCGGCGAGCCGGAAACCGCCTGAGGCTCCCGCATCCGCTCGGCGAGAAAATCGACGAAGGCGCGGATGCGCCCCGCCATATGCTCGTGGCCGGCGAAGACGGCGTGGATCAGCTCGCGGTCATCCGCATCATAGGCCTCCAGCACCGGCACGAGCCGGCCCGCGGCGAGATCCGGCTCGACATGGAACCGGCCGAGCCGCGCCAGCCCCATGCCGCGCAGGCAGAGATTGCGCAGGGTGGCGCCGCTATTGGCCAGGAAGTTCCCGGCGACCGTGCGGCTGAAGCGCTCGCCGCTCGCCGGATCGCGGAACAGCCATTCGTCGAAGCTCGAGCGGAAATTGAAGCGCAGGCAGTTGAACCGCTCGAGATCGTCCGGGGTCCGGGGCGTGCCGTGCCGTTCCAGATAGGCGGGCGAGGCGATGACGATGCGGCGCGTCTCCAGCAGCTTGCGCGCCTTGAGCCGGGAATCCCGCAGGATGCCGGCGCGGATCGCGATGTCCGCGCGCTCCTCGACCAGGTCGATCACCTCGTCGTTCAGCGAGATGTCCAGCTCGATCTCGGGATAGAGCGTCAGGAATTCCTGCACCAGCGGCAGGACATACATCACCCCGAACCCGACGGAGACGCTGACCCTGAGCCGGCCGCGCGGCACCGCCCGCGCCCCGCTGGAGAGCGCGCTCTCGGTCTCCTCGATCTCGGCGAGGATGCGCCGCGCCCGCGCCAGATAGACCTCGCCCTCCGGCGTGAGCTGCAAAGCGCGCGTCGTGCGCACCAGAAGCCGCGTGCCGAGCCGGTCCTCGACGCGGCTGATCAGCTTGCTGACGGCCGAGGGCGAGAGGTTGAGCTTGCGCCCGGCCGCCGAGAAGCTGCCGGCATCCGCCGCCGTGACGAAGACATCCATCTCACCCGCGCGATTATCCATCCGCCACCGCCCCCAAGAGATCGCGCCTCACGCCCGTCGCGCCTCAAGCCCGCGCCTCACGCTCCCTTGGCGATGGCCTGCTTCAACCGCGCGACCGCCTCCGTCGCGCCGGACCGGACCGTGATCTCCAGCGACGGCGCCTCGCGCTCGATCATCTCGATCAGCGTTTCCGGCGAAATCTCGGCCCGCGCCGCGGTGAGCTTCAGCACGGCATTGGCGATGATGTTGGGCCAGTACGCCGCCCCGCCCTTGGCCAGCCCCTTGGCCTTGCGGCCCTCGAATTCCTGGGCGAGCTGTTCGGGGGTCTTTTTGGCCATGGGGAGGGTTCCGTGAATCGCTTTGCGCGGTGAGCTTACCTCAATCGGGTCCGAAAAGGCGCGATGAACCCGTTTCCCGTGTGGAGAAGGGCAGGCCTGCCGTCACCGGGAAAGGCGCGGCGCCCCTGTCGCCGCCTCGCTCGTCGGCGGCGCTCTTCCGCCCCGCCCTTCCCGCCGATCGCGGGCTTGTCCGGGACCAGCACGCGAAGCGTCGAACGCGGCGACGGCCGGCTTCGCTGCGGCAGCGGGTTGCCCGCGCACCTTCCGCACCGTGTTCCGAGAGACGTGCAGCTCGCGGGCGATCTCCTTGATCGTCTTCCCACGGATCGAAAACTCGCGCCGGATCCGCGCAATCGTATCCACGCCCTTCATCCCCCCGCCCGCCCATCCGAAACCAGGACGGGCAGTCTCACCGAAACCGGCTCAAGGGGGGTCAAAGTTGGACGCCGATCCCCCGCCTCAAGGGGTCAAACTTGCCCGCCGAAACACAGAAGCCGGCAAGCTCCGAAGACAGGTCCGTCAAGCGTCGTGCAACCAAGTGCACGACCGAGAACAAGGCCGACGCCCTGGATCACCACGGGCCCAGACTGTCGATGAAGCCGCCGATCGGCTCCCAGCGCCCGTTCCTAATCTCGACGCGCAGCACTTCGGTCGTCCCGAGATGGCGGTCGGGGCCGAGCGTCACCTTGCCGATGATGCCGGTGTCGTAGTCCTTCAGCTGCTCGAAGCCTTTCACGAGCGAGGCGCGCGTCAGCGGCGCCCCGGCGCGGCGGATCGCCTCCGCCGTGACCTTGGCGAGCGCATAGGTCAGGAGCGAGCCGTAGTCCGGCCGTTCGCCCGGTGCGAACTTGGCCAGCGCCTCGCGATATTCCTTCACCGCCGGCCGGTCCGACTCGACGGTATAGGACAGCGAGACGCTGCGCAGGCCCTCGACGGAATCGCCGCCGATCTTGATCAGATCCATGCCGACATTGCCGCCATAGGTCAGGAGCTGCGTCTTGACCTTCTGCTGCTTCAGCTCCTTGGCGAGAGCGACGAGCTCCTGGATAGTGCCGATGAACACGACGCCGTCGGGCGCCTTGCGCGCGATCTCCAGCGCGATCGGCGCATAGTCGCTCGTGCCGAGCTTTACCGGCATGAGCTCGACCTTGGTGTCGGGCGAGGCGGAGCGCGCGCCGGGCTCGACATTGAGTGCGACCTTCTCGAAGGCCGACGCCGCGGCGTGGACGACGATGACGCTCTTCAGCCCATCCTTGCCGACCCAGCGCCCGAGCGCCTGCGCCTGGTAATCCAGCAGCGTCTGTGCGCCGACGATCAGGGCGCGCGCCGGCTCGTACCAGTCGAGCGCACCGCCATAGGGCATGACATAGGGCACGCCGGCCTGCTGAAGATAGGGAAAGGTCGCCGCGCTCGGGCCTGTCGCATAGGAGCCCTGAATCGCCAGAACCTTGTCGCTGTCGACGAGCTTGCGGGCCGCCGCGACGGCTTGCTGCGGATTATAGGCGTGGTCCTCGACGATGACCGTGACCTTGCGCCCGTCGATGCCGCCCTGCTCGTTCAGCCGGCCGAAGAAGGCCGTCTGCCCCGCCACGCCCGGCAGACCGTAAAGCGCGAACGGGCCTTTCAGCGCCGACCACGAGCCCAGCCTGATCTCGTCCTTGCTGACGCCCGGCCCGTCCTGCGCGCGTGCCGCGCTCCCGAGCAACCCGAACGCCAAGGCCAGCGCCGGCAGGCCGATCTGAATCGATCGCGTCATCATCGTCATCCTCCCCAGGATCTCGCTCAATCGACAAATTCATCGCTCTTTTATTTGGTCTAATAATTTAGTTGCGGAGGGATGTCGAGGGATGTAGCGTCCAGGATAACGATAGAGAGCACCGGGGAGGGCTCCATGACGAGGAGGAACGGCGCAGGGCTTGCGCTCGTCGCAGCAGCCGCATGGCTCGGCGCAGCCGCAGCCAGCGCGCAGACGGGCCCTGGCGTCTCGGCGAGCGAAGTCAGGCTGGGGTCCTGGCAGCCGCTGAGCGGACCTGTCTCGATCTACGGGGTGCCGGTCCGCGCCGGGGCGGACGCCTATTTCAACCTCGTCAACGAGCAGGGCGGCATCAAGGGCCGCAAGATCAAGTTCATCGTCGAGGACAACGCCTTCAATCCCCAGCGCACCGTCGCCGCCGCGCGCAAGCTGATCGGCAGCGACGAGGTTCTGGCGATCGCCGTCGCCTTCGGCACCGGCCCCTCCGCCGCAGCCTTCCCCTATGTGCTGCAGCAGGAGAAGACGCCCTTCGTCACGCCTTATGCCGGCGCCGAGGAATGGTTCGCGCCACCCCGTCCGGGGCTGCTGAGCGCTCAGGTCCTCTACGAGAACCAGGCTGCGACCGTCGGGCGTTGGGCCGTGAAGGACGACCGAAAGTCCATTCTCGTCATTCACTCCGATCCTGCCGCCTATCACAAGCCGGGCGAGGCTGCGGTCGCGGCCATCCGGAAGGCAAACCCGTCCGCCAAGGTCGAGGCCCTGTCGGTGAAATGGGGAACGCAGGATTACGCGCCGATTGCGCTCGACGTGCTGCGGCGCGCGCCGGACGCGGTCATCCAAATCGCGGTGGTGCAGGAGGTCGCGTCGCTGGCCAAGGAACTGCGCCAGCAGAATTCGCAGGTTCCGATCTACACCTATTCGCCCAATGTCACGCAATCTCTACCGCTGCTCGGCGGACCGGCCGTAGAGGGCATCAAATCCGTGTCATGGACGGTGCCTGCGACGCTCGACAACCCGGCACTCAGGGAATATCGCGCGGCGCTTGCCAAATATGCGCCGGATCAGAAGCCGGACTTCGATTCCCTGCTCAGCTTCGGCTTCGCCAAGATCGTGGCGGAGGCCCTGCGCCGGGCCGACGAGCCGTTGAACCGGACGAGTTTCCTCGAAGGCTTCTATAAGCTGAAGGGTTACGACACCGGGATCCTGCCGCCGGTCACCTTCGCGCCGGACAAGCCGCTGGGCCTGTCGACGCTGCAGCGCGTCGTCCTGAAATCCGGCATCTGGGAGGCGGTCGGGGAGCCTGTCGATTCCACCGCCGAGTGGTGAGACCGCACCGCCCGCCTTCGACCCCGTTTCGCCTGTACCGGAGGAGCCCGTCATGGGAGACCTGCCCGCCGTGATCGCGTCCGGCCTCGTCAGCGGCTCGGCCTATGCGCTGCTGGCGCTCGGCATCGTCATCATCTTTCGCTCCACCGACACGGTCAATTTCGCCATCGGCGACACCGCGACGCTGGCGGTCTTCATGACCACCTCGGCGATGGCGGCGGGCCTGCCGCCGGTGGCCGCGCTCCTGCTCGCGGTCGTCCTGGCCGGACTCGGCGGCATGGCGACCGAGCGCCTCCTGATCCGGCCCCTGGGCTCCGGACCCAAGAGCTTGTTCAGCGCGCTGGTCGTCACGATCGGCCTCGGCCTCGTGATCCATGCCGTCATCGGCGTCGTCTGGGGCCAGCGCCCGATCGTGGTGGCACCCGTCGCCGCCGGCATGGTCAACGTGTTCGGCGTCGCGCTGACCCTCAACAAGGTGCTGGCGGCGGGGATCGCCCTGCTGGCCATGGCGGTCATCGCCTGGCTGTTCCGCTACACGGCCATCGGGATCGCCATGCGTGCCAGCGCGGAGGATCACTTCGCGGCCCGCATCATCGGCATCCGCCCCTCCGTCATCGCGGCACTCGCCTGGTTCATCGGCTGCGGGCTGGCCGCCATCGCCGCGTTCTTCCTCGCCGCGGACGGTTCGGCCAACGCCAACCTAACCCTTTCGCCGCTCTTTCGCGCCTTTGCCGGCGTCTTCCTCGGCGGGCTGACGAGCATGCTCGGCGCCGCGCTCGGCGCCTTCTCGATCGGGGTGCTCGACAATATCGCCGGCCGCTACCTTTCGGCCAACTACCGCGACACCATCGTCTTCGGGATCATCGTCGCGGTGCTCTTCATCCGCCCGTCCGGCTTCCTCGGCGTCGCCCGGAAGGAGCGCGTATGACCCCCGCTCTTCGGCGTCTGGCGACGGTCGCGGCCGGCCTCCTCCTCGCGCTGCTGGTCGGCTGGCCGGGCCTTCTCGGCGACTACGGCCAGTTCGTCGTCGCTTCCATCGCCTTCTATGCCATCGCCGTCATGGCGGTGAGCGTCTTGGCGGGGCTCTGCGGCATCTGGTCGATGGGGCATACCGCCTTCATGGCGATCGGCGCCTACATGGCAGCGCAATTCGCTCTGTACAGCTGGCCGGTCGAGTTAGCGATCCTCTGCGCGGCCGCCGCGGCGGGCGCGGCCGGCTTCCTGCTCGGCTTCAGCGCGGGGCGATTTTCGGTGCTTTATTTCGGCCTGCTGACACTGGCGCTCTGCATGGCGGCGACCGAGATCATCGGCCACTGGACATCGGTGACCGGCGGCGACGAGGGCATCGCTGTCCTGCAGGCGCGCTCGATCCTGCTCGGCCGGACGCTGGACCTGCGCGGCGCCGTGGTCATGACGGTGCTCCTCGCCACCCTCGCCCTGGTCATGGTCGATGTCGTCGCACGCGGCCCGATCGGGCGTCGCTGGCTTGCGGTAAAGAGCCAGCGCATCGCAGCCGCGGCGATGGGCCTGCGCCCGCATGTCGAGAACGCGACCGCCTTCGCCTTCAGCGCCGCCATCGCCTCTCTCGCCGGTGTCGGCATCGCCTTCACGATCTCCTATCTCGATCCGATCGCCTTCAGCCTCGACGCATCGGTACAGTTGATCGTCGCGACCGTGATCGGCGGCGCCGGCAGCCTGCTGGGCGCGGTGCTGGGCGCCGTCTTCATCGTCGCGGTGCCGGAGGCGGCACGCGGCATCGCCAACGTCTCGGTCTTCGTGTTCGGCGCCGCGACGATCGTCGTCCTCCTGTTCATGCGCCGCGGCATCGTGCCCAGTCTCGCAGGTTGGATAAAGCCCCGCTCCGTTAAGGCTCCGGTCGCGGCGGACATCTTGCCGATCGACCCGAGCGCGATCGAGGCCCTGGTACGGGCCTGTCTGCCGCCAGCAACCGAGAGCCTCGCCATCGAGCATCTCGATCTGCGGTTCGGCGGCGTAAAGGCGCTGCAAGACATCACCCTTGCCGCACCGGCCGGCTCGACATTGGGGCTGATCGGCCCCAACGGCGCCGGCAAGACGAGCCTGCTGAACGTCATCGGGGGCTTCTACCGTGCATCGAGCGCGCAGCGGATCCGCTTCGGCGAGCACGACCTCATGCATCGCTCGTCCTATGCTCGGGCCGGTCTCGGCATGGGCCGGACCTTCCAGCATGCCGAGCTGTTCGCCGAACTGACCGTGCGCGAGAATATCGCGGCGGCGGCGATGCTCGGCGCGCCACGGCGCCTCGCGGCCGGGCTGACGGACCGTTCGCCAGACGCCATCGCCGCGACGATCGTGGCGGCGCTCGGCCTGTCCGCCTATGCGGAGAGCTATCCCCCCGCCCTCCCCTTCGGTGTCCAGAAGGTTGCCGATATTGGCCGCGCCCTGGCGCTCGCGCCATCGCTGGTTGCGATGGACGAGCCGTTCTCCGGCCTCGACGAGCGGGAGCGCTCCGCCATCCGCGCCATCTTGCGCGGCATGCGCGGCGCGGGCGTCACCATCCTGATCATCGATCACGCGGTGCAGGAGGTCCTCCAGGTCGCGGACCGCATCGTCGTGCTCGAATTCGGCAAGGTCCTGGCGGAGGGTCCGCCCGAGCAGATCCGCAACGACCCGGACGTGCACCGCGCCTATTTCGGTGCGGACGGCGCGCCGTCCCGGAGTGCCGCCGCATGAGCGAACCATCGCCTTCGCCTCTGATCGAGGCACAGCGCATCGAACATCGCTACGAGGGGGTGCTGGCGCTGCACGGCATCGACCTTGCGGTGCCGGCGGGCACGTTCCTGGCCGTCGTCGGCCCCAACGGCGCCGGAAAATCGACCCTCGCACTCCTGTTGGCCGGCGCAATGTCCCCTACTGGCGGACGTTTGATGCTCGACGGGGCCGATGTCACGGCGCGTGCCGGACGCCGCGGCCTGGTCGAGGCGGGCGTCGCGCTGATCCCCGAAGGCCGCCGGCTCTTCGGCCAGCTTTCGGTTCAGGAAAATCTGGTGCTCGGCGCTTTCGGTTCAGGCGCGGGGCGGGCCGAGACGGCGCGCCGCCTCGCCGAGGCCTACGCCCTGATGCCGGAGGCTGTCAGGCAGGGGAAGGATCGCGCCGTCGCGACGCTGAGCGGCGGGGAGCAGCAGATGGTCGCGATCGGCCGGGCTTTGATGGCGAAGCCGCGACTGGTGCTGATCGACGAACCCTCGCTCGGGCTCGCGCCGATCCTGATCGACAAGGTCTACGAGACGCTGGCGGCCTTGCGCGCCTCCGGGGTGACGATCGTGGTCTTCGAACAGCTCGCCGTGAAGGCCCTGCAATATGTCGATCGCTTCGCGGTCATCGACCGCGGCGAGATCCGCCATCGAGGCCTCGCCGCCGATCCCGACGCGCGCGAGACCCTGCGCATGGGATACATGGGCGCCGACGCCGCCGCCTGAACCGGGCAGCGACGCATGAACCGGGCCGCGGCGCCTGGCCGTCGGGCGCTCAATAGGATTTCGGCAGGCCGAGAACCCGCTCCGCGATGAAGGACAGGATCAGTTGCTCCGTCACGGGCGCGATCCGCGGCAGGATCGATTCCCGGAACAGCCGCTCGACCTGATATTCGCGGGCATAGCCCATGCCGCCATGGGTCATCACCGACTTCGTCGCGGCATCGAAAGCAGCGCGGGCGCCCAGAAATTTGCCGGCATTGGCCTCGGCCCCGCAGGGCTGGCCGTTGTCGTAAAGCCATGCCGCCCGCATCAGCATCCAATAGGCGGATTCCAGATAGGTCCAGGCTTCCGCGAGCGGATGCTGGATGCCCTGGTTCTTTCCGATCGGGCGGCCGAAGACGACGCGGTCCTTGGCGTATTGCGCAGCCCGGCTGAGCGCGTCGCGGCCGAGGCCCACGGCCTCGATCCCGACGAGGATGCGCTCCGGGTTGAGGCTGTCGAGCAGGTATTCGAAGCCCCTGCCCTCCTCGCCGATCCGGTCCTCCTCCGGGATGAACAGCCCGTCGATGAAGACGGCGTTCGAATCCACCGCGTTGCGGCCCATTTTGTGGATGCGGCGCACCTCGCATTTCCTGCGGTCGAGATCGGTGTAGAACAGCGTCATGCCCTGCGTCGGCTTGCGGCTGTCCTCCTTGGCGGTGGTGCGGGTCAGGAGCAGGATCTTGTCGGCGATCTGCCCCGTCGAGGTCCACATCTTGCGCCCATGGACGACGTAGCCGCCTTGCGTCTTCGTCGCGACGGTCTTGATGCTGGTCGTATCGAGGCCCGCATCGGGCTCGGTCACGCCGAAGCAGGCCTTCTGTTCGCCCTTGACCAGCGGCACCAGCCAGCGCTGCTTCTGCTCGGGCGAGCCGTGAACGACGATCGAGTGCGGGCCGAAGAGGTTGATGTGGATGGCGGACGCCGCCGAGTAGCCGCCGCCGCTGGACGTGGCGGCATGCATCATGATCGCGGCCTCGGTGACGCCGAGCCCCGCGCCGCCGACCTCCTCGGGCATGGTGATGCCGAGCCAGCCGTTCTGCGCCATCAACTGATAGTACTCGCTCGGGAAGGTGCTTTCCTCCTCGCAACGGGTCCAATAATCGTCGTCGAAGGCGGCGCAGATTTCGCGCACGCTCTGGTCGATCGCCTTTTGCTCTTCGCTGAGCTGGATATCCATGATGCTCTCCGGGATGGCGTTCTGGCCGTCTCTCAGCCGATGAAGATCAGTTTCTTGCCGAGGTTTTCGCCGGCATAGAGCGAAGCGATGGCGCCGGGCGCGTGCTCGATGCCCTTGGCGAGATCGGTGTCGAAGCCGAGCGTCCCGGCCTGGTGCAGGCGCGCCATCTCGTCGGCCGCCTTCGCATAGCGCGCCATGTGGTCGAAGATGACGAAGCCGCTCCATACGAGCCGGCGCGTCAGGATCTCGCGCTCGTTGCGCGGCCCCGTGGGCAGTGGGTTCCAGGAGTCGATCGAGGCCGTGCCGCATTGGACGAGCCGGCCGCCGACCGCCATGCGCCGCAGCACCGTATCGAGGATCATGCCGCCCGTGTTGTCGAAATAGACGTTCACGCCATCCAAGACGGCGGCCGCCAGCGCCTCGTCGAGGGCACCCGACTTGTAGTTGATCGCGACGTCGTAGCCGTAGCGCTCCTCGCAGAGCGCGACCTTGCGATCGTCACCGGTCAGCCCGATGCAGCGGCAGCCCAGGCTCTTGCCGATTTGCCCGACGAAGCTGCCGACCGAGCCGGCGGCCGTCGAGACGACGAGCGTATCGCCGGCCTTGGGGCGACCGAGTTCGGTCAAGGCGAGATAGGCGGTGATGCCGTTGATGCCGAGCAGGCTGCCGAAGGCGGTCAGCGGCAGGTCTTGCGTCGCGCGCAGGATCACCTGCTGGGGCGTCGCCACGGCGTAGTCCTGCCAGCCGAACCAACCGTAGAGGAACTGCCCCTCGCCGAAATCGGGGTTCCGGCTTTCGGTCACCACCCCGACCGCCAGCGCCCGCATCGGCCCCCCGAGCGGCACCGGCGCCGAGTAATTCGCCTCGGACGAAGCCCAGCCGCGCTGCGCGGGATCGACCGAGAGATAGATGTTGCGGACGAGGAATTCGCCCTCGCCGGGCTTCGGCACGTCGGAGGAACCGAGCGTGAAGTCGCTGGCCTGCGGCACGCCGGCGGGCCGCGTCGTCAGCAGGACCTGCCGGTTGCGGCTCGGGGAGGAATAGGCCGGGATCTCGGTCGGCATCGTGCGCTCCTCAAAAGCCGACATGCGCCGCGCCCTTGGTGCCGAGCATGCGGCGGGCGTCGTCGGGGGTGGCGATCTGGAGCGACAGCTCCTCGAGGATGCGTCGAATCTTGGCGACCTGGTCGGCGTTGGAGGGGGCGAGCTCGCCCTTGCCGAGATAGAGGTTGTCCTCGAGCCCGACGCGGACATTCCCGCCCAGGATCGCACCCATCGTGACGAAGGGCAGCTGATGGCGCCCGGCCGCCAGGATCGAGAGGTAATAGTCGTTGCCGAACAGCCGATCGGCCGTCGCCTTCATGTGCATCAGGTTCTCGGGTTCGGGCCCGATGCCGCCGAGGATGCCGAAGATCGCCTGGACGAAGAAGGGCGGCTTCACCAGCCCACGCTCGGCGAAATGGGCGAGGTTGTAGAGATGGCCGACATCATAGCACTCGAACTCGAAGCGCGTGCCGAGCGCGCCGAGCTCCGTCATGCCGCGCTCGATCTGCGTGAAGGTGTTGGAGAGGATGAAGTCCTTCGTCATCTCCAGATAGGGCTGCTCCCAGTCGTTCTTGAACGACGGGATGCGCCCGCTCGCGCCCGAAATGTTGAAGTTGAAGGAGCCCATGTTCATCGAGGCGATCTCGGGGCTCGCCCATTTCGCGGCGGCCAGCCGCTCGTCCAGCGTCATGCCGAGCCCGCCGCCGGTGGTGATGTTGACGATGCCGTCGCAGCCCTGCTTGATCACCGGCAGGAAGCGCTTGAACATCTCGGGGTTCTGCGTCGGCTTGCCCGTCTGCGGATCGCGGGCGTGAAGGTGAAGGATGGCGGCGCCGGCCTTGGCGGCGCCGATCGCGCCCTCAGCGATCTGCTCCGGCGTCACCGGCAGATGGGGCGACATGCTGGGGGTGTGGATCGACCCCGTGATGGCGCAACTGATGATGACCTTCTCGGCGCGTTTCATGTCCCTGTCCTCTCGTCCGTCGCAGCGTCAAAAGCGGGCCGCGATCTCGTTCCAGGCGTCCTGAAGCGAAGTCCTGTGCGCGGGGTCGGCGATCGCGATGATGCGTTCGGCCCGTTCCATCACGGTGGCGCCGCGCAGGTCGGCCGCGCCGTGCTCCGTCACCACGACATCGACGGCGTGGCGCGGCAGCGAACAGATGCCGTCGAGCTTCGCGATGATCCGCGAGGCGCCGCCGCGGCCGGCCGTCGACGGCAGAGCGATGATGCTGACCCCGTCCGGCGCCAGGCTCGCAGCCTGGGCGAAATCGGCGGCACCGCCGACGCCGCTCAGCATGCGCCCGCCCAGCATTTCGAGATTGGCCTGGCCGAAGAGATCGACGCCGAGCGCGGAATTCACCGCGACCAGGCGCGGCAGGCCGGCCAGCACGGCGGGCGAATGAGTCTGGTCGCATCCCCGGATCTGGAAGTCGTCGCGTCCTGACAGCCAGGCGTAATGTGCGGCCGTCCCGACATGGACGCAGCTCATATGCGGCCATTGCGCGTCGAGGCTGCCGCATTCGGCAAGGAGCCGCGCGGCGTCGGAGAGCATGCCGGAATGCAGCCGCAGACGGCGGCGGTCGGACACGATGCGCATCAGCGCGTCGGGCGTCTTGCCGAGGCCGACCTGAAGCGTCGTGCCGTCCTCGACGAAGGCGGCGACGTGTTCGGCGATCCGGGAGGCCTGCGCGCTCGGGGCGCCGACATCGTACTCGCATAAGGGCTCGTCGGTCTCGGCAATGAGATTGGCCCTCGCGATATCGAAGGTCTCGGCGCCGGGAATGCGGGGCATTCGAGGGTTGATGACAGCGAAGACGCGGCGGCAGTTCTTCAACACGATCGGCATGAATTCGACGGCGATGCCGAAGGAGCAAAGTCCCGCCGCATCCGGCGGCGAGACGTGAACAATGGCGACGTCGAACGACTGACGCGACAGATGAGACGCAAAGCCGCCATACGAGACCGGAAGATGGCGAAACCGGCCGTTCGCCTGCGCGCCCGGCGGCGAAGGCTGGGCGAAGCAGCTCGTGTAGCGCGCCCCCTCTGGCAAGGCCTCGATCGGCACGGCATTGATGCCGGGAACGAAGCTGGCGGTGATGTCGAGCGGCGGTGCGTGGCCGGAAAACAGGGCCGCCGTCAGCTCCGGCACTTCGGCCCCCGAGCCGGGAAGGAAGATGCGCTCGCCGGCAGAGATCCGCGCGACGAGCGCAGCCGGCGTGCCGACGCTGCGCGCCGCGACCGTGGATCGTGCTAGCGCAGCCGTGACCGTCACGCGCCGGCCCCGGCCCGTGCCGCGATGGCCGCTTTGCGTGCCAGAACCTGCTCGGCCTGCTTGAGATGAGGGATGTCGAGCATCTTGCCGTCAAGACCGACAACCCCGACGCCGGGATTGGCGGAGAACGCGTCGACGACGCGCTGAGCGTGCGCGATCTCCGCCTGCGAAGGCGAGAAGGCCTCGTTGATGCCCGCGACCTGGTCGGGATGAATGGCGATGCGGCCGGTGAAGCCCTCTCGCGAGGCCTCGGCACAGTCGGCACGAAGCCCGGCATCGTCACGAAAATCGGCATACAACGTCTCGATCGCGGCGACGCCGCAGGCTTTGGCGGCAAGCAGGCACTGCGAGCGCACCATGCGGTAGGTGAAGGCCCAGAGGCCTTGCGGATCCCGATTGGTGCTGGCGCCGACCGCCGTGCTGAGATCCTCCGCGCCCCAGGTCAGGCCGTAGAGCCTGGGGAATGCCGCATCGTGATAATGCGCCAGGCCGAAGGGCGCTCGCGGCGTCTCGGTCGCCACGGGCAAGAGGCGGATCGGGCGGCCGATGCCGTCGCGCTTTTCCAGCGCGTCGAGAAAATGACCGATCCGAACTAGGTCGCCCGGCCCGTCGACCTTCGGCACGACGATGCCGTCCGGAGCCGCCCGCACCACCCCCACCAAATCGTCGAGCCCGCCCTCGGCGAGCGGGTTCATCCGCACCCAGAGTTCGGCCGTGCCCGCGCGCGGGGCCGCGAGATAGTCGCGCACCATGTCGCGCGCCAGGGCCTTCCGCGACGGCGCGACCGAATCCTCGAGATCGAGGATCAGCGCATCGGCACCGGAGCCGGCGCTCTTCGACAGCTTTTTCTCGCTGTCGCCCGGCACGAACAGGAAGGAGCGCAGGCTCATGCCGCAGGCCTCCGCCGCTGCAGGCCCGAGCGCTTGCAATGGGCGACGAGCTCGCCGCGCTGGTTGAAGGCACGGTGGAGGAAGACGACGATGCCGGCCTCCGGCCGCGAGCGGCTCTCACGCAGCTCCACGACCTCGGTCTCGACCCTGATCGTATCGCCGTGGAAGAGCGGCTTTGGGAAACGGACCTCGTCCCAGCCGAGATTGGCGACCGCCGTGCCGAGCGTCGTATCGCCGACCGAGATGCCGACCATCAGCCCCAGCGTAAAGGCGCTGTTGACCAGGCGCTGGCCGAACTCCGTTTCGTTGCGGCAATATTCTTCGTCGAGATGCAGATAGGCCGGATTGTGCGTGACGGCGCTGAACCAGACATTGTCCGCCTCGGTGATCGTCCGGCGGATCTCGTGCCTGAACACCTGCCCCACCGTGAGATCGTCGAAATAAAGCCCGGCCATCCGCTGCTCCGCCGCCTCTAATTCATCGTTCTTTTTTTTGGTCTAATAATTTAGTTGCACGGTGTTGTCGAGCCTCTTATCGTGCCGGCAACGAGCACGAGGATGGGACAGGGTGGACAGACAGCCGGACCAGCGGCCCGTCACAGCGCTTCAAAATCCGACCGACCGTCCGGCGACGCCGGATGAGCTGCGGGCCTGGATAGAAGCGCAGACGGGCGGGGCGATCACGTCCTGGACGCAGATCAGCGGCGGCAACCGCTGCCGCTCCTGGGCCGTCGACGTCGCCTCGGCCTCGGAACCGCCCGCTGAACTCTATCTTCGCTATCAGCCGCCGCGCCCGCCTTCCGCCGAGCCTTATACCGTGTGGCGAGAGGCGCAGTTCTATCGCGCGCTAGCCTCCAGCCCGGTGCCGGCGCCCAAGCTGATCGCGGTGCATCCCGAGAGCCAGGCCATTCTGACCGAGCGCGCGCCGGGGCGCGCCGATTATCGCCGCATCGCCGACGACGCAGCCCGCACCACTATCGCCCGCGAGTTCGTCCAAGCCCTGGCGACGCTGCACAGGACGCCGGTCGCGCGGCTCGACATGGCGGGTTTCGACCCCCGCGCGACCCTCGCCGATTGCGTGCGCCAAGAGTTGGCGATCTGGCGCGCCATGTATGCCGAGACGAGGCGCCTGGACCCGCTGATCGCCTTCGCGCTCGACTGGCTCGACGACAACGTCCCCGCGACGACCGCGCCTCCCGTCCTCGTCCACGGCGATGCCGGGCCGGGCAACTTCCTCTTCGACGAGGGGCATCTCACCGCCCTGCTCGACTGGGAGCTCGCTCATCCGGGCGATCCTATGGAAGACCTCGCCTGGTTCTCGATGCGCTGCGTGATGGAACCGGTCCCCGATTTTCCGGCGCGCCTGCGCGAATACGGCGAGGCGATGGGGACCCCGGTCGATCTCGACCGCATCCGCTATCACCGCGTCTTCGTCTCGACGCGCGTCGTCATCATCCGGCATCGCAACGTCACCGGCCTGCCGGGCAACTCGATCGTCTCACGCGCGCTGAACCGCCGCCTGCTCGTCACGGCGCTGGCGGAAGCGACCGCGACCACACTGGCGCCGCCTGCGCGGATGGACGCGCCGGAGACGGAGCGCAGCGCGCTGTTCGACTTCGTGCTTCACGAGCTGCGCCACGACATCGCGGAAGCCAGTGACGATGCCGGCGTCGTCGCGGCTGCCAAGAACATGGCGAAGGTCGTCAAATACCTGCGCGAATGCGACCGCATCGGCCCCCTCGTCGCGGCAGCGGAGCTCGAAGCCCTGACGGGGATGCTGAGCGCGCGGCCGTCGACGGTTCCCGAAGGCATGGCCGCGCTCGCCGACAGGCTGCAGGCGGGCGACATTCCGTTCACCGCGGCCCTGCAATTCTTCGCCGGCAGCGTCGCGCGCGACGCGGAGCTCGCCGCATCCGCGTCCGGCGGGCTCGCCGGGCGCGATTTCCCGCCTCTGACCGAGATGAATCATGTCTGATACCGCCACGCTCGAAACCGCGACGGACACCCCCTTCACCGCGAGGGACGACCGCTTCCATTTCGACCAGATGAGCGACCGCTGGTGGGAGACGGAGACGGCCTGGTTCGCCTTCTGCGCGCCGGAGCGCAAGCTCGGCGGCTGGCTCTACAGCATGGCACGGCCGAACATCGGCACGATCGCCGGCGGCTGCTGGATCTGGGACGACACGGCCGCCGTGCCGTGGGAGGTGCCGTATTCGGCGAATTACACCGCTCTGCGCCTGCCGCGCGACCAGGATCTGACCGACATCGCGCTGCCGACCGGCGTCAGCATCAAGGCGCTCGAGCCCCTGAAGCGCTACAAGCTCGGATTCTTGGACGAGGATCGGCTGACCGTCGATCTGACCTTCGATGCGGTGATGCCGGCGCGACCGCTCCGCAAGGGCGATTCTTCTTTCAAGAACCTCAACCATTTCGACCAGTTCGGCCACGTCACCGGGCAGATCGTCCTCCATGGCGAGACGATCCCGATCGATTGCTACGCGATCCGCGACCGCAGTTGGGGCCCACGTCCCGAACACCGCCCCGGAAAGAGCGCCTACGTCACCGGCATCGCCTCACCCGATGACGGCTTCCTCGCCGTGACCAAGTGGAACGACGAGACGGACCCGATCGCCTACGGCTTCATGATCCGGGACGGCAAAATCGGCGATCTCGTCTCGGGCCGCCGCATCGTCGAGCGCGATCCGGAGCGGGGCTGGGTCACCCGCATCACCATCGAAGGCAAGGACGAGTTCGGTCGCGATCTCGATGCCGTCGGCGAGCGACTGAGCGGCATCATCATCAACCGCCACAGCTTCATCGACAGCAACGGGCTGATCGAATGGACGATCAACGGCAAGCGCGGCCATGGCGAGGATCAGGACATGTGGCCGGTTCACCGCTGGTCGGCCTTCCGCCGCGAAGCCAGGATGGGGCGCGCCTCGTGACGACGCCCTCACAGAGCCCCGACCCGACGCGCCAGCCGCTCGACGGTGTCGTCGTGATCGACCTCAGCCAGATCTACAACGGCCCCTACGCGACCTTCCTGATGGCGGCAGCCGGCGCGACCGTGATCAAGATCGAGCCGCCGGGCGGCGAGCCCTTGCGCCGGCGCGGCGTCGTCGGCGGTGCCGCCCTGCCCTTCGCCATGCTCAACGGCTGCAAGCAATGCATGGTGCTCGACCTCAAGAGCGCCGAGGGCAAGCAGACGCTGCGCGATCTGGTCGCCGACGCCGACGTGCTGGTCGAGAACTACGCACCTGGCACCATGGACCGGCTCGAACTGGGCGCCGATGCGCTCCAGGCGCTGAATCCCCGGCTGATCTACGCCTCCAGCTCCGGCTTCGGCAGCGACGGCCCCTATCGAAGCTACCCGGCGATGGACCTCACCGTCCAGGCGATGGCAGGCGTGATGAGCACGACCGGCTATCCCGACCGCCCGCCGGTCAAGGCCGGCCCTGCGCTCTGCGACTTCTTCGCTGGCGTGCATCTCTACGGCGCGATCGCGACCGCCTTGTTCGAACGCGAGCGCACCGGCGTGGCGCGGCGACTCGAAGTCGCGATGCAGGATGCGGTCTATCCGGCGCTGAGCTCCAGCCTCGGCATGCATTGGGGACAGCGCGAGGCGGAGAACCCGCCGCCGCCGCGCACCGGAAACCGCCATGGCGGGCTCGCCGAGTCTCCCTACAACGTCTACCCGACGAGCGACGGCTGGATCGCGATCATCTGCGTCGGCAACGCCCATTGGCGCACGCTGGTCCATACCATGGGCCGGCCCGAGCTCGCCGAGGATCCGCGCTTCGCCGGCCTCAAGCAGCGCGTGGCCGTGATGGACGAGGTCGACGCGCTGGTCTCCGACTGGACGAGCCATCGCACCAAGGAGGAGGCCTTCCAGGCCCTGATGGCGAACAAGGTGCCCTGTGCGCCAGTCCGCGATCTCGAAGAGGTCGTGAACGATCCGAACATGCATGCCCGCGGTTCGCTGCAATGGCAGGACCATCCCGAGCTCGGCCGCATCGTCGTACAGCATTCGCCGCTCCGCTATGCCGGGGTCCCGCGACGGACGCTGGAGCCGAGCCGCGCGCTCGGTGCCGACACGCAGGCCGTGCTGCGCGAGCGCCTCGGCCGGCATGACGGCGACGCGGCCGGCACCTCCGTGCCGCGACACCCTGCGAAGGCGGAGCTCTGAAGATGGGCGGGATTGTCGGGATCGACGTCGGCGGCACCTTCACCGACCTGTTCTATTCGGCGGACGGACTCGGCGTGGACGCCGTGCTCAAGGTGCCCTCGACGCCGGACGATCCGAGCCGCGGACTGATTGACGCGCTCAAGGCGGCGGATGTCGCGCCCGCCTCGCTCGACGTCATCCTGCACGGCACGACCATCGCCACGAACGCCGTGATCGAGCGACGCGGGGCGCGCTGCGCCCTGATCACCACGGCCGGCTTCCGGGACATCCTCGAGCTGGGGCGGCGCGATCGCCAGCGCATGTATGGGCTGACGGGCGTGCAGCAGCCGCTGATCCCGCGCGCCATGCGCTGGGAGGTGGCCGAACGTCTGGACCACCGCGGCACGGTGCTGACGCCGCTGGACGAGGCCGGGTTTGCCCGCCTTGCGGCCGCGCTGGCGCAGGAGGATGTCGATGCCGTCATCGTCTCCTTCCTCCACGCCTATGCCAATCCGGCTCACGAACGGCAGGCGCGCGAAATCCTGAAAGCCGCCAATCCGGATTGGGAGATCGTCATCTCCAGCGACGTCGTGCGCGAGTACTACGAGTTCGAGCGGACCAGCACCGCCGCCGTCCAGGGCTACCTCCAGCCGCTGGTCTCGCGCTATGCCCGCAATCTCGACGGCAAGCTCCGGGATCTCGGCTTCGACCGCCAGACTCTCGTGATGCAATCGAATGGCGGGCTGATTCCGCTCGGGCAATTGCACGAGCGCGCCGCCAACATCGTCCGCTCCGGCCCGGCCGCCGGCGTGATGGCGGCGGCGAAGCTCGCGGCAGAGGCGGGCTTCACCCACGTCATCACCGGCGACATGGGCGGCACGAGCTACGACGTCGCGGTGGTGGTCAACGGCTTGCCGCGCATCGCGGAGACGACCGAGCTCGATTTCCGCGTGCCCTTGCGCCTGCCGATGATCGACGTGCACACGATCGGTGCCGGCGGCGGGTCGATCGCCCATGTCGACCGTGGCGGGATCCTCCAGGTCGGCCCGCGCAGCGCCGGCGCGGTGCCGGGCCCCGTCTGTTTCGGACGGGGCGGCACGGAGCCCACCGTGACCGACGCGAACGCCGTTCTGGGCCGCATCAACGCCGACCAGCCGATCGGCATGAAGCATCTCGCCCGGCTCGACATCGACGGCGCGCGGGCGGCGATGGCGGCGCTGGGTGCTCCTCTCGGTCTCGGTATCGAGGAGACGGCGGAGGCGATCCTCACCATCGTCAACCACGTCATGGCCCGGCGGACACGGCTGCTCAGCGTCGAGCAGGGTCATGACCCGCGCATCTTCGCACTCGTCGCCTTCGGCGGCGCAGGACCTTTGCATGGCGCCGCGATCATGCGCGAGGTCGGCATCCGCACGATGCTGCTGCCGCCGCATCCCGGCGTGCTCTGCGCGCTCGGCTGCGCCGTCGCCGATCTGCGCTACGACCTCTCCCAGACCGTCGAGCAACCCCTGTCCGAGGTCGCCGAAGGCTTCGCCGGAGAGGTGCTGACCCGGCAGCGCGCGGATGGCGAGGCGCGCCTTTCGGCCAGCGGCACGCCGCTCGAAAGCGTCGTCGTCGGCCACGCCGCCGAGATGTCCTATCTCGGCCAGATCCACACCCTGCGTGCCGTCGTCGATCCGGACTGGGATCACGCGCGCCTGGTCGAGGCCTTCGAGGAGGTCTACCGGCGCGAATACGGCAACACGCTGGGCGACATCCCCGTCGTGCTCGTCAGCCTGAAGACCTCGGTGCAGGGCGTCCGGGCCAAGCCTGAGAGCCGGCCTGCCCCGGTCGAGGCGCAGCCCGCGCCGTCGCGCGCGAGCCGGCCGGTCTATTTCGGCGGATGGCTGACGACGCCGATCTACGATCGCCGGGACCTCGCGCCCGGCATGCATTTCCACGGTCCCGCGATCATCGAGCAGGCCGACACCACCAGCGTGGTCGAGCCGGGCATGCGCGCGCGGGTCGATGCCTTCGGCAACATCCTGATCGAGGTGGCCTGAATGGATCCGGTGACGCTCGCCGTCGTTCGCGGCGCCCTCGAACAGATCGCCGACGAGATGGACCTGCATCTCATCCGCGCGGCGCTCTCCCCGATCATCTCCGAGACGAACGACTGCGCCCACGGGCTCTACGACCCGGCGAGCGGCGAGACGATCGCGCAGGGCGGCTACGGCCTGCCGATGTTCCTGGCGAACATGCAGTTCACCGTCCAGCGCCTGATCCCGATCGCCGAGGCGGCCGGCGGATTCCGGCCGGGCGACATCTGGATCACCAACGATCCCTATCTCAGCGGCACGCATCTCAACGACGTCATCCTGGTCTCCCCACATTTCGTCGACGGCAAGCTCTTCGCGCTCTTCGCCAACACCGGCCACTGGATGGACATGGGCGGCAGCGTGCCGGGCGGCTGGGCGCCGACGGCGCGCGAGATTCATCAGGAAGGCATCATCATCCCGCCGCTGCGGCTGTATGAGGAGGGCCGGCGCAACGAGGCCGTGGTCGCGATGATCACCGCGAATGTGCGCCTGCCGCAGCAGCTGCTGGGCGATCTCGCCGCCATGACCAACGTCTTCGCGCTCGGGCGGCGCGGATTGGACGACCTCGTCGCGCGCTACGGGGTGGACACGCTGCAGGCCTGCATCGACGAGATGATGCGCCGCTCGGAAGCCGAGATGCGCTCCTACATCGCCGAGATCCCGGACGGCACCTATGCCGTCACCGATTGGTTCGACAATGACGGCGTCGTCGACGAGCGGCTCACCGTATCGCTGGCGATCACCGTCGAGGGCTCGGATCTGGTCTTCGACTTCACGGGAACCTCGGCCGCCGCCGTCGGTCCGATGAACATCTCCGACGCCACCACGCGCTCGCTCTGCTTCGTGGCGCTGAAGCACATCTTCCCTGAGGTGCCCGTCAATGGCGGCGCCTTCCGCCCGACGCGCTTCGTCATCCCGCGCAAATGCATCCTTAATGCCGAATACCCGTCCGCCGTGGGCGGCACGACCGACGTGACGCAGCGCATCGTCGACGTCGTCTTCGGCGCGCTCGCGCAAGCGATCCCCGATCAGACGCCGGCCGCCCCGTTCGGAACCACGGGGGTCGCCACCGTGTCGGGCCGCCATCCCGAGACCGGCAAATACTTCGTCGCTGTATATCCCTACCCGGGCGGCTACGGCGCGAGCCGGCAATCCGATGGCCTGGTCAACGGCACGCCGCCGGGCTCGATGGCCAAATTCATGTCCGTCGAGATGTCGGAGCACCGCTATCCGGTGCGCTTCCGTCACTACGCCATCCGAGAGGGCTCGGGCGGCGCGGGTCTCCATCGCGGCGGATGCGGCTCCGACTACGCCATCGAGACGCTGACCGACACCGTGGTCTCGATCCTCGGCGACCGTGTCGATCATGCGCCGTTTGGCGTGCAGGGCGGCGGCCCGGCGGTGGCCAACCGCGTCGAACTGACGACCGGGGGCCGCGCCTGGGTCCCCCCGATGCGCAGCAAGGCCGAGAAGATCCCCTTCGCTGCCGGCGATTGCTTCCATCTCGGATCACCGGGCGGCGGCGGCTTCGGCGCGCCGATCGAGCGCGACATCGACGCCGTCGAGGCCGATCTCAACGCGGGGCTGATCGACAGGGAGACGGCCGAGACCGTCTACGGCGTCGCCGTCGCGTCGACCCGCAGCATCGACGGCCGGCCCGTCTTCACCCTCGACCCGGAGAGAAGCCGGGCGCGACGAAGCGAGATGAGACCGGACCGGCGCCAGGCCTGCTGAACCAAGGCGCAAACAAGAACAAGCCAACGGGAGGACAAGAAGATGCTGACGAGACGTCAATTCGGAGGATTCGCCGCCGGCGCGACCCTGCTCGCGGGCACGCGCTCCTCGTTCGCGCAGGGCGGCGCGATCAAGATCGGCGCGATCAATCCCTATTCCGGCGCGATGGCGCAATATGGCGACGAGGTCACGCGCTGTTACGAGCTCGCCGCCGAATGGGTCAACGGGCAGGGCGGCGTGCTCGGGCGCCAGCTCCAGATCGTTCGCGGCAACGCGACCTCCGCGCAGGAGGGCATCGCCGCCATCGAGCAGTTCGTCGGCCGCGACAAGGTCGACATCTTCGCCGGCACCTATGTCACCGCGATCTCCAACGCAGCCAGCGAAAGCGCGCTGAACTACAGCAAGCTATACTGGGAAACGAACGCGCTGGCGCGCGACCTCACCGATCGCGGCCTGCCCAACTTCGTCCGCTCCGGCCCGAGCAGCAACGAGTTCGCCTCGCGGGCGGTGGACGGCGCGCTGAAGATCGTCGCGACCAAGCTCGGTAAGCAGCCGAAGGACCTCAAGGTCTGGGTCGAGCACGAGGATTCCGCTTACGGGACCTCGATCGCGACCGAGCAGCAGCGCCTGCTCAAGGCGGCCGGCGTCAGCTTCGGCGTCGGCGCTCACAGCGCTCGCGCGATCGACGTCACCGACTCGATCCTGCGCGCCAAGAACGCGGCGCCCGACATATGGATCAGCACGGCGTATGTCGTCGACACCAACCTTCTGCTGCGCGCCGCGCGCGACCAGGGCTTCAAGCCGGCCGCCATCATGCTGTGCGGGGTCGGCGACACCACGGAGACGCTGGAAGCGCTCGGCAAGGAGTATCTCGAAGGCATCTTCGTCGTGTCCTACCCCCGGCCCGACATCAGCGAGAAATACGGCCCGGGCGCCGGTGCCTTCCTCAAGGTCTACCGCGACAAACTCGGCCGCGATCCGATCGCGCCCCAGGGCATGAACGCCTTCGTCGGCATGAAGATGCTGTTCGAGGCCGTGAAGGCCGCCGGCGACGTCGACTATGAGAAAGTCGTGAAGGCGGCCGCCGCCATGGACAAGCCGCTCGGCACCTACGAGACGGGCTACGGCGCCAAGTTCGACGCGAAGATGCAGAACACCCGGGCGCTGCCTGTGGTCGCGCAGTGGCAAAGCGGGCGCGTCAAGGCGGTCTTCCCGACGGAGGCCGCGGCCGAGGGCGTCACCGTCGTCAACCTGCCTCGCGCCTGACGCGCTTGCGAGACCAGAGGGGCCGCTGGCCGGCCCCTTTCGCCCCTCGACCGGAGCGGCCCATGGCGGAATTCCTGAACATCCTGGCGATCGGGCTTTTGCTCGGCGGCATCTATGCGCTCGTCAGCGTCGGCCTGAACCTGATCTTCGGCGTCATCCGCGTCGTGAACTTCGCCCAGGGCGAATTCGTGATGCTGGGGATGTACGGCGCCTTCGCCGCGCAGGCGGCATTGAACCTCGATCCCTATCTGGCACCTGTCATCGTCGTGCCCGCGCTCTTCCTGCTCGGCTGCGTAGTCTATTTCCTTCTCCTGCGGCCGCTCCAGGGCGAGCCGATGATGCAGGTCTTCGCCACCTTCGGCCTCTTGATGGTTCTGGAGAACAGCGTTCTGGCGCTGACGCGCGGCATCAGCTTCAGCGTGGCCTCGGCGCTCTCGCAGACCACGGTCGCGATCGGCCCCGTTCAGATGCCGCTCGCGCGGATCGTCGTCCTCGTGGCCGCGACCGTGGTGGCGGGTGGCCTCGGCTGGTGGCTGCGTGCCACCGTGCCGGGCAAGGCAATCCGCGCCGTCGCTCAGGACCGCAAGGCGGCGCGGCTCATGGGCATCCCTGTCGAGCGGATGTACATGGTGACCTTCGGCGTCGGCGCCGCGCTCGCGGGCCTCGCCGGCTGTCTGCTCTCACCACTCTATTCGATGTCGCCGCAGATCGGCATGAACTTCATCATGCCGGCGTTTGCCGTCGTCGTGCTGGGCGGCCTCGGCAGCGTCAAGGGCGCCTATTTCGGCGGCTTCATCGTCGGGCTGACGGAGGCGCTGGCAGGCTTCTATCTCGATCCGGCGCTGAAGCACGCCGTGCTTTTCATGGTCTTCATCGCCGTGCTGATCGTGCGCCCGTCCGGGCTGTTCGGCGTTGCCGGCGCGGAGGAGGTCGGTCTCCGTGAACAATCCTGACGCCAAGCCCGGCCGCGTCGGCGTGCGGACGCTGCGGCACGAACTGCCGGTCACGCTGGGGGTCATCGCCGGCGCGGGTGCCTTGATCGCAGTCTTCTCTAGCGACAGCTTCACCCTGAACATCCTGGCCACCGCCTTCCTGTTCGCCGGCCTCGCGACCGCCTGGAACATCATCGGCGGACTGGGCGGCCAGTTTTCGCTCGGCCATAGCGTCTTTTTCGCGGTTGGCGCCTTCACGGTCGCGAACCTCTATCTCAAGTTGCAGCTCTCGCCCTGGCTCGCGATCGTGCCCGCCGCCCTGCTCGCGGCGCTGCTGGGCGCGCTGATCTCCTGGCCCGTCTTTCGGCTGCGGGGGCCGTTCTTCGCCATCGCGACCATGGCGATGACCGAGGTGATGCTCTCGCTCGCGCTTTATTTCGACACGTTGACCGGCGGCTCGCGCGGCCTCTCCATCCCGTTCCGGCTCGGCCTGCAGAACATGATCTTCCGCGATCGGCTGTCCTATGCCCTGCTGATGCTCGGCTTCCTGGCCGTGTGCCTGCTGGTCATGGCGGCCGTGACGCGCAGCCGGCTCGGCTACTCGCTCCAGGCGGTTCGCGACAACGAGGACGCCGCGCTCGCCGCCGGTATCGACGTGTTGCGCACCAAGCTGACGGGCATGGCGATCAGCGCGGCGCTGACCGGCATCGGCGGCGTGCTCTACATGATGTATGTCCGCGTCGCCGACCCGCCGACGCTGTTCTCGCTCTTCGACATCGGCGTGAAGATCGCGCTCGTCGCGCTGATCGGCGGCATCGGGACGATCTACGGTCCGCTGCTCGGGGCGCTGCTGATCGTACCGCTGGAAAGCTATCTGCGCGCGGAACTCGGCGGCTTCGTGCCGGGCGCGAACCTCGTCGTTCTGGGCCTCATCCTGATGCTGACGGCGCTCTTCCTGCGGCACGGCATCATGGGCGCTCTGCGCGCGCTGGCGCTCAAGGTGTCGGGGGCGCGCGCATGATCGCCGAGCCTTTCCTTCAGATCGACAACGTCTCCCGTCATTTCGGCGGCCTGAAAGCGGTCGACGAGGTCAGCTTTGAGGTCGCGCGCGGCGAGATCGTTAGCATCATCGGGCCCAACGGCGCCGGCAAGACGACGCTCTTCAACCTGCTGACCGGGCAGTTGCCGCCCTCCGCCGGAACCGTGCGCTTCGAAGGACGCGACATCGGGCGGACGCGGTCCAACGAGAGGGCGCGGCTCGGCTTCGGCCGGACCTTCCAAATTTCGCAGACGCTGACCTCGATGAGCGTGCTGGAGAACGGCATGGTCGGCGCCTTCATGCACGAGCGGAGGCTTCCCGCCGCCGCCGCGCGCGCCTTCGAGGCGCTCGAGCGCGTCGGGCTGGCGAAGCGCGCGACGGACAAGGCGGGGTCGCTGACACTGGGTGAGCGCCGCCGGCTGGAAGTGGCGCGCGCCCTGGCGATGAAGCCGCAGATCGTCCTTCTGGACGAGGTGATGGCCGGCCTCAATCAGACAGAGGTTGCCGAGATCATCGACATGGTCCACGCCCTGAACGCTACGGGCGTCACCTTCCTCGTCATCGAGCACAATCTCAAGGTGGTCCGCGCCTTTTCGCGCCGCGTCCTCGTGATCAACCGCGGCCGCGTTCTGAAGCAGGGCACGGCCGAGGAGGTCCTGAGCGATCCCGCGGTCGTCGAAGCCTATGTCGGAAAGATCCGCGCATGACGCATCATCTTGTCGTCGAGGGGCTCTGCGCCGGATATGGGGACCTTCGCGTCCTGCACGATGTCGGCTTGTCTGTGCCGGCTGGCTCGGTCGTCGCCATCGTCGGCGCCAACGGCGCTGGCAAGAGCACGCTGCTGTCGACCATCGCAGGGCTGATCCGCCCTTCGGCCGGGCGCCTCACCTTCCGCGGCAGCGACATCACCCGCGCTCGCGCAGAAGATCTGCCGGCGCTGGGGCTTGCCCTCGTGCCGGAAGGCGGGCGCCTCTTCCCCTTCATGACGGTGGAGGAGAACCTCCAGCTGGGCGCCTATTCCCGCCACGCCCGCGCCGGGATGGCGGGGCGCATCCGTGAGGTGACGGCGGCCTTCCCCATCCTGACCGAGCGGCGCACGCAGCTCGCCGGCAAGCTCTCCGGCGGCGAGCGCCAGATGTGCGCCATCGCGCGCGCCCTGATGTGCCGCCCGTCGCTGCTCCTGCTCGACGAGCCGTCCGTCGGGCTCTCGCCGCTGATGGCCGAGACCGTGCTGCAGGTGGTCGCCGGCCTGGCCCGCGACGAGGGCCTGACCGTCGTCATCGTCGAGCAGCGCGTCACCGAAGTGCTGGAGATCGCCGACGAGGCGCATATCCTCGACCAGGGGCGCATCGTGCGCTCCGGCCAGGCACGGCAATTTCTGGCCGACAGAAGCATTCAGGAAGCCTATATGGGTTTATGATACGTACGGTGGACCATTGCCGCCTGCGAAGGAATTAAGAATGACCGTGAAGTCGCCCGCCCTGATCGCGCCGGTCGTCGTGCCGAAGGCGGCCGACATCCTGGCGAACCGCCTGCGGGACCTCATCGTCAAGGGACAGATCACGCCGGGCAGCTTTCTTCCCACCGAGCGCGATCTCGTCACGGAATCGGGGCTGAGCCGGACATCGGTGCGCGATGCGCTGCGGATTCTGGAATCGGAAGGGCTGATCACCACCAAGGTCGGGCGCACGGGCGGCTCGATGGTGACGCTGCCGGGCCGGGCCTCGGTCGCGCGCTCGGTCGAGCTTTTCGTCCGCACGCACGGCATCCGCCTCGAATCGCTGCTGGAATGCCGCGTGGCCGTGGAGCCCACCCTGGCCCGCCTCGCCGCCAAGCGCCGCACGCCCGAGCAGCTGGCGGAGATGGAGGAGCTGCACGAGCAGTTCGTCGCGTCGGTCGACGATGTCGCGCACTACAAGAACGTCAATCTCGACTGGCACCTGGCCATCGCCCGCGCCAGCGGCAACGAGCCCCTAATGGCGCTGATGGAGGCGATCTCGACGCCAATCCGCGACGCCATGGACTATCAGCACGTTACCACGCCGGAACTGCGTGTCATCGCGGTCAAGGCCCATACCGTCATCCTCAAGGCCATCCGCGAGCAGGACGAGGATGCCGCCTTTCAGCGCATGGACCGGCACGTCGCGGGCTATCGCGACATCGCGACCGGCGCGGCCCCCATGCCGCCGGCCGCCAAGAACACGACCGCCAAGATCCGCATCATCGATATTTGAAATAATTGGACCATTTAGCTTGTCTGCCCACAGGTGGGCCGCTAGTCTCCTTCCCGCAGTGACGAACGCGATCCGCAGGTCAAGCGGACGCGCCGGGAGGGTCGACATGAAGCGTCTTGTATCCGCGCTCATCGGTGCGGCGATCGGTCTTTGCGCGACAGCACCGGCCGGCGCCCAAAGCTATCCCAGCCGCAACGTGACCATCGTCGTGCCCTTCGCGGCCGGCAGCGGCAGCGACACCGCCGCGCGCGTCCTCGGGCAGCACCTGGCGGCGCGGCTGAAGCAGAACTTCATCATCGAGAACCGCGCAGGCGCGACCGGCGCCATCGCGACTGCAGCCGTCGCGAAGGCCGCGCCCGATGGCTACACCCTGCTGCTGGGCACCAACTCCACGCATGGCTCGAACAGCGCGCTCTACAAGAAGCTCGCCTATGATCCCATCAAGGATTTCGCGCCGATCGCCCATACCGGCGTCTTCTCCTACTTCCTCGTGCTCGACCCCAAGCTGCCGATCAAATCCGTCGCGGACCTGATCGCGGCGGCCAAGGCCAAGCCCGGCGAGATCAGCTATGCGGGCGGCAGTTCGACCAGCATCGTCATGGCGGAAAGCTTCGCCAAGGGTGCCGGCATCAGCTTCCTGAAAGTGCCTTATCGCAGCAATCCGCCCGCCCTGACCGACGTGATCGGCGGCCGCATCAACATGATGTTCTGCGACATGTCGTCGGCCATCGGCTCGGTGAATTCCGGCAGCCTGCGCGCCATTGCCGTGACGACCAAGAACCGCAGCACGCTGGCGCCCGACCTGCCGACCATCGCGGAGACGGCCGTCAAGGATTTCGACCTCGCCTCGTGGACCGGCCTGTTCGCGCCGGCGGGAACGCCGAACGAAATCGTCGAGCGGCTGAACACCGAGGTGAATGCCATCCTGGCCTTGCCGGACGTGAAGGAGCGCTTCGCCCCACTCGGCATCGAGGCGCAGCCCGTCTCGGCCGCCGAATTCACCCGCTACGTCCAGAGCGAGGTCGTGAAATGGGCGGCACTGGTCAAGGAAGCCGGCATCGAGCCGGAGTGACACGCGACCGAGGCCGGCGATGAGAACCATCAGGATCGGAGCCGGATCGGGCTTCGGCGGCGATCGGATCGAGCCCGCGATCGAGCTCGCCGAACAGGGCGGCCTCGACTACCTTGTCTTCGAATGCCTGGCCGAGCGGACGATCGCGCTCGCCCAGCAGGCCCGGCTGCAGGATCCGGATGCCGGCTATGATCGACTGCTCGAAGAGCGCATGGAGCGGGTGCTGCCGCCCTGCCGCAGGAACGGCATCCGCATCGTCAGCAATATGGGGGCGGCAAACCCGGCCGCCGCGGCCCGCGCGGTGGCCGAAACCGCGCGGCGGCTCGGGCTGGCGGGTGTGAAGATCGCCTATGTTCTCGGCGACGACGTGCTCGAGCCGGTTCGCGCCGCGACCTGGCCGCTTTCGGACGGTCCGGGCTCCACGGCCGATCTCGGCGCGCGCATCGTCTCCGCCAATGCCTATCTCGGCGTCGAGCCGATCGTATCGGCGCTTCGACAGGGCGCTGACATCGTCATCACCGGCCGCGTGGGCGATCCCGCTTTGTTCGCCGCGCCGCTGGTCCACGAGTTCGGCTGGGCGCTGGACGATTGGACCCGGCTCGGCCGCAGCGCGCTGATCGGCCATCTGCTGGAATGCGCCGGTCAGCTGACGGGCGGCTACTTCGCGGATCCCGGCCGCAAGGACGTGCCGGGACTGGCGCGTCTCGGCTTCCCCTTCGCCGATGTCGATGCGGACGGTACGGCCCTGTTCGGCAAGGTCGACGGCTCGGGCGGCGAACTCAGCATCCGAACCTGCAAGGAACAGCTGCTCTACGAGGTGCACGACCCGACTCGTTACATCCAGCCCGATGTCGTCGCGGACTTCACCAGCGCGCGTTTCACGCAGGCCGGCCTCGACAAGGTCCGGCTGGAGGGCGGCGGCGGCTCGCCTCGGACCGACAGTCTCAAGGTCACGATCGGCTATCGCGACGGCTTCATCGGCGAGGGGCAGATCTCCTATGCCGGCACCGGCGCGGAACGGCGAGCGCGCCTGGCGCTCGATGTCGTGCGGGAACGCCTCGATCTGATCGGCGTCGCGATCTCGGAATTGCGGCTCGACGTGATCGGCGTCGATGCCCTCTATGCCGGCCCGCGCGGCCCGCACGAGCCGATGGATGTCCGCGCGCGGATCACGGGCCGGACCGCATCGCTCCAGGACGCGCAGCGCATCGGCCGCGAGATCGAGGCCGCCTGGATCAATGGCCCGGCCGGCGGCGGCGGCGCGACATGGTTGGCGCGCGAGGTCATCGCCGCAGCCTCCATGCTGCTGCCGCGCGACCTCGTCGAGCCGACCATCCATTGGCTGGAGTCGTGACGATGCGCCTCGGCGAACTCGCCCATGCCCGGGCCGGCGACAAGGGCGACATCTCCAACATCAGCGTCATCGCCTATGAGCCCGGCGACTACGCCTTCCTGGCCGAGCATGTGACGGCGGAGCGTGTGAAGGCGCTCTTCGGCGACATCGTTCGCGGCCCGGTCACGCGTTACGAGCTGCCGGAACTCGGCGCCTTCAACTTCGTGCTCCAGCGGGCGCTCGGCGGCGGCGTGACCCGCTCGCTGAGGCTCGATCCGCATGGCAAGAGCTTGAGCTCGCTCCTGCTCGAACTCGACATTCCCGATCGTCAACGCGCGTGACGCCGATGCCGCTCTCGACCCGCTTCAGCGGACGCTGTGTCCTCGTCACCGGCGCGACGGGCGGCATCGGGCAGGCGGCGGCGCGGCGGCTCGCCGACGAAGGCGCCAGCCTCGTCCTGACCGACCAGATCGAAGGACCGCTGACGGAGCTCGCCGCATCCTTCGGACCGCAGGCGATCGCGATCGTCGGCGATATCACGCGCGAAGAGACGATGGACCATGCCATCCGCGACGGGCTCGCCGCCTTCGGACGCATCGACGGCGCGTTCCTCAATGCGGGGATGGAAGGTCGCGTCGCGCGGCTCGGCGACGCGGCGTTTGCCGATTTCGAGCGGGTCATGGCCGTCAATGTCGGCGGCTGCTTCATCGGCCTGAGCAAGTTGATGCCGCTGATGACACGGCAAGGTGGCGGCTCGATCGTACTGACCTCTTCGACCGCCGGCCTGCGCGGCAGCGTCGGGTTGGCGCCCTATGTCGCCAGCAAGCATGCCGTGCTCGGCCTGATGCGTTGCGCCGCGCTGGAAGGCGCCGCTGCGGGCGTGCGCGTCAATGCGCTGCACCCTGGCCCGATCGACACCGTCATGATCCACCAGATCGAGCGCGGCTTCGCGCCCGAGGCGCCGGAGATCGCCGGCAAGGCGACGATCGCCCGGGTTCCGCTCAAGCGCTACGGAACGCCCGATGAGGTCGCGGCGCTGCTCGCCTTCGTGCTCAGCGACGAGGCCTCGTTTTGCACCGGGAGCGCCTTCTCGATCGACGGCGGCATCATGGCAGGCTCGGCCGGCTGAGACAGCCGGCTTGCCGCTAGGCTTCCACCAGCACCGCGCGGCCGGTGATCTCGCCGTGCTTGAGCTTCTGCAGGACGTCGTTCGCCTCATCTTTCGGAAACCGCGTCACCGGCATGGCCGGCAGCTTGCCCGATCTGGCGAGTTCGACCACGGCGCGCAGGTCCTTGACGCTGCCGGTGTTGCTGCCGACGACGCTTGCGGCGCGGAAGACCATGCCCGCAAGCGAGAGGCTGAGTTCGCCGCCGGCGACGCCGACATTGACCAGCCGGCCGCCCTTGGCGAGCGCACCGAAGCCTGCCGCGGCCGTGCTCGTCGCGTTGACGAAGTCTATGACGGCCCGCACGGGTCCGCCGGCAGCCTCGATGATCGCCTGCGCGACGCCTTCCCCACCGCCATCGACGGCGGCGGTGGCGCCCATGTCGAGCGCCGCCTGCCGCTTGGCCGGATCGAGATCGACCGAGACGATCGCCCGATGTCCGAAGGCCCGCAGCATCGCGATTGCGGCAAGGCCGAGCCCGCCGGCACCGATCAGGACGATCGGCTTGTCGGGTGCGATCGGCATGACCTTCTGGATCGCGCTGTAGACCGTGATGCCCGAGCAGGCGAAGGTCGAGGCCAAAGCGGGATCGAGATCGCCGACCGGAACGAGATAGCGCGGATGCGGCGCGACCACCTCGCCGGCGAAGCCACCATGCTGGATCACGCCGATGCTCTTCTGGGCGGTGCAGAGATTGTCATCCTCGTTCAGGCAATCGTCGCAATGCCCGCAGCCGATCCAGGGATAGACGATATAGCTCTCGCCGACCGTCACGCCCGAGGCGTTGGGGCCGGCCGCGATGACGCGACCGACGACCTCGTGGCCCGGCGCGCGCGGCAGCGTCACGCCGCGATCGGTCAACGTCATGGTCTTGCCGCCGCCGAGATTGTAGCTGCCCTTCCAGAAGTGGAGATCGGAATGGCAAACGCCGCAGGCCTCGACCGCAAGCACGACCTGCGTGCCTGTCGGCTCCGGCGTCTTGACCTCGATGCACTCGAGCGGCTCGTTGTTGCGGACGACGGCCCAGGCTTTCATGCGCGTTTCCTTCGGTCAGACTGAGGAGCGTTGTGCGGGCGCGGCGACGTCGCGACAGGCCGCTCGTGCGAATGCCGCGGCGGCCTTCACCTCATCGCGGGCGACATCGAACAGATTGTGCAGGCGGATGAAGCCGTGGGTGACGCCCGCGGCCTCCCGGCGCGCGACGCGAATTCCGGCCCGCTCAAGCGCATCGGCATAGGCACGGCCCTCGTCGGCGAGCACATCGCATTCGGCAAGCGCGATCAGTGTCGGCGGCAGGCCGGTCAGGTCGTCGGCGCGCAGCGGCGCGATCCGTGGCGAGGTCCATTCGTGCTCGGGCGCGTAACGGTGGAAGAACCAGACCATGTCCTGCCGCGTCAGCGGCAGCCCCGTGCCGAACGCGTGATAGGACGGCCGTTCGAAATCGCTGTCGGCGACGGGGTAGATCAGGATCTGCGCGGCGAGAGCGACGTGCCCGCGAAGCTTCAACGCCGCGACCGTGGCGAGATTGCCGCCGGCGCTGTCGCCGGCGACGACGAGCGGCAGGCTCGTCCCGATCAACGCTTCGCCCGCAAGCGCAGCACGGACGAGCACATCCTCGGCATCCTCCAGCCCTGCCGGGAACGGATGCTCGGGGGCGAGCCGGTAATCGGGCAACAGGACGGCGCACCCGCTCTCGGCGGCCAGCGTCCGCGCGAGCGCGTCGTAATCGTTCAGCGTGCCGATCATCCAGCCCCCACCATGCAGATAGACGATCAGCCCGGCCGGCGACGGACCCGATCGGAAGAGCCTCGCCTTGATCGCCCCGCCGCGCGTCGGAATCTCGATATCTCGGACCTCGGCCAGCGTGGGCCCTTCGCCTAGAACGGGGCGGCTCGCCGCAACCATCGCGCGAGCCTGCTGGGGGGTGCCCGCCGAGAGGCCCGGCCGGCCCTTCATTTGTTCCAGCATCGCGGCGATGAAGGGATGAAGCGTCATCAGGTCGGCTCCCGCCGTTCAGGCAAAGACGAAACCTTCGTAACCCTTGGCGACGATCTCGTTGCAGGTACGGCGATAGCGATCGACACCGCCGACATAGGGCATGAACACCCGAGGCTTGCCGGGAATGTTGGCGCCCATGTACCAGGACGCCGCCTTGGTCAGCAGCGTGCCGGCCGCGACCTCCCCCACATGCGCGACCCAGGCGTCTTCCGCCGCCGCGTCGGGCTCGATCTCGGCCCTGGCCTGCTCGCGCATATGGGCGATGCAATCGGTGATGAACTCGACATGCTGCTCGATCGAGGTGATGACGTTGCTCAGCACCGACGGGCTGCCAGGCCCCGTCACCATGAACAGGTTCGGGAACCCTGCGCTCATCAATCCGAGATAGGCGCGCGGGCCATGCGCCCATTTGCTGCGCAGGTCGCGGCCACCGCGACCGCGAATGTCGATGCGGTTCAGCGCCCCGGTCATCGCGTCGAAGCCGGTCGCGTAGATCAGGACGTCGAGATCGTAATGACCGCCGGCGGTGCGGATCCCGCCTGGCGTAATCGCGTCGATCGGGTCTGTCCGGATGTCGACGAGCGTGACGTTCGGGCGGTTGAAGGTCGCGTAATAATCGGTGTCGACGCAGATGCGCTTGGTGAAGATGGGGTAGTCCTTCGGCGACAAGAGATCGGCCGTGCGGGCGTCCTTGACGATCTCCCTGATCTTTCGATGCACGAACTCGGCCGCCGTCCGGTTGGCCGCCTCATCGACGACGAGGTCGTTATAGGCATGCATGAAATTGGCGCCGCCCTTGTCCCAGCGCCGCTGATATTCGGCCTCGCGCTCCTCTTCGGTCGCGGCATGGGCGGATTTCGTGGCGAATTCATAGATCGTGCCCGAGCGCGTCTCTTCGCGCGCCCGCTTGCGCAGCGCCGGGTAATCGTCCTTCCACGAAGCGACGTAGTCGGGGCTCAGGGCCGCGTTCTTCGCCGGCACGCTGAAGTTCGGAGTGCGCTGGAACACGAGGAGATGACCGGCGGTCTTGGCGATTTCAGGGATCGCCTGGATCGCCGACGAGCCTGTGCCGATGACGCCCACGCGCTTGCCGGCGAGATCGACCGGCCGGTGCGGCCAGTTGCCGGTGCGATAGACCTCGCCGCCGAAGGTTTCGGCGCCCTTGATCTCGGGATCTCGGGCCGCCGAAAGGCACCCCGTCGCCATCACGCAGAAGCGCGCCGAAACGGCTTCGCCCTTGTCCGTCGTCAGCGTCCAGCTTGGTGCCGCCTCGTCATAGACCGCGCTTTCGATCGTGGTGTCGAGCTCGACGTCGCGCTTCAGGTCGAAGCGCTGGGCGACATGCTGGGCGTAGGACAGGATCTCGGGCTGCGTCGCGAAGCGTTCCGACCAGTTCCACTCCTGCTGCAGATCCTCGTCGAAGGAATAGGAGTACTGCATGCTTTCGACATCGCAGCGCGCACCGGGATAGCGGTTCCAGTACCAGGTCCCGCCGATGTCGCTCGCCGTCTCGAACGCCCTGACGGTAAAGCCCAGCCGGCGCAGCCTGTAGATCAGATAGAGGCCGGAAAAGCCCGCCCCGACGATCGCGACATCGAAGTTCCGCCTTGCCTTGCCTGAATCCTTCATGACGATCTCCGGAGGCTCACGCCGCTCACTTCGCCAGCGGGCAGAGCGCCGGGTCGGCGGGCGCAAAGGCCTTGTCCGCCGGGATTTCGGCGACCTGCTTGTACAGGTCCCACTCGCCCTTCGACTCCTCCGGCTTCTTGGCCTCGAAGACGAACATCGGCCGCATCACGCGCCCGTCCGGCCGGATCGAGCCGTTCGTCGTCATGAAATCGTTGATCGGAGTCTCGCGCATCGCCTTGTTGACTGCTGCGGTGTCGTCGGTCCCGGCGCTCTTCACGGCGTTGAGATAGTGCAGCACGGCGCCGTAGGCGCTGGCCTGGATCATGTTGGGCATCTTGCCGAAACGGTCGAAATAGCGCTTCGCGAAGGCACGGGTCTTGTCGTTCTGGTCCCAGTAATAGGGCGCCGTCTCCAGTAGGCCCTGCGCCGTCTTCAGCCCCATCGCCTTGGTGTCGTGAAGCGTCAGGCTCAGCGCCGCCAGTTGCTGCTTCGGCCGGACGCCGAATTCGTCGGCCTGCTTCACGATATTGCCGGCATGCGAAGTGGTGGTCGCGAGCGCGATCACCTTGGCGGCAGAACCCTGCGCCTTAAGCAGGTCGGACGAGTAATCGGTGGTGTCGAAGGCATGTTTGGTCGAGCCGACGATCGTGCCGCCCGCCTTCTTGATCATCTCGGTCGTGTCGCGCTCGACATTGACGCCGTACCCGTAATTCACGGTCATGAAGTACCAGCTGTCGTTCTTCTGCTCGATCAGCCGGTTCACGACGCCGAGCGCCTGGCTATAGTTGTTGTAAGTCCAGTGGATGCCGTTGGGGCTGCACTTGGCGCCCGTGAGGTCGGAGCTGGCGGTCGACAGGTAGACGACGAGCTTGTTCTTATCCTTGGAGATCTCCTGCATCCCGAGCGCGACGGTCGTGATGCCGATATCGAAGATCGCGGTCACCCCCTCGTCGTACCATCGCCGGGCGATGCCGAGGCCAACATCGGGTTTGTTGAGATGGTCGGCCGTGAGCAGTTCGATCGGCCGACCGAGCACGCTTCCGCCGAAATCCTCGATGGCCAGCTTCATCGCGACCGTCGTGCCCGGACCGGACAGATCCCTGACGATCCCGGACATGTCGCTGAGCTGGCCGATCTTCAGCGGCCTGCCCTGCGCCGCTGCAGGCAGCGATCCGACAATCAACGCGACACAGCTCGCGGCCCAAAGGACCAGCTGCGAGGTGATCTGCGGCACGCTCGCCATTGCAACCTCCCGATCGCCGGGCGCGCTTCGTTGATGAGCACGTCTCAAGCAGGCGACGAGCGACGTTAGATCAGCAATTAATTTGGTCAACCATTAATTTGGAAGATGTTATGCGAATTTGGCTTTTATGCATCATCTGAGCGATGCCCATCGCGTCGTTGCGGTCGGTCTTGTTGATGCGTGCCGAAAGGGCGGCGTGCATGTGACGGGTCTCGACGCAAATCGCCGGTAGCCCAGCTTCGACCAGGCCGGCATAGAGCCATGGCGAGAGAGGCCCCGCCTCCAGGCCGACACGAGCATAGCTGTGGCCGAGGCCGATGAGGTGTCTGCAGATCACCTCGGGATGGCTCTCGACGGTGTTCCTCGACGATCTGCGAACCGAGCTCGGCCGCCAAATGCGCTGGAGCCTCGCTGCTTCGCAAGAGTTGGCGGGCGCGCCAAGCGCTTTCTGCATCGTCCAGGCGGCTTTCTCTCCGCCATGTCCCGATCATCAAATTAGATTGCATACTCATTATTTGTCTCCCTATAATGAGGAGATGAAGCACAATCGAAAATCCGCGCTGACATCCAACCTGCTGCTCGCTGGCCGGCAATGGCGCAAGCTCTGCGAGGCGGCGCTGGCAAAGCACGATATTTCCGAAGCGCGCGCGGCGGCGCTGGTCTGGGTGCATCGGCTTGGCGGCGGCGTCAGACAGGTGACGCTGGCCAATCATATCGGGATCGATGGCACCTCGCTGGTCCGGCTGCTCGACCAGCTCAGCGCGGCCGACCTGGTCGTCCGCCGCGACGACCCCAGCGACCGGCGGGCGAACACGATCTGGTTGACGGCGGAAGGTGAGCGGCTCGCGGGCCGGATCGAGCGGATTCTGACCGAGCTGCGTGATCATGTCCTGCGCGATGTCAGCCCGGCGGAGGTCGCGGCCGCGCTGAAGGTTCTGGATGCAATCAACCGAGCCAGCGGCGCCGAGCAATACGAGCCGCAACGCCCGGAGACAGTCGAGTGACCTTCCCGTCGTGGCGCGACTGGCTGTTCTCGGCAAAGACGTTCGCAGCGGCGATGCTCGCCCTCTACATCGCCTTCGCCTGCGACCTGCCGCGCCCCTACTGGGCGATGACGACGGTCTATGTCGTCGCCAACCCGCTCTCCGGCGCGACGAACTCGAAGGCGCTCTATCGTGCGCTCGGAACGCTGCTGGGCGCCACCGCCGCGGTCGTGCTCGTTCCCCTGCTTGCCAGTGCGCCCGAACTGCTCACCTTAGCGATAGCGCTCTGGGCAGGCGGGCTCTGCTATGTTGCGCTTCTGGACCGAACGCCCCGCAGCTACGTCTTCATGCTCGCGGCCTACACCTTGCCGCTCGTGGCGCTGCCGAGCGTCTCCGCGCCGGAAACGATCTTCGATGTGGCGGTGGCGCGCAGCGAAGAGATCATCCTCGGCATCATCTGCGCCAGCGTCGTCGGCGCGACCATATTCCCGGCGAGCATCGGCCCGGTCTTCGAAACGCGGGTCGCGACCTGGCTTCGCGACGCTGCCGCATGGGCCGAGGACATCCTGCGCGAGCGGCCCGGGCCGGCAACACCACTGGCCCGGCAGCGTCTCGCCGCCGACGTCGCCGCGCTCGATATGTTCATCAGCCAGTTGTCCCATGGCACGGACACGCGAGGCACGACGAGATGGGCGAAAGAGCTCAGGGGGCGCCTGCTTCTGCTCCTGCCGATGCTCTCCTCGCTGGCCGACCGCCTCCATGCGCTGCAATTCGAGGCGAAGACGCTCCCCCCGCGATTGAACGCGGTCCTGGGCGAGACCTCCGACTGGATCGCCGGGGAAACGATCGCCGGGCCGGACAGGCCGGGCCGGTTGCGCGCAGCCCTGGCGGAGCTCCAGCCCTCGCGCGAAGAACTGGGCCGCTGGGAGGGGCTTCTCACCACCAGCCTTTTGTCGCGCCTGAGCGATATCGTCGATCTCTGGCAGGATTGCCTTGCATTGCAGCGGCAGATCGCGTCGCAGCAGCGGAAGGCTGTTGCGTGGCGGCCCGCATTTTCGCGCGCTCAACTGGTCCCCGGTACGCGCTACCACGATCACGGCCTCATCCTGTTTTCATGCGCCTCGTCCGTCCTGGCCACGCTCTCGGTCGGTCTCATCTGGATCCAGAGCGGCTGGCCGGGTGGCGCCTATTTCGTGGCGATGACGGCTGTCGCCTGCTGCTTCTTCGGGGCGCTGGACCGCCCTGCCCCGGCGATGCGGACGATGTTCGTCTGGTGCGCGATCAGCTCGGTCGGCGCCGCGCTGTATCTCTTCGCCATCCTGCCGCAGATCCATGATTTCGAGATGGTGGTGCTGACCCTGGCAGTGCCCTTCCTGCTGATCGGCGCCCTGATCCCGAGGCCGCAGCTCGTGCTGGTGACGTTGCTGCTGGCCGCCAACAGCGCCGGCAACCTGGCGCTCCAGAGCCGTTACAACGTCGATTTCGCCGGCTATGCGAACGAAGGCCTCGCCGTGCTCGGCGGCGTTCTGTACGCCCTGACCTGGACGCTCGTCACCAAGCCGTTCGGCTCCGAGATCGCGGCAAGACGACTGCTGCGGGCGGGCTGGTCCGACCTCGCGACGCTGGCGGAGGGAAGGCACAGGCACGACCTGTCCACCCTGGCCGGGCGCAACCTCGACCGCTTGAGCCAGCTTGCGCCCCGCCTCGCCACGGCCTCGCCCGAGCAGAGTGCCGCCGTCGATGTTCTTCGCGAGATCCGCGTCGGCTACAACATCGTCATGCTGCAGCGCGACCGGCGCCTGATCGCCGGCCCGGCCCGGGACGGCATCGACGCCGTGCTGCGCGACGTGGCCACCTTCTTCCGCCGGTGCCTGGACGAGGGCGACGCGACCGAGGCTCCCCGGCATCTTCGTATGAGCATCGACTCGACGTTCCGGAGCGTAGTCCGGCACGGGCAAGGCACGGTGGAGCTCGACATCCTGCAGTCCCTGGTGGGGCTGCGCCGGGCCCTCTTCCCCAACGAGCCCGGCCCGCCACCGGAACCTCTGAATGCCGAGCGGCAGCCAGCCCCATTGGCATTACTGGCCGCGGAGTAGGAACCTCATGCCTTCCGAACTGGATATCCAGGGTGTCTTCGTTCCCAGTTTCTTCGCCGTGGCGCTCGCCGCCTACATCCTGACCTATCTGCTGAGCGGCCTGCTCGCCCGAACCAGCTTCTACAATTTCGTCTGGCACAGGGCGCTGCTCAACGTCGCCCTCTTCGTTTGCATCACCGGGGCGTTGTTCTCCTTTTCCCAATGGCTCTCGTCATGAAGACCTATCTCGCCTCTGCAGGACGCGTCTTGCTCACCCTTATCGTCGTCGCGGCGGCCGTCCTGGTCGGTCGTGGGCTCTGGAACCATTATATGAACGAGCCATGGACCCGCGACGCGCGGGTGCGTGCGGATGTGATCGGCGTCGCCCCGGACGTCTCCGGACTGGTGAGCGAGGTCTTGGTCCGCGACAACGAGGTGGTGCGCAAGGGAGATCTGCTGTTCCGGGTGGACCGCGAGCGTTTCAGGATCGCCCTCGATCAGGCAGAGGCCGCGCTGGCCGGTCGCGCAGCCGCGCTCGACCAGGCGAAACGCGACCTCGACCGCTATCAGCAGCTCCAGGAGGTGATCTCCCGCAAAAGCAGGGAAGAGGCCCAGACGGCGCTCGCGCAAGCCGAAGCCGACCACCGCAAGGCCGTGAGCGACCGGGATCTGGCCAGGCTCAATCTCGACCGTTCCGGGGTGAAGGCCGCGACGAACGGCATCGTCACCAATCTCGATCTCCAGCCCGGCGATTACGTGACGAGCGGGAGAGCGGTCGTCGCCCTCGTCGACACGGATTCGCTCCATGTCGAAGGCTATTTCGAGGAAACCAAGCTCTCCTCGATTCAGATCGGCGCCCCGGTCACGATCCGCCTGATGGGACAGGCGGGCCTGCTTCATGGGCGGGTCGCGAGCATTGCGGCTGCGATCGAAGACCGTGAGCGGACCGTGGGCAGCGGACTGCTCGCGAATATCAATCCGACCTTCACCTGGGTGCGTCTCGCTCAGCGTGTACCGGTTCGCATTGACGTGACCGAGATCCCGCCAGGCCAGCGCCTGATCGCCGGGCTGACGGCGACGGTGGAGATCAAGCCGCAAGGCGACTTCCCCGCGGCGGCACAAGCTGCTCAGGTCGGGATCTCTCCGCCTCCGGCAGTCGGGAAGCCAGCAAGATGACGACCGAGCAATCCGAGATGCCCGCTCCGGTCGGCGCGTCGTTGCCGAAGGCGCCGCTCTGGCTGGCGGGATCCTGCCGATGGAGTTCGTGGAGATCTGGAACAAGAACTCGGGCGCTCGTATCTCGACTTACGCCATTCTCGGTGAACGCAGCCCGCGATGCTGTATCCTCAATGGCGCAGCCGCCCGCACCTGCAAGGCGGGCGACCAGATCATCATCTGTAATTCCGTCTATGATGACGAACGGCAGATCACCTCGCTGAAGCCGCGCATCGTCACTTTCGATCAGGACAATCGAATCCGGGACCGCCTGAGCTACTCGGTCGATCACGATGCGCAGGGTCGATACAGCTTCTCGATTCTGGACGACACGGATGCAGCATTGGCTATTCCTGGCCTAGTCTCCAAAGGCTGAATGTCAATCAGAAGCGGATTCGAAGGATCTACAATGAGTTAGGCTTGCAGCTCAGGAACAAGACGCCCAAGCGACGGGTCAAGGCGAAGCTGCGCGAGGATCGCGCCGGCGACGCGGCCGAACGATGTCTGGGCGATGGATTTTGTCCATGACCAGCTCGCGACGGGCCGCAAAATCCGGGTTCTGACCATGGTCGATACCTTCTCGCGCTTCTTGCCGGCGGTTGATCCGCGCTTCAGCTACCGGGTTGATCAGGGCTCCGAGTTCGTCAGCCGCGACCTTGACCTGTGGGCCTACGCCAAGGGCGTCACGCTCGACTTCTCCCGCCCAGGAAAGCCGACCGACAATGCCTTCATCGAGGCGTTCAACGGCCGCTTCCGTAGCGGGTGCCTGAACACGCACTGGTTCCTGACACTTGCGGATGCGGCCGAAAAGATGGAGGCTTGGCTCAGATACTACAACGAGGATCGGCCGCACGGGGCCATCGGCAACAAGCCCCCGATCCTGCTGCAAAATCCCGGCGGAGCACCTAGCCCACCGCCGTGATCGAAGGCCGGAAACTCCAGGCTCCGGCGCTCCAGCAAATGGTCTCGGATCAATTAACCTGAGGACTCTCCCTCAGGTCGGAGGAGAAAAGGGTCTCAGGTCACGCGGCAGCGACGTAGTACTGTACCTCAAGCATGATGCAGCCTTCCTCTGACCGGAACGGCCCATGTGGCGTTCCTGGCGGCCGGCAGGAATACATCAGCGCACTTGGGCCCGCGGCCCCACCACCAACCGGCCCGATCGCGCCCTTTAGCACGAAGACCTCCTCCCAATAGTCGTGAACGAGGGGCGCGGCAGTCGCGACGCCTGCAGCAAAGCGCACGAGGCGTGTTCGAGCGCCCGTCTTGCGATCTTCGTCCAGGTCGTCGGCCAGGATTTTCACATCAAGCCCTGCTGGAAATCCGGGCAAGGGCAGCCAGCCGTCGTTGTTATCGAACGGCAGCATTTCGATGTGCCGACGGGGCGCTTTCGACATCCTATGCTCCATCTGCTGACTAGCACCTGCTTTGAGGTCGCTCGGCTTCGCCGCCCCCTTACCCCCGCGCTAGCTCTTGCTCGAGCTCCGGCAGGACGGTGAAGAGGTCGCCGACGAGGCCGTAATCGGCGATCTGGAAGATCGGCGCCTCCTCGTCCTTGTTGATGGCGACGATGACCTTGCTATCCTTCATGCCGGCGAGATGCTGGATCGCGCCGGAAATGCCGACCGCGATGTAGAGCTCGGGTGCGACCACCTTGCCGGTCTGGCCGACCTGCCAGTCGTTGGGGGCGTAGCCGGCATCGACCGCGGCGCGCGAGGCGCCCATCGCGGCGCCGAGCTTGTCGGCGACGGGCTCGATCACCTTGGTGAAATTCTCGGCCGAAGCCAGCGCGCGCCCGCCCGAGATGATGATCTTGGCCGAGGCCAGCTCCGGACGGTCGGACTTGGCGACCTCCTCGCCCTTGAAGGACGAGTTGCCGGGGTTCTCGGCGGCCGAGACGCTCTCGACGGCAGCCGAGCCGCCTTCTCCGGCCGCCTGGAAGGAGGCGGTGCGGATCGTCAGCAGCTTCTTCGCGTCGGCGGATTGCACCGTCTGGATGGCGTTGCCGGCATAGACCGGGCGCTCGAAGGTGTCGGGCGAGACGACCTTGGTGACGTCCGAGACCTGCATCACATCGAGCAGGGCGGCGATGCGCGGCAGCACGTTCTTGCCGGTGGTGGTGGAGGGGGCGACGATGGCGTCGTAATTGCTTGCCAGCTTGACGATCAGCGCGGCCAGCGGCTCGGCCAGCGCGTGGCCGTAGGCCGCGTCGTCGGCGAGCAGCACCTTCTCGACGCCCGCGAGCTTCGCAGCCGCCTCGGCCGCGGCCTTGGCGCCCTCACCGGCGACGAGGATATGGACGGGTGCGCCGAGCTGGGCGGCGGCGGTCAGCGCCTTGGCGGTGGCGTCCTTGACGGAAACGTTGTCGTGTTCGGCGATCAGCAGCGTGGTCATCAGATCACCCCGGCGGTCTTGAGCTTGGAGACGAGTTCGGCGGCATTGGCCACCTTGATGCCGGCGGAGCGGCCGGCCGGCTCCTCGGTCTTCAGCACCTTCAGGCGCGGCGAAACATCGACGCCAAGCGTCTCGGCCGAGGTCTCGTCGAGCGGCTTCTTCTTCGCCTTCATGATGTTGGGCAGCGAGGCGTAACGCGGCTCGTTCAGGCGCAGATCCGTGGTGACGATCGCCGGCAGCTTGAGCTGGACCGTCTGCAGGCCGCCATCGACCTCGCGGGTGACGTCGACCGAGCCGTCGCCGACCACGACCTTCGAGGCGAAGGTGCCCTGCGGCCAGCCGAGCAGCGCGGCGAGCATCTGGCCGGTCTGGTTGGCGTCGTCGTCGATCGCCTGCTTGCCGAGGATGACGAGGCCGGGAGCCTCCTGCTCGACCACCTTCTTCAGGAGCTTGGCCACCGCCAGCGGCTCGACCAGCCCATCGACCTTCACGAGGATGCCGCGGTCGGCGCCCATGGCCAGGCCCGTGCGGATCGTCTCGGCGGCTTGAGCCGGGCCGATCGAAACCACGATCACCTCGGTCGCCTTGCCGGCTTCCTTCAGGCGCAGCGCCTCTTCGACGGCGATCTCGTCGAACGGGTTCATCGACATCTTGACGTTCGCAAGCTCGACGCCAGACCCATCCGCCTTCACGCGGATCTTCACGTTGTAATCAACAACCCGCTTCACGGGCACCAAGATCTTCATTTCGGAACCTCTTACTGAGATGTCGAGCGGGGTGTGTCGAAGGCTGTGGCAGGCGCGCTCTGCACCCGCTTCAGGATTGATCGCGCTCGGATGCGAACGGGCTCGTCGACCATCGCGCCGTCGATAGCCACTGCGCCGTCGCCGCTGGCCATGACGTTACGGGCCCAGAGAACCTCGGCCTCATCCGGCGCGAAGCCCAGCTGGATCGCGGCTACCTGACGAGGATGGATGCAGAGCTTCCCACTGAACCCGAGATCTCGCGCATGGCGCGCATCGCTCGCGATCAACGGGGCGTCATCTATTGCGGTCGTCACTCCGTCGATGGGCTGCGGCAGACCGGCCAACCGAGAAGCAATGACAAGCTCGGAGCGGGCCAGCAGCAGCGCTTCCCGCGTATGAGCGCATCCAAGATCAGCACTGAAGTCGATGCTGCCGAAAGCGATGCGTATGACATTGCGTGTGGTCGCAATCCGGCGCGCATCGGCCAGCCCCCGCACGCTTTCGATCAGGGCCACGACCGGCAGGTCGAGCCCATCACAGAGCGCCTGAAACTCGGGACCAAACTCCGCTTTCGGAAGGACCACCGCGCTGAAGCCATGCCCCCTCAGCGCCGCGATGTCCCGTTCATGCCAGGGCGTACCGAGCCCGTTGACCCGTACCAGAACCGGCTCGTCGGTGAAGTCGCGCTTTAGAGCGGAGCGAGCCTTGTCCTTGCCCTCAGCCGCGACAGCGTCCTCGAGGTCGATGATGATCGCATCGGCGTCGGTCGAGGCCCCTTTCACAAAGCGCTCAGGCCGGTCTCCCGGAACGAAGAGCGCGACGGTGATGTCCGGCACCGCGGTCATTGCCACGACGCCTCGGCTACCATGCACTCCGGACCGTCCTGCCTGGCGGTCCAGAGCTTCAACCCATCGCCCTCGTCACGTGCGTTGAGTGCGAAGGCGGCATCGTCAAACAGCGGGGACTGGCCGCGAAAGCGGAAACGGCTCGGCGGCGAGCCGTGCAGTTCCGTGGCGTAGTTCAGGAGCATCGCAGCCTGCATCGGCCCGTGGACGACGAGAGCCGGATATCCCTCGACCTCCATCGAATAACGCCGGTCGTAATGGATGCGATGGGCATTGAAGGTCAGCGCCGAATATCGAAGCAGCAGCGGAGGCTCGATTTTCATCGGACGCCGATGTGCGCCCGCCTCAGCCGGTGGCGGCGTCTTAGGTGTGGCTCCGGAAGCCTCAATATTCCGGTAGACGATGTCCTGCCGCTCTTCGAGCACAAGCCGTCCGCTCGCCTCGATCTGGTGCTGCACTGTGACGAAGCAAAGCGCCCCTGTCCGCCCCTCCTTGAAGACGACGTCAGCGATGCGCGAAATCCGCCTCACCTCATCGCCAACCCGCAGATCGTCGTGGAAGGTTTGGCTGCTGCCTGCCCACATGCGACGCGGCAAAGGCACCGGGGGAAGGAATCCACCGCGTTCGGGATGACCGTCCGGACCGAGTTGTGCAGTCGGGACCGCAGGCTGGGCCAGGCAGACATGGATCATCCGTGGCGCGACCTCGCCAAACTTCGGCGCTTCGCCAGCAAGGTCGAAGGTCGCGTGATATTTTCGCGCGAGGTCCTCGGTCAGGACATCTGAGCCAAGATCCTCGCGGCCGATCCAGCTTCGAAGATGGTCGATATCGACAGTGAGCGCTTCGGCCGCGGTCATCAGTATGACCTCGGCATGCCGAGCACATGCTCCGCGAGAAACGAGAGGATGAGGTTCGTCGAGATCGGTGCAACCTGATAGAGACGCGTCTCGCGGAACTTGCGCTCGACGTCATACTCTTCGGCGAACCCGAAACCGCCATGGGTCTGGATGCAGGCGTTGGCGGCCTCGAAGGAAGCATCCGCCGCCAGCATCTTGGCCATGTTGGCCTCGGCGCCCGGATTGGCGCCGGCCTCGTAGAGCCGGATCGCCTCGCGCACCATCAGCTCCGCGGCACGCATGTTGGCGTAGGCCTTGGCGATCGGAAACTGAATGCCCTGGTTCTGGCCGATCGGGCGCCCGAATACATGGCGCTCCTTGGCGTAGTTCGACGCCTTGTCGATAAACCACTTCGCGTCGCCGACGCACTCCGAAGCGATCAGGATGCGCTCGGCATTCATGCCCGACAGGATGTAGCGGAAGCCCTTGCCCTCCTCGCCAACGAGGTTCGCGGCCGGCACCCTGACATTGTCGAAGAACACCTCGGTGGTGGCGTGGTTCATCATCGTCCGGATCGGCCGGATGGTGAGGCCCGCCTGCAGCGCTTCTCGCATGTCGAGGATGAATACCGAGAGCCCATCGGTGCGCTTCGCCACCTGGTCGCGCGGGGTGGTGCGAGCCAGAAGCAGCATCAGGTCAGACTGCTCGGCGCGGCTCGTCCAGATCTTCTGACCGTTCACGACGTAGTGGTCGCCCTCGCGAAGGGCCGTCGTCCTCAGTGCCGTCGTGTCCGTGCCACTGGTTGGCTCGGTAACGCCGAAGGCCTGAAGGCGAAGCTCGCCCGAGGCAACTTTGGGGAGATAGCGTTGCTTCTGGTCCTCGGTGCCGTGTCGCAATACCGTGCCCATCACATACATCTGGGCATGGCAGGCGGCGCCATTGCAGCCCTGTCGCTGGATCTCCTCCATGATGACGGCGGCGGCCGATAGCGGCAGACCGGCCCCGCCATATTCCTCAGGGATGAGCGCCGACAGGAAGCCGCTTTCCGTCAGAGCCGAAACGAACTCGGACGGATAGGCCATCTCGCGATCGTGCTTGCGCCAGTACTCGCCCGGAAAATCGGAGCAGAGCTTCGCGACGGCGTCGCGGATCTCTGAGTGATCGGAAGCGTGCTGCATGGTGGCCTCAGAATTGTCGAGGGGCGGTCGCAACCGCGCGCCAGGTCTGGAAAGTTTCGTCGCCAACCCCTTCGAGCACCGCTCGCAGGGCGCTCGTCATCGGCAGGGGGCCGGCGGCTTCCCCGATCGTAAGCGCAAGGTCGATGTCCTTGCGCAGGATGGCTTGGAGGGAATCGAAATCCGCGCGGGTCGCCGTCCAGGCCTCATAAGCCTCCCCGGCATCGTTCGGGCGGACGGTGAAGAAGTTGCGCCCTGTGCTGGCTTCGAAGACCGGAATGGCGTCCGGCAGCGCGATGCCGTTTTCGCCGGCAATGCGATAGGCTTCGGCCGCGATCATCAGCGTGGTGATGCCAACGAGATTGTTGACGATCTTGGTCGCCTGCCCCGCTCCAAGCGGGCCGCAATGGAAGATGCTGCTGCCCATGGACTGCATCAGGGGGCGCAGTTCCTCGCAATCCTCAGCACGCCCGCCCATGATGATGGCGAGGGTCCCATCGCGAGCCTTCAAGGCTCCGCCGCTGATCGGGGCATCGGCGACCCTAACGCCGTCAGGCTCAAGTTCCTGCGCGAGCTCGCGCATGGTTTCGGGAGCGATCGTTCCCATGACGACGAGGATCGGCTTGCGGCCGTTGAGCCCGCTGCGCAGGCCGCCTTCCCCAAGCACGACGGAGCGAGCCTGCTCGGGCGTCGCGACCAGGATGATGACCGCGTCGCAGCCAGCGCAGTCAGCGGCGCGTTCAACGCAGTTGACGCCTAGCGCGGCGAACGGCGCTCGCGCAGCTTCGCCGCGATCGCAGACGGTAAGGGCGAAGCCCGCCTTATGGATGTTCATGGCCATCGGAGCGCCCATGGCTCCGACGCCGATGACGGCGACTGAATTGATCATGGATTGCGCCTCAGGAAATGGTCACGCCACTGTCGACAGAGATGACCTGGCCCGTGACCACGCGGGCTTCATCGCTGCCGAGGTAAACCGCCATGTCGGCGATATCGAGCGGCCGGCAGGGACCGAGAAGGTGCTGTCCGGCCAGACGCCGCAACTCCTCGCGCTCCTGCAAAAGCGCTTCGGCTCGTGGTGTCAAAACGAGGCCGGGCGCAATCGCGTTCACGCGAATGTTGTCGGGCGCGTATTCGACGGCCATCGAACGGGTCATCGCCGCGACGCCACCTTTGGCCGCGGTGTAACAATCGCGTTCCGGCAGAGCCATCAATGCGACCATCGACGAAAGATTGACCACGGAGCCCCCGCCCGAACGGACCATCTCGGGGATCGCATATTTGGAGCACAGGAACGTGCCGTAGAGATCGAGCTTGATGACGCGCCAGAATTCCTCGTCCGGCGCCTCCGTCACACGCGCATCGGCTGAGCTGGATCCGCCGGCGATGTTGCAAAGGATGTCGAGCCTGCCGAACTCCGACACGGTCTTCGCCATCGCGGCCTTGACCTGTTCGGGATCGGTGATGTCGCAGACGAGCGGCAGCCCATTTTCGCCCGCCTTGGCTTCTTCCAAGGTTTCATCGAGTGCAGGCCCGCTGATATCGGCTGCGACGATGCGGGCGCCTTCGGCGATGTAGCGGGCGCAAGTCGAGCGGCCGATGCCGCCAGCAGCACCGGTAATGAAAGCAATTTTGCCGGACAGCCTTGTCATGTCGTCCTCCTGTTCAGACCATCCAGCCGGCGCGTTCGCCGTCGAGAATGGCGATGTCCACCTGACGCGGCGCCACGGCATCACCGACAAGCTGGATTTCCAGGTCATTGCCGGCCAGTTCCGAAGCCAGGCTGGCATTGGCGCTATTGCCCATGGCGAGGATGATCGGGCCGGCATGCTCGATTTCACTGACCGCGCCGCCAAAGCGATCCTCACAGATCAGGCGCAGTTGCTCGATTGCAGTGACGAAGCGTGTCGGCAGAACCTCGATCCCCAGAGCAGCCAGGCGCCGGTAAAGCGCGGGTGCATGATGGACAGGCAAATCCGCGCCGGCGTGCATGTGCGGCGTGACGATGGTGACGGCATGCCCCCGCTCGGCCAACTTCTCCGCGGCAGCTGTTCCGGAGAGATGGGGATCGTCTTCGATCACAATGACCGGGCCGTGGAAGCTCTCAGGTTGGAGAAACGCATCCCAGACGGTTCGGACGCGCGGGAGTTCGGCGCCGGGAATGCCCGAGGCCCCGGGGCGCAGCGAGCTGTACCCGTCGCGGCGAGGCGATGAGCCCGTCGCAAGGACAACGGCTTCGAAAGCGCCGCTCGCCAAAGTCGTCCGATCGGCCTCGGCATTCAAACGGATGTCGACCTGGAGCCGCTCCAGCATTTCGATCTGCCAGCGGTGAATCTCTGCGAAGCCGCGCCGCGAAGTGATCTCGCTGGTCATGAGGTTCTGACCTCCGAGGCGCGTGCCGCGCTCGAAGAGCGTTACTCGGTGGCCGCGCTCGGCGGCGACACGCGCGGCTGCCAGTCCTGCAGGGCCACCGCCCACAACCGCCACGAGTTTGGATCGCGGCGCAGGACGCATGGTCCCGATTCCAATCTGGGCTTCGCGGCCGACTGCGGGGTTGTGCACGCAGCCAACACCGCGCCCGCGATCGAGGCCGACGATGCAGGACTGGTTCGAGTAGGTGCAGATGCGGATGCTCTCGCGGTCCCCTCTGGCCGCCTTGAGCGGCAACTCGGGATCAGAGATCAGCGCGCGAGCCATGCCGATGAAGTCGGCGCTGCCGGATGCGAGCACCGCCTCGGCCGCTTCCGGAGTCGCGATACGGGAGCTGACGCAAACCGGGAGGCCATCTACGGCCTGCCGTATCGCTCCCGCTTCTACAACAAATTGGGCTTCCGGAGCAGTGATGTCTGCGATCCAGCCGGGATAATGCAGTGAGGTCAGCCCGCTGACATTCAGATAGCTGATGCCTTCCGTCTGGAGCCTCTCTGCGATTGCGGTGGCATCCGCGAGCTGAAGTCCACCCGGAACGTCATCCCTGCCATTCACCCGGGCGCCGATAAGGAAATTCGGACCGACCGCGGCTCGGATTGCCCGAAGCCCTTCGAGCAGGAAACGCATGCGGTTTTCGAGGGATCCGCCATAGCGGTCTGTCCGCTTGTTGGTCGCGGGCGAGAGGAATTCGTGCAGGAGATAGCCTTGAGCCGCAAAAAGCTCGACGCCATCGGCGCCTGCCTCCTGCATGTTCTGGGCGGCCTCGACCATGGTCGCGACGTATTCGGCGATGTCCTCTTCGCTCATCTCCTTCGGGATCTCGCCGGTTCGCGGACACGGCAGCGGCGATGGAGCGAAGAGCGGGATGCCGAACTGGGTTGTGCCTGGTGACCGCAACTGGCGGCCGCTCATGTTGAGCTGCGAGACGAAGCAGGCTCCCTCGGATTTAATCGCCGAGATCATACGCTGATAATACGGCTGCAGGCCGCGATCATTGGCCAGGTCCAGCCCGCCGAGTGCCGTCGTTTCGAGCGCCCCGCCCCAGCTCGCTGTATGACGCCAGGACGGCGGCATCAGAAAGTTGGACATGACTATGAGGCCGGCGCCGCCCTTCGCGCGCTCGACATGGTAGGCGATCGTGCGCTCGATCGCGGAGCCGTAGCCGGCGCCGAACATCACCGCATGCGGCATCATCGCAATGCGATTGCGGAACGTGACGTGGCCGAGAGCGAGCGGGCTCAGCAGCCTCTCGTAGCCGGCGGCGGGCATCTCAGAACGGCGCCTTCTTCGGGAAGTTGGGTGCTCTCCGTTCGCGGAAGGAGTCGAGCCCCTCCTGCGAGTCGGGACCTGAGAAGCCAAGCATCTCCAATGCGAGCGAGGCATCGAAGGTCGGGCCAGCCATCCGCAGCCAGTTGTTCAGGGCGTATTTGGTCCACTGGATGGCGGAAGGCGCACCTTCGGCAAGCCTCGTGGCCACGGCGAGCGCCTTCTCCTGCAACTCTTCTTCGTCGACCGCGAGCGCGACGAGCCCGAGTTGCTCGGCCTTCTCACCGCTCACGGGTTCGTTGAGCAGGAGGTGATACTTGGCCTTGGCCATGCCGCAGAGCAGCGGCCAGATGATTGCGGCATGGTCACCCGCAGCAACGCCAAGCCGAACATGGCCGTCGACCAGCTTGGCATTCTTGGCAGCGATTGGAATGTCGGAAACCAGGGCGGCGGCCAGACCGGCGCCGACGGCCGCTCCTTGAATGGCCGAAACGATCGGCTTCGAGCAGTTGACGATGTTGTAGACGAGGTCTCTCGCCTCCCGCCACATGTTGGCGCGTTCCTCGAAGCTCTGCGTCAGCTTTTTCACGACCTCGAAGTCGCCGCCGGCAGAGAAAGCCTTTCCTTTGGCGCAGAGCAGAACGGCCAGTGTTTCGCGATCTCGATCGACAACGCGCCAGATGTCGGCCAGCTCGCGATGGGCGTCGGCCCCAAGCGAGTTCAAGCTTTCCGGGCGATTCAGCGTCAGCCGCAGCACGCCTGGAGCGGGCCGGTCGCAGAGGATCGATGGAAAGGCGGAATAGGCTTCGAGTGTCATGCTGCCTCCGGTCAGATCGAGCGGCGCGAGGTGATGCCGCCATCGACGGTGATGATGGTGCCGGACGTGTAGGCGGAGCGCGGCGACGCGAGGAAGGCGAAGAGGTCAGCCACCTCGCGCACGCTCGCTGCGCGGCCAAGCGGATAGGCCGCCAACAGTTCGACGTAGCGGCTCTCGTCGTCCCACTGCTCGCGAGCACGCTTCTTCATGATGTTGACGATCCGGTCCGTGGCGACTGGGCCCGGATTGATGCCGAGGACGCGGATGCCGTCATCGAGGCTGCGGCCACCGAGCGCCCGGGAGAAAGCCATCAGGGCAGCGTTGCCGGTCGAACCCGCGATGTAGCGGAAATCGGTGTTCTCGCCGCCATTACCAATGTTGTTGAGGATGACGCCGCCTCCAGCCGCCTTCATCGCTGCGTAGAATTCGCGGCAAAGGTCGATGTAGCCGAAGACCTTCACCTCCCAGCCTTCGCGCCAGCGCTCTCCGTCGACCTGCCAGAGATCGCCGCCTGGAATAGCTCCCGCATTGTTGACCAGCACATCGACGCGTCCGGCTGCCTTGCCGATCGCCCCAGCGGCCCCCTTAGCGGCAATATCCTGCTCCTGAACCACCACGGTGATGCCATGCTGATCGCGCAGGCGTTCGGCAAGCCGGGTGAGCTTGTCGCCCGAGCGCGCGACGAGATGCAGGTTGCAACCCTCCTCTGCGAAGACCTCGGCCAGCCCTTCGCCGATGCCCTGCGAGGCACCGGTGATCACGACTTTCTGGCCGCGCAATTGCAGATCCATGGCTTCAGGCTCCTTGGCGGACGATGCGCTCGATGTCAGCGATCGCTTCCGGGTTGACGAGAGAGGAGAGGTCTCCCGCGGGGGAGCCGGAATAGACGCTGCGGATCACGCGACGCATGATCTTGGAGCTGCGGGTCTTCGGCAGCTGAGGCACGACGAAGACGGCCCGGGGCGCAAATGGCTTGCCCAGCCTTTCCTGGATTCGTGCTGTTGCGAGCTTGAGGATGTCGTCGGCCGGCCCCGAGCACGTGAGGAAGGCAACGAGCGCCTGGCCCTTGACCGGATCCTCTGCGCCGATCACCGCGGCTTCGATGACACCTTCGATCTCGACCAGGATTTCCTCGACCTCGGCTGGGCCAACGCGCTTGCCAGCGACCTTGATGGTGTCGTCGGAACGCCCGAGCAGGAAATAGTGCCCTTCCTCGGTGCGCATCGCGAGATCGCCGTGGATCCAGACGCCGGGTACGGTGCTCCAATAGGTTTCGAGATATCGCTGCTCGTCCTGCCAGAAGCTCGCAGTCATGCCCACGAAGGGCGCGAGCACCGCAAGTTCGCCAATCGCGCCGATCAGAGGTCGCCCTGCGGGATCGAGCACGTCACACGCCACACCTGGTGAGCGTGTGTTGAAGCCGGCGGGTACTATCGGCTTGGTCACGACGCTGGAGAGCAGGCAGCCTGAGACTTCCGTTCCACCCGTATAGTTGATCAGGGGGCACTCCCCCCGTCCGAAGGCCTGTTCGAACCAGACGAAATGCTCGGCGGCGATGCTTTCGCCAGCTGTAATCAGAAGGCGAAGCGATGACAGATCGGGCGCGGTGCTGACCGCCTCGTTCGAAGCCAGGCCGCGGATCAGTGTCGGCGCTGAGCCGTAGTGAGTGACGCGATAGGTCTCAATCAACCGGCCCATTCGCGACCAGTCGGGGTAGTCAGGGGCGCCATCGTAGCAAACCAGGGTCGCGCCGCGGAGAAGCGCCGAACCAAGAATGAGCGAGCCCGCGATCCAGCCCATGTCAGCCGGCCAACAAAAAACGTCGCCTGCTCCCACGTCGAAGTGAACCGCAGAGTCGTGTGCGATCTTGATGGGGAAGCCGCCATGTACATGGACAGCTCCCTTGGGCTTCCCAGTCGTCCCCGAGGTGAAGATCACCATGAACGGGTCATTCGGGGACATCCGTGCAGACGGCGGCGCACTGTCCGGGCTTTGCCTCACCAACTGCCAATCGAGGTAATCCGCATCGGCATCCGTCGGAGCAGTATCCTCAGGGGACCGCTTCAACACGACGAGCTCCAGGTCTGGCAGCTCCTTTCTGACGGACGCAATGGTGTCGCGCGTCGAGATAAACCGTCCGCGCCGCTGAAAACCGGTCGTGGCCAGCAGCGCCTTGGCTCCGCAGGATCCGAGACGGGCCACAATGGCATCGGTACCGAAGCCGCTAAAAAGCGGAACGACGATTGCGCCAATATACGAGACGGCAATCAGCGAGACCGAGGCCTCGATGCCATTCTCCATCAGCAGACCAATGCGGTCGCCACGCTTCAGGCCAAGGCGTAGCAACCCGGCAGCGAGGCTGCGGACTTCATCTTTCAATTCTCGGTACGTGACTTCCCGGACCGAGCCATCCTCGCGCTCGGCGATGATAGCCGTCCGGGCCGCCCATTCGGGATTGTCCAGGATCGTATCGACCCAGTTGAGCTCACCGCCGACGAACCAGGCAGGGAACGGAGCGCCGCGCGACAGATCGCAGTAGCGGTCGTAGTCGCGGCTCCAGCGGATATTGCAGAAGCTCGTAACCTCGCGCCAATACCGCTCCGGTTCGGCCAGCGACAAATCATAGAGCGCGTCGATGTCCGTCGCGCCAAGGCGTTTGGATAGGGCGGTCACCTGGGCACGGTCGATATAGTCGGCGGTAGGCTGCCAGATGTCGTTGCTGTCGAGCGCCATGGTCAGATTCCCAGATAGGCCCGTTGCACCTCAGGGCTCTGCGCGAGCACGCTCGCGGAGTCCTCGGCCGTGATAGCGCCGCCCTCGAGGATGTAAGCGCGGTCGGCGATGGCGAGCGCGGTTTCCGCGTTCTGTTCAACGAGCAGGATGTTCACGCCGGTTTCGGCGACCGTTTTGATCATCTCCGCGATGCGATCGACGATCGCCGGGGCGAGACCGATTGTCGGCTCGTCGAGGAGCAGGATGCGCGGCGCGCTCATTAAGGCACGAGCCACTGCAATCATCTGCTGCTGGCCCCCACTGAAGGTCGAGGCCTGCGTCGCGAGCCGGTCCCTTAGTTCCGGAAAGAGCGAAATCACGCGGTCGAGATCGCGCTTCACCGCCGCGGTGTCATTGCGCGCGAAGGAGCCCAGCTCCAGGTTCTCAAGCATCGTCATCTCGCCGAAGAGGCGCCGCCCTTCCGGCACAACGGACAATCCCTTCCGCACGAGACGGTCCGGGGACATGCCGGTGACGTTCTCCCCGAAGAGATGCACGCTTCCGGCGCTGGGGCGCACGAGACCGCAGATCGTCTTGATGAGCGTCGATTTGCCCGCACCGTTCGCGCCGATCAGCGTGACGATCTCGCCGCTGCCTACAGTGATGCTGACCTCGTTCAGCGCCGGCACGACGCCATAGCGGGCCGAGAGGCCAGAAACCTTGAGGGGTAGCGCTTCAGTGCTCATGACGATGCCCCAGATAGGCCTCGATGACCTTTTGATCGGCGCGGATCTCCGATGGCGTACCGGTTGCCAGATGCTGGCCGTGGTGCAGCACGACGATGCGGTCACAGACACGCATCACCGCCTTCATGTTGTGCTCGACGAGCAGAACCGAGCAGCCGAATTCGTCCCGAATGCGTTCCAGAACGGCCAGCGTATTGGCGACCTCTGTCTGGTTCAGGCCCGTCAGAGGTTCGTCGAGGCAGAGCAGCTTGGGGCGCGCCGCAAAGGCGATACCGATGGAGACGAGGCGCTGCAGGCCGTGAGGGAGATTGCCGGCCTCCTCCGCGAGATAAGCTGTAAGGCCGAGCATCTCGGCTGTTTCCGCCACTCTCGCACGCCGTTGGGCACTGCCGCGGACGCCGTAAATGGTGCCCAGCAGAATGTTGTCGCCGACCGTCATGCTGCGCATGAGGCTACCATGCTGGAAGGTCCGCACCAGGCCGAGGCGGCTGATAGCCAGAGGCGACCGACCGGTGCAGTTCTCACCAAAGACAAAGAGCTCGCCGGCTGACGGTTTGTAGAAGCCGCTGATCAAATTGAAGGTCGTGCTCTTGCCGGCACCGTTGGGGCCGATCAGCCCAAGGATCTCACGCGGGCGTATTTCCAGATCGAGATCGGAGACCGCGACCAGGCCGCCGAAGCGGCGGGTCAGACCCTTGGTGCGCAGCAGGGGTTGTTGCTCTGCCAGCATCTCAGTGTCCCCCTCCGGCTTGGGGCCGCTTGCCGCTGATCAGTCCGGTGACGCCGTGGGGCAGCAGCAGGACCGCCAGCACGATGGCCGCGCCGTAGAAGATGTGCTCCCCTCCTCCGAGGCCGAGCGCGTAGCTTCCGAGCACCACGAGCAGCGCGGTTCCCAAGAGCGGGCCGATAATGCTGCCCTCCCCGCCGACCTTGACGTAGGCCAGGGCGAATGCCGCAACGAGGAAGCTGAAATCGCCGGGGCTGATCACATTGTTGGCGAAGGCGTGCAGGCTTCCGGCCATGCCGGCTGCTGCAGAGGCCGTTGCGAAGCAGGCGATCTTGACCAGCAGGATGTTGAGGCCGACCGTCCTGGCAACATTTTCGTTGTCGCGGATCGCGGTCAGGATCTTCCCGAAGTCAGAACGCTCCAGCGCATAGAGCCCGAAGATAAGGAGGGCTGCCACCGCGACGATGAAGGTCGGCATCCAGCCTTCCAGGATCATCGGCGGAAAGATCCCGATCATGCCCGAGGTTCCGCCGAGCGTGATGCTCTTCGAGTAAAGAATGCGGACAGCTTCAGTGAACGCGAAGCCGATCAGGAGAAAATACGGCCCTTTGGTCCGGAGAGTGATGTAGCCGAAGATGATCGAGACGAGGCCGGCCATGACGCCGCCGGCCAGCAGGGCGAGCAGGAACGGCCAGTTCAGGATCGTGAGCGTTGCCCCAGTGGTATAGGCGCCGATGCCGACGAAGGCTGCGGTGGCGAAATTCAGCTCGCCCATCAACATCACGAAGCGCAGGCTGACCGCTGTTAGCGCACCGATCGCGATGAGATTGGCCACGCTCCCAATATAGGGATCGCGAACAAAGGCGGTGGCCGCAAGTACAACAGCGATCCCGCCCAGCCAGTAAGGAAGCTTCACATCAACCATGGCCGAGAAGTCCCTTCGGCCGCACCAGCAGAACGGCGATGACGAGGAGGAAAATGGCGACGGTGGCGGAGCTTGGGTCGAAGTAGAAGCTGCCGAAGGTCTCGATCGCGGCAACGAACAACCCGCCAAGGATGGCACCCGGAACGCTGCCGAGCCCGCCCACGATAACGGCGATGAAGCCTTTGATCAGATAATCGGCGCCGATCACCGGCGAGACGATGGTCACTGGGGCGATCAATGCCCCGGCAAGGGCTGCGAGGCCTGATGCGATCATGAAGCCGGCGAGCGCCATGCGGTTGTACGGGATGCCCTGCAGCATGGCGGCTTCGTGGTCGATCGAAACAGCCCTCAGGGCCTTGCCAAGCTTGGTTCGCGTGAGCGCCCAATAGAGAGAAGCGGTGATCAGGATCGCGGCAATGCACAGGGCGAAGCGCTGATTGGTGATTGCCGCCCCGAAGATCGAGATAGTGCCAGGGAAAATCTCCGGCACGGGCCTCACCGCCCCGCCAAAGACTTTGAGCAGCACGCCGTCGAACAGCAGAACGAGGCCGATCGACAGGATGAAAGACCCAACCATGTCGCGTTGGAAGAACCGGAAGCCGGTTACGTACATCAGGAGGCCGAGCGCCATCGCGACGGCGATGCCCCCCACCGCTGCAAGCAGATAAGCTGGCAGGATGGGGAGACCGTTGCCCGCCAGCCAAGGCACCGCCCAGGCCACTGCCAGCGCGGAGACGGCGAACAGATGCCCATGGGCGAAGTTCACGATCCGCATGACCCCGAAGATCAGGGTCAAGCCGAGCGAGAACAGGATGTAGACGGCGCCGATCTGCAGGCTCGTCAGGGTGAGCTGTATCGCGGTTTGCATGGTGGGCGTGCCTGGCTTGGTCTGGAGGTCACTTGCCCGAGGGCACGAGACGGGTCTTCTCGACCAGATTGCCGTCCTTCACCTGGGTAATCGTCACGGGCAGGCGCATCTGCTGGCGGGACCCGTAAGTGTCCGTGCCATAGAAATCGACCTTGCTGCCGTAGAACGAGGTGAACGAGACATCGGCCATCACGGCCGCGACCTTCTTGGGATCGATCGACTGCGCCTTCTCGATGCCCGCCTTCAGAGCGTAGACGGAGTCGTAGAAGCCAATCTGGATCGAGTTGAGCGACTCACCAAGGACGCCCCGAGCCTCTTCGTTCGTGGCCTTCTGCTGGCCGGTCATGGCCGGGCTGTCGAAGGTGATGGCCGCACCCATGTAGACGTCTTCGATCGCCTTGCCGCCAGTCGCCTTGAGCCCGTCGATACCGGTGCCGACTGCCACGATCTTGACGCCCTTCCAGCCGAGAACATCCAGTTCGCGCAGGACAGCCCCGGCATCGGCCGGCGGCATGGAGGCCAAATCGACCATGTCAGGCTTGAGAGAGGCTATGCGAGCCGCGATCGGCTGGAACTCGGTCGTCCCGCGCTCATAGAAGTCGCTCGACAGAATCTTGATGTTGTTGCCGACCCAGGCCTTGTTGGCCACGCCTTCGGTTTCGCGACCGGTCGCATCATTCGGGTTCAGCATCACGACCGACTTGGCCTGCGGATGCTGCTCAAGCACGTACTTGAACATCGGCGGAATGATCTCGAACGCCGTATTCATCTGGGTGTAGGTCAGCGGGAACTTCGGGCCCTTGATGCTGAAGCCCCAGGCGGTCGTGAACATCAGCACGCCCTGCCTCTCGGCGAGCGACTGCAGCGCCTGCACGGGAGCTGTTCCAAGGCTACCGCCGATGAACTTCACGCCGTCGCGGTTGAGGAGTGTCTGCGCGACGCGCGTGCCCTCGGCGGCGTTGTACTTGTTGTCATAGGCGAGGCATTCGAAGTTGTAGGTCTTGCCCTCGGCTTTGACGCCGCCGGCTTGCGCAATCTCCTGCGCCGCCTTCTTGCACATGAACTCCGACCCCTTGCCCCAGATCGCTCCAGAGCCCGACAGGGGAACGGAAAGTCCAAGCTTGATCGTCTCCTGAGCCTGCACGCCGCCGAGGCTGGCGAGCAGCCCTAGCGAGGTCCCCAGTCCGAGAAGCTTCATCCGTGCCGTAAACGTCATTTCCTCTCCTCCACTTCCGAGCTTCGGTTGATTCCGTGCCCGCTATCGATGTGTCGTGTTGCCAGTCGCTGCGCCCGTGAGGCCGGCGATTTCGTCCGGTTCGTAGCCGAGCGAGGCCAAGAGCTCTGCTGAATCGGCGCCAAGCTTCGGCGCAGGCCGGTGCTCGGGCCGCAGCGCAGCTGTTCGGACAGCGTTTGCGACGATTGGTATTTGGCTCGCGCCGTCCGGCGCCGGCTCCATTGAAAAGAAGCCGCCATTGGCATTCTCAGGAGCCACGAGGGCCTCGGCCGGGGTCAGGGCCCGGCAGGCCGGAATCTTGGCGGCTTCAAGCTCTGCCAGGCATTCATCGGACGAGCGCGTCGAGCACCAGTCAGCCATGACCGCACTCAGAGCCTCGCCATTCTCGCCCCGGCCGATGTCGCAGGCGAAACGCGGGTCCGCCAGCAACTCGGGGCGACCGACAAACTGCACCCAGCGGCGAAACATGCCGTCACCGATGACCTGGATCATCAGCCAGCCGTCGCGGGTCTGGAAAAGATCAGATGGGCCGGCTATCGGGCTGCGATTGCCGATCGGCTTGCGGCTACGCGCGCCGGCCGCCTCCTCGATCAGCATCGGATTGGTCATCGTCAGCGCCGTTCCCAGCAGCGATGCCTGGACATGCTGGCCCCGCCCGGTGCCACGCCGTTCATAAAGCGCCGACAAGGTCGCAAAGGCAGCTGACATTCCGGTGGCGTAATCGACATAGGAGACCGCGGCCCGGAGAGGACGCTCACCCGTCCCGCTTAAAGCCATCGCGCCGCTGAGCGCTTGTCCCGTGCCGTCGAAGCCGATCCGGTTGCGACTATCTCCCTCCACCCCATAGGCACTGATCGTGCAAAGCACGATGTCGGGGCGGATAGCCTTGAGGCTGTCGTAGTCGAGGCGGGCGCGACGCAAGGCGGCTGGCGGCAGATTGACGATGACGGCGTCCGCGGTCGCGACCAACTTCTCGAATGCCGCCCGTCCGCTCTCGGTATCGAGGTCGAGCGCGAGCGACTTCTTGTTGCGATTCATCTGAAGATACAGCGCACCCCGACCCGGCTGGCCGATCGGCATCACTTCACGATCGGGAGCGCCGGAGGGCGGCTCGATGCGGATAACCTCCGCCCCGTGATCGGCCAGCAACGCTGCGCAGAACGGGCCCGCGATATAGCGCCCGAGATCGAGCACGCGCAGGCCAGAAAGACCAGCCGCCACGCCGGATGCGTCGTTCAAGCCTATCGGGAGTTCGGTCCCGTCCAGCACTTTCCTCACCCTTATTTTCTGCGAAGGGGGCTTTCCATCGCTTGCTTTGACGTGTTAGTCATTCTCTATTCTGAATGACATTCACAGTTTCTTGAAAGCCATTCATACATGAGTGCAAGCCCTGATCAAGACCTCTCGCCAAAAATCGTCGGAGCCGTCGCCAACGCGGTTTCCATCCTCCGATCGCTTGCTCAGATGAGTGAGCCGGCGGGCGTCGCCGTCATCGCGCGTGATACCGGCGTGAGCGTCAGCACGTGTTTCAACATCCTGCGAACGCTCTCGACGGAGCGGCTGGTGGACTTCGATGCCGAGGCTAAGACCTACCGGATCGGCCTGGGTGTGTTGGAGCTGTCGCTGCCACTACTAGGCGCTAACCAGGCCGATCTGATCCGACCGGAGCTCGCGCGGCTTTCCGGCGAGCACAAGAGCCTGCTCTGCCTTTGGCAGGTGACTGATGGCGAGCGCATCGTCCTGGTCGATCGCGTATCAACGGCGAAGACGGTCAGAGTCGACATGTCCGACGGCTCGCGCCTTCCGACTTTCGTAGGCGCGGTCGGTCGTTGCTATGCGGCGTTGCGCAACCTGTCTCACGACGAACTGAAGCTGCGCTTCGACACGCTGCAGTGGCAGGCCCCGCCGAGCTTTGAGGACTATGCGGCCGACGTCGAGGAGGCCAAGCGCGACGGCTATGCCTTCGACCTAGGGCAGCTGTTCAAAGGGCTGGAGATCGCCGCTGCCGTCATCACCGACGCGGAAGGCAGGCCGCGCCTCGGTATCAGCGGGATCAGCATTGCGGGGCAACTCTCCCGTGAGGATATCGAGCGCCTTGGTGTCGACCTGCGCGATTCCGCTGACTGGATCAGTGAAGCGCTCTTCGGGGTTTCTCGGGGCGTGCGGCAGTCCGAGCGGAGGCTGGCCGGTGGGCGCGCGGTGCCGCACAGCCGGGGAGGACAGCGGTGAGCGGCGCGCAAACCGATCTCCCTGTTTGGGTCTTCGACGATTTCAATCCCGGCCAGCCACTGGGGAATTTCGCCATCACGCTCGACGATGCGCATCTGGACAACTGGACGGCGATCTATGGCGACCGGCCATCGGGCGAAAATGTGCCGGCCGGGATGCTCGTCGCCGCGATGATGGAAGCCTACCTGAACACCATCCAGCCTCGCCCGCCCGGCAACATTCACGCCAGCCAGAAGCTCGTCTTCGGCCGCTCGGCGAAGGCCGGCGACAAACTCGAAGCGCAGGTCAGCTGCCTCTCGAAAGAACGCCGCAAGGAACGCGGTTGGGTGACGTTCGGCGTCGTCCTGAGCGTCGAGGGGCAGGACGTTCTCAATGGCGAGATCCGGACGATCTGGGCGCGATGACACAAGGCCGGGCAATACGCGCTCCACGGAGATAATGCGGAATGGGAACGCTGGAGACTGCGGCGCTGCCGCGTGAACTAGCCATCGCAGAGATGATGACGGGACCGGACACGGTTGCGCGCTACGCCGCGCTGACGGCCGACTTCAACCCGATTCATCTCGATCCAGACTTTGCCGCCAAGACCTCATTCGGCCACCCGATCGTGCACGGCACGCTCGGTCTCAACCTGGTGATCGAGGCGATCGAGCGCACGTTCGGCGGGATCCCGGAACGGCTGGCCCTCGATACACGCTTCATCCGACCGCTGCCGGTCGGTTCATCCATCCGAGCAGGCGGCGTCCTCAGGGAAGGCGCGGCGGGCACCTACGACATTTTCGTCGAGACAATGGCAGGGGAACGAGCAGTCGAAGGAACCTGCACCGTCATCCCTGCCGCAGAACATTGCAGCAAGGGACGTGACGCATGAGTGAGCCGGCAGTCGACGACGAAACCTTCCAGCATCTCAAGGCGACCGTCGAGCGCTTCGTCGCGGAACGCCTCGTGCCCAACGAGATGCGGCTGGAGATTGAGGATGAGGTCCCTGAAGAGATCATCGCGGAAATGCGTGAGCTCGGCCTATTCGGCCTGACGATCCCGCCGGAGTATGGCGGCATTGGACTAACCGCTAGTCAAGAAAGCCAGCTTGCCATGATCTTCGGCGGGACGGCGCTCGCGTTTCGTTCGCTGCTGGCGACCAACATCGGTATTGGCGCGCGCGGACTGATCTTCGAGGGGACGGAGGAACAGAAGCAGGCCTATTTGCCTCGAATGGCAAGCGGTGAACTGATCTCGGCCTTCGCCCTAACCGAGCCGGACACGGGGTCGGATCCCGCCAATTTGACGACGCGCGCCGTACGGGACGGCGATGACTACCTGATCAGCGGGACCAAGCGCTACATCACCAATGCACAGCGCGCGGGCGTCTTCACTGTCATGGCGCGAACCGAGTTCGACAGGCCGGGCGCAGACGCTATCTCGGCCTTCCTAGTTCCGAGCGATTCACCTGGCCTGACGATTGGAAAAAAAGATCGAAAGATGGGCCAGCGCGGGACAACGACGTCGGACGTGATGTTCGACAATGTCCGTGTTCCGGCCAGCGCAATCATCGGGCTCAAGCCTGGACGAGGCTTTCGCCTCGCGATGCGTGTGCTCGATCGCGGCCGCATCCATATCGCTGCTCTCGCGACTGGCGCCTGCAAACGGCTCATTGCTGAGATGACCGGCTTTGCCAAGGAACGCCGGCAGTTCGGTAAGCCCATCGCCGAGTACCAGCTGATCCAGGCGATGATCGCCGACAGCTACACCGAGTATCTCGCCTCCCGTGCGCTAGTGGAGCAGACCGCGGCGATCTACGACCGCGATGGTGCTGCGCGGACGGAAGCTTCGGCCGCGAAGTACTTCGCCACCGAAGCCGTGGGCCGGGTCGCGGACCGAGCCGTGCAAGTCCATGGCGGCGCCGGCTACATGAGCGAGTACGCGGTCGAGCGCTTCTATCGCGACGTGCGGTTGATGCGGATCTACGAGGGCACCAGCCAGATCCAGCAGCTCCTCATCGCCCGCCAGATCCTGAAGGAGGCCTGATCATGAGCGTGAATCACATGCTCGACGGCAAGGTCGTTGTCGTCACCGGCGCAGGCGGGGGCATTGGGCGAGATATTGCCCTGATGGCTGGCGCGAACGGAGCACGAGTCGTGGTCAACGACATTGGCGCCGGCCTCGACGGCAGTGGCCAGGATGACGGGCCGGCGGCTCGCGTGGTGGCGGAGATCAAGGCGGCTGGCGGCGAGGCCGTCGCCAGCCTCGACAGCGTCGCTGATGCCGAGGGTGCCCAGCGCATCGTGCAGGCCGCGCTCGACGCCTTTGGTCGGCTCGACGGCATCGTCAACAACGCAGGCATCCTGCGCGACACCTTCTTCCACAAGATGACGGAGGAGGAGTGGGATCGGGTTGTGAAGGTGCATCTATACGGCAGCTTTCACGTCAGCCGAGCTGCGGCCCCGGTTTTCAAGCAGCAGCAGTCGGGCAGCCTCGTGCACATGACCTCGACCTCGGGGCTCATTGGCAATCTCGCACAGGCGAACTATTCGGCAGCCAAGCTCGGCATCGTGGGGCTATCGAAGTCGATCGCGCTCGATATGCAGCGCTTCGGTGTCCGCTCGAACTGCATCGCGCCCTTTGCATGGAGCCGCATGATCAGCTCGATCAAGGTCGACTCGCCGGAGCAGGAGGCACGTGTCGCTCGCCTGCAGCAGATGACCCCAGCCAAGATCGCGCCGCTTGCCGTCTACCTGCTGTCGGAGCGTGCGGCCTCGGTCAGCGGGCAGATTTTCTGTGTGCGCAACAACGAGATCCTTGTTTTCAGTCAGCCTCGCCCAGTGCGCTCGGTACAGCGCGAGGGTGGTTGGACGCCGGAGCAGATAGCCGAGCACGCGATGCCGGCGCTGGCCGCAAGCTTCCACGGCCTCGACGTGTCGTCTGACGTTTTTACCTGGGATCCGGCCTAACGCCGAAGGAGCTGCCGCATGCGTCGCGCCGCGATCGTAACCCCTCTCCGCACGCCGGTGGGCCGCTTCGGCGGCGCGCTCAAGGACGTTCCCGTGGAACGGCTTGGAGCTATTGTCGTCAATGCTGTCCTCGACCGGACCGGCCTCGACCCGGCGCTGGTGGACGACGTCGTCTTCGCCCAATCCTATGCGAATTCCGAGACGCCGTGTGTTGGTCGCTGGATCGCACTGGAGGCGGGGCTGCCGGTTCATGTCCCAGGCATGCAGCTCGACCGGCGCTGCGGCGGCGGCCTCCAATCGATCGCGACCGCGGCCATGATGGTACAGTCGGGCGCCTGCGACGTCGTCATCGCTGGCGGCGTCGAGAGCATGAGCAATATCGAGCACTACACGACAGGTGTGCGCTGGGGCACACGATCAGGGTCGCCCGTGCTCTATGATCGGCTCGACCGCGGGCGCGAACGCTCTCAGCCCGAGCATCGCTTCGGGCACATTTCCGGCATGATCGAGACGGCCGAGAACCTCGCCCGGAAGTATTCGATATCGCGCGAAGCTGCTGACGCATATGCCGTGCGCAGCCAGCACCGAGCTGCCGCGGCCTGGTCCGAGGGCCGCATGGCCGCCGAGGTCATTCCGGTCAGCGTCCAGCAAAAGCGCGGTGATGCAAATGTCGTTGCGCAGGACGAGGGCATCCGCGCTGACACCACGCTGGAGAGCCTTTCGAAGCTGCGCGCGATCCAGCGCGAGGGCACCGTGACGGCCGGCAATGCTGCGCAGCAAAACGACGCGGCGGCCGCCTGCCTCGTGGTGGCAGAGGATAGGCTGGCCGCGCTTGGTTTGACACCGGATGCGTTCCTCGTGGGCTGGGCTGCAGCTGGTTGCGAACCGGCTGAAATGGGGATCGGCCCGGTTCCCGCGACGGCCCGGCTGATGAAGCGGCTCGGGCTTGCTGTCGAGGACATGGATCTCATCGAGATCAACGAGGCGTTCGCCTGCCAGGTGTTGTCTGTTCTGCAGACCTGGCGCGGTGTCGATCCCGAGCGGGTCAACGTCAACGGGTCCGGCATTTCGCTGGGGCACCCGATTGGGGCCACCGGCGTCAGGATCATGACGACGCTCCTCCATGAAATGAAGCGTCGCGACGTGCGCTATGGCCTTGAGACCATGTGCATTGGCGGCGGGCAAGGTATGGCAGCGGTGTTCGAACGAGCTTGAGCCGGCAATGGCACCGCTCACTGTATCCCTCGAGGCTCTCGACTTCGCCGCGATCGTTCGCCCCGGTAAAATGGTTTGCTGGGGCCAGGCGTGTGGCGAACCGACCGCGCTGACTAGTCGGTTGATGGAGCAGCGCGCGCAGATCGGAGGCGTTTCCGCCTTTGTCGGTATCGGCCTAGGGGAAGCGGTCGACCCCGTTCACGCTGACCATGTCCGCTTTACGTCCTTCTGCGGAACGGGCACCAATCGAAAACTCGCCGCTGTCGGAGCCCTCGACATCCTGCCAGTGCATTACTCGGACCTGCCGAATACGTTGGCGGGCCAGGTCGACGTGCTCCTTTTGCAGCTAGCAGAGCACCCAGATGACGGCAGACTCAGCCTCTCTTGCACCAGCGACTACGTCGAGGGCCTCACGAAGGCTGCTCGCATCGTGGTGGCTGAAATCAACCGTCAGGCCCCCTTCACCGGCGCATTGGTCGATGCGGACGATGTCGATATCGCTATTCGGACAGATCGCCCTGTCCTTACGCTCGCCCGCGGCACGCCCAGCGCCGTCGACCAAGCTGTTGCGGCCAATGTCGCCTCCTTGGTTGAGGATGGCGCAACGCTGCAGCTCGGCCTCGGCGCGCTTCCCGACTGCATCGCAGACCTGCTCGTTGACCGACGAGATCTCGGCTTGCACTCGGGCCTGATTGGTGACGGGGCTATGCGGTTGATCCAGTCCGGCGCGATCACCAACGCAGCCAAACCTGTTGACCGCGGCCTGTCGGTGACCGGGACCCTCCTCGGCAGCAAGGATCTGCTCGACTTCGCGCATCTCAATCCAACGATCGAGGTTCGCCCGATCGCAAAAACCCATTCGCTCTCGAAACTCGCCGCTTTGCCCCGCTTCACGGCGATTAATTCCGCCATCGAGGTGGATCTGTCAGGCCAGGCCAACACCGAGATTGCCGGCGGTCGCTATGTCGGCGCAATCGGAGGCGCTCTTGATTTCCTCCGTGGAGCACGCGCATCGCACGGAGGGGTGCCGATCCTTGCCCTCCCCTCCACCGCCGAGGTGAGGGGCCAGGTGAGCAGTCGGATTGTAGCCCGCCTATCCGGGCCGGCGACCATCGGCAGGGCCGACGCCAGTATAATCGTCACGGAATATGGGATTGCCGACCTTCGTGGTTTGTCGCTCTCGGAGCGGTTGAAGAAAATGGTTGCGATTGCTCATCCGGACTTTCGGGATTCTTTCCGCAAAACGGCAAATTTGTAGACGTGCGAGAAACACCAACGCTTGAGCTGACGATTATAGCTTCCTGTGATCAGCTCTGGCCTCGCCCGACAGGCCACACACCGCGCTCGGCGGCTTGACCCCGAGCGCCTTTGCAAACCAGGCTTCCGATGCCCGAACGCTTGCATAGTGCCTGGACCACAAAACGGGTCAGGACCAGTTGCGTAGGATCACCGAACTACGCGCAATGGGATGGTTCCGCGCGTCGACGCCGAAGATGACGCTGTGAGCGCTCTTTGAAGCGAAGGCCGTTAATAGGGCGGCGAGTAGGGAAAGAGTGCGCAGCATAGGCCATGGATCACGGTAGGAGGGCCTAGAAGAGCTGTCGTGATCTGGTGAGTCAACACCCCCAGCAACGTCCTGAACGGCAGGCAATTTTCTCGGCGAAAGATCTACTCGATCAACACACGACTTCCCGAAATAAGATGCAGACTGAGCCGGCAAAAGAACTTTGCCCGCGATCCAGGCTTCCCACTCCAGAGGATCAAGACTGCATCGCGATTGGCGGCCACTGAAGAACGCACCCGCATTCCTTCGCCGCGGCCAACGCCCTAGCGGAAACAAGGGCTTGCGCTAAGGATTAATAGGCTCGTTCATTACAATTATGACTCAACGGACGGCGAGCACGAATTCTGAACAATACTACAACATATTTACTTATGTCACCCCGTTCAATATTTAGCCAAAAAACAACGCCACCCAAGCGGCGGCAGGCTAATCGATATGTTTGGCGCCCTGGCGATCAGACCTCATCTTCGTATTAGCCCGCGCTGTTGTCTGCGTTGGACAACGGCGTCTCCGCCTTCCAAGCAGACGCACACAGATCAAATAACCTTGCAAATTCGGAATAAGGCTCCGCGATTGCAAGGATGATAATCGAGCGGCTTGAGTCTCGGCAAGATGACGGCGAGGGCGCGCCAACAGCCGACCTTAGCGCCTTACCCGAAAGCGGACATTGCCGAGGCGAAGAATCTCTACAGTCGGGGTTAATGGGCCGACGCGATCTCTATTCCCTCTCCCCGGCGCTGTTATCCTCTCAGAACGGCATCTTGCAGTCCTTGCCATAGGCGTCGGGCAGCCCCTCGACGATCTTGCTCTCGATCTCGGTGGCGAAGCTGCCGTCCTCGCGCTTCTTCACCGCGACCAGGTAATAGTCCTGGATGGGGAACTGGTTCGGTCCGATCTCGAAGCGTCCTCGCACGGATTCGAACTTCGCCTTGCGCAGTGCGTCGATCAGCTTCGTCCGGTCCGCGATCTCGCCCTTCAGGGCCGTCACCGCGGCGTTCAACCATGTCGCCGCGTCATAGGCGTGCGCGGCATAGTTGGCGGGCGTGTATTTGTACTCCGCCGTGAAGGCCTCGACGAAGCTGCGGCTTGCCGGCACTTCAAGCGCGGGCGACCAGTTGGTGACGCCCGACGTGCCCACCGCCGCGTCCTGAAGCGCCGGCAGGTTGGTCTCGTCGATGGTGTGGGCTGAAAGCATCGGCAGCGTGATACCCGCCTGGCGCCACTGCTTGACGAAGGTCACGCCAAGGCCGCCGGGCATGAAGACAAAGGCGGCGTCGGCCTTCGCGGCCACGATCTTGGCGAGATCGCTGGAGAAGTCCGGCTGCGTCAGCGGCACGAAGATCTCGTCGACGATCTCACCCTTGTATTCTCGCTTGAAGCCGGCGGCGACGTCCTTGCCGGCCTGGTAATTGGGCGCGACGACCACGATCTTGCGATAGCCCTTTTGCGTGGCGTGGCGCCCCATCGCCTCGGCGTTCTGATCGTTCTGATAGGCGGCAGAGAACAGATAGGGGCTGCATCTTGTGCCGGCGATCGGGGATGGGCCGGCATTGGTGCCGATGAAGACGGTCTGGCCATCCACCATGCGCCGGGCGGTCGCCATCAGGATGTTGGAGAAGACGATGCCGACGATGGCATCGACCTTGTCGCGCTCGATCAGTTGCTGCACGCGCTGGATGCCGACCTCCGGCTTCAACTCGTCGTCGACGACGAGCACCTCGGCCGGGATGCCGGCGATCTTGCCGCCGAGCTGCTTGATCGCGAGCTGGAAGCCGTCGCGAGTGTGCTGGCCGAGCACGGCCGGCGGCCCGGTCAGGGTGGTGACGAGGCCAATCCTGATCGACTTGGCCGGCTCGGCCGATGCGGTCGTCGCGAGAGCCGCGAGCAGCGCCAGCGCGCTCGCAGCCGTCTTGAGGCTGTAGGACATGTCGTTGCTCCCTTGATCGCTTGGTCTCAGCCGATGCCGTAGCGTCCGGGCGCGATCACGCCGGCCGGGTCGAGCGCGGCCTTGATCGCCGTGCAGCTGTCGCGGAAAGCCGGCATGGCCTGGCCCATATGGAGCGCGTGGTAGTCGAGCGGGGCACGGCCGACGAAGATGCCGCGTTCGGCATAGGCCCGTGCGAGCGCCTCGTAGCAGGTGTTGGCGCGGGCGTTCTCCTCGGGGTTCTCGCGGTCGAAGGTGATGACATGCAGCCCGCGTGCGAAGCGGGCGCTGCAAACGTTCATGATCATGTAGTCCATGCCGTACTCGGCATAGATTCTGCGCGCCATGCGCTGGCACTCATTGGCGATGCTTCCGACCATCGGCGTCCCCGGCAGAAACCAGAGATTTCCGCCGCCGGGGCGCCATTTCAGCAAGCCGAGCTCGCCGACGCCGGGCACGCCCGAGCAGGCATTGATCGCCACCTGCAGGGCGTGGAAGCCGAGCGCCTCCTCATGCGGGATGTAGGTCGCCTTACCGGACTTGCCGAAAGCGGCGCGCACGCGCTCGATCTGCGGCTCGATCGCCGCCATGCTGGGACCATAGAAGGCGCCCGACACTGTCCAGGCGCCGAGCTTGTCCTTCTCTCGCAGGGCGCGCCGGCCGGCATCCGAGATCGGGGTGCGATTGCCCGGGCTGTACTCCGGGCTCGGATGCTCGGAACCGCAGAGATAGAGGTCATTGGCGACGCGCAGCAGCGTCGGCACGAAATTCGAGAGCTTGAGCGCCCGGCAGATGTCGACGATCTCGGCGAGGTCGTCATCGTCGGGATAGGTGAAATGGAAGCTGCGGACCGCCGGCGGGCGCGGCAGCAGCCAGATGCCCATGCGCGTGACGATGCCGAAATTCGATTGGGCGAACAGCCCGTCGAGGATCGGGCCGAAGCTGTACTTGCTGACATGCCAGTTCGGCAGCTCGGAGCCCGCGAGCGCGCCGTCGCCGGTGCGCAGCACCTCGCCATTCCCCAGCACGATCTCCATGCCGCAGGAGAAACCGAAATGATCGAAATACGGCCCGTAGCCGGCGCCCTTGTCGAGCGCATTGCCGAGCATGCCGCCCTGCGGCGGGCCGGAGGTGACATCGACCATGAACTTGTCGCCGCGCCGGAGCAGTTCGTCATACATCGCCTGGTAGCTGACGCCGGGCTCGACCACGGCGAAGGCCAGTGTCTCGTCGATCTCGAGGATGCGGTTCATCCGGCGCCCAAGATCGAGGACAACCTGCCCGGCGTGCACCGCCGAGCGGCTGCCGAGGCCGATATTGTTGCCGGTACTGACCGGGTAGAGCGCGACGCCGTGGCGGTTCGCCGCCTTCACGATCGTCTGCACCTCGGCCGTGCTGCCGGGATAGACCACGCCGAGCGGACGCCGGTCGCCGCCCGGCATGGTGTTCTCGCCATAGCGGCGCAGCGTCTCCTCGCTGCGATTGATCCACTCGGCGCCGATCGCCGCCGCCACCTCGTTGAAGAATGCCTCCGCCATGCCGGCGTCTCCCTCTGTTTTCGTGTGTTCGTGCCGGTCACCAGAAGCCGGCGTCGTCGTTCGGCGTCGGGGCGGCGGACGCGGCTGGCGCCTCCTCCGGCTCCGGCGCGGGCCGGCTCGTCAGCGTCACCCCCGCCAGGGCCGGTGGCAGCGGACCGCCCGTCGCCCAGTCCAAGAGCTCGGCGGTGTGCGCCATCGGCGCGCCGACATAGCGCCGCAGCTGCGTCAGGCAGCCAATATTGCCGGCCGCCACGATGTCCGGCGCGGTGCTGTCGATATGGCCGGCCTTGCGCCGGCCCAGGGTTTCGGCGGTCGCGGGCTGGAGCAGGTTGTAGGTGCCGGCCGAGCCGCAGCAGAAATGCTTCTCCGGCACATCCACCACCTCGAAGCCGGCAGCGCGCAGCAGGTCGCGTGGGGGCCGGGTGACGCGCTGGCCGTGCTGCATCGAGCAGGCGTCGTGATAGCTGACGCGCAGGCGCGGACGCTCGGGCGCGACCGGCCGGAGCCCGATGCTGGCGATGAATTCGGTGACGTCGCGGGCGATGTCGGCGATCTCCTTCGCCTCGCCGGCGAGCTCCGTGCGGGCGAGCAGATGGCCGTAATCCTTGACCGTGGTGCCGCAGCCGGAGGCGTTGACGATCACCGCGTCGAGCCCCTCGCCACGGCGCTCGCGCATCCAGGCGCGGACATTGGTGGTGGCGGCCGCGATCGCCTCGTCCTCGCGGCCCATATGCAGTGTCAGCGACCCACAGCAGCCGACCCCGGCGGCGACGACGACCTCGCAGCCATGACGCGTCAGCAGCCGGATCGTCGCCGCGTTGATGTTGCCATCCAGCACCTGCTGGGCGCAGCCGGCGAGCAGCGCCACCCGCGCCCGCCGCTCGCCCTGCGCCCTGAACACTTGCGGCCTCAGGACCTCCGTCCGCGTCCGCTCCGGGATCATCGCGAGCAGAGGTCTGATCCGGCTCGGCAGGAGCCGCTGCAGGGGGCGCCCGAGACGGCCGAGCACCAGTGCCGCATGGAACAGCTGCGGTCGCGGCAGGACAAGAGCGAGCAGCGCCCGCAGCGTGCGCTCGGCGAGCGGGCGGCGGTGATGACGCTCGACATAGATTCGAGCCCGGTCAATCAGATGCGCATAGTCGACCTTCGCCGCGCAGGTCGTCATGCAGGACAGGCAGGAGAGGCAGCTGTCGAGATGGGCGACGGTCTGCGGCTTCGGTGGTCCGCCGCTCTCCAGCATGGCGCGGATCAGGTCGATGCGCCCGCGCGGGGATTCGTTCTCGTCGCGGCTCAGCACATAGGTCGGGCAGGTATTGGTGCAGAAGCCGTAATGCACGCAGGTGCCGAGGATGTCGGCGGCTTCCCGAATCGCGGGATCGCGCAATTGCCCGGCGGTGAAATCCGTCTGCATGGCTCGTCTGCCCCTCCAATCGGAAAGCTATGAAGGGACGCAGGATGGGTCTCGGCGCTGCGTGCAGAAAAATCCGGCTTTGCGTGCAAATCGTTCTTATGAAAAGCTGCTGGCGCCCCGGCGGATCCTGTCGGCTGCCGGGCGGAGAAGGTCATGGGGACCATCGTTTGGGGCACGGAAGGTCTGGAACCCGATTCCGGATTCGACTACTGGCGCGAGACCGTGTGCCGCGCCGTGCTCAACGTTGCGACAGAGGCGCCTGGCCCGCAGGAAACCTTCCACGCCTCCATTGTCGGACGCAGCTTCGGCGAAGTCAGGATCGCGAGCTTCCGCTCGACGCGGCACGAGGTCGTGCGTACCCCTCGCCACGTCGCTCAGGGCGACGACAGCGTTCTCATCAGCCTGCAGGAGCGGGGCGAATGCCGGCTCTCGCAGGGCGATGAGCGGCTCTTGCTCCAGCCTGGCGAGATTGGCCTCGTCGATGGGGCGCGGCCGTTCCGCCTCTCCTTCTCGGAAGACGTCCGGCGCGTTGTCGCCGTCCTGCCGCGCCGAACGCTCCTGCTCAAGGCGCCCTGGCTCGTGCGGGGCCGCCCGCACCGTATCGCGCTGACATCGCGCTTCCTGTCGCTGGCACAGCGCCACCTCCTGGAGCTGGCTCGTCATGGCGAGGTCATGGACGAAATGTCGGCGAGCCTGCTCACCGATAATCTCTGCAATCTGATCGGGCTGTCGAGCGATGCCGACGGTCCCCGCCCCGATCGTCTGCATGAGGCGATCCTCGCCTTCTGCCGCGGGCGGCTCGGCGACG